>UMDA01007884.1_pt1 | contig 14346 bp, 10 predicted proteins | sample 1964381 | NCBI WGS metagenome assembly UMDA01 (sample SAMEA4835983, study PRJEB28245) | human gut metagenome | biome: gut microbiome; material: fecal sample | place: Denmark | collected 2008 | reverse complement strand
TCTGAACTGTGGTCGCTCACAGACGAGACCGGAGCGAATGTGACGGAGCTGACAGACGGTGTGCTCTATGAACTGCGAGTGACCGTCTCCGACGGCGGTGATCTCGACCTGAGCGAAACAGAAAAAGAAATCAAGCTATCCGTTGTACTTGGGAAATAAATCAAGTGACCGGAGTTTGATCTGTCGTGAACTCAGATCGTAGATGCGATGATCTGCATCCTGCCCTGTAACTCTACCTTACCGTAGCCATCAGGCAGGATCAGGTGATCGCCCTTTTTTAAATGAGTACCATTCAGGGTGCCTTCGCCTTCTACCACGCTCATGAGGATAAATGGCTTATCCTGCCAGGTCTCCACGCGATGCTCCACATCAATACGATATACGGTGTAGTAAGGGCACTGAATCAGCTGCTGAATGACATCATCCTTCTTCTCGGTATGCACCACACTGTTGTCCACGGATTTTGCGGGAACCGTGATCACATCAATACTCTGTGCGATGTGCAACTGTCGGGGCTTGCCGTTGCTCAATCTGTCGTAATCATACACACGATAAGTAATATCGCTGCTCTGTTGGATCTCTAAGAGAAGAGTTCCTCCCTTGATGGCATGCACGGTACCGGGATCGATCTGGATGAAATCCCCGGGCTTAATGGGAATCTCTCGGATGAATTCCTTCCATCTGCCCTCATGGATCATCCGCTCCAGTTCTTCCTTCGTCTTCGCATTGTGTCCGGCTACCAGCGTAGCATTCTCCTTGCAATCCAGGATGAACCAGCACTCGGTCTTACCCAGGGATCCGTTCTCATGAACCTTCGCATACGCATCATCCGGATGTACCTGAATGCTGAGATCGTCCTTCGCATCAATGATCTTGACCAGCAGAGGGAAACGATCCATTCCCGTGTTTCCGAACAGCTCGGGGTGCTTCTCCCACAGTTCTGACAGCTTCATTCCCTGAAAGGCTCCGTTTCTCACGGTACCATCTCCACTCGGATGGGCGCTGATGCCCCAGCACTCGCCGATGTCATCTCCTTCGATGGAATAACCAAATTCTCTGTTTAACCTGGTACCGCCCCAGATATTGTGGGTACACACCGGATTTAAAAATATAATATCTTTATTCATGCTCCTGTTCCTGCTTTCTTTGAATCTGTCCGTGATACATTTTTATTTATACTAATAGCTCAACATTACGGTGCTGTCAATCATTTCGTGTTACCTTCTTCCCTCACCCCGGACACGATCACCGACACCAGATAGAACTCTGCCTTGTCTTCCGCATGGGTCTCCGTGATCTCCACATGTACCCGGTGTTCCCCATAGGGCAGGTGCTCTGCCACCGTTGTCAGCTGCATTTTGTCTCCCCAGGTCTCATCGAAGGTTCCGTCCAACACGCACGCCGTCTCAGGGTTCTCATCGACCACTGCCGTGGCAATGGGTGCAGGTCCGTCCTTCACTCGGCGGTATTGCACGGCGGCACCGGCCCCCCGGAAAGTGAACTCCAGATAAGCTCCTTTTTCCCCGGCGCTCCATCCGTTTCGGAAAATATCCGTGATATCTCTCTGCGGTGTCATATCTTCTTCAAAACCGCTCTTCTCCGGTGTGGAATTAAAATATTGTAGTCTCACGCAATGCTCATAGGCATTCTCTGTCAGCGGGGCCGGGAAAATTTCCTGCGGCTCTTGCGTTTTATCATGGATTACCTTTTCCAGGAAATTCGTGATCACAGATGCCATGAATTCATGCCCAAGATCATTGGGATGAAGGAAATCTGCCGTATGAGTCCTTCATACGTCTCCATTTTATTATGAATGGAACCCCTTTCCTTCTTATCTGCTGCTCTACACATTAGAGGGTAGTGCTCTCCTTGCCACTCAGGGCAGTGAGGTGGTCCTGGATCGCGAGCATCTGTTGTTCTTAGATTGCAGTCAGGGCTTCTCCCTCCGACTGTTGCAGGGAAAGTGGCGCTTTCAGATGTTTTTCTTTAAGTGGAAGGGAACTTTCTTCTTATTATAACATATTTGAAGCTAATTTTACCTGTTGTTATCCGATTCCCATCGGTTCCTGTGTCTCACAGCGCATGCAGCAACTAACAAAATTTCCCTTTACTCCGACCCCCGTAGAGCAGCTACAGATTCATAGGGAACTGACCGGCATGTTCACGGAGCTGGCATTGTCTGCCCTGTCCGTCTCCCGGGATGCTAGACCTGTTCCTACCTATCTGCTGTCCATGAAAGCGGATTAATTCTCCGCCGCCTTCCATACTTCTCCGCTGCAATATCTGCAAGAGAAAAAAAAAGAAGCAGCTAAATCGCTGCTCCTATCTACGGATGATCCGATCCACGAGGTGGGGTCTATGGTAGGCATCGACAATACCAATCATTTCATCCACCTGTTCAAAAAGCACACTGGTGTCACACCCTTTGTCTACCGGCAGAACGCGCCGCAGTCTATACGTGAGACACACTGTCCTTCAGCACCAGGCGGCCTTCCACCACGGTGACTCCCCCTTTGAAATTATCACTGGTGATCTTCTTGATCATATTATGAATGGCTCTTCTCGCCATCTCTCCCATATCTACTTCATAAGTAGTAATACGGATATCACTGAGTCCGGGATACAGGTAATTATCAAAGCCGACCACTGAGATGTCCTCCGGTACACGATATCCGTTCTCTCTCAGTTTCTTGATCAGAAAGCTTGCGGTCAGATCGCAGTTGCATACGAATGCGGTAGGCATATCCTTCGGAAGCTGCAACATATTCACCGTATCGATCTTGCCGGTCTCAATATGACGATCATCCAGCACCCATTCCTTCTTCTGTTCCAGTCCCAGCTCTAAAAGAGCCTTTTGATAACCGAAATACCGGTCCGTAATGCTCTCGGTGGCCAGCAGGGTTCCCACATAAGCGATCTTGCGGTGTCCCATCCGGTACAGATAATATGTCAGCTCATAGGTTCCGTAGTAGCTGTTGGAGATCACGGAATCACTGGCTTCCCTTCCGTTATAATAATCCAGATAGATCACAGGGATCCCAGCTTCTGTATTCAAATGCTGCAGGTAATCATCCATCATTTTACCAATGACGATAATGCCATCCACCTTGCGTTCCTGTACCAGCTTCGGCAATCTGCCATTCTCTTCCTCTGCCATTCCGATGACCTCCAGCATGGTAAAGCATTCCTTTGCTGTGGCTCTGGTAGCTACCGACTGATACATCTGCCAGTAAAAGGACTCATATTTATCCAAAAATCTCTCAGAGATCAAAATGCCGATATTGTAGCTCTTCTGGTTCTGACTTTTTCTTGCCGCTGACGGCTGCTGATAACCCAGTTCTTTCGCAATACTGTGGATTTTTTCCCTTACTTCCTCACTGACGCCTTTTTGTCCGGACAGTGCTTTTGACACTGTTACCGTGCTGACTCCTACCCGTTCTGCGATATCTGCTAATTTTACTGCTTTTGCCATAATTTCGTACTCCTTATCGCTATTTTCACTGTCATCTCCGTTAAATCATCAACCCTACTTAAATCTTAGTAATCTGAAAATCTTATGTCAAGGCATGCTCCTGCCCAGTTTTACGCCTCAATCAAATGGATCAGCCTGCTGCGGTAGTCACCCCACAAAGGTGCTATTAACATGCCGGCCTGCATCAGCACATCACCGCCGAGTACTTCTCCGGTCTCCTCTATGCGGTAGCGGTTTTCCGGTGACAACCCTTTCAGACGCACTCTTCTGCTGTGAAAATTCGGTCTTGATAATACCTGTACATAAGTTATCAGCGCTTCCTTTTTATCCTTGGAAGCTACCATGTAGCAGTCGTAGCTGCCGTTTTCTAAATATGACGCGATCCGCCAGTAATCTCCCCTGCGGATCAGATCGTTGTATTTGTGATACATAGCGGTCTGTGCAGGGATCTGCTGCCTGTCCTCCTCAGGAATCTTCGTGATATCAAGCTCGTAGCCGAAGGTACCCGCCAATGCCACATGACCTCTCGTCTCGAAGGGTGTGCTTCTGCCCAACGCGTGATTCGGACAATCCGACACATGTGCTCCAATGGTGGATAATGGATACAGCAGCATCGTTCCTTCCTGAATCTTCAGTCTCTCAATTGCATCCGTATCATCGGAACACCAGATCTGCGGGCTGTAATACAGCATGCCAGGATCGAATCTCGCTCCACCCCCGGAGCAATTCTCTAAGAGCAGATGAGGAAATTCCGCAAGCAGTCTCTCCTGCAGTTCGTATACCCCCAACACATATCTGTGGTACAACTCTCCCTGACGATCCGCAGGCAGTTCCACGCTGCCCAGATCCGACAGCTGACGGTTCATGTCCCATTTCACATATTCGATATTGGTGCTGTGCAGCACTGCCGCCACGCTTTCAAAAGCATGATCTCTGACTTCCTTCCGGGACAGATCCAGTACATACTGATTCCGGCACAGGCTTCCTACACGGCCCGGAATGGAGATTGCCCAGTCGGGATGCTCTCTGTACAGATCCGAATCCGGCGAGATCATCTCCGGTTCGAACCAGATACCGAACTTAAGTCCCATGGCATTTACCCGATCCACCAAAAGTTTCAGACCTCCCGGCAGCTTTTTCTCATTGACTTTCCAGTCACCCAGGCTCGTGCTGTCATCATTACGGTGTCCGAACCAACCATCGTCCATGACCAACATTTCGATCCCAAGCTTTGATGCCTGCTTTGCAATCTTTAATAATTTATCGGTGTTAAAATCAAAGTACGTAGCTTCCCAGTTATTGATCAGGATCGGACGCTTTTTATCCCGGTATTCTCCACGGATCAGATGCTCGCGGTACATATCATGATAATGATGTGTCATACCGCTAAGTCCCTCTGAAGAATAAGTCATTACTACTTCGGGCGCAGCAAAGCTTTCTCCCTGCTCCAGTTTCCATACAAAATTCTCCGGATGGATTCCCATAGTCATACGGACGGAGTCGAACTGTGACAGCTCTGCCTGTGCCAGGAAATTACCGGAATATACAAAATGCATGCCGTAGACTTCACCGGTATCCTGCGTTGCATTTTCTGACAGCAATGCAATAAACGGATGCTCCTGGTGGGAGGATTCTCCTCTGACAGACCCAACGCTCTGCTTACCATGCATCAGGCTTCTCCTCTCCATCTGACGTTCTCTCCCCCAGGAACCGTGCAAGGTAAGGATGTCATACTTTTCATCCGTGCAATCCAGATCCAGGCAGGCAGACATAACTTTTGTCAGATAAATCGGCTGTTCTGCTGTATTTTTCAGGATTACACTGCGGGTGATCACATCTACTTTTTCAAATGTAGTATAGATCAGTTCTGCCGTCAAACCGGTCGTCTGGTCCTCCAGGTGCAGGATCAGAGTGTCGCAATCCTCCTCTCCCGGAAAAGTAGAAGGTAGTCCGGGAAGCGCGGGCTTCTCCTTTACGATCTCATGGGAGACGTAATTTAGCTGCACTCCCACATGTCCTCCCACGGTCCGGATGGAGACAGCACTCTCTCTGTAGTCTCCTAACCCGTTCCCCGGATACTCCATAGGGAAAGAGTCCAAAAAAGAGACCCGTTCTCTGTTATTTTTGGAAGGAACAAAAGGTGCTTCTCCGGTGCGCATCAGATATACCGGTGCCGGTGTGCCTTCGGTATACTGCAATTTCTGCCCGTAGTATACATGCCCCACAAAATTCTCCTCATCCACAACAGCCATGATGTAGCTGGTGTGTTCTGTATCCAGCCAGAAGGTTCTGTCCTGTTCTATGTATCTGATTGCCATACTTTTACCTCTTTCTTTCCGGAATAAAAATCTATCTAAAAATCAGCATCCGCTTTCCCAAAATCGTCATTTCCAAACTTCTCCGAGCGGCAAGCGCGCCCCTGTCTTTTATGCTTTCTGTTGATATATCTGTCACAAATGTAAAAAATCAAACGGTGCTTCCGCTTCTGCCTTCAGAAACTGCATCAGCATCAGTCCGCAGCGCATGGATACCCGCTCTTGTCTCAGGATCCGGAGTACCTCCTGTCTGTCCGCCAGTATCACCTGAATATCCTCAGTGTTCTCCATCTGCTGTCCCACCTGCTCTGTCACCGTGCCGAAGATCATACTGCCGCTCTCGTCCGTCAGCCCCTGTGCCAGGAAAAAGCCTCTGCGGAATGCCGGTTCCCCGCCTTCATAAACCTCCAGTTTCCATCCGGTCTCCTCGATCATCTCCCGGCAGGCAGCCTCCGAAGCCGTCTCTCCCGGCTCGATCAATCCTGCTGGCAGTTCATAGAGATAATCGTCCATGGGGTAACGGTACTGCCGCACCAGTACCAGATGTTGTCCATCCTCCGTTACCGCATAGACCGCCATACCTTCCGGGCGCAGGCTATGAGTCTTATGTTTGATATTATCCTCACCATTGCGGGAAGCAAAATAATAGTGAAACGGCATGCCATCCCGCCCCAGTGCATCGATATGATACAGATTTAAAAACGGATTGTCCGTCAGCTTTTCTATGCCCCGGTAATGTTTTTCATCCTTATTCCGCATTCAATATTTCCTCCAACAACGCCACCGCCAGTTCCGGGTTTTTCATGCCATCCGCCAGTCCTACCGCTGCCGTGTGCTCATACCAGCCGGTCTTTTGCACCCAGGCATTATCTTCCAGCCAGATCCCTGCCACGATCGTCTCTCCCGTCATGGTATTTAACACTTTGATCTGCTGATCTTCATATCTGTCCAATAGCTCCTGAGGCAGATAATCCCTTAAATCCACCAGATAATCCGTGCCGCCCATGAGCTTCAAAAACTCTTCGTCAGAAAAAAACACATCCACCGACCGGGTCATGAACAATACCTGGATTGTGCTGAGATTCGTGGAATCCACGTCGGAATCCGAGTTCGGATCGATCCAGATCGTATAATTCAGGTTCACCACATCCCGTTTGGACATCACACCGTGTTCCCGCAGGAAATCTGTAAAATAATCCGGGCCGGTGGCTTCGATGTGCTCTCCGTCCGTATTCACTGCCATGACTCCCATGACGAAGCTTGTCTTGGTGGCAAAATGCACGATCAGGAAGATCAGAATGACGATTCCCGTTGTCACGCCTATGGTAACCCACAGATAATAGTCTATAAAATACTGCCATTTTTCAGAAGGAGACAGTTGTTTCCATTGTTCTTTCTGCCGGATACGGTCTTCCTTTTCCAAATTGCTGTCTCCCTTCTGTTTCTCAAATCTTCCATCTGATAACATCCTGCTTTTAGTACTATATCAATCTTTAGTATATCAAACTAATTTAATCTTGTATAGCAGACTTTTTAATATATTTTAGGCTTATTATTGTTAAAAATAAACAGACAAAGCCCTGTCATGCACTTAAATTGACATGACAGAGCTTTGTCTGTTCTATTTCTTTGATCAGATAAGAAGGGGAAATGCTTTAGCGATCCATCTCCGCAATGCGTCCGGTGGACTTATGCTCCTTGATGATCCCCTGGATCTCCTTCAGGTCAGTGCACAGCAGGTCACCGGGGATAGTGTTCTTAAGTGCACTGATGGCATTACCGTATTCCAGTGCCCGCTGGTATTCACCGGGATGTGCCAGCAGTCCATACAGGACACCGGAGATATAGGCATCACCGCTTCCAATACGGTCTACGACTTCGATATCGGTGTAAGGCGCTTCTTCATAATAGGTATCATCCTTGGCGCTGTAGATAATAGAACCGAAGGTATGACGCTTCGGGCTATGTACGATACGCTGTGTGGATGCCACGATGGAAATCGGATACTCCTCCGTGAAGCTCTTCATAATGCTCTTGGCATCGCCTTCCTTCAGGAAAGTCAGGCGTGCGGTGTCTTCGGAGCAGAAGAAGATATCTACATAAGGCAGAATGGATTCGATGCATTCCTTCGCCTCAGCACCGGTCCACAGATTGCCGCGGAAGTTCACATCGAAGGAGATGATGGCTCCCTGCGCCTTGAAACGCTTGATCATCTCAATGGCGGTTGCTCTCAGCTCGGGGCTCAGCGCCAGTGTAATACCACTGGTATGGAAGCAACGGGTATCGCTATACAGGCTGTCATCATAATCCGCAACACTCAGTTTATTGATAGAAGTATTCTTACGGTCATAGACGATACGGGGTTTTCTCGGATAAGCACCATTCTCATAATAGTACACGCCCAGTCTCGCATCCTTATCATCGTCGTATACCAGGTAGTCATCGCTGACGCCGCAGAGACGTACACGGTTCTTAATATATACACCCAGGTCATTGGCCGGGAGCTTGGAGATAATACCGCAGCGCAATCCGAGCATTGCCGCACCGGTGATGGCATTCAGTTCTGCACCTCCGGCCTGCTTGCTGAAGCTGTCGCCTCTGGTGATACGTTCGTTATCGGGCGGTGATAATCTCAGCATGATCTCTCCCAGGGAGAGCAGGTCAAATTCCTTTTTCTCAGTCAGTTCCATAATATAAACTCCCATCTGCATTTTTGCCAAATGCTGTATCGGAATCTCTCCGGTATTCCTCACAGTGCGCCGTTGAAACCCCTTACATTTTCTCTTTACATTTGTACTATAACACAAATATATGGCGTCGGTAAAGGTGCCAGACATAAATTAAAAATTTAACGAAAATACTGAATTTGCCGTCAATATCTGCTATAATCAATCTGTATTATCATTCTAAGAATTGAGGTATTTTTATGCATTCAAAATTCCTTTCCGATAGTAACACTTTTTACAGACGTTATTGTCCGGTTCTGATTCTGTTACTGGGAGCACTTCTGCGTCTGTTATACCTGTCCCGGGTGCCCGGTGGCCTACATCAGGATGAGGCTTTTGTCCTGCTGAACTCCTATGACCTTTTACACGAAGGCCGGGATTCCGCAGGCTATGCATTCCCCATCTATATGTCCAGCTGGGGAGACGGGCAGAGTGCCATGTACTCCTGGCTTCTCACTCCTCTCCTACTGTTGAACAAAGGGATTCCCACTACTTTTCTCGGAAGGCTTCCTCAGGCACTGGTAGGTATTCTAACGCTTTGGTGCGTCTATTGTCTGGTAAAGGAAATGTTCGGCCACACTGCGGGTCTCTGGGCCTTATTCGCCTTAAGCGTCTGTCCCTGGCACATCATGGCCTGTCGTTGGGCATTGGATGCCAATATGGCCCCCGGTTTTCTCATGTTTGGTCTGTACTTTTTCGTACGGGGCATGAATGACAACCGTTATCTGTTGCTCGCGGCACTTTTTTACGGTCTCTCCCTCTATTGCTACGCAGTGATCTGGCCTATGCTTCCCATCCTGCTGGCTCTGCAGGTATGTTACGGGATCCGCTATCATAAAATCCATTGCAACCGTTACAGCGTTCTGTCTGTTCTGCTCCTGTTTGTCCTGGCATTACCGTTGCTTTTATTTGTCCTGGTCAATCAGGGACTGTTGCCGGAGATCGCCTTACCCTGGATCACTATTCCCAAAACACAGGGGTATCGCGGCGGAGAGATTGCTTTTTCCCTAAGTTCTGTTTATGCGAATTTCAAAAACACAGCGCATTTATTGTTATTGCAGGATACCGGAAGTCCCTATGACTTTCTACTGCCCTGGGGATTATTTTACGATATCGGCCGCGTCTTTATCCTGATCGGAATCGGCTGTATGCTGTACCGGCTGATTCGTTCTGTGCGGCAGCATGTGTTTTGCTGGGAATTCTTCCTGTTTGCCCAGCTGATGGGAGGTGGAATCACCTCGCTGCTGGTCACCGCCAGGATGCATCAGATCAATGATCTCTATATCCCGCTTGTCTTATGCGAGGCATATGGTATCTGGAAATGTTCCTGCTTCCTGAAGGGGAAGTCTCAATCTCTCGGCAGGATTTTTACAGGCTGCACCACTGCATTCTTCCTCATCTGTCTGGTTCTGTTCCAAAAGGACTATTACACCAAGTATGCGGAAACTACAAACGCTTATTTTTCCCAAGGTGTAGAAGACTGTGTTGCGTATTCGATGAAACAGTGCAAGACGCTCGGTCTGACTACGATCAGCGCGGAAAAGGCAACGCAATGGCCCAGACTGCTTCTGTATACACAAACATTGCCTTCCCAGTACCTGGCTACCGTTACCTATGATGTTGCCCCGGCTCCGGCCGCCTTTACCACCGCTGACGGAATCCGGGTCAATACGCGCATCAATTACGATACCATATCCACTGACAGTATTTATATTATTTACTACACAGAGGCCGATCTGTTCAAAGACAGCTTCACCCTGACACCTTTTTATGACTGGTATGTTGCTGTTCCTAAATAGCCTCCATGTAATCAAAATAGTCATCTTCGCTGGCAAATAAGATATATTCGTTCTCCACATATCCCATGTATCCGCTGGCTGTTACATATCCCTTCATAGTAAAATACCTCCTTATCAGAAGCCTTTTGTTTGCTGTTCTGATAAGAAGGTATCTCTTTTAATGTCCCATAAAATTCTCTTAATTTTCCTGAGCCGGCAATTTTTCCAGCACCAGTTCTTTCATTTCTTCCAATAATTCCTCGGTTTTCCCCATCAGGAGTTCCGCATCGGTCTCTACCAGTCCCGTTTTTTTGTATTTATAGGTAAAAAACGGATTGCCGTATGCGGTGAAGCTCATTTCCTCTCCATGCTTTTTCAGAAACGCGGGGATCTTCAGTGGGTCTATGGCTGCATCCGGTCGGAAATTAAAGGTGATCCGGCCGTTTTTGCCCTTGATCTCCGTCATATCCAGTGCGTGTGCCGCCATGCGGATCAGTGCGATCCGCAGCAGATTATCCACTGCCTTGGGGATATTGCCAAACCGGTCTAACAGCTCATCCTTCATCTCATCCCGCTCTTTCAGCGTCTCAATGCCGGCGATGCGCTTATAGATATCCAGTTTCTGCGTTTCATTCACAATATATTCCGCCGGAATATATGCATCCACATCCAGGTCGATCACCGTGGTGAAATCCACCGTCGTATGGATTCCCTTCAGATTCTGCACCGCCTCATTCAACATTTTGCAGTAGAGGTCGTATCCTACGGCTTCCATGTGGCCATGTTGGCTCATCCCCAGCAGATTCCCGGCTCCACGGATCTCCAGGTCCCGCATGGCAATTTTGAAACCGCTGCCCAGATCTGTGAATTCCTTGATCGCCGCCAGCCGTTTCTCCGCCACTTCCTTTAACATTTTGTCCCGCTTGTACATCAGAAACGCATAGGCATTCCGGTTGGAGCGTCCCACGCGGCCTCTGAGCTGGTACAACTGGGACAGCCCCAGATTATCCGAGTCATGAATGATCATGGTGTTTACATTAGAGATATCCAGCCCGGTCTCTATAATAGTAGTGGACACCAGCACATCGATCTCTCCGTTGATGAAATCAAACATGATCCGTTCCAGTTCATGCTCCTTCATCTGTCCATGGGCATAGGCCACATTTGCTTCCGGCACCAGTTTCGCGATCTGTGCCGCAATATCCGCAATGTTATTCACACGGTTATAGACATAGTAGACCTGTCCGCCCCGGGCCATCTCCCGGACAATAGCCTCTCTGACCAGTTCATCGTTGTATTCGCAGACAAAAGTCTGGATCGGCAGCCTGTCGTTGGGAGCCTCCTCCAGCACGCTCATATCCCGGATACCGATGAGGCTCATGTGCAGGGTACGGGGAATCGGTGTTGCCGTCAGGGTCAGCACATCCACGTTCTCTTTTAGTTTCTTGATCTTCTCCTTATGAGCCACGCCAAAACGCTGCTCCTCATCGATGATCAAAAGCCCCAGATCCTTGAACTTCACATCCGCCGACAATACTCTGTGAGTACCAATGACGATATCCACCATCCCCTTTTCCAGATCTTTTACTGTCTTTTTGATCTCCGAAGATGTGCGAAAACGGCTCATCAGGGCAATATTGACCGGGAAATCCTTCATTCGCTGCACAAAAGTGTTGTAATGCTGCTGTGCTAAAATGGTGGTAGGCACCAGATATACCACCTGTTTGCCCTCCTGTACTGCTTTGAAGGCAGCGCGGATCGCGATCTCTGTCTTACCATATCCCACATCTCCGCAGATCAGACGATCCATGATCCGATGGCTTTCCATGTCGGCCTTGGTGTCCGCGATAGCACTCAGCTGATCCTCCGTCTCCTCGAAGGGAAACATTTCCTCAAACTCCCGCTGCCATACCGTGTCTTTTCCAAAGGCATAGCCCTCACTCTGCTGGCGCACCGCATACAGCTCCACGAGATCCTTTGCCACGGCGCTGACCGCACTGCGGACCTTGGTCTTGGTATGTTCCCATTCTTTGCCACCCAGCTTATTCAGCTTCGGCTTCTTCGCCGCATCCGCAGAGGCATATTTCTGGATTACATCCAGTCCGGTGGCGAGAATGTACAGATTGCCGCCGTCCCGGTACTCGATCTTCAGGTAGTCCTTGACAATGTTTTCCACCTCTACCTTCTCGATGCCTTTGTATATCCCCAGTCCATGAGTCTCATGCACCACATAATCACCGATCTTCAGGTCATTGAAATCGTTGATCTTCTGCCCCTGGTAGAGTTTTTTCTTTTTCTTCTTACGTTTCTCCGACCCGAAAATATCACTCTCGGACAGCACTACGAATTTCAGCCATGGGTATTCGAATCCTTTATTTACATGACCGTAATAGGTCAGGATCTCTCCGGGCTGTACTTCCCGCATGGGGTCTTCCGTATATATTGCCGTGAGTCCCGCACCGCCGTCTTCCGCATTCCGCAGATCCTCTGCCAGACGTCTTGCGCGAGTACGGGAGCCGGACAGTAACAGCACCCGATATCCGCTTTTTTTATATTTTTTCAGATCTTTTACCAGGGATTCAAAGCTGTTGTTATAGGGGGCAATGTTGCGGGCTGCAATATCCACATGTTTTTCCGTCCGGAAATAGCCGTACTTGGTCTCCATGGTAGCCAGTGTCACCACGGCATTTTTCTCCAATGTGGCCGCCACCTGCTCTCCGCTGTAGAGAATATTCATCTGTCCCGGTAGCACATAGCCTTTTCTCGCACGCTGCTCCATGCTCTCCCGAAATTCCAGTTCTATAGCATCAGCCTGCTCTTTCACCCGCGCCGGTTCATCAATATAGAAGACCAGAGATCGTCCCGCCATATCCGCCAGCAGCTCCGGCATAGTCACCGTATTTTCATAAAAATATCGGATATATCCTTCCAGGTTCGCTTTGCTCTGGAATTCCAACAGCTGTTCCTTCAACTCGCTTACCTGGGTGGCGATCCTGTGGGCTTCCTCCGGCTGGTGGGCATCCCGGAAAATTTTCTCCTGTTTGGCGGCTTCCTTCTCCAGTCTGGCGATTCCCTTGCGAATCTGCTCCTCAGACAGCACGAACTCCGTCGCCGGGTAGACCGTGATACTCTCCAGCTTCTCAATGGAACGCTGGCTTAAGATATCGAAGCTGCGGATGGATTCCACTTCATCCCCCCACAGTTCGATACGGTAGGGATTCTCCTCCGTCAGGTCAAAAATATCCACAATACCGCCACGCACGGAGAATTGCCCTGGGCTTTCCACCTGATAGGCTTTCTCGTATCCCATAGCTACCAGCCGGGATGCCAGTTTACTCTCGTCCAGACTACCGCCCCGCTCGGTGTGGATGATGTCCTTCTCCTCCCACAGCACCTGGGGTGTCATCAGTGCCGCATAGGTGGTGACGATGGTGACAGGCTTGCCCTCCACGACTCTGCGCAAGGTCTTGATCCTCTCCTGTACCAGCTGATTACCGTGAATATCTGCCTGGAAAAAGATCAGGTCCTTCGCCGGATACAGCATGACATTTCTGTCATAAAAGCGGTATTCCTCGTAGATCTCCTTGGCTTTTAAGTCATTATAAGTAACGATGACCTTGTATTTCAGGCCATCGCTGAGTCCGTAGATCATGTGAAGTTTCTGTGAGTCCACGCATCCGGACAGGGCAACCGTTCCCTTTCCCTGTCTGACGATCTTACGGACCTCATCATATTCCGCCAGTTCTTTCAATGGCGCAAGTAGTGCCTGCATTTTTTCACGCTTTCTTACTGTTAAAATGGTTCATGGCAGCATCCGCGCTCTCGGTGATGATCATACGGATCGCTTCTGCGGCGGTCTTCGTAGCATCATCCATAACCTTACGTTCTTCCACCGGGAAATGTCCCAATACATAATCTGCCAGATCATAATTCTTCGGTTTCTCACCTACGCCCATGCGGACACGGGTAAAAGTATCATGCCCTAACATCTTGATGATATTCTTGAGTCCATTATGTCCGCCGGCGCTGCCCTTTTTGCGGATGCGGATCTGTCC
>UMDA01070114.1_pt1 | contig 14463 bp, 9 predicted proteins | sample 1964381 | NCBI WGS metagenome assembly UMDA01 (sample SAMEA4835983, study PRJEB28245) | human gut metagenome | biome: gut microbiome; material: fecal sample | place: Denmark | collected 2008 | reverse complement strand
AAGGCAGGGAGCTGCGGCTGTCAGAATACAGGTTTAGTATGTACAGTATGAAGTCATTGAAAACTGGTTATTTCACTTTTATCTTGTCGAAGCCCTCGCCGAACACGCCGATGACGGCACTCTGGGAGATGAAGGCGTTCGGGTCTATCGCCTTGACCAGGCGGAAGATGTTGGTCGACTCGCGTTTCTTCGCCAGTACGACGATGACCTTGGCTTCGTTCTTGCTGTACCAGCCGGTACCGTCAAGCAGCGTCACGCCGCGGTGTGCCTGGAAGACGATGGCGTCGGATATCTTCTCATACTCCTTGGAGAAGATGAGGAACTGCACGGACTGGCGGGCATTGTTGACCACGTAGTCGATGCAGAGCCCGATGACGACGAGCGTACAGTAACCGAATGCCATCTTCTCGATGGTGTAGCCGGGAATGAACGAGGAGGAAGAGATGATGCAGATGTCGCAGAGCATCGTCATGCGTCCGAAGGTCACGTCACGGTACTTGTTCACAATGGCGGCGATGATATCCGTTCCGCCCGTACTGCCGTTGTGGGTAAACGCCATGCCCAGTCCGATACCGCAGAGGGCGGCGCCGATGATGCACGCCATGAAGGGTTCGTCGCCCACGAGCGAGAGAGCCTGTCCCTGGTCGTCGACAATGATGCGCTGGAAGAACCACAGCAGCACGTAGAGCACGGCTATGCCGTAGATGGTCTTCACACAGAACTTCCACCCCAGTATCTTCAGGGCAAAGATGAGCAGGACAATGTTGATGAGCACGTACGTGTTCTGGATGGGGATGTCCGTCGCATAGTACACGATGGCGGAGATACCCGTCACGCCACCCGTAGTGATCTTGTTGGGGATGAGGAATCCCGCCCACCCGAAGGAGTAGAGAATCAACCCCAGTGTGATGAACAGATAGTCCTTCATCTCTGTCCACATGTTGGTGATGCGAATTGGTTTGAATTTGTTCATACTATACTTGATGTTTAAAGATGGTTGTTACAGAAGACGTGTCGGGTCTGTTTCCCTTGCCAGGTCTTTACCCGAGTACCATATTGATGATTTTCTTCGGTACGATGATGACCTTCCGGACGGTCTTCCCCTCCAGGTACTTCTGCGAAGCCTCATGCTCGCGCACCGTCTGTTCGATGGTGGCATTGTCGGCATTGGCAGGGAAGTCGAGCGTGAAGCGTGCCTTGCCGTTGAACGACACGGTGTACCTCACTACATCCTCCTTCAGGTATTCCTCGTTGCAGACGGGCCACTGTGCGTCGCAGACGCTCGTCGTGTGTCCCAGAGCCTCCCACAGCTCCTCGCAGAGGTGGGGTGCGAAGGGGGCAAGCAGCACCACGAGGTCGGACAGGACAGCCCGCTTGTTGCACTTCAGCTGGCTCAGCTCGTTGACGCAAATCATGAACGCGCTCACCGAGGTGTTGTAGGAGAAGTTCTCTATGTCGACCGTCACCTTCTTGATGAGCTTGTGGATGGACTTCAGTTCGTCGCGCGTCGGTTCGCCGTCTGTCGGAAGGAACTCGTCCTTGCGGCTGTAGAAGAGCGACCAGAGCTTCTTCAGGAAGCGGTGTACACCGTCGATGCCGTTCGTGTCCCAGGGCTTCGACTGCTCCACGGGACCGAGGAACATCTCATACATGCGCAGCGTGTCGGCACCGTATTTCTCGACAATCATGTCGGGGTTCACCACGTTGTACATCGACTTGCTCATCTTCTCCACAGCCCATCCGCAGACGTACTTGCCATCTTCGAGGATGAACTCTGCCGTGGCGTATTCCGGACGCCAGGCCTTGAAGGCTTCCAGGTCGAGCACGTCGCCCGAGACGATGTTCACGTCCACGTGGATGGGGGTGACGTCGTATTGGTCCTTCAGTCCCAGGGAGACGAAGGTGTTGGTATCCTTGATGCGGTAGACGAAGTTGCTTCGTCCCTGAATCATGCCTTGGTTGACGAGTTTCTGGAACGGCTCTTCCTTCACGCTCACGCCGAGGTCGAAGAGGAACTTGTTCCAGAAGCGCGAGTAGATGAGGTGCCCCGTAGCGTGCTCCGTTCCGCCCACGTAGAGGTCTACGTTCTGCCAGTAGGCGTCCGCCTGACGAGACACCAGTTCGTGGTCGTTGTGCGGGTCCATGTAGCGCAGGTAGTAGGCGGACGAGCCTGCAAAGCCCGGCATGGTGTTCAGCTCAATGGGGAAGACCGTCACGTTGTCAATGCGGCTGTTCTCGGTGACGCAGCGGTTCACCGTATCCCAAGCCCAGCGCGTGGCGTGGCCCAACGGCGGCTCACCCGTCTCCGTGGGGAGGAACTTAGCCACCTCGGGCAGTTCCAGCGGAAGGCAGTCCTCGTCGATCATGTAGGGCATCCCGTCCTTGTAGTATACGGGGAAAGGCTCACCCCAGTAGCGCTGGCGGCTGAAGATGGCGTCGCGCAGACGGTAGTTCACCTTCACACGTCCCAGGTTGTGCTCCTTCACGTACTCCTTCGTGCGTGCGATGGCTTCCTTCACCGTCAGTCCGTTGAGCACCAGTCCGCATCCTCCCGTAGCTCCCTCGCGCGGCGAGTTGGTCATGATGCCCTCCTTGGCGTCGAAGCTCTCTTCACTGACGTCGCAGCCTTCGATCAGCGGACGGATTTCCAACCCGAAGTGCTTGGCAAAGGCATAGTCGCGGCTGTCGTGTGCAGGCACTGCCATGATGGCTCCCGTACCGTATCCGGCAAGTACGTAGTCGCTTATCCACACGGGGATGGCTTCGCCCGTCATCGGGTTGACGGCATACGAGCCCGAGAACACACCCGTCACGCGGCGGTCGGCGATGCGTTCGCGCTCGGTACGCTTCTTGGTTGCCTCCAGGTAAGCCTCTACCTCGGCACGTTGGCTGTCGGTGGTCACCTGCGGCACCAGTTCGCTTTCAGGAGCGAGCACCATGAACGTCACACCGAAGATGGTGTCGGCACGCGTGGTGAAGATGGTGAATTCCACCTCGCTGTCCTTGATGCGGAAGCGCATCTCCGTACCCTCGGAACGTCCGATCCAGTTACGTTGCGTCTCCTTGAGCGAGTCGGTCCAGTCGAGGGTGTCCAGTCCTTCCAGCAGACGCTGTGCATAGGCTGACACGCGGAGGCACCACTGGCGCATCTTCTTCTGCACCACGGGGTATCCGCCACGTTCCGACACACCGTCGACCACTTCGTCGTTGGCAAGCACCGTTCCCAGCTGCGGGCACCAGTTGACCATCGTCTCGCCGAGGTAGGCGATGCGGTAGTTCATCAGCGTCTCCTGTTGCTGACGCTCGTCCATGGCTCTCCATTCGTCGGCTGAAAAGCTCAGCTCCTCGCTGCATGCGGCGTCCACGCCCTCGGTTCCGGCAGTCTCGAACGCCTTCACCAGTTCGCTGACGGGGCAGGCGCGGTTGAGCCGGTTGTCGTAGTAGCTCTCGAACATGCGTTGGAACGCCCATTGCGTCCAGTGGTAGTATGACGGGTCGCAGGTGCGCACCTCGCGGCTCCAGTCGAAGGAGAAGCCTATTTTGTCGAGCTGCTCGCGGTAACGGTTAATGTTGTTCACCGTGGTGATGGCGGGGTGCTGTCCCGTCTGTATGGCATATTGCTCGGCAGGCAGTCCGTAGGCATCATAGCCCATGGGGTTGAGCACGTTGAAGCCCTGCAGGCGTTTGTAACGTGCGTAGATGTCCGAAGCGATGTAGCCGAGCGGGTGTCCCACATGCAGTCCCGCTCCCGAAGGATAGGGGAACATGTTGAGGACGTAAAATTTCTTCTTTGCGGAGTCTTCTGTCACGCGGTAAGTCTGTCGTTCGACCCACCGTTGGTGCCATTTCTTCTCAATCTCTCTGAAATTGTATTCCATTGCGATGTATTTGTTTTGGTGTTACGTTCTTGTTCAGCGGAAGCGTTGCCGTCAGCCGACGATTCCGCCCCTTCTTTACTAATAATGTGCAAAGATAGATGTTTCGGGCGAAGAATGAAGTTTCTCTCCCCCGTAAATAATCTAAATGGCTACTTCTGTGGCATTTCTCTCCCTTTTCCTCCCTGTTTGTCCGTTGTCAGGCGGACGCATCCTCACCCACCGTGCAGGTCTGTCTGTACGAAATGACAGATATGCAGGAGCTGCTGAATGTAAGGATATTTAAAAATTACGTGCAATTTCCGTGTTCGAAAACGGTCTTTTGAGTCTCTTTGCTTGATGTAGGTCAATAAAACGGGCTTTTTATGTTGAAAAGCATGTTTTCGCTTGTTGATAATTCCAAATGCCCTTATCTTTGCATCGTGATTAAAGGTCATAAGGATAACAAACGAACAAAAGACGCTCTGCGAAGAGCAAGTTCAATAGGTAGTAAAAGGTAAAAAGATTTCGATTTTTAATCAAGTGCTTGAATGTTGTGCATAGGGATTTACAACATTTTTAGTTACTTGTCAATTTTCACGTAGTGAAGTAAGAATTTACTAGAATTTGAGAGATTTGAAATGATTAAGGAGAACTCCCGGGCTTGCGAGAAGTCCGGGAGCTTTTGTTAGAAGTGTTTGAAGTGTGGAAATGAAGTGTTTTGGAGGAGAATGGATGAAAATCGGCGGTCTCAATTGTTATAGTTGGATGTCAGGTGACGGTTTCCAATCTTCTGAATATTCTTTGCAGGTATTTTTTGAGAATATATTATCTACTGTATATGCTTTAGCTTCTTCATCAGTCAGTTGGCGTCCTCCCATTTTACGTTTTATGAGTCTGTCAGCTGCAGCTCCAGGGCCGGTGCATTGATATTCTGCAAAGAGATAGGGTTCTGCAGACATCACTGTCCACCCATCCGGATGCACCGATTCCGGTTCATGACAGCGGATGAAAACAGCTTGAGGACAATTGTGCCAAGGACGACCCAGGTAAAATGAATGGAATATAACTCCATCCCTATCAGGTGTTCCAACTGGTTTTGCATCAATTTTACAATCCAAGAATACTAGTCCGAAGCGCATCCCTTCTTGTGTACTGGGAGCTACAATGTAGCTGTCATGCTGATTAACATAAATGATACAGTCTTGCAAAATCATCACTGAAGCACCATAGATGAAATCTACGTTCCCTTCCACATAGCAATCTTTTACATAAATTCGTCCATTTCCTGCTCCCCACAATGTGTCTTGGTTGCCTACGATTCGGCAATTATAGAAAGCACAACGGTCGCCTCTTACTTCCAGGGCTGTACCTTGTGAATGTTTATTTTCTCCCGGTTTTTCACGGATGTTGAGATGGGTATTTTCGAATGTGATTTGATAAGCTGTAAAATCATCAGCATCGATCCGTGTGCTGTAAGAACCTCCTTTAAGTCCGGGTCTACCGGCATAATCGTCGTATGTGAGTATTGTATTTTGGGCGTTGTCTCCTATTAATACGACGTGGTCTTTACCTTTGTTCAGTATCACTTTACCATAATAACGACCTGGTCTGATATGAATAATCCATTTTCCATCCTGAAAATTTTCGGGAACGTCATCAAAAGCTGCCTGTATTGTCGAATAGTCTCCGGAACCATCTTGGGCTACGGTTTTGTTTACATCCGCCCAACATGGAGTAGTCAGAAAAATACAGACTATTAGTATATTCCAAAACTTAGACTTCATAATTGTATATTTTAGACTTATGAAAGTCCGTATTTGGTTTTATTGGTTAAACCAAATACGAACTTTTATCCTTTGAATATTAATAATTGGGGTTTTGTTCCAAATTAGGATTATTGGTAATCTGAATTGCTGGAATGGGATAAATTCCCCGCCATTTTTCTGTTTTATTGGTTTTATAGAACCATGTGTTGTTGAAATATGAACCAAAACGGATCATATCTCGTCTGCGTTGATTTTCCCAAATGAATTCACGGGCCCGCTCATCTTCTATCTTTTGTAAAGACAGCTCAGTCCATTTTGTACAATTGCTGCGATGACGTACTTCGTTGACGAGTTGTAAGGCTACATCTAAATCTTTATTCAGTCTGAACAACGCTTCGGCTTTCATTAGTAAGATATTCGAATAGCGTTCCAGGACATAATCATTGTTGGCTTTACTTCCTGCCCATACAGCTCCGATGGGAGAATACTTCAATACACGGTATCCTTCGTTATCCTGTGCGGAAATCATATCTTTTATGGTGGTGAGAATGAGTTGATTTCCTTTTTCATCGCGCAAAGGAGTTATTCCATCCAGATAATATTGAGGGCCGTATTCAAGTAAATCCAATCGCTCATCTCCTTTTTCGTATCTGTTCAAGGCTTCATCTGTGAAACAATAACCATTTGCCGGGGCAAATGAAAGATCATATTTCTTTTTATCTAAAGCATGTTGTGTATATAAGATGAATTCATTTCCATCCACACCTTTGGAAGGATCTACAGAAAATGCGGTGATAATTTCAGAAGATTTGGATTCATTGGTAGCCAGGAAGCAGTCTCCTACTTTATCTTCCAATGCATACTGGTGCGTGTTTATCACCTTGTCACACATGGTTATGACTTTATCGTATTGAGCTTTTCCGGAATAGACTTCTGCATTCAGGTATAATGAAGCCAAAGCTGTGTATACGGATTCTTTTGTCAGTCGTGGATAATACTCTGTCCGATTGACTTCTGTAATGGACGGTAAATCTTTGGCTGCCTCTGTAAATTCATTTACGATGAAATCAAAGACATCTGCCCGAGGAGTTGTTTTCGGTAAATTGTTAGGGTCAACACGGGCTTCAGTGAATACCGGTACATTTCCCCAATAGTCCATAGCATAGTAGTATCCATAAGCACGCAATGCACGTGTTTCTGCAATTAAAGGTTTCAGTTCATCAGCTATGGGGGATGCTTTCAAACTGGCAATAACAGCATTTGCAGCCCCGATTCCAGGAAAGACATACGTCCCCCAGCATGTTGCAATGCGTTCATTATTAGGAGTCACCTGGTGGGACATCATTTCCATATTGCCTTCATCATACCAGCCTCCACTAGCTCTGCCGGGACAGAAAAATTCATCAGTACCGAATTCGCCAATACGCCATCCGTCACCACCAGCTCTGGACATATAGGAAAGATAGGAATAGACTCCCACAACTGAAGATAGTGCCTCTTCTTTTGTTTTGTAATAATTTTCAGGTGACAACCGTCCATATAGTTCTTCATCTAGATTCAGGCATGAGGTAAAAGACACTAATCCTAAACATGATGTCAGTATTACGGTCAATATAGATTTAGTTTTCATATAGCAATTCGTTTAACATGTCGGTTAGAAAGAAACATTTATTCCCATACTAAAGGTTCTGGCCTTAGGATAACTTAAATAATCAACTCCCAGTGGTGCAACACCGGTTCTTGATATTTCGGAATTAACTTCCGGATCCGTACCTGAATAGTTTGTAATGGTAAACAGATTTTGTGCTGATACAAAGATTCTTGCATTGGATATGTACAGTTCAGGTAAGTTGAAGTTATATCCTAAGGATATATTATCCAGTCTGACAAAGGAACCATCTTCAATAAATCGTGAAGAATATACTTTTGCCTGGTCACGGTTAACTCCGGATGTGATGGCTTTTTTTAATACATTGCGACCTGGAAGATTGCTTAGGTAGACGAGATTGTTGGCTGTACAATTATAAATGTCATTACCTACACTTCCTCTGAAATTCAGTGATAAATTCCAATTTTTATATTGAAGGTTCGTACCTATTCCAAATGTGAGGTCGGGTTGTGCACAACCGATGACTTCGGGTTCTCCATTGTTAGCAAACTGTTCCACACCATCTTTAATTCCTGTGAATCGTTTTCCGTAGAATGTTCCTATAGGTTGTCCGGGCATTATAAGTTGGGCATAAGTACCTGATAATCCTTGTCCTTGGCAAGGTGCCACTTGCATATTGTCTCCTGTCCATTTACCGTTGGACAGACTGACAACCTTATTTTCATTATGACTTAGATTCAGATTTGCCTCCCAAGTGAAATTCTTTCGACGCATTAAGTCAAATGCTAAATCTAATTCAACTCCTTGGTTGGTTACTGTTCCGACATTGGCTATTTGTTTGGTAATCAAAGAAGGTGAAGGTACTGCCACTGATAAAAGAAGATCGGTGGTTCTTTTATAGTACCAATCGATGCTGCCTCTGATTTTTCCATTTAATAATCCAAAATCAATACCTATGTCTGTCTGGGCTGTTTGTTCCCACTTTAGGTCAGGGTTTGTATATTGTTGAGGCAATACGATTGTAATTTTCTTTCCCCCTATCAGATATCCGTTTGAAAGAGCTCCTAGAGTACTTAATGAATTATAATTGCCTATTTCTTGACTACCTGTGATACCAAAACTAGCGCGCAGTTTCAAATCAGATACTACATCGTTTCTGAAAAAGTCTTCTTGTGATATGCGCCAGGAAGCAGCAACAGACGGAAATATACCCCATTTATTGCCAGAACCAAATCTGCTTGACCCATCACGGCGGACCGTAGCTGTCAATAAATATTTGTCTGCAAAATTATAGTTCACTCGTCCATACATGGAAATCAGTGTATTGCTTTCGGCATAACTGCTGATGGATTCCACTGTTTGGGCTGCAGCCAGACTATACCATTTAAAATTATCAGATAAGAAACCATAGGCTTTAGTTGTTTGGCCTTCATCATAAAAATATTGCCAGGAATATCCAATCATGGCATTGATATGATGATTACCAAAGTCTTGATTGTATTTCAGTATAGTCTCTAATAACTTGGAATAATCTGATAGTTTTTGTACAGTTACATATCCATTATTACTATTACCCAACAGATTGCTTTTGGAAATATAGGAATTGCGATTAATCGTATTTTTATTATATCCTACATTTACTTGGAAAGTAAGAGGTTTATAGAAATTCCAATCTGCAGTAAGGTTTCCCAAGAACTGGCTTGTACTGCGTTTATCTAATAATTCTTTTGAGAATGATGCAGGATTTACGCGGTAAGGGGGAACATCATAATAATCCCCTTCTTCATTATAGATGGGATAAGTAGGATTAAATACATAAGCTTCATATAGCATGCTGCTGCCCATTTCACTACCTACTGTATTGGATAGTGGAGCTTGGTCAGAATCTGTTTCTCCGTAACTGAGATTCATATCTAATTTTAGCTTATCGTTCAAAGCCTTATGATTGATGTTCACACGTCCGTTGGCACTTTTCATTCCCGATCCTTTCAGAATTCCGTTTTGATTGCTATATCCTACGGAAGCACGATAATTGGTATGCTCACTACCACTCATAAAAGAAAGATGATGATTCTGGCTAATTGCAGTACGGAAAATGATGTCTTGCCAGTCGGTATTCATTCCTTTATCATCTAATGTTAGTCCCAAATCGGATACAGTGCTGCGATATTCGTCTCCAGTTAAAACATCCAGTTTTTTTGCTACTGTTGATATACCAAGATTAAAGCTATAGTCCAATTGTCGTACGCCCTGTTTACCTTTCTTAGTCGTAATCATAATGACTCCATTGGCTCCACGAGAGCCATATATGGCAGTTGCAGACGCATCTTTCAATATATTGATGGATTCAATATCGCCAGGATTGATATTTGCTAGTGGATTAACTGGTTCTTGATCAAAGAAGTCTGTGGTAGAAGTGCTTATATTGCTTTGGTTCACTCCTGCAGAAGTTGATATGGGAACTCCATCAATCACATATAACGGGTCGTTGGAAGCTGTGATTGACGTTCCTCCACGGACACGAATTGTATTTGATCCTCCAGGTTTACCACTGTTTTGGCTAATATTTACACCTGAGAATGAGCCTTGCATCAATTGTTGAGGAGTTAAATCTGTACCGGTTTTGAAGTTATCACTTGTCAGTGAAGATACGGAACCTGTCAGATCCGATTTCTTCATAGTTCCATATCCCACCACCACCACTTCATCCAAAGACTGTGAATCTTCTTGTAACTGGACAGTGATGCTCTTGTTTGTGCCAACCTTTATATTTTGGCTGATGAAACCAATATAGGAAATCTGAAGAATTGCATTTTCGGGAACATTGAGTGTAAATTGACCATCCATATTGGTGATTGTACCAATATTTGTACCTTCCACTTTAATGTTTGCACCAATGATAGGTTCACCTTTTACATCAGTAACCGTTCCTTTTAATACTTTCATCTGTTGTTCAATATCATGTGTATTCTTATTTGAATGTTTCATTAACATGATATTTTTCCCTTCCATGGCATATCGGATATCTGTTCCCTTGAACATCTCATCAAGGATTTCAGAAACAGGACGGTTCTTTGCGTGTATATTAACGAGCTGGTTTAAGTTAATATCCTTGGTATCATATACAAACAAATACTCAGTCTGCTTTTCTATTTCGCTGAGGACATGAATGGTAGAGGCTTGATTGACAATTACGGTCACACGCGTATTTTGAGAGTATGATTCCGTAGCATACGTTGTTCCTACAAAAAGAAACAACGCTAGAAAAGCATTCTTCATAATCTGAAATAAATGTTTAAACTCCTGATATAAATTATGATTCATAATTGTTGGTATTAAAATTTAGGTTTTTGTTTGAGATTTCTTTGAGAATGATGGTTATTCCTTCTTTGTTTTCTTCATAGGCTGTCTGAATTAGATGGTTAATTGATTGTTATTATATTGTTTGTATCATCTTTTGTATAGGTAAAATGATTCTTCAGTTTCAGTACACGTAGTACATGTTCTATACCATCTTCCGTGCGGAATTTGCCGGTATAGTGGTTGTTAAGAATATGATGGTTATTGACTATGATTTTTATGTTATAATATAATTCCAACTTTTTTATCATATCTTCCAAGGATATATTGTTGAAACAGATAAGCCCTTCACGCCAACGGAAGTAGTCTCTATTTTCAATGAGTTGTTTTATCAACTTGCCATCATGCAGATAGGCTTGTGTGTTCGGGGTTAACTCCATGCAGGTATTCTTTCCTGTTATTTTAACTTTGCCTGTAAGTAGTGAGGTGTGCCAAGAGTTGTCTGAAGTATAAGCTGTTATATTGAATTCAGTACCCAGCACCCGTACATCGTAACATTTGGTTTTTACAATGAAAGGATGGTCTTTGTCAGCTTTTACAGCGAAATATCCTTCGCCATCAAGTCTAACACTGCGGTATTTACCATTGAATATTCCCGGATATGTAAGCTTACTTTGTGAATTGAGCCATACTTTTGTACCATCGGCTAATGTCAATTCTGCTCGTTGTCCGGCAGGAACATAGATTGATTGTGTGGTTTCAGTCTCTTTTTGTTTATTCCACCAATAATAATTTCCTAAAAACAGGAGTGCTATAATTGCTGCAATTTTCAGTACCTTATCGGTTATTTTCCTCCATGGAATATGTCTTTGGTTTTTATGTTCTTCTATTTTGGGACTTATATTCCATAATGTGAGGTCATGCAGTCTGCGCAGAGTCGTATATTGGTGCAAGTGTTCAGGTGATTCGTTAATCCATTCTATCACTTCTTTCTGTTCGGCTTCCGTAGCTTCTCCAATAATATATTTATGCAATAGAGCAGTTTTCATTTCCAGGTCGTTTTATAGTTATAACGACTGAAGAAGCCATAGCCCTAAATGAAAGTGTATTTTTTTTAGATTCAACTTTTGTGGGACAGTCCACAAAAAAAGCCGCCCGTAGTTTCACAACCGGGGCGGCTCGATAGTCTAACTAATCAATTATAACATTTAAAGATCTGTGCTTATTTCCTATTAGTTGTAGGTTGAATAGCCTGTGTTTGTTTTACAGCTTCCCTCCGCGGGCCTTGACGCGCTCATACCATGCTTCGCGCTCCTTGGTCAGGTCGTAGCCCTGCTTGGAGAGGTAGTTGTTGATGCGGCCCTTGTACTTGCCGAAGGCTGCATGCTTCTTGTTGGAGTTCTCGGCATCCATGGCATACTCGCGTGCCTCCTTCAGCCAGGCGAGTATCTGTTTCTTCTCGTAGTCCTTCAGTGTCGGTATCATGTCACACTGTGCGTCGTAGGTCACTTTGACCACGCCGTAAGTCATGCCGTCCTTCACTGCCTCGATTTGTGTGTCGTCGAGGAAGAGCGAGAGTCCGGACTCCAGTTCGAAGTGGTGGCGGAAGAGTTCGCTGTCCTTGGCATTCTCGGCTGCCTGTACTGCAGCATTCTTGGCATCGCCGGTCAGCTTCTCCTTGGCTTCCTTGACAGCGGCATCCCGTTTCTCGTAGATGTCGTTGAGCAGGAAGTAGCGGTTGGCAATGATGTTGCGCACGTTGAGTGCCACATCTCCGTCGGTGAGTGCCAGCTTGTCGACAATCTTCTGCGAACGTTCGCAGATGGTCTTCACGTAAGCCGCGTCACGACCCTCTTCGTTGAGTTCCACGCGCTGTGCCGATGCCGTTGCGGCGATGCACAGCAGAAGAAAAAGCAGTAAGGAGTGTTTCATCTTTTTCATCCGTTGCAAAATTACATCAATTTTCCTTTTTCAGCCAAAGTATCGTAGTTGTTTTTCAAGTCAGTCCAGTCGATTTTGTTCTTTGTACTGACGCCGTTGATATATTTTTCGATGTTGGTGTAGCCGTCGCCGGTGCAGTCCTCGTTGGCGTCGCTCGGGTCATTGGGGTTCAGTCCGTTGGCCTTTTCCCATTCGTCGGGCATGCCGTCGCCGTCGGTGTCAATATACGGGGTACCCTTGTACTCGGGGAATCCGCCCATCTGTGCCGGTGAAGTGATGATACCGAGCTTGTAGGAGTCGTTCGGCATACGGCGGTATTTGAACAGTCCGTCCTCGTTCTGCGATTTCTCGGCCAGTCCCCATACGTCGCCGTAAGGATTCTCTTTCGGCAGTTTCTCCACGTAGTAGGGTTTGCCGGTACGCACTTCGTCGATGATGCGTTGGTCGATGATGTCGCGGCAGGGGATGTTGGCACCCACGTTGCGGAGCACATAGTCGTATGCGTCACGGGTGTTGAGGATTGTCAGGTGAGGCATCTCGAAGGGAGCCTTGGCACGCATCAGCTCGGTGTATCCCTCGGTGTTCTCCTGGTCCTCGATCTGGATGCCGCCGTCCCAGTTGTCGCGGGTCACACGCTCGTTGCCCTCCATGATGTTGCCTTCAGCGAAGACACGTCCGTAGACCTTGTGGTCGAGCTTGCTCCGTCCCGACTCCGGTTTGAGGATACGGAAGGCAATGGCGCCCTCTTTCGGGGTTGCAGGACCCGGTTTGTAGTAGTTGTTGATGAAGTTGTACATCGCCGTGTAGTCGCCGCCGTCTGAAGAGCGGTGTACCCAGTTGAAGACTACGTTGTTGACGAAGTTGAACACGCCGTTCCATCCCACAGACGGGTTACGTCCGGAGTTGCTTGCCCAGAGGTTGCGCATGAAGGCGCAGTTCTCACCGCCGAGGGTGCTTCCGAAGGCATGGTTGTAGGTGTCGAGTGCCTTGGCGGAGATGGTATTCTGGATGGTGACGTTGACGGTGGGGAGTTTCAGTTCCGTTGTTTTATATTGTCCCTCGCTGGGGTCGTACATGTGACGGTAGAAGGAGATGTTCTCGTCGAGTCCCCAGGAGCAGGAGCAGTGGTCGATCATGATGTTGCCCACGGGGTTGCCGCCGAAGGAGTCGTCACGGTGCCACACCATGGTCTCACCCCGACGGAAGCGCATGTGTCGGATGACCACGTCGTGTGTATCCACCCAGAACGATTGTCCCGAAACGACTACGCCGTCACCGGGAGCAGTCTGTCCGGCAATGGTGATGTAGGGGGCACGTACGATGATGGGAGTCTCCAGCTTGATGATACCCGACACGTTGAACACGATGATGCGTGCACCTCCCTGGTCGCATGCGTCACGGAGTGAGCCGGGTCCGCTGTCGTTGAGGTTGGTCACGGTGATGACGCGTCCGCCTCGTCCGCCAAAGCTGTACATACCTCCACCTTCAGCACCGGGGAATGCCGGAATTTTTGCCTGCGGAAGGTCACAGGGTCTTGAAGCCCAGGGCACATAGGGGCGTCCCTCTTTGGCTTCTTTCATCACGATGGGGAGTGCTTTTGCCCAGGCAGAGTCGGCATGTGCGTATGCCTTTGTAATCATCTCTTTGTACTTTGCCTGTGCTTCGGGAGTGATTTGGGGATATTGTGCGTATGCTGCATTGGCTATACCGAGCAAGCCTGCCAGCATGAATCCCCATGCTACTGTTTTTTTCATAGTCATTATATTATCTATCCGGTATTGTTTTTCTTGCTTTGTGTAAATAGACTGCCAGGAGTGCAAAAGGTTATACGGTGGATGGTGTGTATTTTAATTTTTTAATAGAAGGGGAGTGAGTGGGGAGTGAATCGGTAGGTACTATTTCCCGGCAAACACTGTTGTCCGACGGATGGAACACAAGTGTTCGATTCATCAAACACATTAGTTTGACTCACCAAACACAAGTGTTTGAT
>UMDA01015424.1_pt1 | contig 14638 bp, 15 predicted proteins | sample 1964381 | NCBI WGS metagenome assembly UMDA01 (sample SAMEA4835983, study PRJEB28245) | human gut metagenome | biome: gut microbiome; material: fecal sample | place: Denmark | collected 2008 | reverse complement strand
GCTCGGCAGCTTCCATACCGAAGCGCAGTTTGAGGGTATAGGAGAAATTCCTATGACGTTTATCCGTGCGCCGTATATCGACAAGGCTTATGACGATGTACAGGTTCTCTCGGAGGTGGACGGAAAAATAGTAGCCGCAAGACAGAAAAATCAGCTTGTCACAGCCTTCCACCCGGAGCTTGACGGCGATACAAGAGTACACGAGTATTTTCTGAATATGTAAAGATATGTCTGATCCGCTGTTTTTTAAACGGCGGATTTTTTGTTTGTATCGCTCCGGTAACGCCTTGCTTGCCCCTCCCGTTATAACCTTATCGCTCTTGCCGACACCGACAATTCCGCAAGCTCCCCAAAAACTAAGCTCCATTCATTTTGCATATTTTTGAAAATTTTTTCAAAACCCTCTTGACAAATCCCAAAAGCAGTGATATAATAAAGCCTACAAAGTCGATAGGCTTTTAGAGATTAAGCCGAACCGAAAACGAGGTAAGGATATGAACAAGAATATGACAAGATATATCAGCGGTTTCCGATGTTGATTTTTTGTATCAGCTTCTAAGTAAGACAGATATACTTTTGTTGCAACTGCAGCACACGGTTTTATACCGACAGAATAACAGGCGAAAATTCGACTTAAAGTATAACAGATTATGAATCGAAAAGGAGAAAATCACAATGAGAACATTTGACAAGATCACAGACCTTATAGGCGGCACACCCATATTAAAGCTCAACAACTACATAGCTCTGAACGAGCTTCCCGCAAACATCTACGCAAAGCTCGAATACTTCAACCCCGCAGGAAGCGTAAAGGACAGAATCGCAAAGGCGATGATAGACGATGCCGAAGCTAAGGGCGCACTCAAGCCCGGCGCAGTTATAATCGAGCCTACAAGCGGTAACACAGGTATAGGACTTGCCGCTGTAGCCGCTTCAAAGGGCTACAGAATAATCCTCACAATGCCCGAGACCATGAGCGTTGAGCGCCGTAATCTGCTCAAGGCATACGGTGCGGAGCTTGTACTTACAGACGGTGCAAAGGGTATGAAAGGCGCAATCGCAAAGGCAGAGGAGCTTGCACAGCAGATCGAGGGCGGCTTTATCCCAAGCCAGTTCACAAACAGTGCTAACCCCACCGCTCACTTCAATACAACCGGTCCTGAGATATGGGAAGATACAGACGGAAAGGTTGACATCTTCGTAGCCGGCGTAGGCACAGGCGGTACGGTTTCAGGCGTAGGTAAGTTCCTCAAGAGCAAGAACCCGAATGTAAAGGTAGTTGCAGTTGAACCCGCAGGCTCGCCCGTACTTTCAAAGGGTGTAGCAGGACCTCATAAGATACAGGGTATCGGTGCAGGCTTTGTTCCCGAAACGCTTGATACCAAGATTTACGATGAAATAATCGCAGTCGAGAACGAGGACGCATTCGCTACAGGCAAAACGCTTGCAAGAAAAGAGGGCTTACTTGTCGGCATCTCATCCGGTGCGGCTGTATATGCGGCTACACAGCTTGCTAAGCGCCCCGAGAACAAGAGCAAGAACATTGTTGTTCTTCTCCCCGATACAGGCGACCGTTACCTCTCAACACCTATGTTCGCAGAATAATTCAGAAATTTCTATACCCAATTTTATATAGCCATCGCAAAAGCTGTCTCAAACGGACAGCTTTTTGCATTTTAGCTATTAAACAATTTCAAACAATCGCTGAAAATCCGCATCACAACGTTATATTATAACTGCATTTTGCAAGTTGTCAATTCTAAACTTGCACAAACGTGCTTGTGCTATAGCACAAAACCCTGTAAAACCGGTTGACCTTACTGCTTTTCGGTAGTACAATACAGGTAAAGAAAAAACAAGTACCGCAACGGCGCAGGACGATGAAAGTTCTGCGCCGTTTTGTTTACAAAGGAAAGGATGACGTACAAATGTATGAATGCAGTTTAGACAGAATGAAGGATAAGATCTCCACTTTCAGCAAATTCGGTGATGCAGGCCACGGCGGTATCACACGTTACTCGCTCTCGCCCGAGGCTATTATGGCCCGTAACGAGTTCATCAAGCGTATGAAGGCTATCGGCGCAGAGATCGAGATAGATGATGTTGCTAATATCTACGCAACGCTCCCCGGCACAGACCCCGACGCAAAGCGTATCGTAATGGCTTCTCACTGCGACTCGGTAAAGAACGGCGGTAACTATGACGGTATACTCGGCGTTATGTCGGCTATGGAGGTACTTGAAACAGTACACGAGAAGAACATCCCCCATAAGCATCCTCTCACCGCTATGATATGGACAAACGAGGAGGGTTCGCTGTATCCGCCCGCTATGATGTGTTCGGGTATCGTATGCTACGATTATCTGCCCGAAGATATCAGATGCAAGTTCAAGTATGAGGATATGATGAATTCAAAGAGTATCCTTGACAATACATCGACATTCGGTGAAGCGCTTGACAAGTCGGGCTTCAAGGGCGACAAGAAGTACCGCCTGTCACCCGACAGATATATGTATATGTTTGAAACTCACATCGAGCAAGGTCCTATCCTTGAAGATGCAGGAAACGATATAGGTGTTGTTGACTGTGTACTGGGTATGTTCAACTACAGGCTGAAGTTCTACGGACAGACGACCCACGCAGGCACATTCCCGATGCCCAAGCGCCGTGACGCATTCTTTGCCGCTTCACAGGCTCTGTGCTATCTGCATGAGGAAATCGACAAGCTCGGCTACAGCGACCTTGTTTACACAACGGGCGAGGTTGTATGCCACCCTTGCGTACACACCTGTGTACCCGACTTCTTCGACTTCTCGTTTGACTCACGTCACGAGGACCCCAAGGTACTTGAAAAGGTACTGGCTATCGTAAAATCCTGCGAGGAAAAAACGTGGGCAGGCTGTACCTGCAAGGTAGAAAAGGCTTGGAACCGTGATACTGTCTACTGGGATAAGAAGCTGGTAAGCTATGTAAAGGCATCCGCAGAGGAATGCGGTATCAAGCACCAATATATCCACTCAGGCGCAGGTCACGACGCACAGTTTGCCGCATATATGCTCCCGACAACTATGATATTCGTACAGTCGAAGGACGGTCTTTCACACTGCGAGCCAGAATATTCAAGCCCCGAGCATTGCACTGAGGGCGCAACGGTTATGCTGAATGCTGTCCTCAAGGCAGATAATGATTGATTATAATGACAACCACTTCTTTTTTTGGTATATTTCCTGACTGATTTTGCTTTATCTGATTTACTTTCACCCGCTTTTACGGCGGGTGATTTTTTTGCGGTCAGGGTTCATTACGACGGTAATTAAAAATAGAATAATAAGGCTTGATTTTTTATTTAAACTATGGTACAATAGTACAGTATCAGAAATAGAACCCGTGATTATGGGTGTAAGCCCTGTGCAAGGGAGTCCTGTGAACCATGTCAGGCGGGGAACCGAGCAGCATTAAGCAGTTATGACCTGTGCCGCAGCAAGTTTACACTCATAATCACGGGTTCTATTTTTGTGTATCGTTTTATTTACCGATTATTATGTGCTTTTTCACGGGAGGTTAGTTATGCATCTTGCTCTTTATCGTAAGTATCGTTCTGCCACCTTTGACGAAGTAATTTCGCAGGAGCATATAACCACCACGCTGAAAAATCAGATAAAGGCCGGCACTCCGGCTCACGCTTATCTGTTCACGGGATCGAGAGGTACGGGTAAGACCACCTGTGCAAAGCTGATGGCAAAGGCGGTAAACTGCTTATCTCCCGTTGACGGCAACCCCTGCGGAGAATGTGAAAGCTGTAAGGCAATAGCCGCAGGCTGTCCTGATATAATCGAGATGGACGCAGCCTCAAACAACGGCGTTGACGATGTAAGGGCATTGCGTGACGAGGTTATGTATGCTCCGACTGTCTGCCGTTATAAAGTTTATATAATAGACGAGGTGCATATGCTGTCCTCACAGGCATTCAACGCACTTCTGAAAACCATAGAAGAACCGCCGCCGCATGTTATATTCATACTTGCAACTACCGAGATACACAAGGTGCCTGCGACTATCGCATCAAGATGTCAGCAGTTCCGCTTTTCAAGAATCGACGTAGAAGAAAGTACAAAGCGGCTGTGCGAGATAGCAAAAAAAGAAAACGTAAATATAACAGAGGATGCCGCAAGGCTAATCTCCAGATTGTCCGACGGCGGTATGAGAGATGCGGTTTCGCTGCTCGACCAGTGTATAAGCGTGAGTGCCGACATTGACGAGGAAACCGTAAGGACTACCGCAGGCATCGCAGGAACGGAGCATCTGTTCACGCTTGCGCAGTGCATACACGAGCAGAATGCGCCCGAGGCACTGAAAATTCTCGATGAGCTTCACAATCAGTCGAAGGATCTTATGCTTCTTCTTGACGAGCTGTTGTCGCATTTCAGAAATCTGTGCATACTGTCGGCAACGAACTCCGACTTTTCTCTCATCCCTGCAGGTAGCGGAACAAGAAACGATCTTGCAAGGCAGACAAAGGAGTTTACTCTCGGAGAAATAATGCGGTGTATGGATATACTGCAGGACTGCATTGCGAGAACTCCGAAAACGGCAAAGCGTAAGACGGTTGCCGAAATGTGCCTTATAAGGCTGTGCACACCACGTCTTGACAGTGATACATCGGCATTGTCGTTAAGGCTTGAAAAGCTGGAAAACAGGCTCGACAAGCTGTGTGACGGCGAGATAAGCATTCAGCCGAGAGCCGCAGTGCAAACCGCTGAAAGCACAGAAAAGCATATACCGACACAATCCGCAAAACCCGTAAGCGTAGCCGGCAACAGACCGCAGGATATTATTGCAGATACGCTGAACAGGATAGAAAATAAAATCACATCCGCTGATGATAAACAGAAGGATATGACAGCTCCGACCGCTTCGGTACAGCAGAGCGGTACAGAGCGGAATGCCGCAGACAGCAAGCCTGATTGGCTGTTTGAGGGTACGGGCGGCACTGATGATAACGCAAGTACAGGAAACGAAGACATTCCTCCGTTTGACCTTGACGAACCGCAGGCAAGCGTTGCTCCCGCTCCACAGGAACAGGCAAGCAATACAAGTGGCAACGGCGACAAGCCGGACTGGCTGTTTGAGGGTACGGGCGGTGCTGATGATAACGCAAGTGCAGGAAACGAAGATGCTCCTCCGTTCGACCTTGACGAACCGCAGACAAGCGTTGCTCCGCAGGAACAGGCAAGCAATACAAGCGGTGACGGCAACAAGCCTGATTGGCTGTTTGAGGGTACGGGCGGTGCTGATGATAACGCAAGTGCAGGAAACGAAGACATTCCTCCGTTTGACCTTGACGAACCGCAGGCAAGCGTTGCTCCGCAGGAACAGACAGTAAAGACAGAGAACAATCTTTCCGAACAGCATAAAAATAATCTGTCGGCAGGCAGTGCGCAAAGTACCGGTAATGCCGATCCGCAGGTAACCGAGATACTCGACAGACTTCCCGTTATACTGCAGGCTATACTGGGACAGGTGCAGGTGACGCTCGGTCGGGATACGGTGAATATCAGCGGTTATCAGAAATTCCAGTATGATTTCCTGACAACAGGCGACTCGAAGGAACGGCTTGAGAAAGCCGCCGAAGAGGTAACAGGCAGAAGGCTTGTAATGACCTTTGACAATATCGGCGATACAGCTGAAAGCAAGGATAAAAGCGACCCTGTTTCCGATTTCTTATCAAGAGCGGAAAAAATGGGCGTAAAAATAAAATACAAAAAACCAAAAAATTAAGTCGTTGACTTAAAGATACGAAAGGAAAAATCACAATGAAAGCAAGATTACCCAAGGAATACCAGAACAGAGGCGCAAACAACATGAACAGCATGATAAAGCAGGCTCAGAAGATGCAGGAAGACATCGAGCGTGTACAGGCTGAGCTTGAGGCAAGAGATTTCACAGCTTCTGCCGCAGGCGGTATGATTGAAGTTACAATGAGCGGTGCAAAGGTACTCAAGGAAGTTAAGCTCAACCCTGAGGTTGTTGACAAGGACGCTATCGAGGATCTTCAGGACGTTATCGTAGCAGGCGTAAATGCCGTTATCACACAGATTGAAGAAGTAAGTGCCGCAGAGATGGAAAAGGTAACAGGCGGAGTTAACATTCCGGGACTTGTTTAATGGCTGAATATAATTCTCAGCCGCTTATAACGGCGGCGCAGGAATTCGCCAAGCTCCCCGGCATCGGTCTTAAAACGGCGCAGAGGCTGGCATATTATATACTGAACGCCCCGGAGGAAGAAGTGGAGCAGTTTGCGTCCGGAATTCTACGGGCAAGACGCAGTATGAAGCTGTGCAGTGTATGTCAGAATATCTGCAATACGGACAAGTGCGATATATGCTCGGACAGCCGCAGGAACCACAAGGTCATATGCGTTGTGGAAAGTCCCAAGGACGTTTCCGCCATAGAACGAAGCGGCGGCTTTGACGGAGTGTATCATGTGCTTCACGGGCTGTTGTCACCGATGAATTCGATAGGTCCTCAGCAGCTTAAAATAAAGGAGCTTATGGCAAGGCTGTCGGATACGGACGAGGTCATAATGGCTACAAGTCCGACTATCGAGGGAGAGGCTACGGCAACATATCTTTCAAGAATGATAAAGCAGCTGGGAGTAAAGGTGACCCGTCTTGCTTATGGTCTGCCTGCGGGCGCATCGCTTGAATATGCGGACGATGTTACGCTCCAGAGGGCGCTTGAAAACCGTAACGAAATATAATTTTCTTCGGGAAAGGAATATAATAAATGACACAGGAACAGTTGAATGCAATACAGGAACAGACAAAGAAAATAACCAACCCGAAACTGCTCGAAGTGATGAGAACGCTGAAAAAATGCGCTGAAGAAAAAACAAATCCCGAACCGCAGTATCAGGTGGATTATATCGACAATCTGATGGAGGCAAGACTTCTTGCGCCTGTAACCGTGACGGATATGTCGGGGGAGAACGAAAATCAGATGAAGGTACAGTTCTCGCACCTTACAAATCCTCAGAACGAGAAATATTTTATGGTGTTCACCGATATGGAAACAATGCAGAAGAACATCAATGATATAAGCAAGATCTGCGTAATCGCCGTTACATATAAGGATCTTTCCGCTATGCTGTCACAGCCGAAGTGCGCTATGAAGGGCTTTGTTATAAATCCCTTCACCGAAAACATTATCTGCGGCCCTAAGCAGGCAGAGGTCATAGCAAATTATATAAGGCAGAAAAAATTCAACAGCGGCGAGCTTACTGTCATAAACGAGGTTACGGGCGTGCCGGACACTGTTACCAAGCCTATAACGAGCTATTTTGACAGCCGTAAGGATATTAAAAAGGCGTATATTATGAATATGCGCAAGGTAAATCAGCTCAACCGCCTTATAATCGTGGATTTCGAGGGTGAGGACGATAAATTCAACGACTTTACCAAGGACTTTACCGAAAAGGTGCTGAAGGATATAAACGACGAAAAAGCGCCGTTTATGATAATGAACTTCAATCAGCCTGCCGCAAAACAGGCGACAAAAGAAAAAGTTCCGTTCTATGTAAAGGTTTAACGGCTTTAAACGTTATGCAAAAAATGAACACAAACAAAAGAGGCTTTTGCCTCTTTTTTGTTTATTCTGCGGAAATTTTCTTTAATTTTTTGCATTTACTTGACGAAAAAGCGGTTATGATATATCATTATACTGTATAAATAGGTCTACGGACCGGACAGGAGAAATCATGAAAAACATTATCTCTGCTTCAATGCTTGCGAGCGACCTTACAAATATAGAAAAAGAAATCCGCCGTACCGAAAACGCACAGATCGAGTGGCTTCATATAGATGTTATGGACGGAGTTTTCGTTGACAATATAACCTACGGGAACAACGTTGTTGCCGCTATGCGTAAAGTGAGCAATATATATTTCGACACGCACCTTATGGTGACAGATCCCACAAATCTTATACCGCTTTTCGCCCTTGCGGGCAGTAATATGCTTACTATCCACCTTGAAAGCAAAGGCGACACAACGGCAAACCTTAAATATATAAAGAAAAGCGGTATGAACGCAGGACTTGCCATAAAGCCCGCTACAGACTGGAAGGAAGTAATACCTTATCTGCCGCTGTGCGATATGGTGCTTGTAATGACCGTTGAACCCGGCTACGGCGGACAGGGATTTATTCCGCAGTGCGCCGACAAGGTGGCGATGCTCCGTAAATACTGCAACGAAAACGGATTTGACAAAATGAATATACAGGTTGACGGCGGTATCAACACGGCAACCGCCGCAACAGTTAAAGATGCCGGTGCAAACGTACTTGTAGCAGGAACATATCTGTTCAGGGCGAAGGATATGAGGGAGGCGGCAGACGCTATACGCTAAAAGCAGTCGGGCAACAGCTCAGTTGCTTTGTCTGTAAGCAGAGTATAATATTCCTCCGTGTCGCTCATACGGCTGAGATCCGTATATAACGGAAGGCGGTACTCCGACACGATGTGCCGTATAATGCCGATGCGGCTTTCGGACGATTTGCTCTGCGGCAGGTGAATGGCAAGACGGTAATCTTTCCCGTCACGGTCTGCGTATAAGGATACACGGTCTGCGACAGCCTTAAGCGCCTTGCAAAGCCTTGCGAGAACGCAAAGCTCTCCCTCGCAGATGACCGTCGTAAGCGGCGGACGGCAGGATGCGTTTTTTCCGGACGGAGTGCCTTTAAGGCAGGAGATATACAAGGTACAGCCTCCGTCGCTTTTCGGGAAAGCCTCGACAAGCAGACGTTCTCCGCAAAGCCCGAGATTATGATCTTCGCTGAGGCAGGATATAAGTCTTGACAAGGCAAGCTCTGAGGTACGGGAATCGCCCGAAATATCTTCGCATTTAATGCGGTATCCGTCCATATCCGACGGATTTAGCGTAATTTTTACGGTATTTCCCGCAAGCTCATCTATCTGCATGGGACACCTCCTGTTAAACCGGTTAAACAGCTTATAGTCTGAAAGGACAAAAAGATATAATGAATACAACCACAAATGAAGCTCTTCTTAAGAAGATAGACGAAGCTCCTTTGCTGATGTCAAAGGAGGCGGCTAAGAAAAAACTGCGTAAGCCGAGAAGCATATACGGCGATCAGATACTTTTTATGCTGGCGATAATCGTCATTGCCACCTGCTTTTACGGCATGAGGGTAGTAGCGGTGTGCGCCTGCTCGGTGCTTGCCTGCATACTGACCGATATGGTCGGCTGTTTCCTTTCAAAGAAGGAATACGGTGTAAAAGACCTGTCAACCATAGCCTACGGTATGGCTCTTGCTCTTATGCTCCCTGCAAGCGTTGAATATTATGTAGTGATAATCGGCGCAGTGCTTGCAATTACGGTAAAGCATATATTCGGCGGCAAGGACAACTATATATTCAATCCTGCGGCGGTTGCGATAGCGTTTCTTATAATCTGCTATCCGACACAGGTGCTGATGTATCCCCAGCTTGGCGCCCATCCGGAAATATTCGGAGATACGGGAACGCTTGTAAGCGGAATCGAGAGCAGTTTTATAAAGAACGGCGCAATGCCGTCGCTTACCCCGCTTGAGATACTTATGGGAAGATTCCCCGGCCCTATGGGAACTACTCATATACTCGTGCTGATAGTAAGCGGTATCTGCCTTATCTGCAGAAGAAGCGTGTCGCTTTCCGCTACTGTGGGCGGAATAGCCGTAATGGGCGTGCTTTCCTATCTCACAAGCAGTGTAGAGCCTGCTATGGACGCTGTTATATTCCGTTTTGTAAGCGGATTTGTACTGTTCGGCTTTATATTCCTTGCGAGCGATCCTCAGACGCTTCCGTTTACAAACGGCGGAAGGGTGCTGTACGGCATAGCGCTCGGAGTAATCACGGTTATATTCAGAAATTCCGCAAATATCGAGGGAATATTCGTGTTCTCCCTGCTGATAGTAAACGCTCTGTCGCTGTATCTTGACAAGCTGGCATTCGTAATAGGCGTACAGACAAAACAGCTTTTAAGATACCTTAAGCATAACCTCGGCTCGTTTGAGCGAATGACAGAGGATGCAAAGCAGGGTAAGACGCCGAAGCTTTCAGATACGCAGGAAATTATGATTGAACCTGTTAATTATAATATGCCCCCTATCGACAATAAGGTCACAAAGGTAAAACGTCATAAAAAGTCGGTAATGGAGAATCTTTCCGACAAAATATCGGATTCGGTAAAGAAGAAGAAAGCTTCGGCTCAGACCGCCGGCGAAAAGGAAAAGGAGGCGCAGCATGGCTCAGACAAAACAGATGAAGCCGGAAAAGACACGGAACAGTGACTTTAAATTCACCCGTGATCTTATAGACGGACTGGCAAAGCAGAATGTCGTGCTGATGACAGGCATTGTAAACGCACCTGTAATAATCGCCGCTACGACCTTCAAGAAGGGCGTGGTAATCGCTCTTGCTTTTGCGATAATATCGTTTCTGACAATAGTTACCTGTTCGTTTGTACCGAAAAAAATAGTTTATACCCTCAGAGTAATTATATATGCGCTGGTAGGCTCGGTCTATTATATCCCGACCGTACTTCTTTTAGAGCAGATCTTTCCGCTTACGGTCGAGCTTATAGGCATCTATATGCCGCTTATAATTACAAACGCTCTTATCTTCTCGAAAACGGAAAGCCGTTTCTATCTTGAGGACAAGCTGAAAATGATAATCGACGTAATTTTCTTCATAGCGGGTTTCGGCGCAGTGTGCGTCCTTACCGGAGGCTTCAGGGAGCTGATATGCTTCGGCACGTTTGCCGGAATAAAGCTGTTTGATTTCAAGATTGCGGCTTTTGAATCACCTTTCGGCGGATTTATACTTGTCGGAATAATGGCAGGTATGTTCAGGGCGCTTTACAACTATCTGCGTAACCGCAGAATAAGGCTTAACAGCGAGGAGCATAACAAGGCGACGGCTCACACCTACCGTTCAAGCACCGAAAGCAAGCCGGCTGCACCCCATCTGCTTCCCTCGCAGGACGACAACGTAAAGGAGCGCAGTGATGGATAAATTAGCACTTTTTATCAATACGGCTATGCTCGCTATGTTTGTCGAGAATGCGATATTCTCCCGTGCGCTCGGAACAAGCGTGGCGTTCTACGCATCAAGAAAAAAAGAAAGCATATTTGGGCTGGGGCTTGGCATAACATACGTTATCGTGGTTTCAAGCTGTATCACGTTCTTTATAGACGGGTGGCTTGCCGACTGGCAGTATTTTTATGTTGTCATGCCGCTTATATACACGCTGACGGTGAGCATAGTATATACGGGCAGTCTGCTCCTCCTGTGGAGATTCCTGCCAAAGATATTCAGAAACATCAAGAAATACGTTCATCTTTCGGTGTTCAATGCGGCAGTGCTTGGAGCATTGTTCCTGAACACGACATATCACGCTGATTTCTTTTCGTATATGGGATTCGGTGTCGGAATAGCGGCAGGCTTTTTCATTGCGGTGTTCTTCCTTCATATCGCAAACGAAAGGCTCAATTCTCCGCTTATTCCCGAGGCATTCAGAGGAATGCCGATAATGATGGTTTTTGTCGGCATTATGTCACTTGCATTCTATGCGCTGACAGGATATAACACAGGCGCTATCTGATAATTTCTAAAATGGAGATACTGATATGAGCAGAAAAAAAGGATTCAAGGTAAAACGTTCAAGAAGAAATCTGTATAAAAAACGTAAAAGCACCGGCAGGAAGATATTTGACGGGGTTCTTTTCGTTGTAATACTGGGCGCACTTGTCTTTGTGGGATACTCGGTCGCTTCTCCGCTGATAAAGTTTTTCGGCGGAAACGGAGACAATTCCTCTGTGAGCGAGCCTGCGTGGACGCCGCCCGAATCGCTCCCCGAAACATCGGACAGCAATTCGCAGACCAACTCGTCCGACAACTCGGGCGGCAGTGATACAACAAAGGATAACACCTCCTCAGCGCCAAGCGAGGTAACATCTGCTTTTGCGACAGTCGCTCCCGACTCCGCACTGAAAAGCGATGCCGCACTGAATAAGTTCCTTGCCGAAGCAAAAAACAGCGGTTATAATAGCGCTGTATTTACGCTTAAAAACACCACAGGCGAGCTGTTATACAAATCATCGCTTAAGGCTGTAAAGGACAACACAGACGTAAATAAGGGCAGTCTGACGGCGGCTCAGATAGTAAAGGCGTGCAAGACGGCAGGAATCACTCCCGTTGCGGCTATAACAACGCTTTACGACAGAAAGACACCGTATCTTTTCGACAATGCGGGATATATAATCTCTGACGGAAACTGGAGCTGGCTGGACGCCGCCGCCGATAACGGCGGTAAACCGTGGACTACTCCCTATTCCGCCGATGCGGTAAACTATTATGCGGATATATGCGGAGAGCTTGCAAAGGCAGGATTTGCCGATATTGAGCTTGAAAACACTGTCTTCCCGAACTTCCAGTCCTATGACTACTCGCTGTTGTCAAAGGAACTGCAGAATGCAAACAGAAGCGAAAAATTGGCCGTTCTTGCGGCAACGTGTGCAAAGAAAGCAAAGGAAGGCAACGCAACCGCAACGGTTGAAATAAAGGCTGACGCACTGCTTACAATGTCGGCAACGGCTTATGACGGTACGGCTGAAATATGGTCTGCGAAGGATAAGATGGGCGAGAGCAGTGTGCTTGTCACAATGGATATGTCGCTGCTTGGCACAAAGCTGCAGACTTCGGCAGATAAGACAGTAACGGTCGAAAAGGATAAAGTCAAGGCGATAAATCAGATATTCACGCTTGTAAAGAAGGCTGTCGGCGACAAGGAAATATCGGTCGGAATAACAGGCAGTGCGAATTTATCGGCAGACGAAATCAAAAATTGTAAAACGGCACTCGAAAAGCTCGGATTTACCGATATAAGATTCGAATAAATACATAAAAGTGCTTGCATTTGCGACACTTTTAAGGTATAATTAGAGAATAACGTAAGAGCGAATATCGCACGAAAAAGAAAGGAATACAAAATGACAGAATTACTGACATTATTAACAAGCGGACAGACAGCAACAACCACAGGACAGGGTGGAAACGATATAGTGAGCATTCTCACAATGCTTATCCCCCTTGCACTTATGGTAGTTATATTCTACTTCCTTATCATAAGACCCGAAAAGAAGCGTGGCAAGAAGATGCAGGAAATGCTCAACAACCTTGAGGTTGCTGACGAAGTAGTAACAACAGGCGGTATTGTCGGCAGAGTATTAAGAGTTACAGATGATACTGTACTTATCGAAACAGGCTCTGACAGAACAAAGATCCGTGTATTAAAGAGCAGTATTGCTGAGAACAGAACTGTTCACGATGATGCAGAATCAAAGTAAGAGATTCTGAGGTATTATAAAAAACACCCTTACGGCATCAGCTGTGAGGGTGTTGCTTTATGGAAAAAATCCATCGTACTTGCCGGTAATCTTCCGGGATAGTACGATGGATTTAACTTATTGTGCCGATATGCGATATTATGTGGTTACATATCAAACAGGTTTATCACTTCAATACCTTTGGCTTCAGCCATGCGTACCGTCTGACCTGTGCCGCTCCTGCTGTTGCTTTGGTCATAATACGCCACACAGCAGTCTGCAAGCTCTGTCAGGCGTGCGTTACGCTGTTTCATACAGTCCTTGGTGTATTCACTGCCTATATACTCAATGCTGTCAGCCGCCATCATTATCGCATAAAACTCCTGCTTGTCGTTGTAGCTCCAGTTCTTTGTCTGCTCCTCGTTTGAGCAGGGGAGTACAAGGTGGAGCTTTATATCGAGTGCCTTGCGTTTTCTCAGATACAGTACCATATGAGCGCACATAGTGTCGAAGCCGAGAGCACCGCCGCAGTAGAAGTCGGTGACGCCACGCTTGACAAGTCCGCATATTGTGCTGTCAAGCAGAGATTTAAGCGCATACATATCCGGGCTGTCAATTTTACGATGCCCTGTAAAGCAAACCGATGTCATACGCAAAGCCTCCTTTTAGTTACGATAAAAAGAAAAATAAGCCGTATCTGCGTCTGACAAATACGGCTGATGTGCTAAAGCTAGATGTAAATCAGTCTTCAACCTTTTCTTCGATGAACTTAACGATGTCACCGACAGTCTTGATCTTTTCAACCTGATCATCGGGAATCTCGATGTCGAACTCTTCTTCAAAGCTCATTACGAGATCTACTACGTCAAGTGAATCAGCGCCGAGGTCGTCTGTGATGCTTGCAGCCTCAGTAACCTTGTCTTCTTCAACGTCGAGCTGGTCAACGATTATCTTTTTTACCTTATCAAATACCATTTGAAATCTCCTCCGTGTTTTTAAAAAGAAATTTTCTTTCGTTAATATTATACGGCATTACGCCGAAATAATCAAGTCGTATTTACAACAAATACATTAAAAAAATGTCTAAATTTACTGGGTGTATTTCTACACTTTGCACAAGTTTATAATAGCATCGTTATGTTATTCCATAGCGATAAACGAAAATGGTTTTATATGTTTTTAAGCTACCGTTAGTTCTATTCGTCGGATAACACTTCTCGGGTTCGCTATTCTATACGATAACGTTGCTGCTATTT
>UMDA01013537.1_pt1 | contig 15263 bp, 13 predicted proteins | sample 1964381 | NCBI WGS metagenome assembly UMDA01 (sample SAMEA4835983, study PRJEB28245) | human gut metagenome | biome: gut microbiome; material: fecal sample | place: Denmark | collected 2008 | reverse complement strand
CAGTGTCGATCCCGCCGTATCGGTTATTTTCGTGGCTACGGCATTCTTCTTCTCATTCTCATAATAGGTAATTCCCGGGTTGGCAAAACCTTCCGCAAACATATTAAACATTTTATATGAGAAATCCTTCTCTATAACAACAGCCGCGTAATAATCGCCGCTTTTCACGCCTTCGATGGCTTCTTCCCCTGAATTTACCATCGTCCACCCTATTGCCGTATTCTCTTTAAGGTTGTCGAGGATTTTCCCGCCCATATTCTGCACCGTACCGTCCTCACCTGTATATCCCTCATCCTCCGAGTACGCCGCAATCTTAATATTACCCGTATTGGCGTACGGATCCCAGTTAGAATATATATTGAACCACGCATACAGCGATGGCAGAATACATAATCCGATTATTATTATCAATGCCAGCACATTCTTTACAAGACCCCTGACATCCGCTTTAAAAATTGCCAGTATATTCTTCATAGCTTAAACTTCCTCCTGAAATTTATCGCACCCTCATAATACAACAAGAGGATGATTTTGGCAATGCAACCGGACAAGTTAACCAAATAAAAAAGCTCTCCGGCAGGTTATCCCTTCCGGAGAGTCTCTTATCATATGTGATTAATGTTCATACCAGCCGAGTACGCCCGGTGTGAGATTCATATTGATCTGCTTAACCTCCTGGTATTCCTCAAGGCCATGGACACCAAGTTCACGACCGATGCCGCTCATCTTGTATCCTCCCCAAGGAGCCTCGTTGAATGTCGGATTGTAACAGTTGATCCAGGTAATTCCGGCGCGGATTTCCTTGATAACACGGATTGCACGGGTTGCATCGGAGGTAAATACCCCGCCTGCCAGACCGTAAGGAGTGTCGTTGGCAAGAGCAATAGCCTCCTCTTCCGTCTTAAAGGTCTGGATTGTAACTACAGGTCCGAAGATTTCCTCTTTTACAATCGTCATATCCGATGTACAGTTATCAAAAATAGTAGGTCTTACGAAATAACCCTTTGCACACTCTCCCTCAGTGTAACGGAATCCGCCGCATACACAAGTTGCGCCCTCTGCTTTACCTTTCTCTATATAGGAAAGAACACGGTTCATGTGTTTCTCGGAGATAAGCGGTCCCATGTCCGGATTGCCGAGTGGATTGCCAAGTGTCATTGCGTTGGCACGTTCTGCAAGCCGCGCTACGAATTTATCCTTGATGGATTCCTCAATAATAATTCTTGAACCGGCGGAGCATACCTCGCCCTGATTGAAGAAAATACCTATCATTGCCCACTCAACAGCGCCTTCAAAATCAGCATCCGCAAAGATGACGTTAGGGGATTTACCGCCGAGTTCGAGGCCGATTTTCTTAACGTTGCCGGCTGCCGCACGCATTATGGACTGTCCGACTGCGGTGCTTCCGGTAAATGTTACCATATCCACATCAGGTGATGAAGCCAAAAGGTCGCCAACCGTACTTCCCGGTCCTACTACGAGATTGACGGTTCCTTTTGGAAGACCGACTTCCTCAAATATCTCAAAAAGTTTAATTGTTGAAAGCATTGTGTCGGAACTTGGTTTGAACACGATACTGTTGCCTGCCGCAAGTGCCGGAGCGAGTTTCCAGATGGCCATAAGGAACGGATAATTCCAAGGTGTTATCTGGGCGCATACGCCGACCGGTTCGTGAACCATATACGAGTGCATTGTACCGAAGTTGCTGTTTACCTCATATACGCCTCCGCACGGAGCTTTGATAAGGCTCGCGTAATATCTGAAGGTGTGGAGTCCGTCATCAACGTCACCCTCTGCCTCTCTAAGCGGCTTGCCGTTATCGATGGCATCAAGTTTTGCAAGCTCCGGAAGGTATTTTTCTATGGTATCTGCTATCTTAAGGAGAATATCACCTCTCTGCTGTGAATCCATGTCACGCCATTCTCTTGTAACGTAGAATGATTTCCTGGCCGCGGCAATGGCACGGTTGGTATCCTCAAGGCTGCTTTCGTAAACCTGAGCAATAACCTCTCCCGTTGCAGGATTTATTGAATCTATTAACTTACCGGAGGTTCCTTCTGTCCATTCTCCATCAATATACATTTTCTTAATTTCCATTATGTAACATTCCTCCTGTTGGTGTTATTTCTTTAACTTGGTCCACATTGCATCATATATAGCAAGTGTGTCCGTATCGAGGTTGGATACATATTCACCTGAAGCAATTACATCTGCCGGAGGATTCTTTGCCTCGTTGCTCTTATACTCATCTCCGAGTGCTTCAACTGCCTTGGCATTCGGGTTAAGGTACGGAAATTCCTCCGATACTTTCTGTGATGTCTCTGAATCAAGCATATAATTTATGAATTTCATCGCATTCTCTGAATTCTTGGCTGTCTTAAGTACTGCCCAGTTATCCATGAATACATAAGGTCCTTCTTTTGGAAATACGATTTTGATTGCCGGATTTTCTTCCTGTGCAAGTGCGATCTCTGCTGCCCAGCAGTAGCCTACCGTACAGTCACCTGAGATAAGCGAGTTCTTCGGTGAATCTGAATCGTATACTTTAACATTGTCCTTAAGTTTAAGAAGCTTCTCCTCTATCTTGGCAAGCTTGTCAGTGTCAGTCTCATTCATTGAGTATCCCATGCTTCTCGCTGTCATACCGATTACGGCTCTGTAATCATCAAGAGATACAATGCTTCCTTTCAGATCTTCGCTGAACAGATCGTCATAACTTGTTATCTCTTTGGAAACTTTATCTGTGTTGACCGCGATTACTGCGACACCGCCCTGATAAGGTACGGAATATTTGTTGCCCGGGTCATATGATGGATCAAGAAATGCGCTGTCGATGTTCTCAATATTGGTAATTACATCTTTATCAAGTTCCATCAGCATATCCTGTGCTATCATCTGTTCAACCATATAATCTGAAGGCTGTACTATATCATATGTTCCGGCCGATTCGGTTTTTACCTTTGCAAGCATATCCTCATTGCTTGAGAAAGTCGTCCAGTTAACCTTGATTCCGTATTCCTTTTCAAAATCTTCGATAACTGATTCCGGAACGTATTCTGTCCATGTAAAAATATTAAGTTCCCCGTTTGATGCTGATTTTTTACCGCATCCGGTAAATCCTGCAAGTGATAATACAAGCATCAGTGAAAGTGCTACGCATACAATTCTCTTTCTTTTCATAATATCTCTCCTTTCCAACCACTATGCCTTCTTAAGCAACTTTTTTATAAGTCCGCTCTGTGTCAGTATGACAAGAACGGTTGTGCCGATAAGAATAAGGGTTGATAACGCATTTACGTCCGGTGCAACACCACTTCTTATGCTCTCATATACTTTGAGAGGAAATGTCTTGGTCTGTCCGTTGACGAAGTAACTGATGATAACATCATCTATGGAAAGCGTAAATGCAAGAAGTGCACCTCCGCCAATTCCCGGTGCCAGAACCGGAAGCGTTATCTCGAAGAATGTTCTTATTCTTCCCGCTCCCAGGTCCATGCTTGCCTCTTCTATTGACATATCGTAACCGCCAAGTCGTGCACGCACGTTAAAAATTACAAACGGTACACAGAATGTCGTGTGGGCAATTATAAGTGTAAGCATGCCTCTCGGAATATTGATGTTGGAAAAAAGCGTAAGAAGCGCAATTCCGAGGACGATTTCCGGAATAACAACCGGTATATACAAGAGCCCGTCAATAGCTGCTTTGCCTTTAAATTTAAATTTGTACATTCCTACCGAGGCCAGCGTTCCTATGACCGTTGCAAGTATCATGCTTGTTATTGCAATAATCATTGTGTTTCCGAATGACTGTAAAAGCGTCTGGTTATCAAACAGTTTGACATACCAGTCTAACGAAAAGCCTTTCCAGCTCAGGTATGGTTTGGATCTGGTCGCATTAAACGAATTGGCCACTATGTATATAATGGGTGCGAACAAAAACAAATATATTAATGAACAAAAAATTATACTGAATATCTTTTTTAATTTTCTCTTGGTTCTTTTTTTCATATGCTATACCCCCAGACTGTCCATATCGCCGCCAAGCTTCTGATAAATCTTTACCAGAATCAGCGTTACGAGGATAAGTATAATCGAAAGTGCTGCTCCTAACGGCCAGTTGTTACCGCTCTGGAACTGACGTTCTACGAGGTTGCCGATTACATCTGAATTGCCGCCGCCAAGTATGTCTGCTACGAAGAAATATCCGAGACACGGTATAAATACCATAATGCTTCCCGAAAAAATTCCTCCTGATGTAAGCGGAAGTATTACATTGAAAAATGTTTTCGGTCCTTTGGCTCCGAGATCCGCCGAAGCTTCGAGAAGGCTTCCGTCCAGTTTCTCAATTGCCGTATAAAGCGGCAGAACCATGAATGGGAACAGACAGTAAACCATACCAAAAATTGTGGTGCCCTGCTTGTAAAGGAAGTCAATCGGTTCGCTTATAAGATGTAAATTCATAAGGAAGGTATTGATCCAGCCGTTTGTACCAAGAAGTGATCTCCATCCGTAAATTCTGATGAGAGAGTTCGTCCAGAACGGTATAATTACAAGCATATACAGAAGATTTTTCCTTTTGCTTTTGGTTCTGGCTATTATATATGCAAACGGATACGCCAAAAGGATGCACACAACTGTTGTCGTAAGTGCAATTATAAGCGAATGAAGATATATATCCACATAGTTGGAATCTGCAAGTCTCTTATAATTGTTAAGCGTAAAATGATAACTTACATTGTAAAATTCATCAAGTCCGCAGAAGCTCATGATAAAAACATACACAAGCGGTGCTGCTACAAACACCAGAAGCCATATTGTCACAGGTCCGACCATTGAAATGGCCGGCAGCGTTTTGGATTTAAATCTGTGCTTTGTCATACAAACCGCCTCCCTTACGCAAATACTGCATTTTCAACAGCCTGATAAAATCTGTTATCAAGATTGTGAATGAGCACTGCATCTTCCTTATTCCAATACAGACATACAACATCTCCGATTGCCGGTACTTCCTCGCCGGCAAGACGTTCTATTTTTACCTGTGTCTTATTAGGAAGTTCAGCCACACATTTCACGATATTTCCTACATATATGTAATCCACTATTCTGGCAGCTATTGTAAATCCTTCGACCGGTTCATATGAGTATTTCATCTTCTCCGGTCTTACAGATACGGTTATAAATTCACCGGCGGCAAAATCTGCACCGCATCCGGTAATATCACCGTTCTCAATTCCGATTGTGATGGTATCACCGTCCACAATCTTGGCCATTCCTTCAAAAATATTGGTCTCACCAATGAATGTTGCGACAAATTTGGTCGCCGGATGTTCATATATCTCGGTAGGTGTTGCAATCTGATCCATGACACCGTCATGCATAATTGCAATTCTGTCGCTCATCGTAAGTGCCTCTTCCTGGTCATGCGTTACATATATAAAAGTAATGTTGAGTTTTTTCTGAAGTCTCTTAAGTTCAAGCTGCATCTGCTTACGAAGCTTTAAATCAAGTGCGCCAAGCGGTTCATCAAGAAGAAGAACCTTAGGTCTGTTTATCAGTGCTCTTGCTATCGCAACTCTCTGTTTCTGTCCGCCTGAAAGCTGGTTAGGATATCTCTTCTCAAATCCTTCAAGCTGGACGAGTTCCATCATTTCCTTAACTCTTTCGGCAATCTCCTTCTTCGGGACTTTCTTCATTTTCAGCCCGTATGCAATATTGTCATAAATGGTCTTATGCGGAAACAATGCATAACTCTGGAATACCGTGTTTACATCTCTCTCATACGGTTCTTTCTCTTCTATAGCCTCGCCTTCAACTTTGATGCTTCCGGTCGTCGGCTCTTCAAATCCGGCAATCATTCTGAGAGTTGTTGTCTTACCACATCCGGATGAACCTAAGAGTGTAAGGAATTCTCCTTCCTCCACGGTCAATGTCAGATCCTTGACAACATGATTGGTTCCATATATTTTGTTTACTCCGGTTAATTCAACTATGTTCTTTCCCAAAGTTATCACCTCTTTCTTATGATCCGGCCAGTGCCGCCGGTGCTTCTCGTGTAAGATGCGGCTTAAAGAGCCTTATCTCCTCGCTCACCTGTTCTGATTCGGATGGCCTCTTCAACAGGTTTGATAAAAATCTTACCGTCGCCGACGTGATCGGTAGCAAGCTTTTCACGAACCTTCATGATAATTGGTTCTACTACACTGTCTTCTACAACAACCGATACCATCATCTTCGGAAGAAGGTTAATTGTTGTCTTAAATCCTTTGATTTCGTTGACTCCGGTCACACCTTTCTGTGCGCCACATCCCATAGCTGTTGTGATGGTCATGCCACCACAGTTAATCTCATCGAGAATTGATTTAACTTCTTCGAGTTTCTCCGGTCTGATAATCATGCTAATTTCTTTCATAATGATCCTCTCCTTATCCTGAAATTGAAATTAATAGCGAGCACTTTCATACTCGTCAACATAACAAAAAAGGAGCCAATCTTTTCGATTAGCTCCTTCGCTTTACGGATATATTACTATCATCTTTTTATCGTTTCAATACTTATTTATAGCCATTTTAATACTTATTTGGGGTAATTTTTATATTGCTATTTTACCATTCTGAATAATTGAACCCTGTTTCTGACGCCCGTTTTACGATATATATTCAATATATGCTTCTTGAGCGTATTTATGCTGATGCTGAGTTCATCGCACACTTTCTGGTTCTCTTCACCGTCCACAAGTGCCGCCAGAACTGTTGATTCGCGCCTGGTAAGATCATAACGTTCGCCCATCTCAATAACGGACATCTTGCGTCCCTGTCCGTCATTACCGTATCTGTCCTGATACAGCCTGTATGCCAGATGGTCTTTCATCATGTCCATTACAAACACATCGTCATATGCAAAATTATCCTTGCCTATAGTTCTATACAAAGTTATAACACCAAGAAATTCCTTGTTGTATCCGAGAATTATCTGCAGTGAATAGTGCCAGCTGTTTGGTTTGTAGACTTTTCTGTAATATTCCGTCTGCACACGTTTCTCATCAGATATAATATCTGTTTCACGGTAAACCATACTCTTGCCACTATACATAATGCCGCGGCTGTAATCAAGTTCACTGTATTTGGACGAGCCGTCTTCATCGCAGTTATATGTTACCTGATCAACCAGTCTGCCGCTGTCATCTGCCGCCGCCAGATAGAAATCAGCACTGTCAAAGTCCATAATCATCTTAAGCTGTTCAAGCAGTGCCGTTCTCATAACCGTAACATCCTCAGTCGTGTAAATCTTATATATGATACTATTAATTATCATCCAGTCGTTTGTCTCCAATGTTTTCACAAGCTCATCCTCCTTAATTTTATTTTTGATAACGATTATGAACTCTCTTTTTGGATTAGTCAATTTCGTTTTTCTACTCAAATTTGTTATAAAATTAATCATTTGGGGTAAATTTTCTTGCGATTGGAGGGTATAGTAATGCCCGGCAAATGCTGCAGACATCTGTCGGGCTTTGTAAATTACTGTTCTTTGTAGAAGTTAATAAGACATCCTGCAAGAATTATCCTGCGCTCATCATCGGTAAGTTCACCAATCTTAAGTTCGAATTCTTTCATGTCCTTATTCACAACATATGCTTTCACGCTTGATGCTTTGGTCTTGATAGCATCTGCAATTCCCGGTACAAAAATATAATCAAGATTCTCAAACGGAAGTTCACCCTCATCAATAATGAAAGGTATCATACCCCAGTTGATGAGGTTGGAACGGTATCGCTTGGTTGCATACTCGTTGGCGATGTTAGCCCATCCGCCAAGTACCTTCTGACATGATGCAGCCTGCTCCCTGGCCGAACCGTCACCCGGTTTAACCGCAAAAATCGTACTTCCGACACCGGTATTTTCTCTGCTTACATCAAATGTTTCTTTGATCTTATGCATTATGTCACGAAGCTCAGGAAGTGCTTCTCCCATGCAGTTACCGGCTTCTCTTGCCTTCTCTGCTTTCTGAACTTCTTTGGCGCGTCCTACATAAAGCGGATCCTTTCTCGAAAGTGCAAACTCCGCAAGGCCGAGCGGATTGGAACGGAATGAGGATGTCTCTCCGGAAGGAATAAGCTCATCCGTCGTCGTAACCGGATCATGAATCTCGGATACACACTTGATAATGAGGTTCTCCGGAAGCGCTACCATCTCAGGCCAGTCTTTGATGTTCGGTCCGAACTGAATTTCCTGCTCCGGATCCGCAACTCCGTGACTGTCAAAAACTCTGTTAGCATATATATTACTATCAAAATGATACTTAGGTCCCGTATATTCAACATCAATATCTGTTGCTGCAGTAAGGTATCCTTTGTTAGCCGCTGTTGCTGCAATCGAACGCGCATCCATAAGCGCAACTGATGCAATCTGGCCCTTCTGCAGCTTGGATCCTTCTCTGTTCGGGAAGTTACGTGTCGAATGTCTGATTGAAAATGCATTATTGGCAGGTGTATCTCCGGCACCAAAACAAGGTCCGCAGAAAGCTGTCTTGACTATGGCACCTGTCTCCATAAGGTCTGCAAGACGTCCGTTCTTCGCAAGCTCCATATAAATAGGTGTACTTGCCGGATAAATGCTTAATGTAAATTCATCAGCACCGATTGAATGTCCGCGGAGAATATCGGCAGCATCACATATATTCTCAAATCCACCGCCGGCGCATCCTGCGATAATTCCCTGGTCAACATAGAGTCTGCCATTCTTAATCTTATCCGTGAGCTTGAAATCAACCTGTCCGTCAAGGCTTACAAGTGCCTTCTTCTCGCAATCGTGAAGAATATCTTCAAGGTTAGCATTAAGTTCTTCTATTGTATAGGTATTGCTTGGGTGGAACGGCATGGCAATCATCGGCTTAACCTTATCAAGGTCAACATATACAACGCCGTCATAGTATGCCACGTTGCCCGGATTAAGTTCTTTATAAGATTCACTTCTTCCGTGAATATCATAAAATTCCCTGATTCTGTCATCTGTCTTCCATATAGATGAGAGACATGTTGTCTCTGTTGTCATAACATCTACACCTATTCTGAAATCAGCGCTTAAATTGGCTACGCCCGGTCCGACAAATTCCATGACTTTATTCTTGACGTATCCATTGGCAAAAACAGCACCGATAATGGCAAGTGCAACATCCTGAGGGCCGACTCCCTTGGCCGGTGAACCTGTAAGATAAATAGCCACAACACCCGGCATATTAATGTCATATGTTTTATTAAGGAGCTGTTTAACAAGCTCAGGTCCGCCCTCACCAACTGCCATCGTTCCGAGTGCACCGTAACGGGTATGGCTGTCCGAACCGAGAATCATCTTACCGCCTTCTGCAAGCATCTCCCTTGCAAACTGGTGTATAACTGCCTGATGAGGAGGAACATATATTCCACCGTATTTCTTGGCGCATGTAAGACCAAACATGTGGTCGTCTTCATTAATAGTTCCGCCTACAGCGCAAAGACTGTTATGGCAGTTCGTAAGTACATACGGAATTGGGAATTTCTCGAGTCCGCTTGCTCTGGCAGTCTGAATAATTCCTACAAATGTTATATCGTGTGATGTGAGCTTATCAAACTTAATCTCAAGCTTTTCATCATTACCCGATGTATTATGTGATGTTAATATATTATATGCAATAGTATTGTGTGCCGCCTCTTTCTTATCCGGAGCACTTCCAAGCTTAGCCGCAAGAACTGCAGCTGCTTCGTTATTGTCTTCAACAATCTCCGTGCCGCCTAAGAGGTATGCACCGCCCTGACTTAATCTGACCATTATGGTTCCTCCTGAAATTTGTGTATATACATTAATATTAAACTACGGCGCATAAAAAATCAAGACGGTTATCCCCCTTCTTTCAAACGTTTTTTTAACTCTGTTGGTTTACTTTGTCCGTAAAATATGAGAAAATATGTGTATACTATTATTCCGGAGGTAATTTATATGGCAATAAGAAAAGAATTCGGTTTCCCGTCGAGAGACGGCATAAATACTTGCCATGCCTATTCATGGTCACCTGATGATGGCAATATTCGTGCAATTTTTCAAATCGTCCACGGTATGGAGGAGTATATGGACCGATATGATGATTTTGCATCATTTATGGCAGGTCACGGTTTCCTTGTGGTCGGCGAAGACCACCTAGGCCACGGACTCACCGCTGCAACAGAGAAGGACCTTGGGTATTTTGCCGAGCACGATGCCGAGACAATTCTTGTCCGCGACGTTCACCGTCTCAAGAAAATAACCCAGGAAGCCCATCCAGGTGTGCCTTATTATATACTTGGTCACAGTATGGGTTCTTTCATCTTCCGCAAATACCTTACAATGTACGGCACCGGCATCGACGGGGCAATCGTCATGGGAACCGGCGTAATGCCTTCATTTGTAACCGGCTTCGGTATTTTTCTCACGAATTTTTTGAGACTTTTCCGCGGAGACCGCTACAAGAGTGCTTTTATTGACAAGCTTGCATTCGGCAGTTACAACAAGCGCATCCCCGACGCAGAATCCCCAAGCGACTGGCTTTCACGCGACCGCGACATAATCGATAAATACCGTGATGACCCGTATTGTACTTTTACTTTCTCACTTAACGGTTACAGAACGCTTTTCAAGCTTCTTAAATTCGTATGCAAGGAGCGTAATCTTACTTCGATTCCGCATGACCTGCCGATTCTCGTGACCGCAGGATGTGAAGACCCTGTCGGCAATTACGGCAAGGGTCCGTCTGCTGTGTACACGCAGTATAAGAAACTTGGCATCACTGATGTTACCTTAAAGCTTTACCCTGACATGCGTCATGAAATCCTTAACGAGAAGGACCGTGATGTTGTATACAATGATATTTTGGCCTGGATTGAAGCGCATATGAAATAAATGGATAATCTGCTCCCGATATGGTAATAATTCTATTGAAATATTACAAGGAGTACTATCATGAATATCGCTTTTTTCAATACCAAACCTTATGACAGACTGTGGTTTGAACCACTCAGCAAGGAGTATGGCATGAAAATTCACTTTATTGAATCTTCACTGATGCCGGACACCGTTATCCTCGCAAGTGGCTTCGATGCAGTCTGTATTTTTGTAAATGACAATGTAACTGAACAAATTGCCGAGGCACTGGCTTCTCTCGGTATCAAACTTATTCTTCTGCGCTGCGCCGGTTTTAACAACGTAAATCTTGATGCCACAAGAGCTCTTCACGGTTCTGCGTGTTCCAAGTTACTCTCCCGCTGCCGTCGCCGAATTTTCCATGGCTTCCATTCTGACGGTGAACCGCAAGCTTCACCGCGCTTATACACGCACCCGCGATTTTAATATGAGTATCAATGGTCTCATGGGTCAGGATCTCAACGGCAAAACCGCAGGTGTTATCGGCACCGGCAAAATAGGTCAGTGCATGATTGACATTTTCAACGGTTTTCATATGAAGGTTCTTGCTTATGATTTGTATCCCAATGAAAACCTTGACGCAATTTATGTCACCCTTGACGAACTTTTTGAAAAGTCCGATGTCATCTCACTCCACTGCCCTTTAACAGCTGACACATACCACCTGATAAACGAACTTTCAATCCGCAAAATGAAGCAGGGTGTCATAATTTCCAACACTTCCCGCGGCTCTCTCATCGATTCGGCCGCCCTGATTGAAGGACTGAAGGAAGGTCATATAGGCGCTGTTGCCCTTGATGTCTACGAGGAAGAGGATGGTCTTTTCTACGAGGATGTCTCCAACAAAATAATCCAGGATGATATTCTTTCGCGGCTGTGCACATTTCCCAACGTTCTGATAACATCCCACATGGGTTTTTTCACCAAAGAAGCCATGCAGGCCATCGCCGTCGAAACATTGCAGAATGCTTTTGCATACGAAAACGGCATGAAGCTTCTGAATATAGTGTAGCAAAGTGGAAATTTGTGGAAATCTGTGACTATCTGCATAAATTAGCTGTGGTAGATATCTTTTGTGATAATATTGGCGCAGCGCGGCTGATTTATTGCCTTTTGTGATAATTCCGGCCGCAATTTTGGTGTAGTCAATTATATTTCGTTCCGATTGTCGTGCCTGTTTTCTAATTCGATGAGTGATTTTGATATAGTATGCTATACTTTTCGCACCTTTTTTATCATTTTCGGCGATTTGGTGTGAAAATCCTGCTCTAAATCAGTATGTTTCCGCCCAAATATATCAATTATTAGACCTGTTTCAGAATAAAAGTGTCTTATTTTAAATAATTCATCATCAAAATTCACACCAGATTAGCTATTTTCCTCAAAAAAGTGGTAGAATTAGAATATCCGATACTCAAAACGTATCATAAGTCGCACTCTGTCATCCGGAATATTTCCGGAATTAGCATCCACCCACAAATTAGGTCTTGAAATCCCAACTGAGTTGTGATATGATATCTATCGTTGATTGGCGATGCGTGGCTCAGTTTGGTAGAGCGCTGCGTTCGGGACGCAGAGGTCGCAGGTTCGAATCCTGTCGCATCGACTTATTACAGCCACCTCAAAGAGGTGGCTTTTTTGGTTCCTGCGACCGGGAGCGGAGCGCAGACCGCAGGAGGCCCGGGAGACCTCCGTTTAGTAGTAAAATGCGACACCGAAAAAGCAATATTGTGGTGTATAATATGATTATTTCACACTTCTTTGGCAATAATCTGCAATTTGGTGATAATTAATTGCTATATAGGACACTCACTTATGATAATATATGAGAACAAATATGCTAAAAGATACATGAATTTTCACATATTACAATGTGAGACCTGCCAAATTGGCACCAAATTCCCCCAAAAATGCAAAAAAGTGTGATTTAGTAGATTTTAGCCCTGAAATAGTATCAATTAAAGCATTAAAAGGCCTTGAATACATTACACTAAGCCTGAAATTATCCAATATAACGCAAACGCGCATATCAATTATTCACATTCTCTTTTTGGTTCCTGCGACTGGAGCGGCCCGAACTTCGGGCGCCTTCTTTCACCTTCTGATTACAATCAAATTTCCCAATCATACCTTGCTTTTCTTACAATACTATGTTATACTAATAATAAACAAACGGTCAGTCACCATAGGAGGATACAACATGAAGACAACAGAGCAACAGCACATCGAACGCAAAAATGAAATTATGGAGAAATGTTTTGAATGTTACGCAGAAAACGGACTTACAGGCACAGGAATTAAAGCCCTGGCAGATGCATGCGGCTGCACCAAAGCAAATTTATATTCATATTTCAAGAATCTTGACGAACTTATCATTGAATCCACAGCATATTGTATGTCAAAAGTCGAAGATGACTTTATGAAAAAAGCACCAACGGATCCGAAAGATGTAATGCGTTTTATCGAAGAAGTGCCTTATTGGACGGCCAAAAAACACGGCAGCAAATACCGGCTTATGTACCAGGTATATACACTGCCCAAATATATCGAACATGGCAAGAAATTTTTTGAAGGCGTAAATGAACGATACACCGAGTATGCCAAACTGCTTGAGCCCAAAATAGGTATACCGTACACAACCATAACGCCGTTAATATTTATATTCGTCCGCGCATGCGTACATTATGCCATGTTTGAGGACGAATACTATCTGAAAACACAGATGGAGGTATTAAAACAAGGCGTCAGCCTGTTTATAGAACATTACAAAAAATAATATATGTGGAGGTGTTTCGCGTGAAAAAACCTGTAATTGTACTTCTTAGTACATTGCTGCTTGTATCTATTACTTTATCCGCAATCTGCATCGTACTTGTAAAGAAAAATATTACCGGGAAGGAATCCCGCCGGGTAGCCGTACAGTGTGGTCAGAGTGCTATTCAGTGGAAATACGACAACGAAACCGAATGGCATGATTTGGTGGACATTGCACAACTTACAGGAGCTGCCGGTCCGGCCGGACAGGACGGAAAAAACGGCACCAACGGTAAGGATGGCATTGACGGCATAAATGGTGCCAACGGCAAAGATGGTGTCAATGGCAAAGATGGTACCGACGGCAAGGACGGTGTCAACGGTAAAGATGGTACCGACGGCAAGGATGGTGCCAACGGCAAAGATGGCATTGACGGCAAGGACGGCATCAATGGCAAAGACGGCATTGACGGTGTCGATGGTAAGGATGGCATTGACGGCAGAACTGTGGAAGTACGCAGTACGGATGCATATATCCAATGGCGTTACGATGATGGCGCATGGCAGAACCTTGTGGCACTCACCGACATTACCGGTCCTTCCGGCAGCACAGGTACCGATGGCAGAACTCCTGAATTCCGCGCCGATAACGATATGCTGCAATGGCGCTATGCCGGGGACTCAATATGGCTTAACCTCTATGATATGTCAACACTGCGTGGAAATGACGGTGCCGACGGCAAAGACGGCATCAACGGTCAGGATGGAAAAGACGGTATAGACGGTGTTGACGGCCGGGACGGTGTTGACGGCAAAGACGGTAACACACCGTTTATAGGTGACAACGGAAACTGGTGGATTGCCGGCTCCGATACCGGAGTAAAAGCTCAAGGCGCTGACGGTGCTGACGGACAGAATGGTGAGAACGGCAAAGATGGTATATGTTCAGGCTATTTTTTTGCTGACTGCAGTATCTCGGGCCACCGTCTTCTTCAAAATTACGCAGTCACACCATATTTTACGCAGAAGCTGAACAGCAAAGACCTGGTCTCCTGCTCCCAGAACAAGGTCACTTTGAAAAAGGGACATACATATATGGTATGCTTAAGCGGCTCGATAGGTGTAAGTTCAAATGACAACAACGGAAATTTATGTGTCGTTATGAAAGATGGGTACGATGACACCACATGCAAAAACGCCACACGCATCTATCAATATTACGCACCCAATTCAAAACCCAAAGTACCGCTTTATCAGTATTCGATAACGTATAACAGAATATATAATGCAAAGAATAATGACATTTCTCTGACATACTCTTTTGAGCAGGAAAACTATAACACAGTGCTTGACACGCTTAGCTGTACTTATACCGTCATCGCGCTCGACTGATTTATATCACAATAATTAAGAAGCCTTCTATGACCTATCTATTTCAAAACACCATATACTTCGTCGGATACAGGTTCACACCACTCGTTGGAACATTCCTCACCCGGAACTTCAACTGCGAGATGTGAGAACCACTCCGTCGGAGTGGCACCGTGCCAATGCTTAACCCCGGCAGGGATGTTAATGCAG
>UMDA01008760.1_pt1 | contig 15510 bp, 8 predicted proteins | sample 1964381 | NCBI WGS metagenome assembly UMDA01 (sample SAMEA4835983, study PRJEB28245) | human gut metagenome | biome: gut microbiome; material: fecal sample | place: Denmark | collected 2008 | reverse complement strand
GAGAAGGCAGCACCTTCACCGTCAGCCTGCTCACCGACAACTTCTATCCTGACGCTCTGCACAAGGAGTCACGGACGGACGCCGTACCCCCGGAAGCTGCTTCCGGTGAACAGCCGGAAACGACGGACGACAACCGCCCCATCGTGCTCGCGGTGGAAGACAATGCGGACATCCGTGAATACATCCGCAGCTCCCTCGCCGACCGCTACAACGTCGTGACCGCAGCCGACGGACAAGAGGGACTCGACGCGGCGCAACAGCAAATCCCCGACCTCATCGTGAGCGACATCATGATGCCGGTCATGGATGGCGTGACGCTCTGCCGGCTCGTGAAGGAGGACGTACAGACGAGCCACATCCCCGTCATCCTGCTCACGGCAAAGGACAGTACTCGCGACAAGGAGGAAGGCTATGCCGCCGGGGCAGACTCGTACCTGAGCAAGCCGTTCAGCGCCGGACTGCTCATCAGCCGCATCGACAACCTGCTCGACAACCGACGCCGACTGGCACGCCTCATCGGCAGCCAACAGACGGAAGAACCCGGACAGGAAGAGACGGATGCCCTACGGAAACTCAGCAAGCTCGACCGCAACTTCCTGGAAAAGGTGAACCGGGTCATCGAGGAGAACATGAGCCTGGAACGCATGGACATCGCGTTTATTGCCGACAAGATGTGCATGAGCCACTCCACCCTCTACCGCAAGGTGAAGGCGCTGATGAACATCTCCGTCAACGAGCTGGTGCGCGATGCCAAGATGAGGCATGCCGCTACCCTCCTGGAGTCCGGGGAATACACCGTGACCGAGGTGTCCGACATGACAGGCTTCAGCAGTGTCCCCTACTTCCGCCAACGGTTCAAGGAGAAGTATGGCATGAGTCCGAGTGAGTTTATGAAGAAGAAGTGAAAAAAAGAGGAAAGCCTGTCGTATCATTTGTGTTTGTTCGGTCAAACACAAGTCTTCGACCGGACAAACACAAGAGTTTGACCTGACAAACATAGTAGTTTGATGGACCAAAGTATTATACTTAGGCAGCCTAAGTATGATACTTTGGTGGTCTAAGTATAATACTTAGGTATGTCAAACTAATTAGTTTGTCAGGTCAAACTCTTGTGTTGTGTGAGTCAAACTCACGTGTTCCATCCGTGGGACAACGGTGTTTGCCGGGAGAAAGTCCGGACAACAAAAGAGAAACAGGGGATGCAGCACCCGAACACGGTGCCACATCCCCTGCATAAGAGAGCTTAATCAGATTATCAGAAGCGTTCGCGGTAGCAGACATCCACAATCTTGGCAAATCCGCTCCACTCGTTAACAAGTTCCAGACTGTTGGTCGAGTTATTCAGACGGTAACGTCGGAGAATACCTCCATTATCACCTCCTGTAGCCGGATTGTAAGAGCCTACGAGCACATAGTGCTGTTCGGCAACCTTGTCTTCAGGGATGGATGAAGGCATCAGCCACTTCCACAAGTCTATCTTCAACATGGTGATTTCCTCCCCTGCAGGCAGAGAAATATCCGTAGTTATCCCCGTACCAAGCTGATAAGTATACACCTTATTACCATAAGCATAGAACATGTAGGGATATTGGGAATGGAAGGCAAAATGTTCAGCCACGTTGAAATTCTCAGCCTGAATATCTTCATAGTAGTTCTCCTGCACATACTGGTTGTCCGTCAGATTGGTGGCTAATACAGAGCGGGCACCTCCCTCATCTTCCAGGATGGCAAACACAACATTCTGGTTGTAACTGGTACCTTCCATGTAGACAAGGTCCTGACCGGTCTTGAACGGGATGAAGGTCGCTCCTCCCTCCGGAACCTCAGACAACAGTTGGTCATTGGCAGACGTGTTCCATGTCATGAAACGCTTGTTGTCAATGTCATAGAACAGAGCAGCAGTCGAATTCGGCTGGAAAATCAGTCCGTTACGTTCCATACCTACCCCGATATAGGGGGATACGCGGTATTCGGCATCACCAAGCTCAGTAGAGGTATTCCCAAGGTATTCATAGGCGGCACCGGAACCGGACAACGTATTGATGTACACATTTCCGTTCTTAGTTGTCATGAAATGCCCACTGGAACCGGGAGGACAGCATCCACATGCCGCAAACCGGATGGGAACATCCCCATTCAAGTCACACAGGAATCCACCTTCCACATTGTCTGCCGTCTCAGCTGTCAATTCCGTCCTATCCAGTTTATAAGAACCTGTCTCTGTCATCAGGTAGATGTAATCTCCCGTTGTAGCATACATGTTGTGGTCAAACATGATTTGAGTCGCATTGTGTTGCTCGGGGAAGGACTCATTCAACAGATCATACACCGGAGTGATGCGGTCACTGGAAATGACCGACACCATGTCCAACCGTACCCGGTTGTCGTCCCCTTCGTTGCAAAGCACCATCCAACCTTCATAGACACTGGAACGGAGGCTGATATTAAACGTATGATAAGCTGTCACATTGGTGCGCTTGTCAGTCACGGTGTAAATGCCTTGATAGCTGCCCACCATCTCTGAGAACCCATACGTAAAGGCCTGCGTCTTGTCAGGATTCATGTCATGCGTATAGGAATTGTCGTTCTCTCCAAAGGATGTTCCGTTTGTGGGACGAAGCAGACAACCGTATTCGTAGTTAGGGTTATCCGCAGCGATTTCTCCCTCGGTGCTCGACGTGACGGTCGGGGTAAAGACCAGCGAATCGACGCCACGCATCAGGTCATAGCTCTCCTGCACACCGGTTATGGTGATTTCCGGCACATCCTCGTAGGTGTAGTTGCCTTTGTCTTCCGAGCAGGACGCTGCGATAAACAAGAGCAGCAATGAAATAAAACCTAAATTTATGTATTTCATAATTCATTCTTTTTTAATGCATTGATAACTATCGTCATTCATAAGCTGAATAGTCCACCTCATAGCCGGCAGCCAGCTGCATGTAGCTTCCATTATCGTCCACTACGGGAGTTCCGGCATCGGCAAGAGCTTGCAGTTCTTTACGCAAGAGCTTGGCTGCATAGGACATACGTCCGTATTGCACCGGGCTGTAGCTAGATCCTCCAGAGAGCCAATCGGAATGTGTCCAGCCCATCAGGTTATTGACACGCTGCTCTTTAGAAGCAGACCAGTCGCCGAGGGTATCGTAGCCCATATCCCAGTAGCTCGGCTCCGTATAGACCTCGCTGATGATGAATTTAAACCTTCTTCCGCTAAAGACATCACTGTCTACCTGCCAGTTGCTGGAGTTCTTGTATTCATCAAGTTCCGTGGTAAAATATTCATTGGATTCCACTTGGAACATGATATAATAGTAGCCCTTCAGCAAATCACTGTGACGGTAAAGGGTGATAGGAACATTGGTCTCTGCCGTACCTGCCTTGATGACGCAATCGCTTTCATTAAAGTCATAATGCACGCCCCTCTGCGCCGTGGTCTGGCTTTCATCAACTGTGATGACAAACGGGCGATCATAGTCAGTCACATTGCCCATGATCTTGACCGGCAGGTTCTGCGTAGTTTGAGTCAAGTCACCGGCAGTAAGGAAGGAATAGTTGAGGGAGTCATAGTAGGTCTGATCCAACCGACCCCCGAAAACCATATCTTGTGTCCAGCTTCCATCTCTTTGCAAATAAATGCCCGACACTTCACCGTTAAACGTCTTGAAGTCCTCTTCTGAGCACGCAACTAACAAAGCGGCACATATAAATAAGGTGTAATATAATAATCTTCTCATAAGGTATCTGTTTTATCGGTTGATCAATTCACTTTCAGGTAAGGGCACTACATAACGAGCATCTGAAGCCGATGTACTACCCGTCTGGCTGGCATCATAGTTCCCTGAGAATGCCTGGAAGAAACGCTTCAGCATGTAGAACACTTGTCCCTCGCCTGCCATCTCACGCATGTATTCCAGCTTGATTTCGGTCAACAAGTCTGCTTCACTGATATCGCTTGCCAAGGCTTGACGTCCGCGGGCAGCCATGATGGTATCCATATAGCTGCGGGCTTTAGCGATATCCGTCGTACGCAGGCATTCTGCAGCAATATAGTAAGCTTCACTCAGGTGCATCAGAGGCATGAAATAAGTATAGAACGGATACGTGTTGTTCTCCTCTTCTTCCTCACTCACCTCAATTTCATTGAATTTCACCAGGCTGTTTGAACTGCCGGAGATGGTCCATTGTGAACGGTAACGGTAGTCGGCGGTGTTGTTATACAGGCTGCTGACATAACCGTTGCGTGGCTGATACAATGCAGATGCAGTCAAGTTAGCCCCATCAAAAAAGCTCGTATAAATATTGTTACGTCCACTATCGTAGAAGCCAAACAGACATTCCGTGGAAAACGTACGGTCAGGATCCACCGTATTTCCCAGCAAGCGGTCGGAATCAACAAACGGGAACCATGCGCCCACTTGCGGGTCGTCAGTCAGACGTTGAGCTTCCGCCAACGCATTAGCCGTATCACCCGCCCACAGATAAACACGAGCCTTCAGCAAGATGACGGCATAATAGTTCATACGCAGCTGACGGTAACGCATGTAGTTGTCTTCATCCTCAATCGTGCTGGCCAACGGACCTTCCGTAATGACCGGGTCATGCTCGGCCAGACATTCTTCTGCCGCATCCAAATCAGGAATCAGGTGATCATAGATAATGCTGCGGGCTGTCTCCTGCTCATAAACCTGCGCTGTACGGCTATCATTGTAGGCGATGCAGAGTTGCTCCGGATTGCGGCTGTACACCGGTCCGAACAAACGAAGCATGTCGAAGTGCAGGAATGCACGCAATCCCAGCATATCACCCCGGATCAGGTTGTAATCGCTTTCCGTCAGTAACGTTCCTCGTTTCTGATCAGCATTATCCAGAATGACATTGATGTTCAGAATGGTGGAATAGGTCTCTTCCCAGACGTTTTCAATCACAGCCTGGAAATTTTCATCCGAGTAACTGAACCCGGAAATCAATGAAGCATAGAATCGCTGGCTTCCTATGGTATAATAGAGACCGGAAGGTATCTGATAACGCCGTCCCATGATGTCAAGCATGCCATAAGTCAGGTTCTGCCCGTACAGGACATCGTCAGCTATGCGGTTGTACACGCCGTTGACAGCCGTGTAGAAACCTTGCTTGCTGCTGAACGTCTGGTCCTCGGTCTCCTTATCCTTCGGAGTATAGTCGAGCCAGTCAGAGCAACCGGTAAAAGCCCCCATCGTGCAGAGGACCACCAATGTATAAAGGTATTTCTTGAGTTTCATAAATATAAACTGTTATAAAGTAAACGATAAAGCAAACGACACACTGCGTGCAAACGGATAGTCGGTACCACGTTCTTCCTTGATACTGCTGATGCGGAAGATGTCGTTCATGTAGGCATTCAGACGCAAGCCACTGATGCCCAACTTACGTGCAAAGGCGGGATCAAACTCGTAGCCTATCTGGAAGGATTCCAACGTCAGCGTGTTGTCCTTCTGCACAAAACGGGAAGACATCGGCGTGGAGTTGTGGTCAGCAATATCCTTGAACTGGGCAATGTCACCCGGCTGCTGCCAGCGTTCATAAAGGGCACGTTTATCCTGATTGTAGTTGACATTGGTCGTTGAGATATTCTCTACCTTATTATATACAACCGAATTGAACGATTCCCCACCCACGCGGTAACGGAACGTAATGCCTGCCGTGAAGCCTTTGTAGCCAAAGCTGGAGCCAAAGGTTCCTTCTGCTTTCGGACGGGCATTGCCGACTACGACCTCGTCGTCATAGGAGAAATCGTATGTATAGGTTCCATCTTTCTTGATGAAGATCTCACGGCCGGTAGCCGGGTCTATACCGGCAGAACGTACTGCCCAGATATCATCGGGGTCAGCACCGTCATAATAACGCTCGGTAGAACGGCTCTGATTGTATTCATTCATGCCTTGCAGCGAATTGCCGATGCCATCCAGCTCACTGTCTTCCATACGGATGGTTCCACGGAGTGACCAGGTGAGCCGCTTATCAAAGTCACGCAGGATGTAGTATTGCACCGTGCCGGTAAATCCTGTCGAAAGCTGCTTGCCGAAATTGGTATTGTAACTGGTCACACCTGAAGAGCTGGGTAAACCTATGGCAAGGAGCAACGGGTCTGTAGTCTTCCAGTAGTAGTCCAACGTCATGCTGAAACGTTCGTCAAAGAGCGTTACATCCAAACCGATATTGCGGTCCAGTGTGGTCTGCCACTCCAGGTTGCGATTGCCAAGCGTCTCCAAAATGGAGCTCATGCCGAAATAGTTATAGGACGTATAAAGATAGCGGAACGTCGTGAGCGAAAGAGCCGAATCAAAGTTCTGATTTCCCGGGTTACCGATAGAACCACGGATCTTCAGATAATTAATCCAAGGAGCGTTGTCCTTGATGAAGCTCTCGTTATGAATGTTCCAACCTAAACCAAGTGACCAGGTATTGATAAACTGTTTGGTGGCTCCAAAGACGGAAGAACCGTTGAGACGGTAGCTGACATCCAGCAGGTATTTGTCATCAAACGCATAACCACCCGTGACATAAGCACTCACCGAACGGCTGACAGATTCCGTATAGGACGGTTGTTCTCCATCAGGATAACCGTTTGCAAATGACGGATAAGTGAAGTCGCCCGAAGGGAAGCCTTCCGCAGAATACCCCTGCAAGGTGGTCTTGTCTTCTGACATGTTTCCACCGACAGCTACGTTGATACGATGACGGTCATTGAGCACGGTTGCATAGATGGCAGTCAATTCACCTTCATAGGAAGTTGTCTCTGTGCTTGTCCAGTCATAAGAACCTTTACGCAAGATATCCACACTCTCAAAACGGGTATCGTCCGGCGAATAGAACAGCTCGTTTTCAGAAGCGGTATGTGTCAAACCGAAACGGGCACGCAGTTTCAATTCCTTTACGGGGTTATACTCAGCAATAAAATAGTCAGACAACTGCAACTGAGTGGTTTCGTCGCGGCTGTTCAACGAAGCATTGTAGAGCGGGTTTCCAATTTCCGATTCATAATCATTGTTGGCCAACCAACGTTCCACTTCTCCCTCCTCATTGTATTTCTTATAATAGGGGCTGGCTTGTGCATAATCGCTGAAAGGAACAATCGGGTTGGTGTATTTGGTCTGTTGGGCTGTAAACTTGTTGGTAAATTGCAGTTTGCCTACCCGGTAAATCAAGTCCAGGTTTGCTCCCAGCACATCACGATCAGACCCTTCCATCACACCGGTCACCCCGTTATAGTTCAAACCGATACCGAACATGAATCCGCCGGCACCACCGTCTACATACAGTTGATGGCGGTGATTGATTCCGGTACGTACCGGTTCCGAAAGCCAATAGGTATCTACACCGCTGGCGATATCTGCCAGGTGCTTGTTGTAGAGTTCCAGTTTTTCAATGCCTTCTTCATCACGGATGATTCCGTCGCCATATTTACCGGTGAGTCGTTCAAACTCCAGTTTCTCCCTTGAATTCATCAGGTTGTAGCTCGTCAGGTCAGGCCAGGAGATGTCCATGGAGCCGTTGTAGCTCAGACGGAGTTGTCCGGGTTGAGGCTGCACGGTCTCTACAACCACTACGCCGTTGGCTGCCTTCGAACCGTAGATGGCGGTGGAGGCGGCATCCTTCAAGATAGTCATCGAAGCGATGCGGTTGATGTCAAGGTTGTAGATGGTTTCCAGCGTACTCTCAAAACCGTCGAGGATAAAAAGCGGTTGGTTGGGGTCCTCGGACACTTCGTCGCGCATACCCATGATGCTGGACTTGCCGCGAATCTCGATGTCCGGCAGACGGTTCGGGTCTGAACCGAAGAGGTCACTTTCCATCAGGTTGAAGGAGGGGTCGAGGCTGCGAAGGCTCGCCAGAGGATTCTGCACGCCCACGGCTTTCAGTTCTTCGCCACTGAAGCTCGCCGATGAACCGGTGAAGGTATCCTTCCGCTTGGTCACGATACCGGTAACGACTACCTCGTCGATTGTCGTGCTGCTTTGCAGGCGGACGCTGTATTCATCCGTCCGGTCAAGCAGGACCACTTCCTGTTGCTCCATGCCGACGAACGACACAATGATGGCTTTGGTTTTCGCCGGGACGGCAAGCGTAAACCGTCCGTTGGCGTCGGCTGTGACACCGTCTCGAGTGTCTCCTTTCACGTAAATGCTGGCACCGGGGAGCGGTTCTCCTTGTGTGTCAAGCACCACGCCGGTAATGGTTCGTTTACTAGGTTGGGGACTTTGCTGAGTCTCTACTCCTTCAAAATTACCCCCCCCCACGGGATTTGCAACAACCATCTGTGCTGCAAACAGATAGCAGGCAAAGAGCAAAGGTCGCTTCATTGCCCTCCATAGGTGTCTGTCCTCTCTCATAATGAGTTGGTTTAAATTTATGGATATTTGGGAACTTGTACACTACCTCCGTCTCCCTACCCTCACAGCAATGAACAACGGAAGCGTTTCACCTTGCAAATGTATGAAAATATTTGTATCAAATAGATAAAACAAACCGCTATTTTAATGGTATATACCTCCAAAAGAGTAAAAATAAATAATTAATAATACTTGCTCACAAAACAGATTCAGTCCGATAAAAGGGTCAAGGATTATCTGGGTGCAAGAAGGGAAAAGATGTAAACTTATTTATCATGAGTGCGATAGGATGATGAGAAGTGGGGGGCAATGAAGTTTGCAAATGAGCAATGTCTGAATTATATGTATTTCCTGATTTATTAGTAACTTTGCTATTAATTGAAAGTTTACCATCGTAAATTTTACAGCGGTAAACTTTGAGCGATAAAACCGGATATAAAAAGGCAAGAATATGAAATTCTACAATAGAGAAAAGGAATTAGAATCATTGGAAAAGATCCGCCGAGTATCTTTTTCCGTGCATTCCCAAATGACTGTACTTACCGGTAGGCGGCGTATCGGCAAGACCAGTCTTATATTCAAGAGCTGCGAGGGTACTCCTACGGTATATCTGTTTGTCAGCCGCAGCAACGAGGCAGACCTCTGTTTACGCTTTACTTCCGAGATCCGGCAGGCACTGGATATTTATATACCGGAACTTATCAACTTTGCAGAAATATTCCGCTTCTTAATGGATTTGGGTACACGACTGAAATACAATCTGGTTATTGATGAATTTCAGGAATTCTACTACATCAATCAAGAGATTTACAGCTTGATGCAGGATACTTGGGATCGACTGAGAAAACAGAGCCATGTCAATCTTATCGTGAGTGGTTCGGTCCATACCCTTATGAACAAAATCTTCAGGGATTCGAAAGAACCGTTGTATGGTCGTGCCGACAGTATCATGAAGTTAACTCCTTTTACGACTTCTGTATTAAAAGAAATTATATCGGAACATAAGGCTGACTATACGAAAGATGACTTGTTGGCACTCTATACCTTTACCGGCGGTGTTCCCAAATATATCGAGCAGTTCATGGATAATGGATGCACCAGCATGGAAAGCATGGTCGATTTCATGCTGCAACCCGATTCATCCTTTCTCACTGAAGGACAGGCTTTGCTGATACAGGAGTTCGGAAAAAAATACGGTAATTACTTTTCTATCTTGTCCGCAATCTCCAACGGCAAGAATACCCTGCCGGAAATGGAAACGGCTATGGGCGGTATGAATCTGGGCGGACAATTGAAGAGATTGGAAGAGGATTATAATCTGGTAAAGAAGAAACGGCCCATACTCTCAAAAGAGGGTTCCCAAACCGTCCGCTACGAAGTATCGGACCTGTTTTTACGCTTCTGGTTCCGGTATTTCATCAAGTATCAAAATTACATAGAGATACAGAATTTTGAGCGCTTGGCTGATATTATAAAACAGGATTACCCGACATTCTCCGGTTTGGCTTTGGAAATGTATTTCCGCCAACAGATGATGGAGAGCAAGGAATTTGCAGATATCGGTTCTTGGTGGCAAGGCAAGAACAACAAAGACCAAGATGAAATAGATATTGTCGGACTCTATGCGGAAGAGAAAAAAGCTTTGGTAGCAGAAGTGAAAAGACAATCCCAAAATTTCAAGGCGGATTTGTTTGCACACAAAGTAGAGGAACTACGGAAGAAAGTCTTGTTCAAGTATGAGATAGAGAGCAGGCTTTTTTCAATGGAAGACATGTAGGGGCTGTAAGAAATTGATAGATAAATCATAAATGCAGGTCGCACACACCCTGTTCTACGCAGCCTACAGCAAGGACATTCAGTAAATGTCTCGTATTATATCGACTATTGAGTGACAAAGTCAGGAAAAAGAGAACCTGCAAGGAGGCACCTCTCATGCGCTCTCCTTGCAGGCTGTCAGAATATCTAACGATAGGCTTCATTTTGAGTCATCACGTCCGGATTCTGAGAAATGACATCAAGAGGAATTGGCAACAGGAGTTGCCCCGGTGTGAGCGTGACATGCTTCGAACTATTTTTGAGCACCTCGATGGCTCTCCCCGTCCGTATCAGATCAAACCAGCGATGAAACTCCATAGCCAGTTCTACCTGCCTCTCATGTTCACAGGCCAACGCAACGGTTGGATAGCGATCAGCCGGGTATCCGGGAGTCCCATACAGTGGCATACCAACTCTCTGCCGTACCTCATTCAAGTATGTAGCGTCACCGGTAGCCTCCGTGAGCATCAGAAGTACATCGGCATAACGAAGAACGATAAAATTGTTATCTGCCGCTTCCCGAGAGCCATTCTTCTCTGCATCTGCATCCCTCCACTTGATGGTGAAACGTGTATTCACCTTGTCACCATTCTTCTTGTAATAACCATCCTGAATCGTAATATCCCGTCGTGGGTCCCCCTGTTCATAGGCATTCCAAAGGTCGTCGGTAACCTGATTCAAGCCTCCACCCCACGCCGTCAAGACATGGTTATCCACAGGGGTGAACATGGACCAATACAAGCTATAGGGATTTCCTGCACCCCCTTTATATTGAATCTCAAATATTGACTCTGCACTATTTTTATGGTTCAAGTCCCAAAGGTCCTCATAATGGGGCAAGAGTGTAAATCTGCCATACAGCTTGTTCAACACTGCAGCCGCTTCCGCCTTCCTATTCAACGTCAGATAGACTTTCCCCAGCAATGCACAGGCTGCATCTGAAGTTGCAGCTCCAGCAAAACGCTCATGTTGCTTGTCTGGCAAGTTGTCAATGCCGAACTGCAGGTCTTGGATAATGGTCTCATAGACCTGTGCCTGTGGGGTACGTCCCTGCCTGAGTGCCTCTTTCACACTGACCGGGTGCAAGACTAAAGGAATGTCACCCCAGGCACGTGTCATGTTGAAATAATAGAGTGCCCGAAGGAATCGCGCTTCCGCCTGCAATGCCTCCCTATGTGAGAAAGAAGCCTTCTCACTACGTTCCAGCACATTGTTGATGACATAGAGTGACTCATAGTACTGATTCCAATAATTCAATACCAATGTGCTATTTGCATCCATACCCACATGCGTATCAAAGGCCTCAAAATCCTTCACATTGCCAGCTGTGCTCTCATTGCATGCATTATCCGACATCAGCTCTCCAAAGAAAGAGGATAGCCCCTCCGGTGAGTAGATAGTATACAGCGTGTGATAAGCAGCCGTGAGTGCTGTTTGAAAGTCACTTTCCGTCTGGTAGAATTGATCTGCAATAGCTGGAGCTTTGTGCCTGTACTGTATTCTGTGTCACACGGGGCTTGAAGATATGCCCGTCACCCGGCTCCTCATCCGAACGCCAGAAGTTGCTCACATAGGCATAGGCATTCCGGTTTCCGTTGAACTCCTTCAGGAAGCGCGACTGTTGGTTCATTATTTCGCCACCCTGCGATCCTGTAAGCATGATTGACAGTTCAATTCCTTTATAACTGAAGTTGTTTGTAAGTCCCCATGTGAAGTCAGGCTGATAGTTACCTAAAATGGTGCGGTCAGCCGCGTTAATGATACCATTCTCATCCACATCGCGCACTTTGGGATCTCCAGCTTCACTCCCGGGATATACAGGCAGTCCGGAGGCAATGTCAGCAGAGCTCAATACACCGTCGAAGACATAACCATAGTAGTTGCCGATGGGTTGCCCTACTTCCGTTTTGGAGATAGCATCGTTCGTATTGACCAAGATTGGGGCATTGTTGGCTCCCAGCTTCAGTACCTTATTGCGATTGGCAGAGATATTGAAGTCCGTGGTCCAGGTAAAGGCACCCTCCACATTGTGGGTCGAGAGCGAGAACTCCACACCACGGTTCTCCAACTCTCCAATATTCGTAAGACGAGACTGGAAACCCGTCAATACAGGAATGGGAACATCCAGCAACAAGTCACGCGTCCTGGAATAATACACGTCAAGAGACAAGTTAATCCGACTGTTGAGCAGAGAGGCATCCAGACCGAGATTCACCTGCCCCGTCTTTTCCCATTTCAAGTCCGGGTCAGGGAATGTACCGGTATAGATACCCTGCTTTACAGCCCCATTCTCCACATACGAGTTATAACTGAGCAGTCCGATGGCTCCGTAGTCAGGAATCTGGTTATTTCCAGTCTCTCCATAACTGACACGCAGTTTCAGATTGTCCAACCATGTCAGAGAGCGCATAAAATCCTCTTCCGAAACACGCCAAGCCAATGAGGCGGAAGGAAAATAACCCCAGCGGTTATTGACCCCGAAACGCGAACATCCGTCAGCACGCAACGCAGCCGATGCCATGTATTTCCCCTTGTAGGAATAGGTTACACGTGCCAGAAAAGAGATCAATGCCCACTCCGTAGCCGAAGTGGAGCCGTTCTTCACCTTTCCGGCATTCAATGTATGCACCAAGTCATTGGGGAAAGAACCGGCTGTCATATTACCGAATTCCATTGACTGCTCTTGCATCGTATAGCCCAGGAGTCCAGTCAGATTATGGTCAGCACGAATCGTCTGATTGTAATTGAGCGTGTTTTCCCAGACCCAGTTTGTAGAACGCATTGTGACGAAATCCGCCGTAGCATCTACCCACATGGAATATCCATAATCCTGTCCATCATTCCAGTAGGAACTATAGTGAGAGTCCTCCACATTCGCATTAAAAGCTGTTTTAAAATTCAGCCCGTCCAAAATCTTATAGTCAATGGCCGTGTTGAGCAGAACAATATCAGTAGTCTTCTTTTTAGACATCTCGCGCGTCAAGGAATAGGGATGCCATAGTTGAAAGCCATATTTATCGAAAGTGTTCCACATGGACTGAGGGTCTTTAAATCCAAGGGAACCCGTTTCTACACGCAAAGGAAAAATCGGGTCACTCTGCAAGGCCAGACTGACCGCATCCGACTTTCCTGCGGTTCCATAAGAAGAGTCATTGGAACGGGTCAAAGCGATCTTGACACTCGCATTCAGCCGCTCATTAAACTGATGATTCACATTACTGCGCAATGACAGACGGTTGTAATCGTTCTCAATCACAACTCCTTCTTGATTTAAATAACCGGCAGACAGCATAAACTGTGTTTTTTCAGAACCACCTGAAGCCGAAATCTGTGCATTGTGTGTCAATGCGGTTCGCAGCAGCACATCCTCCCAGTCTGTACCGTTCCCTATGCGCTCCAGCCATTCCGGATCGGAGAACTCAACAGGTATGGCCGTATCATTGCCTCGCTTGGCATTCGGATTCTTCTTCAAGATAGTAGCCCAAGTATTATTGCGGGCAGCTGTTTCAAACTCAATCCACTGCTTGGCATCCATGACATCTACCCGGCGATTCACCCGGGTAATACCAAACTCATAGTTACCTTCTACTCTTGTTTTGCCTGCCTTACCCTGCTTGGTCGTTATCAAAACTACTCCATTGGCTCCACGGGAACCATAGATGGCAGCAGAGGAAGCATCTTTCAGAATCTCTATAGACTCTATATCGCTGGGATTAATATTATTCAACGGATTACGATTGAACGTCATATTCTTAGACGTACCGTTGCTCCCTGTAGAGGAGGTATTGTCCTCCAATGGGATACCATCGATGACATAAAGTGGAGCTGTCCCGGCATTGATGGAAGAAGCGCCACGTACCTTGATGGTAGGAGCCATACCCGGTGCTCCCTGAGTCTGTGTAATCTGTACACCGGACACTTATCCGGACATCGATTGCAGCGCATTGCCATAGGAACGTTCTTTCAGCTTGTCTGCCCTGACAGAAGCTACAGAGCCTGTCAGATCACGTTTGCGTACGCTGCCGTAGCCCACCACAACAACTTCATCAAGCTGCTATTCCTCCGGTTGCATGTGGATGATGAGCGGCGTGGCCTCTATGCGCACGTCCTGGGGTTTATAACCCATATAAGTTAATTGGAGGACGGTTGCCCCGGACGGAGCTGTGAGCTTGAAGTTTCCCTCGAAGTCTGTGATGACGCCCACTTTCGTTCCCTTCACCAGGACGGAAGCACCAATCATGGGTTCGCCTTTCTCATCGAGCACTTGACCGGATACGGTCTTGGATTGTAAAACCTCCTGAGGATTAGTTGTTTTTACCCCTCCCCACGCCACTTTGGCAGAAAGAGGAGCTGCTATCAACAGACTGGAAAGTCCCCAGATAAAAGAAGTCTTCGTGACGCTGGAGAAGCGTTCACTGTTTGCCTTGTTTTTCATCATAAGGTCAGGTTGTTAATAAATAGGTTTAGTAAAAAGGAAATGATTTCATGCACAAAGGTAGAAAGAAGCTATAAATTCCCGTTTCTTAAATGTTAAATAAGAATGTTAATGTATTGTTTTAACTTTTAGTACTTGAACTATTCTTCTGATTTCCTGCACCCCACATGCAGATAATATAAGCCTACTCCAGCACCGGCAAAACCTACTGGGGCAAGAAAAGCAAGTAAACATCCACATACAGCCGGCAGATGTACGCCGTTTAGCCTTTTTTGGCGTACATTTGTAGCTGTATGTTACAATAAACCACACTACCTATGAAAAGACTACTACTTGGAACACTGATGCTGGGAGCCACCCTGTCGCTGTCGGCACAGAAGGAAGCGACCCTCACCGTGCAGGCTGACAAGGGCACGGACATCATCCCCAAAGAGATTTACGGACAGTTCGCCGAACACCTCGGCAGCTGCATCTACGGAGGTATCTGGGTCGGCGAGAACTCGGACATCCCCAACATCAAAGGCTACCGCACCGACGTGTTCAATGCACTGAAGGCGTTGCAGGTGCCCGTCATGCGCTGGCCCGGAGGATGCTTCGCCGACGAATATCACTGGATGGACGGCATCGGACCCAGAGACCAACGCCCCAAGATGGTGAACAACAACTGGGGTGGCACCGTGGAAGACAACTCCTTCGGTACGCATGAGTTCCTCAACCTCTGCGAGATGCTCGGCTGCGAGCCTTACGTCAGCGGAAACGTCGGCAGCGGAACCGTCGAGGAACTTGCCAAATGGGTGGAATACATGACCAGCGAAGGAGACTCGCCGATGGCGAACCTGCGCCGCAAGAACGGACGCGACAAAGCGTGGAAGGTGAAGTACCTCGGTGTGG
>UMDA01034484.1_pt1 | contig 15552 bp, 14 predicted proteins | sample 1964381 | NCBI WGS metagenome assembly UMDA01 (sample SAMEA4835983, study PRJEB28245) | human gut metagenome | biome: gut microbiome; material: fecal sample | place: Denmark | collected 2008 | reverse complement strand
ACCGGCGTTCGCCGCGGCGACGCTGCCGAGACCGCTATGATCGAGCTGGTCTAATCGACCGACTGGATCGGCAGGCGCTGCTTGCAGGTCACTGAACCGTAAGTAAAAAGCCCTTTTGTATGGCAGATCGCGAAGCCATACAAAAGGGCTTTTTATCATCTTTGAAACGCCAACTGAGGCGATCGAAGAGATGTGCGGGAGAGCCTTGGCAACAATAGAAAAAAGGGTGTGGAAAGCAATGCTTTCCACACCCTTTTTCGTTGGATTTGTTTGCTCTTACAGCATGTTGAGCACGAGCGTCAGGACGATGAACGCAGCACCGACCCACTTGGTGGCGCGCGCAAGACGGGCATCAGTGCTCTTGGCCTTGTTCTTGGCCATGAAAGAATCGGCCACGCCGCCGATCGCACCGCTTAAACCGGCGGACTTGCCGCTCTGGAAGAGAACGATGCCGATGACAATGAGACCGCAGAGAAGCTGAAGAATCGTAACGAGTAAAGTCATGGTGAAAACCTCCAAGTTGTTGAACGTGAGATCACGCTATATTCACAGGTATTTATAGTACCATAGAAAGACGCGAAAAGCAAGCCTATTTTTCAATTTCACCCGTTTTCTGCGCTCACAGCATGGCGACCTTGGGATGCGGCAGGCTGATGGACGGGGACGAGGGCTGCTGCGGCGGTTCTTTCGGCGCGCTTGGCTGCTGTGTGTGCAGCGCACGCTGCGCCGCGGTGAGCATCAGCTTGATGCGGTTGAGCTGGTTGACCTCGCTCGCGCCGGGGTCATAGTCCACGGCGACGATGTTCGCGCCAGGATAGGCCGCGCGCAGCGCCTTGATGACGCCCTTGCCGACGACATGATTCGGCAGGCACGCAAAGGGCTGAATGCAGACGATGTTCGGCGTGCCGGAGGTGATGAGCTCTGCCATTTCTCCTGCGAGGAACCAACCCTCACCGTACTGATTGCCGATCGAGAGGAAGGGCTTGGCAAGCTCGGCGACATGACCGATGGCCATGGGCGGGGTAAAGCGCTTGCTGGCTTTGAGCGCCTCAATGGCAGGCCGGCGCATGCGCTGAAGTGCCGGAATGCCGAGCTTGGCGCTGGCCGAAGCAGTCCACCCCTTTCCAAGGTGGGTGTGCTTGAAGTCCTGCTCATAGATGGTGGCGGCAAAGAAATCGAGAAGATCGGGAACGACCGCCTCTGCGCCCTCGCGCTCCAAAAGGTCGACAACGTGGTTGTTGGCAAGGGGCATGTATTTGACGAGGATCTCGCCGACAACGCCGACGCGCGGCTTTCTCAGCGTCTCGTCGATGGGGAAGGCGTCAAAATCTTCCACGATGCCGCGGCAAAGCTGCGCGTAGCTGTACTTCGGGTGCGCGCTCGTGAGGGACTCGATGCAGATGTCGCGCCACTTGTGGTGCAGCGCATTTGCGCTGCCCTTTTCAAGCTCGTAGGGCCGCACGCGGTACAAACAGCGCATCAGCACATCGCCGAGCACGATGCCGCGTGCCGCCGTGAGCAGCAGCGCGGGGGAGATGCGGAAGCCCTCGTTCGTTTCCATGCCGTTGGCGTTGAGCGAGATGACGGGGATATGCTCGAGACCTGCCTTCTTGAGTGCGCGGCGGATGAAGGCGATGTAGTTGCTCGCGCGGCAGCAGCCGCCGGTCTGCGACATGATGAGAGCGAGATGGTCGGTGTCGTAGCGGCCGGAGGTCACAGCCTCCATCAGCTGACCGACCGCTGTGATCGAGGGGAAGCAGGCGTCATTGTTGACATATTTGAGGCCGACGTCGATGGCATTGCGGTTGTCGTTTTGCAGCACCTCAAAATTGTAGCCGTAGTGACGGAAGATGGGCTCCAAAAGATCGAAATGAATGGGACTCATCTGGGGGGCGAGAATGGTATAGCGCTCGCGCTGCATCTCCTTGGTGTAGTACACGCGCTCATAGGGCTTGACGTGCGCAGTCGAATGAATGCCGCGCTCACGCCGCATGGCGACGGCGGCAAGCAGCGAACGAATGCGGATGCGCACCGCGCCGAGGTTGTTGACCTCATCGATCTTGAGGCAGGTGTAGAGCTTGCCGCCCTGCTCCAAAAGCTCGCAGACCTCGTCGGTCGTGACAGCGTCGAGTCCGCAGCCGAAGGAATTGAGCTGGATAAGCTCAAGATCGTCGCGCCCGCAGACGAATTCCGCCGCCGTGTAGAGCCGCGAGTGGTAGACCCACTGGTCGTTCACGCGCACGGGGCGCTTGGGGGTAAAGTCGATGGGCAGGCAGTCCTCCGTCAGAACAGTGAGACCGTAGGCCGCGATGAGCTCGGGAATGCCGTGGTTGATCTCAGGGTCAACGTGGTAGGGGCGGCCTGCAAGAACGATGCCGCTGCCGCCGTTTTTCTCCATGTCGGCGAGCGCCTTCGCGCCCGCGGCGCGAACGTCGGCCTTTGCCTTTTGCTGCTCTTCCCACGCAAGGTGCGCGGCGCGGCGCGTTTCCCGCTCGGGAATGTTCCACGTTTCCTTGCAGAACTGCGCGAGACGGTCGGCTGCGACCTTCTCGTTCGTAAAGGCGAGGAAGGGGTGGAGGTAGCGCACGGAGCCGTCGGTCACGGCTTCGACGTTATTCTTGATGTTCTCGGGATAGGAGACGACGATGGGGCAGTTGTAGTGGTTCTGCGCGCCGGGAACCTCCTGATGCTCATAGAACACACAGGGGTGGAAGATGGTTTTTACGCCCCGGTCAATGAGCCACTGGGCGTGGCCGTGCGCGAGCTTGGCGGGATAGCACTCCGACTCCGACGGGATGCTCTCCATGCCCAGCTCGTAGATCGCGCGCGTGGAGAACGGGGAGAGAATGACGCGGAAGCCCAGATCGCGGAAGAACGTTGCCCAGAACGGATAGTTTTCATACATGTTCAGCACGCGCGGAATGCCGATCTCTCCGCGCGGCGCGTTTTCCTTCTCAAGCGGGGGATAGGCAAACATGCGCTCGCGCTTGTAGGCAAAGAGATTTTCACCGCTCTTGGCGGCGCTTTCACCGCGCAGCGCCTTTTCGCAGCGGTTGCCGCTCACATGACGCCGCCCGCCGGGGAAGATGCTGACCGTGAGCATGCAGTGGTTCTGGCAGCCCTGGCAGCGCGCGGCAGAGGTCTTGTAGGTGAGCTGCTCGATCTCCTCAAGCGGCAGCATCGTGGTTTTCTGACCGTGGTAGCGGTTGCGCGCGAGCAGCGCCGCGCCGAACGCGCCCATGATGCCCGCAATGTCGGGGCAGGTCACCTGCGCGCCGGAGATGCGCTCAAACGCGCGCAGCACGGCCTCATTGAAGAACGTGCCGCCCTGCACGACGACGTGCGAACCGAGTTCGCTCGCGTCGGAGAGCTTGATGACCTTGTAGAGCGCGTTTTTGATGACGGAGTAGGCAAGACCGGCGGAGATGTCGGACACGCTCGCACCCTCCTTCTGCGCCTGCTTGACGTTGGAGTTCATAAATACGGTGCAGCGCGTGCCGAGATCCACAGGAGCCTTGGCAAAGAGCGCCTCGCGCGCGAACTCCTGCGCCGTCATGCCAAGGGAGTTGGCAAAGTTTTCAAGGAACGAGCCGCAGCCGGACGAGCAGGCCTCGTTTAAGAGCACCGTGTCCACCGCGCTGTCCTTGAGCTTGATGCACTTCATGTCCTGCCCGCCGATGTCGAGCACGCAGTCGACCTTTGGATCGAAAAACGACGCGGCGGTGCAGTGGGCGATGGTCTCTACTTCGCCCTCATCGAGCGAGAAGGCGGACTTGAGCAGCGTTTCCCCGTAGCCGGTGGAGCAGGAGCGCGCGATGCGCGCGCCCACGGGCATCGCCTCGCGCAGCGTATGTACCGCCTGCATGGCAGTCTTGATGGGATTGCCCTGATTGTTTGCGTAGAACGAATAGAGCAGCTCGCCCTGTTTGCCGACGAGCGCGAGCTTCGTCGTGGTCGAGCCAGCGTCGAAGCCGAGGAAGCAGTCGCCCTCGTAGGCGGCGAGGTCGCCGCGCGGCACAACTGCCGTGTGGTGGCGCGCGCGGAAGGCTTCCAAATCAGCTTCGTCTGCAAAGAGCGCCGGCAGGCGCTTTAGTTCAAAGTCCATCTGCACGCCGCTGTCAAGCCGCCTGATAAGCATGCTGAGCGGCTGCGCCTCGGCGGGCGTTTCGTCGATGGCCGCGCCCGTGGCGGCGAAGAGATGGGAGTTTTGGGGGTCGATGGTCGTTTCGTCCGTCAGCTTCAGCGTACGGATGAACGCGGCCTTGAGTTGGGGAAGGAAGTGCAGCGGCCCGCCCAAGAATGCAACGTGACCGCGGATCGGCTTGCCGCAGGCAAGACCCGAGATCGTCTGGTTGACGACCGCCTGAAAGATCGAGGCGGCGAGGTCGGCTTTCGTCGCGCCCTCGTTGATGAGGGGCTGAATGTCCGTCTTGGCGAATACGCCGCAGCGCGCGGCGATGGGATAGATCTGCTGATAGTGCGCGGCCTCGCGGTCAAGCCCCGAGGCGTCGGTCTGCAAAAGAGCAGCCATCTGGTCGATGAACGAGCCGGTGCCGCCGGCGCAGACGCCGTTCATGCGCTCTTCCAGCCCGCCTTTGAAGTAAATGATCTTGGCGTCCTCGCCGCCGAGCTCAATGGCAACGTCTACCTGCGGCGCGGCGCGCTCCAGCGCCTGCGCTACGGCCACGACCTCCTGCACGAAGGGCACGCCGAGCGCCTTGGCGAGGTTGATCGCACCGGAGCCCGTGGCGCGCAGAGAGAGCGCGCATTCGCCGAGCACCTTGTGCGCCTGCTTGAGCAGGTCGGACAGCGCGCGCTGCGTGTGGGAAAGATGGCGCTGATACTGCCCGAAGATCATGTTTCCGTTTTCGTCCAGAACAACGAGCTTCACCGTGGTGGAGCCTACGTCGATGCCAGCCTGATATGTTTTCATTGGGAACCCCTCTTTTCATGTCGATGCGATGGGGCGGTGAAAGAGTCCCGCCGATTTGCAAGTTATCATTTTAATTATAGGCCGCGAATGTGCAAGAGGTAAAGTTCAGGGTTTGTTAAGAAAATGAACAAGTGTTTACAATTGGGATTGACATACCTCGATATTCTATGTATACTACAAGCATAGAGACTCTATGTATTACAGGAGGTGCGAGATGAAGAAAAAGAGCATTGACCACACGCAGCTTCTGCTGCTCAAGCTGCTCGCGGGCGAGGATATGTACGGCTATCAGATCATTCTGGAGCTGGCGCGCCGCTCCAGCAATGTGTTCGAAATGAAGGAGGGGACGCTCTACCCCGTGCTGCACGGCATGGAGCGTGAGGGCTATGTGGAGGCCTATGAAAAGACTGCGCCTACAGGCCGCATGCGCAAATACTATCACCTCACGCGCGCCGGGCGCGCAGCGCTCACGGAAGAGGAAGCATCTTGGCGGGAGTATTCCGGGGCGGTGAACGCCGTGCTGCACTTTGCGTAAAAGGGTGAGGCTATGGATAGAAACGAGTATTGTGACCGCGTGCTCGCGCAGGTCGGACGGCTGACGAGCGGCGAGGCACGCGATCTGCGTGCCGAGCTTTCCGGACATATCGAGGATCATGCCGAGGCGCTGACGGCGCTCGGTTACGGGGAAGACGAGGCCGGCGAACGCGCAGTGATGCTGATGGGCGACCCCGAGGAGACGGGGCGGGCGCTGCGCCGCTGCTATCGCGGCTGGTGGCTGGTGCTCGCACGCTATCTGATGGTCACGGTAACGGCGGTGCTGTGCGTGCTGATCGCAAATGAGATGGTCAAGTCGCCGCGCTTTTCTGACAGCGACCGCTACCGGACACGCGAGCAGAGATTTCACTGGATCGAGCTGTGGGGCAGCGAGACACTGAATGTGCAAATTCCCATCGGAAATGATATTGTATGCGTGGACAGGGTCTCTACAGGCATAGCGTATGATCAGATCCGGGGCGCGCAGCTTGCCGTGGTGCAGATGAGAGGCTACGACCGCATTCCGGGCGGTGTCGTTTACAAGCGGCTGCTGCAGGAGCTGCGACTGGAGAATCAGCGCGGCGAGGTGTTTTTTGAAGGCAGTGAGTATGGGTATTCGAGCTGCGGCGGCTGTAGCGGCACGCTCTGGGTGCATACTGCGGAGCATTACGTACCCATTGCGCCGGACGATACTTATATAACGCTCATCTATGACCGCCTTGGCGAGCGCATTGAGGTGGAGATCCCACTGCCGGAGAGGGTGGTGCAGACATGAAAAAAATTAGACGGAAGCCCTCTCGTCTGCACCGCGCGCTGCGCGCCGCTGCGGTGATGCTCTGTGCGGCAGTACTGTACCTCTTCCTTGCAGGCGCCAAGCTTACGCCGATGATGGCGGTACACATGCTGGAAGAGTTCCACGGCATCTATGAGGAAACGCACGTTGTGGCGTCCTGCGGCACACAGGCGGGGCGGCGGTATTACCTGATGGCGGGAGAGAATGCACTTTTGTGTGCGGAAGTCGATCGCCATGGCCTCCTCTGGCAGGAAGCAAACGGCACCGTGCTCGACTGCTCGGACGGGGAACCCTTTCAAGCTGGCGGGTGCAGCCGGTGGCCGCACGGCGGACAGGGTACGCTGGAATTGTTCGGGCGCATCGACGACAGCAGCGTTGCACGCGTGGAGATCTGTCAGATGCGCCGGGACAAGTGGGACGGGGAGATGCAGGATTATGTTTATCAGACGCGATGCATCTACCCCGTGGACGAGCTGATCGAAGATGGCGGGCGGCGGTATTTCCTCGGCACCTATCGGTTGGACGAAAAGCCGCGCAGCGACGGGGAGTATGACCGCTTTGTGCTCTCGGCCTACGACGCCGCGGGCGAACGCACGGCAGAATATGAGATCACGAATTTCAGCTATTGGACGTAAAGAGAAAAGATTTGCTCAAAAAAGGACGTTTTCTATTGGGAAACGTCCTTTTTTGCCCTTTTACAGTGATTTTACAAAAGCAGACTTTTTGATTTTACAACCCGCTTTTATGATGGCAACTGTAGCAAGGAAAAAGATCCATGAAAAAACGAAAGGAAGTATTTTAAATGAAAAAGTTTTTTACTCTTGCACTGACTGCCGTCATGGCGCTGAGTCTGCTGACCGCCTGCGGCAGCAAGGACAATGCCTCTGATGACAACAAGGGCGAGGAAGGCGGCACCACCGCGGCGCTCTCCGGCACCGTTTCGACCGACGGCTCCACCTCGATGGAAAAGGTCATCAACTCTCTCGGCGAATCCTTCATGGCCGCCAACAAGGACGTGAAGTTCACCTACAACCCCACCGGTTCGGGCAGCGGCATTCAGGCCGTTACCGAGGGACGCTGCGACATCGGCCTTTCGAGCCGTGCGCTCAAGGACGATGAAAAGGCCTCCGGCCTTGTGGAGACCGTGCTTGCCTACGACGGCATCGCCATTGTCGTGAGTCCCGAGAACCCCGTCTCCGACCTTGACGTGGATACCATCGCCAAGATCTACACTGGCGAGATCACCAACTGGAAGGACGTCGGCGGCGATGACGCCGAGATCGTACTTATTGGCCGCGAGGCAGGCTCCGGTACGCGCGACGGCTTTGAGTCCATCACAGGCACCAAGGACGCCTGTGCTTACCGTCAGGAGCTGACTTCCACGGGCGATGTCATCAACACCGTGTCGAAGAATCCCAATGCCATCGGCTATGCTTCCCTCTCCGCAGTGGGCGAGAGCGTCAAGGCGCTGACTGTCGGCGGCGTGATGGCGACCGAGGCAACGGTCAAGGACGGCAGCTATGTTGTGCAGCGTCCCTTCGTCCTTGTGACGAAGGAAGGCACCGAGCTTTCCCCCGCGGCACAGGCCTTCTTCGATTACGCGATCTCCCCTGAGGTTGCCGATATCATTGCCAATGCCGGTGCAGTCGCAGCAAACTAACAGTGAACCATCTGAAGGGAGGCGGTGAAAACCGCCTCCCTGACCGGGTAAAGAGGAAACGACTTATGGCACAGAAGAAAAAAATATGGGAAGCCGTCATTCACGGTATGTTTCTCATTCTCGGCCTCATCACGGTGGGCTGCGTGCTGCTCATCACGGTCTATCTCGTGATTTCCGGCATTCCTGCCATCCGGAAGATCGGCCTTGGCGCGTTTCTGACGGGGAAGGTGTGGGAGTCCACGGCGGCACAGCCGCATTACGGGATCCTGCCCTTCATTCTTACGAGCGTATACGGCACGGCGGGTGCGATCGTCCTCGGCGTGCCCATCGGCTTTCTGACGGCGGTATACCTTTCCAAGGTCGCGCCCAAGGGCGTGAAGCGTGCGCTCAACAGCGCGGTGAGCCTGCTTGCGGGGATCCCGTCGGTGGTTTACGGTCTGGTCGGCATGCTGGTGCTGGTGCCCGCCATTCGCAAGACCTTTCATCTGCCAGATGGCGCGAGCCTGCTTGCGGCGATCCTCGTGCTGGCGGTGATGATCCTGCCGTCGATCATCAAGGTGAGCGTCACCGCGCTCGACGCGGTGCCGAAGGAGTACGAGGACGCCTCGCTCGCACTGGGCGCAACGCCAATCGAGACCTATTTTCGCGTCTCCGTTCCGGCAGCGAAGAGCGGCATCGCCGCGGCGGTCGTGCTCGGCGTCGGCCGCGCCATCGGCGAAGCGATGGCGGTGATGATGGTCTCGGGCAACGTGTCGAATATGCCATCGTCGATTTTTGAGAGCGTCCGCTTTCTCACAACGGCCGTTGCAAGCGAAATGGCTTACTCCTCGGGCTTGCAGTGTCAGGCGCTCTTTTCCATCGCGCTTGTGCTGTATCTTTTCATCATGCTCATCAACGCGGCGCTGAATTTCTTCTTAAAGCGCAACAAGGAGGGAGACTGAATGCTCAAAGCCCGTGCTTCGGCCCGCCGCAGGGCCTATATTATCCTGATGCATGCGCTCATGGGAGCCGCGGCAGTATTGACTTGTGCGCTCGTTCTGTTTATGATTGGATATATATTGGGCAATGGTATTCCAAACATCACATGGGAGATGCTCTCCACCGCGCCAAGCTATCTTGCAAACCGCGTCGGCATCCTGCCGGACATTCTGAGCACGCTTTATATCGTCATTGCAACGCTTTTGATCGTGCTGCCGCTCGGCGTGGGCGCGGCGATCTATTTGAACGAATACGCCGCGAATAAAAAGCTTGTCTCCGCCATCGAATATGCGTCGGAAACGCTTTCGGGTATCCCCTCGATCATCTACGGCCTGGTCGGTATGCTGATCTTCTGCAAAAACGGCACGTCGCTTCTTGCCGGTGCGCTGACGCTTACGATCATGAACCTGCCGACCATCATGCGCACCACGCAGGAGAGTCTCAAAACCGTGCCGCAGAGCTACCGCGAGGGCGCCTTCGGCCTTGGAGCGGGCAAATGGCGCACCATTCGCACGGTGGTGCTGCCAAGCTGCGTGGACGGCGTTGTGACCGGCTGCATTCTGTCGGTCGGCCGCATTCTCGGTGAATCGGCGGCGCTGCTCTTTACGGCGGGCTCTGCGCACATGCTTTATGGCTTCTGGGAGGGGCTGCACAACGCGGGCGCGACGCTCACCGTGGCACTTTATTTTTACGCCAAGGAGTCGAGCGATACGGGACTGGTGTTCGCCATCGCAGCCATCTTGATGCTGCTGACCATGCTCATTAATCTGGCCGCGGCACTCGTCGGCAGCTATTTCAGGAGGAAACAACAATGATTCGACCCGTCAACGGAAGCGGTATGAAGCGCATGGCGCTGTTAAACGATCTGTCGTGCTTCGGCAAGTGCTCGCTGAGCGTTGCCATACCCATTCTCTCTGCCTGCGGGGTGGAGACTGTTCCGCTGCCGACGGTGATTTTATCCACACATACGGCAAGCGGCTTCGGCGATTACGTCATGCGGGACATGACGGACGAGATGAAGGCCTTTGCCACGCACTGGAAGAAACTCGACGTCAAATTCGACGGCATCTGCACCGGCTTTTTCGCCTCGGCGGAGCAGATTCGATTTGCGGAAAGCTTTCTGCGCGATTTTGGCGGCGAGGACACCTTGATCGTTGTCGACCCGGTGCTGGGCGACAACGGCGCGCTCTACGGCTGCTTTTCGGAGGAATACGTGCAGGCGATGCGCACGCTCTGCAAGGCGGCCCGGCTCATCACGCCCAACCGCACGGAGGCGGCGCTCCTTGCAGGCTGCTCGATGGACACGGACGTGAATGAACTGCTTGAAAAGCTCCCCGTGGAGAATGTTATCATCACCGGTGTTCGCCGCGGCGAGGAGATCGGCTACTGTGCGCGTCTGGACGGGGAATATATGGAAATTTTCAGACCCTGCATTCCGCAGACGCTGCACAGCACGGGCGATGTGTTCGCCTCTGCCCTCTGCGGCGCACTGATGAATGGCAAAACGATGCCGCGCGCACTCGAAGATGCAGCAAAATTCTGCGACGACTGCGTGCAGAAAACAGTAAAACGCGGCGAGGCACATTGGTACAGTCTCGCCTTTGAAGACGTATTGAAAGAGGAAAGAGAACGATGAACAGTATCCTTTCTGTGCAGGATCTGTGCCTGTGGTACGGGAGCCATCAGGCGCTCAAGGATATCAATATCGAAATTCCCGAAAAGAGCATCACGGCGCTCATCGGCCCGAGCGGCTGCGGCAAATCGACGTTTCTCAAAACGCTTGACCGCATGAACGACCTGATCCCCGATGTGAAGATCACGGGAAGCGTCAAATATAAGGGTGAGGATATTTTTGAACCGTCCGTCGACGTGAGCGAGCTGCGCCGTCAGGTGGGAATGGTCTTTCAAAAGCCCAACCCCTTCCCCATGAGTATTTACGACAACATCGCCTACGGCCCGCGCACGCACGGCGTGAAGAGCAGAGCCAAGCTCGATGAGATCGTGGAGCAGTCGCTGCGCGGGGCGGCCATCTGGGACGAGGTCAAAGACCGCCTTAAAAAGAACGCGCTGGGTCTTTCCGGCGGCCAGCAGCAGAGACTGTGCATTGCCCGCGCGCTTGCGGTCGAGCCGGAGGTGCTGCTGATGGACGAGCCGACGAGCGCGCTCGATCCCATTTCAACCTCGAAGATCGAGGAACTCGCCATGGAGCTCAAGGATCGTTATACCATCGTCATCGTTACGCACAATATGCAGCAGGCGGTGCGTATTTCCGATCACACGGCGTTTTTCCTGCTCGGCGAGCTTGTGGAGTACGGCGAGACGGAAAAGCTCTTCTCCCAGCCGCAGGACAAGCGGACGGAAGACTACATCACGGGGAGGTTTGGCTGATGAGAAGCCGGTTTGATGAACAGCTTGCGCTGCTCAACCGCGAGCTGATTGAAATGGGCGCGCTGTGCGAGGAGGTCATCGCGCTTTCGGCGCAATCACTCACTGAAGGGAGCACGGAACTGGCTGCGCGCGTTGCGCCACTCGATGAGGAGATCGACCGCAAGGAGCGCGAGATCGAATCGCTGTGCTTAAAGCTCCTTTTGCAGCAGCAGCCTGTTGCAAAGGATCTGCGTCAGATCTCCGCGGCGCTCAAGATGATCACGGATATGGAGCGCATCGGCGATCAGGCCGAGGATATCGCAGAGATCGTCACCTTCCTCGGTGGGCGCGGTGCGGAAAACAGCGCGCTGCTGCGGGAAATGGCACGCTCCACCATTAAAATGGTAACGGAAAGCGTGGACGCCTACGTCCGGCAGAATACGGCGCTTGCCGAGCAGGTCATCGCCGAAGATGATGTGGTGGACGATTATTTCACCCGCGTGAAGAAGGGACTCATCGAGCGCATTGCGCAAGATCCCACCGACGGTGAATTTGCGCTCGACCTTTTGATGATCGCCAAGTACTTTGAGCGCATCGGCGACCATGCGGTGAATATTGCCGAGTGGGTCATTTTCTCTGTGACAGGAGAGCATAAGGAGGGGTGAACGATGATCTGGTGCGTGGAAGATGACGCCAGCATTCGCGATATTGAGGTATATGCCCTGCAATCGACCGGCTTTGAAGCAAGAGGCTTTGAAGACGGCACGTCGTTCTGGGAGGCGCTGCGCACGGAAAGACCGGAACTGGTCGTGCTGGACGTGATGCTTCCCGGCATCGACGGAATGGAACTGCTGCGCCGCATGCGCGCGGACAGTGGGCTTTCCGATATCCCGGTCGTCATGGCGACGGCCAAGGGCGCGGAGTACGACAAGATCCGCGGCCTTGATCTGGGCGCGGACTACTACCTTGTCAAGCCGTTCGGCGTGATGGAGCTGGTCTCCTGCGTCAAGGCGGTGCTGCGGCGCTGCGGGGCCAGGAGCGTGCCACAGCAGCGTCGCCTGGGTGGACTTGTTCTGGACGAGGAGAGCCGCACCGTCACGGCGGACGGCGAAAACATCACGCTGACTTATAAGGAGTTCGAACTGCTGCGGCTGTTCCTCTCGCATCCCGGCACGGCGTTTTCGCGCGACCAGCTGATGGCCGATGTGTGGGGGATCGACTACTGCGGCGAGACGCGCACGGTGGATATGCACATTCGTACGCTGCGGCAGAAGCTCGGCACTTACGGTGAAAAGATCGAGACCGTGCGCGGCGTGGGCTACCGCATGGAGGGAAAGGCATGACCAAAAAAATCTTCCGTTCCATTCTGGCGGTGGCCGGAACGGTGCTGCTGGCGAGCTTGCTTGTCATCATGGGCTGCCTGTACGAATATTTTGGCAGCGTCGAAAAAAAGCAGCTGCATGATGAGCTGGCGCTTGCTGCTGCCGCTGTGGAGGCAAACGGGACGGACTATCTCGAAAAACTCTCCTCCGGACACTATCGCCTGACATGGATCGCGCCGGACGGCGCGGTAATCTTCGACACGGAGACCGATGCGGAGAGCCTTGAGAATCACGCCGACCGCGAAGAGGTGAAGCGTGCGTTCGAATACGGCGAGGGCGAAAGCTCGCGCTATTCCTCCACGCTGCTGCAAAAAACGATGTACAGCGCGCAAAAACTCTCAGACGGGAGCGTTCTGCGCATTTCCATCAGCCGCGCGACGGCGGGCGTACTGCTTGTCGGCATGATACAGCCCATTCTTGTGGTGCTGATCGTGGCGCTGATACTCTCCGGCGTTCTGGCGAAAAGCCTCTCGCGCCGTATTGTGAGACCACTCAATGAACTTGACCTTGAGCACCCGCTCGAAAACGACGCCTACGAGGAGCTTGCTCCGCTGCTCGGGCGCATCAACCGCCAGCACCGGCAGATCGACGAGCAGATGGACGAGCTGCAGCGCCAGCAGACGGAATTCTCGCAGATCACCGGCAGCATGCGCGAGGGCCTTGTGCTGCTTGATGAGAAGGAGCGTGTGCTGAGCATCAACCCCGCGGCGGAAAAGCTTTTTGGCGCAGACGAAAGCTGTATCGGGCAGGACTTCCTGACCATCGACCGCAGCCATGATGTGAGTCTTGCCATTCAGGACGCCATGGAGGAAGGCCACAGTGAAGCGCGTGTGGAGCGTGGCGGCAGGATCTGGCAGTTCGACGTCAGCCGCATCGGCGCGGCGGTGGGTGCGGTGCTGCTGGCGTTTGACATTACCGAGCGCGAAACGGCGGAGCAGACGCGCCGGGAATTTACGGCGAATGTTTCCCACGAGCTCAAAACCCCGCTTCAGGGTATCATCGGCAGCGCGGAACTGCTGGAAAACGGTATGGTGAAGCAGGAGGACGTTCCCCGCTTTATCGGGCATATCCGCAAGGAGGCGCAGCGCCTTGTCACGCTCATCGGTGATATCATTCGCCTGTCGCAGCTCGACGAGGGCGACGTCATGCCGCGCGAAACGGTCGATCTGTTACAGCTGACGCAGGAGGCGGCGGACGATCTCAAAACCGCGGCGGCGGAGAAGAACGTCTCTGTCACCGTCGATGGAAAGACGGCCTGCCTTGACGGAGTACGGCGGCTTTTGTATGAGGTCATCTACAACCTCTGCGACAACGCCATCAAATATAATGTTGAGGGCGGCAGCGTGAAGATGACCGTCGGCGAACAGGACGGCAAGGCGGTCGTCTCCGTCTCCGACACGGGCATCGGCATTGCACCGGAGCATCAGGAGCGCATTTTCGAGCGCTTTTACCGCGTGGACAAGAGCCACTCGAAGGCAAGCGGCGGTACGGGACTCGGCCTTTCCATCGTCAAGCACGCCGTGCAGTATCACCGCGGCACGGTGGAGCTTCAAAGCGAGGAGGGCAAGGGGACGACCATTCGTATCCTGCTGCCGGAGGAAAACTAAACAGAGCGGGGAGCCGTTTCCAAATCGGAAACGGCTCCTTTTTTGCGCCTCACGGGTGCAGGCGCAAATGCACGGACGACACGCAGAGAGGAAACTTCCGGCCGCATCGCGCATACCCTTTATGGAAAAGGGGGAATGAGATGGATCAGACGATAGCATTCCTGGGCGGCGATCAGCGGATGCGCCTGCTCGCGCAGATGATGGCGGCGGATGGGTACGAGGTCTGCTCGTGGGAGCTTTCCGGCGCGCCGAACCCACAGGCGCTGTGCGATGCGCTGAAGGCGCAGGTCATTGTCCTGCCGCTGCCAATGGAGAAAAACGGATACTTAAGCGGCACGGAGCTGACGACCGAACGCCTTTTTCGCGCACTGCGGCCGGAGCATCGGATCTTCGCCGGAAACGTGAGCGGGGAGGCGATGGCGCTCGCGGACGCGCTGGGGCTGCACATCACGGACTATTTTGCCGCAGAGGAGCTGAGCGTGCGCAACGCCGTCCCAACGGCGGAGGGCGCGATCGAAACGGCGATGAAGCATACAAGCGTCACGCTGCATGGTACGCCCTGCCTTGTCGTGGGCTTTGGACGCATCGGAAAGGTGCTTGCGCACGACCTGCACGCGCTGGGGGCGAAGGTGAGCGTCAGCGCGCGCAAGCGTTCCGACCTTGCGTGGATCGACGCCTTCGGCTATGCGCCGCTGCACACAAACCGGCTTTCCGGTACGCTGGGGGTATTCCGCGTGGTGTTCAACACCGTGCCGCATCAGGTGCTGGACGAGGCGCTGCTCTCAGAGCTTCCGAGAGACTGCCTGCTCATCGAGCTTGCGGGTGCGAGCGGCTTTGACATGGACGCGGTGGAAAGACTGCGCCTTTCCTATCTGCGCGCGCCGGGACTGCCGGGGCGCGTTGCGCCGGAGACAGCGGCGCGTGCCATTCAAAAAACGCTGACGCGACTCATGGAGGAGGATACATGAAAATTGGATTTGCTTTTTGCGGCTCGTTCTGCAACCACCCCGGGCTGCTGAAAATTTACGAGGACATCGCGCGCGAGCACGAGATCGTGCCGATTCTGTCGGAAAACGCGGCGAAGTATTCGACGCGCTTCGGTACGGCGGAGGACTTTGTGACGCGCGTGGAGGCTGTCGCGGGGCGCCGTGCCGTGCGAAATATCGTGGAGGCGGAGCCTCTCGGCCCACAGGGGGCGATGGAGGCGCTCGTCATCGCGCCCTGCACGGGCAATACGCTTGCAAAGCTTGCCCACGGCATCACGGACGGGCCGGTAACGATGGCGGCAAAGGGACACC
>UMDA01039836.1_pt1 | contig 15576 bp, 20 predicted proteins | sample 1964381 | NCBI WGS metagenome assembly UMDA01 (sample SAMEA4835983, study PRJEB28245) | human gut metagenome | biome: gut microbiome; material: fecal sample | place: Denmark | collected 2008 | reverse complement strand
AAATCTCCAATTGTAAGCAAATTTAGTAGCAGCACCTGCGAAGTAATTAAATGTATTATCAGCGTGTCCTCCTACATTCATTACATTGTCATATATGCCGCCATATACTAAACCTCCGATAATCCAGTTATTTTTATACCATGTTCCGAGGAAACCAGCCTGTCCGCCATTCTGGTAAGCTCCAACTCCCGGGTAAGTCTGATGGGCTCCATTATAGCCAATATATGCTGTCGGCATAAATTTCCAACCATTTTTTAGTTCTTTTAACCCGAAGTCAGCACCGATTAAAGCACCATAAGAGTTATTGCCGACTCTGCCCAAACCGGAAAGATTCATGTTCAGGTTTTCAAAGTTACCATACATTTTGTACCATAGTCCACCGTCTTTGCGGGAATACTGGTATGGTGCAAATAATGGATTTGTTGCTGCATATCTGTTTGCCATTAATCCTGAAGAAGCAACACCTCCATCCTCATCTTTAAAGCTAGGAAGAACCATCGAATGAGTGAAGAGCATATCATCAATTGCTAACTGGTTTTGCCATTGTGCAATTGTTGTAACCTGACCTCTGAATACATGAGGGTTAAACTTTATCATGTCTAAAGAATAGAATGCTCCGGCTCCGCTGCCATGCTGATTAAGTTGATACCAGCCGATTGGAGTCAAGGTTGCATCTCTTGTTATTTCTATATTGCCTTCAAGAGCTTCGCCATCAGGGCCCATGAATATATGGTCAAGAACGATATTTCTGTCAATTGGTGCATCCCAGCCAAATATATCTCCGTTTAAGCTCCATTGATCAATTCTTGCAACACCATCACCAGTCATTTTGTCTACCCAGAATTGGTCATTACTTGTAATCTGGTTGCTTCTTGCATGAATATCAATATTGAAGTTCGCTTGATTTGTTATATTGAGCTCTCCGATAGACGACATGTTTCTTTCGCCGTTCATAGTATGGATTAATGCGTTTTGAGTTGCGCCGTCACCGGAAGCTATTATTTTGTCTAATTCAAATGTACCGTTTTTAACAACAAATGCAGAGTTTTCATCTATTTTCATATTACCGCCGGTAATATGAGCATTAACTGTATTTAATACAGAATTATTGGTTATGTTAATATCACCGCCTGATATTTCACTTTTTTCTCCAAGTGTTATATTTGAAGTGTTATTAATATTTGTAGTACCATCGCTTTGAATCAAAGCCGCAGTGCTTGACGACTGTGTTACATTATCTGTATTAATAGTACCGCCCTGATTATCAATAGTGCCATTCCATTTATCCGCTTTATCAAGGTTAATCTCAGCACTTGCTAATGTTAATGTCGCATTTTTTTGGATATCAAGGGCAACTGCATCTGCAATAGAGCTGCTGCCATCAATTGTCATTTTTGAATTTTCTAACAAATTCAAATTCCCAGATTCTGCTTCAATCTTAAAGCTTGGATCTTTAGTGTTGCCATAATTGAGGGTTCCATTATCTTTTAAAGATATTATAGAGTTTGAGTCAAGGGTATCATTATCATCAATTCCGACAATACCTTCGCCTGTAATATTAATATTACCGCTTGTTTGAATAGCAACTTCATTTTCAATATAGCTGCCAGTGCCAATATTTAAGTTGCCTGTTCCAGCTATTAAATCACCGCTGTTACCGTGAAGTGTTCCATTTGCAGTCAAGCCGCTTACATCCAGTTTGCCTCCATTGAGAGAAACTGTTCCATTCCAGTTATCGCCGCTATTAAGCGTTACTTCTCCGCCATTATTAACATTTAATGTTGTTCCGTTAGCAATTTCCGTTGTTACATCGCCGGCAATAGAGCTTCCTTGGCCGATTGTAAGTGAACCGCTTCCAACAGTAAGTTCTCCAGTATCAGCATCTAAGATACCGTTTTGTGTAACATTTGTTGTCAGCTTTCCGCCGTTAAGGCTTACTTTTCCGGCCCAAGTGTCATTTGAGTTAAGAGTAGTTTCTCCGCCTTCAAGCTTAAATTCACCGTTTTGTGTAATATTTACAACAGCATCCGCAACAACGTTTCCGCTTTCAAGAGTTAAGTCAGAAGCAGTGCTGGAATTACCTATATTTATAGTTCCTGTAACATTGTTACTGCCGGCAGCAAGATTGTTTCCAGTTCCAATTGCATCAATTGTGCCGCCAATGTCTGAACCGGAACCGGTAATTTCTAAATATGACCCGTTTTCAAGAGATATAGTACCATTGTTAGCAATAGAGCCGGCACTTATAGAACCGCCTGTGTTGGTAAGTTTACCATCAACTGTAATTTCACCTTGAGTAATATTTCCGGTATTGTTACCGTTGTTAATATTAAGGTTTCCGCCTCCTGTAATATCAGCACTATTCGAAAAGCTATTGTTAGCAGTCATGTCACCGTTGTTGGCAAAATTACCGTTAATAGTAATATTATTCTGACTAATAACTCCTGTTGTGCTGTTTTCACCGCCGCCAATTGTAATACTTCCATTACCATCTAATGTACCGTTGTTAGTAATTGTATCTGTTACCACAGTTCCGGCATTAGTAAATGTTTTATTCTCACTATTGGTAATAGCAGAAGCTATAACAGAATTATTGTTTGTGAAGGTTCCGTTATTTGTAATTTCTGCTTTGTTTTGATTAGTACCGATAGTACCATTGTTAGTGAACGTTCCTCCGTTGGTAATATCTGCAATAATACTTCCCGTGTTTTCAAATGTACCGCTGGTTTCCAGAGTGTCTTGAGAAATACTGCCTGAATTAGAACCATTGTTAACAATTAATTTTCCGCCGTCACCAGAAATGTCACCAGAGTTTGTGAAGTTATTGTTAGATGTAATTGTACCGGTATTGGTATAATCACCATTTATTGTAACGTTATCCTGGGTTATATTCCCGCTGTTATTTCCGGTTGTGGCTGTTAAGCTTCCACTACCTGAAATAGTTGCAGAGTTATTAAACTCATTTGCTGTAATACTATTGTTATTAGTAAGTGTCCCACCAGTAATTGAAACAATATTCTGAGAAATTGTTCCACTGTTAGTACCCCCGTTAGAAATAATTAACGAACCTGTATTACCTGTAATGCTGCTGGAATTGTTTAAACTTCCTGCATTAATAGTACCATTGTTGGTAACAGAGCCTTGATTAATAAAAGACTCTGCTGTTATTTCTTTCCCGCTGTTATTGATAAACTCTTTACCGGTTTCGTTTGTAATAGTTGATGCAATTATAGAACCATTATTAGTAAATGTTCCTTTATTATCAATAGTACCTTTATCTGATGAAGAGCCAATGCTGCCATTATTTATGAACTTATCATTATTAATAATTTCATCTGAAATTATACTGCTTCCTGAATTATTATTAAATGTGCCATTGTTTGTGAGTTTATCTGTTGTTATTGTTCCGGCAGTTGTACCATCTCCATTGTTGAAAGTCCCGCCTGTTGTAACTTCATTTTGAGTTATACTCCCGGTATTAGTACCGCCCTGGCTTGCACTAATGCTCCCTGTACCTTCAATAGCAGCAGAGTTTGTAAACTCCTGAGATGCCGTAATAGAACCAGTATTAGTGAATTTATTACCGCTGATATTTACAATCGCCTGAGAAATACTTCCTCCATTTGAACTGTTGCCAGTGCTATCTTTAATAATTAAACTACCGTTACCTGTAATATCAGAAGATGCATTTGTAAATTCTTTATTTGCGGTCATAGTGCCGTTGTTGGCATAATCTCCGGTAATTTCAATTGTATCTTGTTCGATTGTTGTTGAATTGCTGCCTCCGGCCGCAATTAGCTTACCGGTACCGGTAAGCTGTCCAGAGTTGTTAAAAGTTTCAGCGCTAATGGTTCCGCGATTAGTCAGCGTGCCAGCGGTTACATTCACAATATTCTGGGTGATACTGCCGTCATTTGTTCCTCCATTGCTAATTTCAATGCTGCCAGACACACCTGTAATGGAAGCACCGGATTGATTGGTTATTTCTGTTGTTACTATACTGCTGCTATTGTTAATACTTGAGCTGTTCTGCAAGCTTGTTTCCACTGTCAAGCTTGCATTATTATTTAGTGTACCAGCATTAATAATATTATCATATGTTGCTTCCTGGCTAATTGTTTCGGTTGAGCCAGAAGAGATAGTCAAATTATCCGCAAAAGCTATTCCAGATGACATTGCGCCAACAAAAGCTGTAACACATAAAAGCGTCTTAATATTTTTTCTCATTTATTTAAACTCCAAAACTTAATTCCATAAAAATCATATCAAAAATATGTGGCAAAATAGGTATATATTACAAAAGATTTACAAATCAAAAACCCCGTTTCAAAACTTGGAAACGGAGTTTTTGATTTGTATTTAAAATTTTTCAACAAACAATTCGAAATAACCTTGCGGATGGTCGCAAACCGGACACTTACATGGTGCTTCTTTTCCGATTTGGGTATGTCCGCATTTTCTGCAAACCCATTGTGTAACTTCCTCTTTCTTAAACAATGCTCCTTCTTTTAGCAGCCCTGCAAGTGTTTCAAATCTGTGGGAATGTCTTTTTTCAATCTCAACAATATTAGCAAAAAGTCGTGATATTTCATCAAAACCTTCATCTTTAGCTATTTGTGCAGCTTCTTTGTACAAAATTTCCCACTCCTCTCTTTCGCCGCTTGCTGCAGCAATCAGATTACTGTAGGTATCACCATAAGAAAAAGGATAAGTTCCGTTCACCTGAAAGTGTTTTGAGTCCGGAATTTGTTTATAAAATAACTTGGCATGTTCTTTTTCATTTTCTGCAGTAACTAAAAAAATATCGCTTATTTGTTCATAACCTTCTTCCTTTGCTACTTTTGAAAAGAATGTATATCTGTTTCTTGCCTGCGATTCGCCGGCAAATGCATTGACCAGACATTGTAATGTTTTTGAATGTTCTAAATTCATAATACCCTCCCTGTAAAAATAAGAATATAAGAATAGATGGATGAATTTTACTCCCCTGACGGGTAAGAAAGTCGGGTAATTTTCTCTAACTAAAGTATTAGAATAAATTAAATATTATCTGATTTAAGATTGTTGAAAGCCTTTGTTTATAAGGGTTTAAACTCTGTATCTACTCCATATGGAGTATTCTCTAACTAAAGTTGTAAAGTTATAAAAATTAGTGCCGTAGATATAAGGGAAAGGCAAAATAATTTATTGAAAGGAAATTATTATGGGATCAACTTCAACGATTACAATTAACACGAATTTGTCATCCCTCACATGTCAAAAGTATCTTAGAGATGCAACCAAAGGCATGAACACAGCAATGGAGAGATTATCTACCGGCTTCAAGATAAACTCTGCAGCGGATGACGCAGCCGGTTATGCAGTTTATAACGGCATGGAAGCTAAAATAAGTGGTTACGATATCATTGAAACAAACGCTCAAATGGGATTGGATATGTTAACAACTCAAGAAGGTGTTTTAGATATTATTAACGATTATTTACAGAGAATTAGAGATTTAACCATGCAGGCCGCTAACGGTACTTATGGTTCCGCTTCTTTAGATGCTATCAGTCTTGAAGTTCAGCAGAGAATGGATGAAATTAACCGTCTTTGTGAAATTACTGACTTTAACGATGCATATCTATTGGATGGCTCTAGAACTGAAGATATTAACCTGCAGGTAGGTTTGTATTCTGATAAACGATGTGTTATCAAGATGGATGCATTCCTCTTTGCTAGCGCAAAGTCTACAGTTATAATGGGATTCAAATCTACGACTAAAGGCGGCTATATTAATTTGAACTCAAGTACAGCTGATGATACTTATGAGTATAGAGCAAGAGAGCTTAATCCTGACGGTACCCCTAAAAAAGATGCTCAGGGAAATCTGATATATAAATCAGGCTCATATGAATCTGCACTTGCAGCTGCTCTTGCAGAAAATGGTGTAATCACAGCTGCTGATGGTGATGCAACTATCAATAAAACAAAAGACGGAAGTTCTATTTCTATAACAAATATGTGTAATGCAATTTATAGAAATGATTCATCTGCTCGTGAATTCATTGACTACATTGACGAAGCAATTGATAATGTATCTCTTAGATGTACAAAAATCGGTGCTTACATGAACCGTTTAGAATCCGCAATTGAGTCAACAGATATTCAGAGAGAAAACTTAACCGAAGCTGTTTCTACAATTAAGGATGCTGACGCAGCAACTGAATCTTCAAACTATATTAAATATCAGATTCTTCAGCAGGCAACTGCAACACTGCTATCAACAGCTAACCAATTGCCTTCAATAGCTTTGAACCTGATTTAATAAACTTGTAAACGTAGAGAAAATAATAGAGATAATAAAGGTCCTTTCAATGACCCTCAGAGTCGTGCGCTCTGAGGGTTTGCCTTATGCTACGCACGTAGACATTGGGCGGCTGGTTTAGTGCAACTACAAGTATGTATTAAGACTCCAAGCCCGCCTTTAGGTGTTACGCATGTTGGTTGCAGCCCTATATTACCGTTTTCAAATATTCAATAATATCATCTGACTCATACATCTGTATGTTTCTATCAGTATCAACCAAAAACGGTACCTGTCTTTTTCCGCCCATTTTAATTAAGGCTTCTTCTGAGGGTTTGTCTGTAATATCAACTTTATTGTACTTAACTCCTTTTTCGTCAAGAAATGACATAACCTTGCGACAGTATGGACATGTTTCCAGGATGAATAAATCTAACACTTTGACCTCCTTTTATTTAAGTTTAAACCTCTGGTGTAAAAAAACATTCCCCAATAATATATAGTTATGCTGGATTTCTATTTACCCCCATGCTAATATAAAATGTGCGAGGTAGATATGTTAAGACATTTTTTAAATTCAAAAATACACAGAGCAACTGTTACAGATGCAAATTTAAACTACGTTGGCTCAATAACGATAGATGAAGAATTTTTAGAAAAAGCAAATATACTGGAATGGGAAAAAGTTGAAATCCTTAATATAAATAATGGAGAAAGATTTCAAACCTATGCAATAAAAGGTGCAAGAGGTTCCAAATGTTTCTGCTTAAATGGTGCGGCTGCACGTAAAGCACAGCCGGGTGATAAGATTATCATTGTTACATATGCAGAACTGACGCCGGAAGAAATCAAGACTCATAAGCCGACAATTGTTCAAGTTGGAGAAGGTAATTCAATTGTCAGGCAATAATATTTCAAAACTAAAAAAGAGTAAGAAAAAGAAATTCACAATCAATATTAAAAATATGGGTGTCAATATTGATAAGAATGAATACTATGAGATAGTTAAATCAAACTCTGCTTTTCCTGAAAGAGGACTTTAGTCCAAAATATGTACACCTGTTGAGCTTCCTGTTCCAAAGTTATTGACACGATAGCCTTTGCCGAAAGGACTGGAGTATCCTGTTGTAGATGTACTTCCGAATGTAGATGGAAATTGTGTAGTCGTAAAACTTGAGTTACTGGAGAAAAAAGGGTCATCATCAAAAGATGAATTAAATGACGGCGTAAAGCCGGTAAGTTGACCTCCGAAGAAATTTCCAATATTTCTTATTAAAGATGTACGATAGTTATTTTTAGGTCGCGATAGTATTGCATTTCTTACGTTATCGTACCTTGTATTAATGTCGCCTTGCTGTACAGCACCAAATGCTTGCATTTCAAGTCTTTGTAAACGTTCCAGGTCGCTTTCGCGTGTAAAATTCCTGTTTAATGTGTATTGTTCAAGTGCGCTAAGGTCAGAAAATGAACTTCTTCTTGGATGGAAAAATCTTCTCTGATTATAAGCATTATTGTAGAAATTATTTGGTCTGTAATAAGGACGTCTGTTATTATAGTATCTATTTGGCGGTCTGTGGTAATGTCTGTTGTTAAAACGATTATTATACACAGGACGTCTTGTTACTATTGTGCGTGATTCGGCTAAAACAAACAGCGGGTTTAATAGGGCTGCTGATAAAATTAATAAACTTAAAAAAACTCGATACATAAAAAATCCTCCAAAATGATATTAATAAACTTGGAAAATTTTGTGTATCGTCTGGGAGAGCAGGATTAAGTGTCTAAAAAGATTAATTTTATTATAATATTACCCCTTGCAAAAATCTTGAAATTCTATTAAGATATATGTATAAATATTAAGAATTTCAAATTTTTGTAAATTACAAGGTTAAAGGTGGTCGCATGGCAGAGAATGAAGAATTGCAAGAGACGGGTTCAGAAGGAGAAGCACGTCAAAAGATATTAGTAGCTGATGACGAAGCAAGTATCAGAAGAATCTTAGAAACTCGTCTTAAGATGGTCGGATACGACGTTGTAACAGCTGAAGATGGTGAGGAAGCTGTTGAAGTATTTAACAAAACAAATCCAGATTTAGTGGTGCTAGACGTTATGATGCCAAAGATGGATGGTTATGGAGTAACTAGAGAAATCCGTAGAACATCAGATGTTCCGATTATAATTCTGACAGCATTGGGCGATGTTTCAGAAAGAATAACCGGACTGGAACTTGGTGCTGATGATTATGTTATAAAACCATTTAGTCCAAAAGAGTTAGAAGCTCGTGTGAAAGCTGTATTAAGAAGAACTATTAGTAAGGATGTGATTATTCCATCTTCATCATCTTCTGCTTCAGGATCAGCTGCTGGTGCTAAAGGTGGTAAGAATATTATTACAACTGGTGCTATAAAAATTGATACAGCAAGACGTCAAGTTTATAGAAAGAATGAACGAATTCGTTTAACAGGGATGGAGTTCAGCTTATTAGAGTTGTTAGTTAATAACTCCGGTCAAGCGTATTCCAGAAATGAAATATTACAGCACGTATGGTCTTATCCAGCAGATCATAGAATTGACACAAGAGTTGTTGATGTGCATATTTCACGGCTGCGTTCTAAGTTGGAAGCAGATCCAACCAATCCTGAATTAATATTGACGGCACGTGGTATTGGATATATGTTCCAGAGAATAAACTAGAATTCATAAAAGACGCTTTATAAAGCGTCTTTTATTTTTGCTATTGCGAAAAAATCTTTATTTGTTATACTAAAATATATCGGAAACATGGCGCCTGTCGTCAAGCGGTTAAGACCTCGGATTGTGGTTCCGATATGCATGGGTTCGAATCCCATCAGGCGCCCCATTTACAAAAGTCGATTTTAAATCGGCTTTTTTTGTTGCGTCTATTGGGTTTGCTGGGGTTCTAAGGTGGTCATTTTCTGGGGTGTTTTTTATCGTTTTCTTAACATTTTGTAATGCTTTGAAGGTGTCTTTGAGATTTACAATAACATTTTCACCGTCAAATTTTATTGATTTTGTCATTGTTGTCATAATCAATTTCTTTTCTTCGGCAGTTCCCTTCAGGAATAATTCAGGCAAGTTTTCAGAAAACTTCAATATTCTATCAATTCTATTGTAAATAAATTTTGTACTTATATTACCTTCTTCTAATTTCATTAAAAGACGGTCTTTTTCTTCCTGCCATTCTCGGTGCATTGAATTAAATTCTTCTTCACTCATACTTGCAGGTAAACGTCCTTCAAGTTTATCAATATAACTGTTCTTAATTCTTTTTGAAAGAACATCTATTTGCTTTCTTATATCAGCAGTTGTTTTCTTTTCGTATTCACTAAATTCTTTCAAATAATCGCTTGCAAGAAAACGCAAACGTTCAATATGCTCTTTTTCAATATGAATCGTTTCAAGGATATTTGCAAAAGTATTGTCAAAATATTCTTCACGATAATATTTTAATTTTTTATGAACATGTTTTGAATTAGAACAACTGTAATAAACGTAATGACCTTTTTTATTCTTGCCGCGTTTGAATTGTGCTGTATAATAACAATTACAATCAGGATCAGCACATTTGATTAAACCTGTATAAGCAAATTGAATATCGTGTTTTTTTGTCCTGTCAACGGTTTCAAACATTGCTTGAACTCTATAAAATAATTCTTTTGAAATGATTGGTGTGTGGCTTCCTTCATAAAGTTCACCACCCCATGTGAAACGTCCGATATAAAAAGGGTTATGCAATAGCCATTCAAATTTTCTTGCAGGGTATTTCTCGCCTGTTTTAGGGTGCTTAAACCCTTCAAGATACAGGTAATCACCTAATGTTTCAAAAGAATACATTCCCGTTGAATACAACTCAAATGCACGTTTTATATATGGGGCTGTTTCTTCATCTACAATAATTTTCTTTGGTTCATCTTTTTTGCCTACATTCAAATAACCAATAGGAGCTTTCGCAGGTCGTCTTCCTCCACGTGCGATAGTTTTCATATTTTCTTTTGTTCTGAATCTAATAAGGCTTAATTCATATTCAGCGTTACACATCATCATGTTACGCATATATTCGCCTTCAATCGTATCTGAATTAAATTCTGTTGCAGACAAAAGTTTAATATTGCGATTCATTAAAATAGGTCTAATTGTACCATGATAATCAACATTAAATCTTGAAAGCCTATCTAATCGCCACACAATAATTGCTGATACATTATTTTGCGGAGTATCGCAAAATTTTAAAAGTTTTTGTGCTTCAGGACGATTTAAATCTTTAGCACTCAACCCTTCTTCAATAAAAATTTTACGTACGATATACCCCTCTTTTTGAGCAAATTCAAGACAGGTGTTTGTTTGTGTATCTACACTAAAACCGTGTTTTGCCTGTTCTTCTGTCGAAACACGAATATATAATACTGCTGATTTCATGAAAAAAATCTTAAATCAAAAACGAACAATTTTCAATGCGTGAGCCGGTGCTGATATCGGCGAAGCGTTGAGCTTTGTCGATGAAGCACTACGGCTCTTATCTGAATTATTTTGTGAAGTTTCTCGTTCTTGAATTCTCATAAAAACTAAACCAAAATTCAAAAAATCTGTATCATCAATTTCAGGGATTGTTATATTTTCATCTTCAAAAATCACGTTAAAACAAGGTTCTCTCACTTTATGGTGTTTCACCCCCATCAATATTTATTTTGCCCCTGCGAGTAGCTTTAATCAAAAGAGCTTCTTTTGTTGTAGTCGGTTTTATAGGGATATCATCATAAGGCTGCATTTACAATTTACCCCTTAAAAATATCTCAAAGGTAATATTTAAAATCAACACCAGTGCTATATAGCCGGCTGAAAATCTGCGCAAGTATCTATAATAATTTGTATCAGCTTCTTTCTCAAAATCACTTACTAAATTACAAATTTTTTGTATAGAGAAAGGGTATGAATGCTTAACTACATCTCTGAAAAATGCGCCTACCATTTGGCTAACCATAAAGCTTTTAGGTATCAGCCACATGATAATAATAGGTAACAATGTTATAAATATACTACTAATTGATAAGTAACACATGCTAGTCCTTTCCTGAATTTTTTTGTAATTCCCGTTTGTATAATTTGTAATAGCAATTCGGATTCTCAACACATCTTGAGCTTGAAACATTTGTTCTATGCCCACGTACTAATCCGCGTGCAAGATTATTGCACATACACTTTATCTCGCCATCTCTTTTAATCGCAAATTCACAAGACATATTAAAGAACTCCCTGAGTTAATTCAAAAATATTTTGGGAAAACTTTTGATACTGTTCATATGCTATCTTTTTAGCTTTATCAAAACTTTCTAATGAACAAACTGTAATATAAGCCCAGTAAGTATTATTATAATTGAGTTCTTTTATTACTTTATCCAGATTTGGTAATAAAATATCTTTAACCTTAATAGCTAAAATATCTTCATCCTCTAGAAGTTCATTCATAATACCAACTTTGCCGGTGTTTTTATCAATGAATAGACTGAGATTTACTTTATAAACCTTAACCACTTCTAATTTTTTATCAAAATTGACAGTATCAATATTGAATTCTTCAACACGTGCCATACCGTAACCGCTGAATGCATTTGTTTCATTATATAAATATACATAAGTATATGCAGCAGCTTTATCAGAAAAAACTCGCTCTATATGATAATCTGAATAGTCACCGGCCGTGACTATATAAATAGTTTTTGATTTTTGTTTAGAGTCTGGTCTTGCTGAAATATTATCTTCTAATGCGTAAATCTTTCCCTCAGGTATCCAGCCAAAAAATATGCCACAACCCCATTCCCAACAGCCTTTTGTATACCACTTTGTGAGTGTTGCTTCAACCTGTTTTGTACTATTAATTAAGCCTAAATCAACCATATTACAAGCAATAGTATATGCAGATTCTTCCCCAATATCTTTGCGGTTTTTTAGCCTGTTGAATAAATATAGTTCCAGTTCTTTTTGCATTATTCTCACTCCTTGTCTAACAAATCTGTGATATCGTCCCGCCAGCTTTCTAAAGCACAAATATCGCTCTCAATATCACTGCAGATTGATTTTAAATTTTCAATAACATGTTTGTTCTGCCAAGATGACCGTACATCCTCAACAAAGTCTACGAGAATCGGATCGTCATAAATCTTTGCCGTGTAATCTTTTACAGTATCAGCGTTATATTCTTCCACTTTCTTTATCAATTCTTCTTTTGTAAATTTTTCATTTAGCGGGTACGCTTCATAACGGTCGAATTTCTGCGTTTCCTTATCAACATATATAACTAAAATTTTGTTTGTCATAATTTCTGCTCCTTTATAAGTTCAAATTCAATATCAAAAACAAGCTTGTTAATTTAAGGTTGAATGTTAGCATTTTTCCTCCAATAATTCCGGATTTTCATATATGTTGCTGATGACTTCTGTGCATAGCCACTCTTGAAGCGGATGATAAAATTCTCCTTTTCTTCGCGGGTAATAGGGTGAGGGATTATCCAAGTAACCATTTACAAAGAATCAACATCCCGCTTGCAGATACTCAACAACTCCATAACCCGAGGTATCTCGACTACCCGTTACTCTTAAAATATCTCCCTCATAAATCAGCTTGCCGTTTTTGTCTTTTAAGCCGGTGCAAAATTGTATATCATATAATTCATTATTTGGAGTAAAAGATATACGAGATGGAGAACCTTTACATCCTTCCTGCTGATATTCATAATATATAACATCTCGAATAATCTGTCCGTCCGGACGTAATGAGAAAATAACATCAGTTCTGTTTAAATCTTCATACCCTTTTTCTGCATATTCTGAACCTTTGAAATATACTCTAAATTTAAATCTATCTTCCATTTTTCTTTTCCCTCTTTCTAATTTTGTTTTTGTATTCTTCAAACCTCTCTTTGCAATTCTTTATCCTAAGCGGCACCATTTCTAAAAATTCTTCCCAGTTATCATATGTTTCACACATCCCGCTCCAATCTCCGAAATTTTGCATTAAATCACATGCAATGTAGTTTCTGTTTTTAGCCCAAGTAACAAACTCATCATAGTATCCAGTATAAAATTTAAGCTCTACTTTTTTAAATGCAGTTTGCTTGATTTCTTGATAACTGATATTATCAAACCCGTCTTGTACATTCTCTAGAATAAACTTCATCTCCGGATATAAAGACGAAAGGTAATCAAAAAGCCATTTTATATTTATTTCCGTCCAGGTTGGGAATTGTGGAGTGAATAAATTAAGTTGAAGTGAATTCATTCTTCCCCCTTTGCCTTGCTGATAATGTAGAGGATTTCACCCTTGTCGCAATCTTCGCAATGTTGATTGTAGTAATGTTCCCGACAATTAATACAATCGCTTTCTTTTATAATGTCCTCAATTTCATCAAGAGCCTTGCGGTAGCGACTGCTTTCTGCTTTTAATTCTGAGTTTATCTCCCTCCCCTCTTCTGATTCCATTTTGTATGCCTCGCACTCCTGCGTCTTGCGTTGGAGTTCTTCCTTTAAGCAGAGTGCGCCAAAACTACAATTTGCATCACAATTACAGGTTTGGTCATCTTTAAAACACCTGTGCATGCCATCATTATCGATATAATGATAATCACACCCACTCACATCCACGCCGTCAATTATTATTATTTGTTCTTTATCTGTCATTATTTCCTCTTTCTGTTTTTTTTCTTTTTTCATTCGTATAAAGATTAGGATTCCCTTCCCTAGTTAGGATGAAATCTATTAACTCACTTCCTCGTGTATAAACTTCCATACCAACCTTATGAGCAAGCAACCCCTCTTTTCTGTAATTACTATATGCCGTTTCACAGATATGCAGCATTTGCTTTACCATTGTTTTTGAATAAAATAAATCTGGATTAATTGCGATAATGCCTGTTTGACTATTTCCGGATACAGTGGCCACCCTTTCCGGAAACCCTTTTATTTGTTCTTTATTAGTCATACTTCCAATCCCCCGATTTGATTGCCCGCTTGATACTTTCACCGCAAATTGGCAGAACTTTCCAAAGTATAAATAAAATTAAGCATTCTGTTCTATCTTTACGTTCAACAAACCAGTTCTCAACGTGAATACCAGTGTGCGTGAATTTTATTTTATGACCGCATTTTGTAATTAAAATATATTCATGCATTAATTCAACATCAGAAAAATAATGCACCCATTTAACAACTGTAAGGCGTTGCTTTGCCAATTCTGCGAGCATTATTTCTTCCAGCTTTACAAAGTTTTCCGGCTGGGTGAAATCGGGGAAAATAGCTTTTGTACCTGTAGGTATAAGTAATCCTTTATTTAATCTCATTTCACAAAATTCGTTATACATATCTTCATTATAAAGAGCATTTATATCTTTAAGCCTATACATAGGCTTAATCCCGCAAATCTCACACAGTTCTTTTGATAGGTTAGTCATCGGTAACTCCTTTTGCTTCAGTAATTCTTAACATTAAGCTAGGAACACTCTCCGATACTGTCTTTTGGTCACCATTTATAAATGTGATAATAGAGCGGTGCCTATCAAAGTTCCAGCGTTTTATACTTAATATGCTGTTGATATTAAACCAGTCACCGTCTATTTGAATAAAACCATCATATTCAGTCATTTTCTTCCCCCTTTGCCTTGCTGATGATGTCGAGGATTAACCTTTTAACTTTAGTAGGGCAGGTGTTATCACCGTCACAATTGTTGCAATCGAAATCCCCATACGGGCATTCATCTGCATCACTAACTTTTTGTACAAGATTCCAAATCTCCTCAAGAGCCTTGCGGTAGCACGCTGTCTCTGTTATTGCGCCGTCTAATTGTTGATTGCGATTTTGCAAGATTACATTTATCTTTTTCAGCTCCTTGTTTTCTTTTTCGAGTCGGTCGATTAGCCTTTTTTGTTCATACCAAACATCATAACTAACACCATTTGTAAAATTAAAATTATTATCTGTCATTTTTTCCCCTTTGCCTTGCTGATGATGTCGAGGATTTGTCTAAACCTTTCAGTTGTTTCCCGATAGATTCTGTCATTTAATTGACTTGCAGTAATTGAAACTTCCTCTATAAAAATAGAACGCATTCCCTTTGCAATACCCTCAATCTCCTCAAGAGCCTTAAGGTAGCGGGCGCTATCTTCACATATTGACTTTTTCCATTCCTCAAATGTGTAGATGAAACGGTCAAACCAATTTTCGCAATCGACATCGAACATCTGATTTTTTACATAATTTTTAATTTTATCAACACTCTTTTT
>UMDA01033333.1_pt1 | contig 15774 bp, 9 predicted proteins | sample 1964381 | NCBI WGS metagenome assembly UMDA01 (sample SAMEA4835983, study PRJEB28245) | human gut metagenome | biome: gut microbiome; material: fecal sample | place: Denmark | collected 2008 | reverse complement strand
ATATGCTCAATGCCATGATCCTGGATACCCACATCAATGATGTCAGATGTGTACGCAGGCAAAGCCAGATCACAATAAGCCTGAGCAATGAGAAAAACAAAAATTAATATGATCCATCGCCAGTATGGAATCAGATTCTTGAAAATTTTACTCATAAATTTTTCCTTTCTTTCCGGTTAATTTATCCCCCATCCACGAATGCAAAAATTATCCGCAATCGTGCGCATACTATTTATTTTATCAATTAGCGTGGATAATTCAATAAAGAAAGTATAAAGAAACAGTAAAAAAACAGAGACTATATAAATGGTTTATATAAGTCTCTGTTTGATAAATTGTGCTTAATCGAAAAGTATGTGATAGCCAGGAGCCTTTGAAAACTAATCCAAATCTGCAAGACCTACACGCTGTATCTGGAAGGTCTTGTATGCCTTTGCTGTTGTAGTTTCTTTATCACCACCGCTCACCTGTGACTGGTAAATCTTACTATATCCTACGGCATAAATCTTTATAGAATTAGCTCCCTCCGGTAAAGCACTCAATGGTACCTTTACCTTATATGTCTTGTTATTTTCAAAGAAGTCCCTTGGATCCTTATTTAATTGACTGTTTTCTTTACTGTTATTTATCTGTTCATTTTCTGTTCCATCATTATTCAGTGTATAGATATCCCAGTCCACCTTCTTTAAGTAAATCTTATCATTTCCGGTGCCAATCGTTTCATCATTTGGATTTTTTTGCGGATCCTCGATATAAAAATCCAAATAAACAACAGTTTTTTCATCAATCTGATTTCGCACAAGGTTTGAATCCTTTACCGTAAAATAAACATCCTGCGTACTGTCTGCACCATCTAGTCTGGCATCCGCTTTATTAGCTGCTTCTTCTTCAATGGCATCATCAATAGTTGCATATAATGTAGTTATGTCATTTGAATCAGTATCTGCATTCTCCTTAAGATAAATTGACGGCTCATGAACTGATGCACTATATGCAGCAATCATAGTGTTTATATAAAGTTTCAATTCATCCTCATTATTTGAGAAATCGGAATGTCCTACACCTGAGTATGTTACATTTCCCATTGTGTAAATATAATAATTATTTCTTACATCCTTTGGAGACTGGTCATAAACTCCATGGCCTGACAAGGTATACCATACAACAATATCACTCTCACCATCACCATCAGCATCCTGATTCATATCCAGCTGGTAGTACTGCTTATGAGTGGTAGCTATTTTTATTTCGTCAGCAATCTTAAAAGGATATGTGGTAATCTGTCCTGAATTAACCTTGACTGCCTTATTAGTCTTAGCTTCAACATCATTACCATCTAGCCCTGAATACAGCCTGTACTCGCCATGATCGTTACCATTATCTTTCCACTGATACTGATTTAAATCTGCATAAGTAAATCCCTGATTCTGTCTGACAATAACTGAATTATCGGATTTTGGCTCATATGCAATATCAGTGTTATTCTTTTCAGCGGTCTCTACAGCTTTTGTAAAATCCGAATCAGTACTCTTTAATGTATTGCCCTTCTTTAAATACTCATTTGACAGGATTCCATACCTGTCCAGTCCGACAGTATCACGAATTATAGAGTTAAACTTATATCCCCAGACATTATTATATGTAGTATCATTTTTATTATTACAAAATGATGTTGTATCATGAGCAAACAATACTGGTTTTCCTGACTGGATATAGGCTTTTATTTTATCGAGATGATTATTTGTATTATCAATATCATAACAATCACCAAATCCAATCACAAGCATATCGTATGTCTGCAGCTTATTACATACCTCATCCATTTTATTTACGTCATCATAATAAACTGTTTCTATATCCAGGTCAAAATCCTTCACTTTATTAAGTAATTCATGAAACTTTGTATTGCCATTCTTCTGTGTCTGCATATCAAAATTTCCCTTAAAGTCCTGATTATGCTTCAAGTGTGAATTAATCTGAAGAATCTTGACTTTTGTAGGACTGCCTTTGGAATTTTTGACATACACATATCCGGATTTCTGATCATATCTGTAGCTATTTGTAGCCTGACTCACACGAAGCTGCCAAGGCATAACTCCTACAAATCCATTCGGCAAATCATAAACCAGTTTATAATTATAATTGCCTGCATTCAGACTATACATATATTTACCATCATCACCCATTACCGGATTCACAATAGTGCCATCACAATATAATTTTATTTTATTTGCAGCTATTCCTTCATTGGTCGTCGAAAACTTACCATCAGAATTTGAATCCAAGAACAGCTGTGCATTAAAACTCGCTTTAGAATCCGCACCACCTGCATTGTTTATTGAAAATTCCAATGTAATCTGATTATTACTAATCTCAACATAATCTGTATCTTTTACTTTTTCCTGCTCCTTGAGTAATATTTCAGGTTTTTCAGTAGTCAGGTAGGTAACAAGCACCGCTGTCTCATTTGACTTATTTTTTAAGTCTCCCTTGTTGTCCACTTTAAGAACATTATCTTTATCTTTTGCATAACATAAAAGAGTAAAAACATTTGAACAGTTATCAATGTAATCCTCATTAATTCCACTTTTATACTTGCTATCATTGCTGAAAAAGCCATCTGAAAAGACGACAGGAAAGCCCGCCTTTATATAATCCTCCAATTCTGAAACCTTCTGCTTAGTAATATCATTGCCTGAGCCTCTGTATGTGTTTGGAGCAGTTAAATAATCAGCATTATTTCCATTTCCTCTTGATGTAAGCTGAGTATTAAGCGCCTCTCCATTATTTATATAATCAGTATCCAGCAATCCCGCATGACCATTCTTGAGCATATCATATCCCCAATAATTTACCACATCTTTCGGATTTATAACAACAATGTCACCAACATTTGAGTATTTAAGCCCATCCATTTTCCAATCATTATATACTGTATGACCATCTCTATAATTCAGATTATCGGCTACAAGTCCCATATATATCATATCATAATTATTGAGATCCTCTATTCTTCCAATAAATTCTGCACTCGTAACCCTTGTTATCGTAACCTTTTTTTTCTCCGGGCATCTTGATCTAAGCCAATTTTTTAGCTTATCATAATTTAAAGCGTCAGACTCATTTTTTACAGTTCCGGGCTCTATATCCAGTATGTTCAGACTATCTGTCGGATTTATAATGTCTCTCTTATCAGCATACGATATGATATAGCTTAAAACTATCGCCTTTGAAATCTTCTTGTCATAATACGCATACTCGTCCTTTCCAAGAGTATCATTTTCTTTTTTCCTGCTTGTATTCTCTGAGTTGATGTACTCTGCTATCTCGTCAAAATTCTCATTTTTAGCTGCTTCGACAAATTTAGTTTCATCTTTATCTTCAATAAACGCAGAAGCAAAATCATCTCTTAAAACAAATGGTACATCCTTATCAGGATTATAGTTTCGTGGAATGACATATTCGTTGCCAATTACATAGCCATGTGTATGAGTTGAACTGTCAACTTGGTAATACGTTATGACATTGTTATCTTTCCAGCTAATAAAATTATCAGCTGAGTCCTTGGTAAAATTCAAGGAGCTGAAATTGTTACAGCTCAAAAGGCCTGCAAGCTTTTTAATGTTGCTATCATATTTAATGTTGCTATCATCCTTTGTACTTGGACACACAATACCATTATCCACTATAACAGGCATCATTATACCACTCTGGTGTACACGCTGGACTATCTGCTTTACCTTGTCCCATGAAATGTCATTATCAGTATTATATTTTGCAGCATCGTCTCCTAAATCCTTTGAAAGGACGGACTTTGAGCCGGAAAGATAGAGTAAATCAATTGTTGACACATCTATCTGCTCAAGCTCCTTGGGTGTGACCGTTTTTACATTGAAGGTCATATTGGCAGTCTTATCAGCATCGCCTGTCTTGCCCTCCTGGTTAAATACACCTGTTCTGAACCAGTTATTGTTCTTGAAACCACCCTTATAATATATGTGTGTGGTATTTACAGGATAATCAAGCGAGCCGTTTTTATCAGCCACCATGATATAATCACCATTTCCCTCACCCACATAGGTGTATGTCTGGCTGTCCTTAACTATATCAAAATATCCGTCTGTATCAGTGAGGATTACCTTTCCTGTGTTACCTGCCGGCTGATTGTCCGGTGTGCCATCATCTATCTTCTCGTATGGATTCTGTGAGTCAAGCACTGCTCCATACTCGCCGGTCTCATCGTAATTAAACTCAATAGGTACCTTAGTGTCCACCTCGTAGTAGGTCTCGTCATCAATGATTTTATCTGCAGGCACATACTCCATCTCAACCGTACAGTATGTATACTTCTCATAATCCGGCTTACTGCCATCAGGCAGACTTGCCATCCGGTCAGCTCTTGCAACAAATTCATATGGCGATGTGATATCTGAATTGTCTTTTCTGTAAATATATGCCTTTGGATCATATTTCGCAATGGCTTGCATATTCTCATCGGAAACGATTGCATATGAGCTCTTTATAGAATAAACCACATGCTTGTCTGATGTGTCATCTGCTGTGCCTGTATCTGTCGTATTGTCTGTGCTGCTATCGATATTACCATCTGTACCGCTGTCTGTATTTCCATCAGCTTTCTGTGTATTATCAGTCTCTACCAGATACTTGGTATTTGTCATGCCATCCGGCAATTTGACTGCAGTAAATGCAACACTGTAGTAGCCTCTTTTTCCTGTATCCACAGATTCAGAGCCATCTTCTGTCTCATCCTCGCCCTGCATGAAAACATAATGGTCAACATTCTGTCTGTAATGACCTGTAGGCAGTCCATCTTCATTTACAGCAAGCTGGTAATCAGTGTTGAACTTGTAGTCACCCTTCTCCTGCTTTGTCATCTTGTAGCCTTCGGTGCCCTGATTTATTTTATCCATATCCACAAGGGCAAGCTCACTCCAGTCATTGCCCTGATTGACATAACTTTCCTCATACGGCTCATAGTAAAGGGGCTTTGTGTTGTCCTTTTCCTCTGTAGTAATAGGCGCAAGCTTTTCTTTCAGGCTTTTCATATAAGCAGCCCTATTCGTTGCACCTTTTCCCTCTGTGTCAGACATCTTTGACAGTGTACCAAACCAATTGTCAGGCTCCTGACCATCAATCAGATAGCCAATGGATGCCATTTTCTTGTCAGGCACCACCTCCACTATATTGAAGGGCTTGTCCTTGCCATGTGAGCTGACTATATCAGATATTCCATTGAACGCTACATTTGCATCGACCTTTGTTAGGCTGTCATTCAGCACAAAAGCTGCCACAACGAGACATCCTGTAAGTGTGAGCGATATTGGAACCACTATTTTTTTTCTTAATTTGCTCATTGCGATTGCTCCTTTGTAAAAAACTACTTTGTTTAATAATATGTGTAAAACGTAATTGTATTTGACTTAAATCCCGACTCTTCCTCAAGTCCAAGCCAGACGCTGATATTTAATTTTTCTCCGACAAAAAAATTTTTTCCGAGAGTGATATGCATTTTTTCATTTTGATTACCATCTACAATATGATAATTAAGATAGTTCCTATATTTAGGATCATCTTCATGACCTTCTGCTCCGGTTTCTCCGGCAATCTCCTTTGAACTAAACTTAAATATTCCATCAGGCTCACCATTGCCATCAGGACCATAAATCAGCTTACCATCATCGCCCATTTTAAAGGATATATCTCCCTTGTACTCGGTTGCACCCGTTGAGCTGACACTTTCTACCTCCATATGCCATACAAAATCCTTAATCTGATATTTGCCATTTAATGAAGATTTTTTTAACTCCCCTTCATCAATAAACAATTGATGCGTCTGTCCTAAATCGAAATGCTTATCTGCATCACAATGCAGAATATTGATTGGATGTGCTATGTTTACAGTTACCTTTGCCGTCAATGACGGATCGTCTATGGATGTTACGGTGATGACTAATTGATCTGTAGTTTCATCGCTCATCAGTTGTACATCATATACATCACCATTAGCATTAAAGTTTCCACCATTTTTGTTTCCTGAATGATCCCATGTTACGTTTTTTGAATCATACTTTCCACCAAGTATCTTATCAGTAAACTTTAAATTATTATTCGTTTTCTTCATCTCATAGTATACTGTTCCGTTGGTTACATCCTTGCCTTTGTAATATATCCTTATTCCTTTAGGTTCTGCCGGTGCCACATACTCCACATCTGCCCCAGTCGGCACCTTATTGCGCATAGTGAAGTTCTGTTTTGATGTATACTTCTTGTCCCCTGCCTTAAAGTCCACGACAATTCCGACAGAATTCTTGCTTTCTGCCTCGCTTAAATCAGGTGTAAAGCCTGTGACATTTTCTGCCATAAGCGATTCCTTGCCCTGACCATCTGCCTTCACCGCACCTGTTGCAGGATCCAGTGTATCCTTTCGCAGATAGATTTTGTGCTCTGATGGTCTGTATATGATATTGTATGTACAATCCTTGTTGTAGATAATCAGCTTGCTGTCGGATGATGTTTCCTCAGATGATGCTTCTTCGGATGACGCTTCTTCCGCTGATGCAGTTGCAACATAACCGGCCTCAGGGGCTGCTGATGCCACCTCCACCGGCGCTGCCACTGTAGCAGGCTCATACTTGACACCCTTTTGCGCATCAATTATCAGGTCTCCTATCTGATTCATCGTAAGCTGTGCCTCATACTGTAAATCTACGTCCTTTGAAGCGTATTTATACTGCTTCGTGCTCGTACCGATAAAGCCCACAACAGCCAGACCCAGTATTCCCATTATCGCCATGACAATGACAAGCTCAACAAGTGTAAAGCCACTGTTTTTCATATTATTTGATTTGTTCATGCGCCTTAAAAGTTTCATGGTTCATCTTCCTCTCCGATTTCATCATACAACCTTATAACAGCCTTGCGTCAAAATAAAATATTCATCATTAAACTATGTAAATTACTCACATACCACCTTGCCGGTCTCCTTGTATATCGTGATAACCTTCTCTGTGCTGTTTTTTTGAATCCAGATACGGCTGCAGCACTTACCATTGGCATCAGGCTTCTGTGCACCTGAGCTTCTGTCAAACTGAAGCATTATACTGCCTGAACTGTTCAATTGTGTCTTATCACTATAATCATCCTTCATGGAATAATATACATCAATCCTGCTCTTTCCGATTTTGCTCGGAGCAGATACTGTACCATTTATGGTTGTCTTATAATAGTAGGCACCATCTGATGCATCCTTATATATCTCAAGAACTGCGCTGTCCTTTCCCATCGTGGTAACTCTTGTTTTGTTAATTATCGATTCAATATTTCTGGCACACTGCTTCACCTCAACACCCATGACCGAACGAATGGATATGGTTGCCGCACCTATAAGTACGACAGATATCGCTATCACTACTATAAGCTCTACCAGAGAGAAACCGCCATTATTCTTTTTTTCTGTTACAGACATATTGGATTCCTCCCTTGTATATATCGTCAAAATTTGTCAAATATAAATATTTCGCAGCTGTTTTGCGCCTTAAAAGCCGCTTGTTTTCTACTCCTTGGTCCAGTTCTGGTATGTAATGAGCGTAGCATAATCTATTTTTGTGTCCGCCTCTTTCTTATTTGAAAAAGAAGAAACATTACCCAGATAGTTGGCACCGTCCATGAACACATCATACAGGTGCAGTGCATCGTCTGCATCACTTACCTTTTCAAGAAGCAATGCCTTAAATACCTCCTGAGTACCATTATCAATCTCGCATTGGTCTTTGTTTACAATTATCCTGCCCTTTGCAACTATGGTACCTGTAAAGTCAGCATTCAGTGTCACATCTCCCGTAGCAACAATTATATCCACATTATGTGATTTGTCATTTGCATCATAGGTGTAGTTACCGTTTTTGACAATTGCCTGGTATTTTTTCCCCTGATACTCAGTCTCAAATATATGTTTATTACCGGAATTTGGCACTATTTTCAACAAATTGGTATTGTTAACTATATTTGTAAAAAGCGAAACACTTGCTGCATTTGTCGGTAAATCCGCATAATTTGTCAAAAGCTTTGAGTTTAGTGCAGTATACGTGCGCTGTAAAGCATCCGACTGTGCATCCATGTCCACACCATCAGCTATGCCCTTCAAAAGGCTTAAATTGCTGCCATCGTAGATGCTGTAATTGCCGGCAGTATAGATGCTTGCTGCCTCATTTACCTTTATGCTGTCAGTATAGAACTTAGTGTATCTATTGAGCTTGTCACTGTCTGCGCCAAAATAGTCTCTGTAATACTCAGCTGCCTTGTTCGTTGGCAGATTTACATAATAGTATACAAGTCCATCATCACTATTATCAGTAGAAGGAACAAAGACCTTCTTTATACAGTTGTCGATTGTCTTTTTCTCCGGCAGATATGCCGAGAGGGCCTTACCTGTCTTTGCGCTGACCACATTGGCATTAACTTCAGTATACTTTGTCTGATCCTGTCCGGTTGCCGTGATATCCTTATACTCCTTATAGGAGAGTGGATTCTTGTTGTAAAGCGATTTGGCATCCGCACCATCTCCACTTGTGCCTATGCACTCAGGCGGCACAATGTATGCTATCTGGTCACCCTTTACAGAGATTGACTCACCCATGCCCACATTGCTGTTTTCTGTACCCACACCACTTGAGTTTACAATAGCCTGTGTATTGATATATGCGGTTCCTGCCAACATAAGCTCCCTGATATTTGACATATCAAGAGATGCTTCCCTGCCGTTTATGATAATAGCAGAGCTATCGCCTGCGACAGGATTTTCCTTGTCAGCGCCTCCATTGCCAAAGCCGACATACTTCGCATTGTTATTCCTATTATTCTTACCAAGTGTGACCTTTGAGCCTGTACCCTTTAAGGTCATGTCATCTGCCACATATGTCATGCCATCTAAATTGACTGTTGCACCATTTACATTTATATTGCTTGTCCACAGCTGACACTGTGAATCAACAGAAAGTGTACTGTTATTGTGTACACCCGCCATGTTCTTTTTTATCGTAGCAGTATCTTTTCCGGCAAAGTCTCCCACCTCTATATCGCCCTCTGCAATCATATAGCTGGTATCCTTTACATCAAGTGTAGCATTGTTTGGAATGGTAACACTCGTAGTAGAAGTTCCTGTACCTGCCGCATTTTCACAGCCAGCGTAGAGATTACCGGATAGATTTACTTTATTAAGTCCTGATATAATATCCAGTCCTTCATTTCCAACAAGAGAATATGTAAAAAGCTCCGGAACTCCTCCCGATGCTGTAAAGCTCATGGATGGAACTCCCAGAGAAATGTCTGTCTCTATTATTGATTTAAATCCCTTTTCATCGGTATACTCTACCCTGATGCCATTAATGACTGCGCGGCTGTTGTATACCTTGAGCAGTCCATTTCCATTTTCATCGGCATTTACCGCCTTGACCACAGCGTGTGGCTTTGAGTTTTCGTCTGTGAGCTTACTATCCACATAGTCTTTAAGCTTTTCAGTTTTATAGTGCATACCGGTATTGTCAGACTCAAGACTTCCCTTTAAGCTCTTTAAATACTCCTGCGCAAATATACTCTGTCTGCCGGCCTCATTTATGCTGCTGTCAGAGTAATTCTCCATAACCTTTGTATATCCTGCTGAGTAAGCCTTGGAAATATCTCCCTGCAGACCGGTACATATCTGATCCAGCACTCCCTCTGCCGAGTAAAAGTTATCTGTATTTTTTTCGTCCGTCACCTTCATCTGGAGGTTCATAAGCGCTATCCACAGCACAGTCACAGCTAAAACAGCCACTATAGCCATTGCAACTACAACCATCACAAAGGAAGCACCACGGTTATCGTTACGCTTCATAATTAATACCCCATGCTTCCGGTCATCGTAACAACCGGGTCTTTATCCTTAAATATATCATCCAGTGAAGCCTTGCTCTCGTATACAGCCACCTTCACATCATACAGCCTTTCAGATGCATTGCTTTTTGTCAGATTCTTTATATCGACAATTGCCTTTACATCATTCTGAATTACATTGTTATTAAAGCCATATATAGCTTGATCGGGCTGTAGTGGATTATCCGGTGCTCCCATATTTACATTCAGATTGGTGGCTATATGAGTATAAGCATGACCTGTACGATTTCCCGGCTCACTTACCTTCACATATGCCTTATATGTACTCTCCTTCGTGCTCAACTCTGACTGATCCGATATAGTCTTTTGCTTTACAATGTTTACCGTGCAGTCCAGCTTGTCCTTATTATTGATTATAATGACATCGTTGCAGGTATTGTAAAGTGTTCCTGTAGATGTGTACCATGGATTGTAAAACAGATAGACATTCCTTAGATTATGGTTCACAGTATCTGAAGAATTATCATAAATCACCATGGTATAATCATCCTTCAGTGCACTATTCGGATCCGGAAAAGTCTTTCTTACTCCATTCTTATTGATAGAATATGAATACGACACCGTAACCTTGGTAGCCTTATTACTCGAAGCTCCATACTTTTCTATATCTATGGTGATAGTTCTTTTGATATCCTGCTGAGTGATGCCGCCTACACCAGGCATATTATTAAATGCATATATAATATTTGTAGCAGAATACTTGTCTGCACTCATGCAGTCAAAATTTGCATCCATGGCCGACATATCCGCTACCTCGTCCATGTTGTACTTTTTAACCTTATTGTCCGACTCTGCGTCCGATTTTGCATCCACTGTCACAAGAGCATTGTATTTCTTTGTGCCTGACTGCACACCAGACATATAGAAATAATACTTGTGCGCATCCGACTCCCTGAAATTCCAAAGCGATGTATCGCTTATTTTGGCTGATGCATCAGTCTTGTGGATACAGCTAGTGATGACATCGTCCTTGTTTACAATCTCAGCACTGATATCCTCAAGCCTCTTTACATTATCAAACTTACCCGACTTCTTAAGAAGCTCACATGCACTGCTTCCATCTGATATATTAAAACCGTCCGCCACATCAAAGCCCTCCGACGGATAGTTAAACTGATATGCCAGTGTCTTCATGGAGTTCTTTTCAATACCCTCCATAATGTTTGTCGCCAGATGTGTAGCATTCATCTCGTTTTTAGCCTTTACATTGGTCTTTGTAGCTGTGACAAATGCATTCAAAAAAGGAAGCACGATTATTGCGAGAATAGCAATCGACACAATAATCTCCACAAGTGTTACTCCTCGATCATCGTTTTTTAGCTTTCTCAAATCTGCTTCCTCCCCTCTTGTATTTTGTTATCTCATAACTCAATAATCTAACATTTGATATTTATCACTTACGGTCTCAATAACCCGCTAATCTAATAACCTAATATTATAATAATCAGTTAGTTTGTTGTACCAAACAGATTATTTGTACCATGTGGTACTGCAGGTATGTATGGTGCCTCATATGGCTTATCAAGTCCATACAGGAAATATGAATCCACAAGCATCTCACCTGTCAGCTTGCCTGTCGAATCATCAAAGCTCACGTTGAGCGTGCTGATAGTTTTCTTCTGTGATGAACCAATCACCTCTCCAAGCATAGCCTTAAGCCCATGATACTCTGTCTTGAATGCCATAACTGTGCTGACATCATAAAGCTGATAACCTGTAACCGTAGACTTTGCAGAGCCTGTTGATGTACTGCCATCAGCTGCACTGCCGTCGCCTGTCTGTGACTGAGAGCTGTTGCCATCAGCGGTCTGAGAGCTCTGCGAACTGTCTGCATTACTGCTATCCGTGGTACTGCTGTCTGAACTGCTTCCTGACGAAGAATCTGTACCGGCTTCACCGGTCGGATTATTCACATCAATAGCTGTCGGTGAGCCGACTGTAAGCTCTGTAATATTTGTATTGGTAGATTTCTCGATAGCAACCGCATCCATGATGCCGTTTTCTATCTGTAAATATGAAGGGAAATTGTCATATACCTGCTGCATGGCATCAGACATATCCTTTGTCTTCTCTGTGTAGTCATCCGCCTTTGCCGCAAGTGCTGAAAGCTGATTGTACTGTGATTTCAGATTCATATTTTCGCTCTTGAGTGAATCCCTCTTATTGGACTGTGGAATAAAAATCAAAAAATATGTCAGTGCTAAAATGGCAACACCCGCTAATATAATAAGTAACTTTTTATCTCTCGTTGACATCCTAACACCCCCTACTGATTTGTACTGTCTGTATCTGATGATGAATTGCTATCCGTCTGTGCCTGTGAGGACGTGTCCCCTGATGTATCAGCCGGCTCACTGCCTGTGCCATCTGCCGATTCAGAAGCAGCACTGTCATCAGCCTTTACATATGTGCAATCTACTGTGAACTGAACCTTTGAAGCACCGGTCTCATCAACCTCCTCCGTGATGGTTGACACATTGGATACCATGATACTCTCAAATGTACGAAGCTGTGCAATTACATCAGCCGCTATATCCTTGCTGCCTGTCTTGATGGTCATCGAAACACCATCAGTCGTAACAGACATATTCACAAGCTTTGCCTCTGACGGAAGCTTCTGCTCCAGCTCATCCACGAAGCCCGTTATCTCATCATTCTTGTTGGATGAGGCGCTCTCAAGAAGCTTGGTCCAGTCATAGTCCTTCTTGGTCTGGTTATACACATCATATATATTCTGTGCATATGACAAATCAGAAACACGAGCTTTAAGCGTCATATTGTCTGAAGTTAAAACAAGATTTGAAAAAATACTGTATGCCGTGATACCAACTGCAACTACCACACACAAGCCAAAAATGAGAAGCTGCACTGCAAAAGAAACAGGCTTTTCGGCTTCCTCCCCTGCCGGTACGGGAAGAGGCTTTCCATCAGGACCAACAGGTGGTTTTCCCTGCATCCCTGCCTGTGCGCCGCCGGATGGCATGGCACCTGCAGCTGTTCCTGCCATAAGCGGAGCACCGATTCCCTTGTTTTTCTTACTGTCAAGTATATCAAGCGGGCTCAGTGAACATCCGACACAGTTGAAATACTCTGCCAGCTTTGCCTCTGCGAGGTTTATGCTCTTTGCCACATGTATACCGTCAAACTGCTGAAGCGGAACCACCTTGACATTCAGCTCATTGGTCAAAAGCTTTGAGAGTCCGCTGAAATCAGCACCTAAGCCAATGAGGAAAATTCTCTCGATAGGAGTATCTGAGTTTCTCGACTGATAATAGTCTATAACTCGTCCGAGACTGCTTATCAGATTGGAAAGTGAATATGATACATTCAGGCGAAGCTTCTTAAAGCGCTCAGAATCAATCTCATGCCCCATAGGATCCATGCCGCCGCCCGCCGGCTCATCAGGTACTGTGCCATCAGGCCTTATTGCAAGGCAGGTCTTTCTGCGTGCCACATCAACTGCATCGGTAAATGACAGATACTCTCCAAAAAGCTCACTATCCTGAATCGCCTCAATAGCATCAGCAAGTCCATGGTTGACATTGCGCTGCAGCTTTACCATGCTTCCATCCATTACAGTCAGTGTGGTAGAAACCTCATCCACCTTGACAGTCACCTTCACATCTCCGGGAATCTCTCTTCTCATGAGCTGCTTGATGGCATTTCCACTATAGTCAAGTGCTACAAGCTGCAGCCTGCAATCAGCTGCAAGAGCACCATACGACAAAATAAGATCATTAGGCACAGCAATAACCGAAAGACGTAATTTCTTTTCTTCCGGTCTGTCAATCTTCTCTATAATCTGATGTACCAGCTTGTACTGGCTCAAATCCACCGGAAAATAATCCGATGCATTCATTGCAATCATTTCCTTAAGCTGTTTTTCCTTAACAAGCGGAAGCTCAATATCTCTGCTTGCTATACGCGCTGAATTTAAAACAAAAACAGCTTTTTTGGTGGCAATCTTCTTTTCCTTCAGCTTACTGTATAAGATAGAACGAAACATCCCATCCGGCTGTACCACTCCATCATCAATCATCCCCGGTGGTGTTGGAAAGCCGAACATATTGTAAATCTTGGGATTTTTTGCTTTGTAATCAATCTCAACTACTCTGGTAAGGTTCTCCCCTATTTCAATACCGAGTACCCTATTTGCCATAACCTAGTCCTCCGTGTTTATCTTTGTTTTACACTGTATACATCTGTAAAACATTCGTAACTGTTCAGTTACAAACATTCTATATATATATTTCGGCATATCTGTGTTTTCTCTGCTTTTGTCTCACTGCTTGTCGTACTACCTGTTTTATATTAAGTACGCTATATTATAACACGTTTTTCAAAAGCCTGCGAGTGTCAAATATGCCGATATCATTTTCTCACCCCATAGCATCGAAATAAATATTCCGGCTGCCAAGTACGGTCCCATCGCAAGCCTGTTGCCTGCGTTTGTTACTTTCATACGAATCAGATGTATCACAGAACCGATGATGCATCCTAAGAAAAATGCTAATGTAATATTCTGCCAGCCTATCGCAAGGCCTGCACATGCCATGAGCTTGACGTCTCCGCCACCTATGGCTCTTCCTCCACTTACAAGAAGAAGGATTTCAAGAAATAAACTGACACAAAAGAATCCTATCACATATTCAGACCAGTTATCATGGTCTAAAAACACATGCAGGATTCCAAGCACCAGTATAAATATATTGATTCCTAATGGAATTTCATATGTTCTCCAGTCTATCACACTCAAAACTATGAGTGCAGATGTAAGAAAGCAGTAGATGATACTCGTAAGCTCAAGTCCATTTACTGCAAAAACTACTATGTATAATATACCGTTTAGTGCCTCAATAATAGGGTATTGAGGTGATATCGGTTCTTTGCACTTGCGGCATCTGCCACGAAGAAACAGCCAACTGAAAACCGGCACCATATCGTACCACGCGAGCTGATACCCGCATCTCATGCAGTGGGATCTTTCGGTCACCACTGTCTCATGCTGCGGTATGCGGTAGATACAGACATTTAGGAAACTGCCTATAACTATACCGAATGCAAATATTAAGATGTAGATGGGTATCAGTTCTGTGGTCATGGTTGGTGGTCCTTTTATTTAAAAACTTCGTCCATATTTCTCTTTGGTTCTTTTGTATTTTCAAGTGATGGTACTGTTGACCATTTTCCATCGGCTACAGTATATTTATACGCTGTAGGACCTGCTGGCCAACCAGATGACTTTAATTTAACTGTAGCATCTGCTGCTGCTGGAGTTACATCAGATACTGCTGTTCCATTTGCACCACCAGTAATCGTTATAGTAACGTCAGTAGCTATTTCACCATCAGCTATATCAGCTTCAATAGCTGATTTAAGTTCCTGCACGTTCTGTAAATCTGTTGACTGTCTTGATCTCTCTACATATTTAATAAACTGTGGAGCAAGTACACCTACGAGCACTGCCATGATGGCGATTACAACAATAAGCTCTACGAGAGAGAAACCTTTGTTGTTCTTATGTTTCTTTCCTAACTTTTTAAATACATTCTTTACCATAGTTCTTTTCTCCTTTTCATTATAACATGGTTTTTGTGCAAAGAGCTGTGCCCTATCACCATCTCTTTGGTTTGTATGTGCTCATTGTACCATAAATCAAAGCATAACGCAAGTTATTTTCTAGTACAATAGTATCATTATTGTATAATTTTTTTCGCTTTTTTTAGCAATTTTAACCAAATTTTAACCGATTTATTGCAATTAAAATATATTTTATAAAAAAATATATCCCAGGCTGTATTTTGCCACAGCGTAAGGGGCTTC
>UMDA01068468.1_pt1 | contig 16270 bp, 10 predicted proteins | sample 1964381 | NCBI WGS metagenome assembly UMDA01 (sample SAMEA4835983, study PRJEB28245) | human gut metagenome | biome: gut microbiome; material: fecal sample | place: Denmark | collected 2008 | reverse complement strand
CATCTTATTTTTTAGAGACATTTACTGAATATCCCGATTTACGGAAAAGATGAAAAATCCGTGTTTATCTGTGTTATTTGTGCCTAAAAAGCAGTCTCTACAGAATGAGACTTTTTATTTTCTTCTTAGTAATGCTTCAATTTCTTCTATATCAGCTTTGAATGATTTATCTACTTCTACCTGATCTTTCACTATTTTGCAAGCATGCAATACGGTAGCGTGGTCTTTATTTCCAATTAACTGACCAATCTTGGAAGAGGAGGCGTCTGTATGCTTTTTTGCAAGGAACATGGCAACCTGACGTACCTGCACGACTTCTCTTTTGCGCGTTTTAGTGTGGATTGCCGATTCTTCTATCTCATAATGACTGCATACTTTGGCGATAATGTCCTCGATGGTAATCGGTTTGCTTTCGCAACGAACCGCTTTGCGAACAATTCGTTCTGCCAAATCGATGTCCACGTCACGCTTAAAAATAATGGACTGTGCCAACAGAGAGTTGATGATACCTTCCAGTTCACGTACGCTTTCGTTGACGTTTTCGGCAATGTAGTTTATTACAGATTCAGGAATATTCAGTCCGTCACGGCGAATCTTGTTGCGGAGAATATTCTTTCTCAGTTCCACATCAGGCTTTTCCAGTTCGGCTACCAAACCCCATTTAAAACGGGTCAGGAGGCGTTCTTCCATACCTTGCAGCATCACCGGTGCGCGGTCGGAAGTCAGGATAAGTTGCTTACCGTTTTGGTGCAGGTGGTTAAAGATATGGAAGAAGGTATTCTGAGTTTTGGTAACACCGGCAAATTCCTGGATATCATCGATAATCAGCACATCTATTGTCTGGTAGAAACTGATGAAATCATTGAAATGGTTGGTACGTACAGAGTCGGTATATTGTACCTGAAACAAATGTGCCGATACATATAATACTCGTTTTTCCGGATAAAGTTCCTTGATGCGTGTACCTATGGCATTGATTAAGTGGGTTTTTCCCACACCTGACGGTCCGTATAAAAACAACGGGTTGAATGTCCGGGCAGGGTTCTTTGCCACGGTTTCTCCTACAGTACGCGAAAACTCGTTACTGTTTCCTTTGATAAAGTTCTCGAAATTGTAGTTCGGGTTCAAGTGCGGATCCAAATCCTGCGGAGCCGGAGCCTGCATCGGGTTGGGAGCCTTATTGCCATCTTTTATAACTGTTTGTGCGGGTAATGCCGAAGAACGCTTGGTACCCTCTATATTTACAGTTATATGATTGGTCTTGTCTGTTAATATGCAATACATCAACTGCGTACCTTCCCCGATTTCTTTATAAAGGGCTGCACGCAATAAATCCACGAACTTTTCTTCCAAAAATTCATAGAAGAAAGGACTCGGGACTCCAATGGTCAAGGCGTGGTCTTCGTACTTCAGAGGTACGATAGGCTCAAACCAAGTTTTATAAGTCGTATCAGGAACATTGTCTCTAATGATATTGAGACATCGATTCCATAAAACGACGTGATCGTTTTCAATCATATAAGACATTTATTATAAAAAGCGAAACTTCTACAATGCAAATTTCGAAATGAAAATCTGAAAAAACAAATCGCTTTTTTCTTGCTTTTTATATTTTAAAAGTAATCTCTTTAGTTTCAGTGACTTATAAAAAGCACTCTGAGGTCAGTCCGGAATGAAAGTTGCATATTTGTAAGCTCTTGATTCTTAGCTTTCTATTGAGCTTTTCTTGTGCCGCTATATTGGTGATTAACTCCGCTTCTTTAAGCCTTTCTTCCCTGTTGACAGCCTTTTACTAGCCAACAGGGAAAAAAAGGAAATATGGCTTTATTTAGAATGTTTCTATTTTAAGCGGAAGCCTTACTTATCTTTCTTGCCGAACAGCGAGAAGTGTACATACCGTTTGGGATGTGCCTTCAGGTCTTCCAGCAGGGAAGCTGCATTGGCTGTTGTTGTACTCAAGTTCTGGTAGAATGTCGGGTCGTTGAACAATAAGCCGATGGTATTATCTTTGCGGGTGAGTTTTTCGGTCAGCAATTGTACATTATATAATGTAGAGTCTACTTTGCTGAAAGTGCTTGCATAGTCAATGCCTTTTAAGTTTTCACTGATGACAGAGAAGTTATCGGTAATGGTCACCAATCGGCTGGTGATCTGCGGTAATTCATTATTCATTAATGAATTCAGCTGGCGTGTAGTAACGTCCAAGTTGGCTGTCAGTCTCTCGGCATTGTGTATGGTTGCCGTCAGTGCCGGGTCTGCCAGGAGTTTGTTCAATGATTGAAGAATGGAATCCATTTTGGGAAGAAGCTGTTCCACTTGGGGAACCAACTTTTCTTCGGCTACCCCCATCAAACCATTGTTGGTTATTCCGGGCAAAGTATCTCCCGGCTGGAAAAATTCGTTGGTTTTATCATTCAAGAGTAAGTTCATTTTTACCGTTCCCAGCATTTCGGTAACCAATTCTCCTTTACTTCCTTTGGGGATGCGCATTTCTTTGTCTACCTCTACCTCTACCGTCACATGCCCCGGTTTCTTGTAATTATAGTTGATACTTCTCACAGTACCCACTTTAAAACCATTGGCAAATACGGGACTGGAGCCGGCCAGACCGTTTATGTTGGTATATTCTACATAATAATAGTTTGCTGATTGGAACATGTTGATTCCTTTCAGGTAATTGATACCATAAATTAGCATGGCTAAAGCAGCGATGCCTATTAATCCTATTTTTACCTCTTTCGTCATTTCTGTTATTTCTTTTATATAATTATCTGTTTTTCTTAAATTCTTTGATGGCTTCGTTTACATTCATCTTTTCTCCGTTTTTAAAGGCAATGATGAATGCATCTTTAAATTTAGCGGTAACTTCGCGCTTCATGCGTAATACCTTATTATAGTCGGTGCTTTCTCCATAGGTATATTTATATAGTCCTTTTTCTTTATAATAACTTACCGGAGAAAGTCCTTTTAATTGTCTGCTGTTTTGGGGCAATATCCTATCGGATGCCAATATTTGTATTTTGAATATCGGTTTATGAACAACTTCAGGGTTGCTCTTGTTTGTCTTGATGTTAGGTGTATCCGGCTTTCTGTTGCTTCTTACCGGTTCGGGTGCACTGTCGGGTTCATCGGTCGGTGTTTCCGCTACAGATTCCTCCGGTTCGGGCACTTCCGGTTGCTGCACTTTGCTACGGTCTATTGGTGCGTCGTGTTCGCGTTTATAGTTTAAGAAAGCTTTGTAAATACTGTTTGCCAATGCTTCACTGCCTGTGTCGGACAGAAGATACTGTTCTTCATCGGGAGTAGAGATATAGCCGAGCTCTACCAATACACCGGGCATGGATGTTTCACGAAGTACGAGAAATCCTGCCTGATGCACGCCTTTGTCTATGCGGCGTGCCGAAGTCTTGAATTGTTTTTGTATCAGAGTTGCCAGTTTGACACTCTTCTCCATGTTTTTGTCCTGCAGGAATTCAAAGATGATGTAACTTTCCGAAGAGTTCGGATTGAAACCGGCATAACGTTGCTGATAATTGTCCTCTATTAAAATAACAGAGTTTTCCTTTTTGGCGACTTCCAGGTTTTCTTCTGTCCGATGGAGACCGAGGGTGTAAGTTTCCGTACCTCTGACATTGCGTCCGCGGGCTACCGAATTGGTATGGATGGAGATGAATAAGTCTGCTTTGGCGTTATTGGCTATTTGTGCCCGGCGGTCCAAAGGAATAAACACATCGCTGCGGCGTGTGAATATGACTTTTACGTCTTTACAGTTGTTCTGTATCAGGCGTCCTACTTTCAATGCCACATTCAGATTGATATTCTTTTCTTTTCCGCGTCTGCCGATGGCACCGGGGTCATGGCCTCCGTGACCGGGGTCAATGACAACAGTGAAGTCCTTTCCTTCGGCTGTAAGACAAAGAAAGGGCAAGACTAGCGCAAGGCTACACAACAGAATTATTATTTTAAGTCTATCGGTTCTCATATTAATTAAGGTGCAAATGTAGCGATTTTTAATGAAAACTCGGCTTTTACCTTCAAGTTTTGTGTTTTTTATTAGAAAGATGCCATAAAACCCGAAAAACAGACGAGTATTTGGTTGATTTTCTATTACTTTGCATCCCCAAAAAATCTATAATATGCTTAAATTTCTGAAGAATTGGACGCTGCCTTTGGCAATGTTTGCCGGAGCTATCGGATATTTCCTGTTGGCCAACGTCACTATTTTGGAGCCGGCAAAACCTTTTGTGAATTGGCTGATTGCCGTTTTGACTCCTTTTCTTATCTTCGCACAGTTGCTGCTTACTTTTTGTAAGATTGAGCCCAAGGAATTATTACCCAAGGCATGGCACGTATGGCTATTGTCCATTCAGGCTGTATCAAGCGGCATTATTGCTTTGTTGCTGATTTTCTGCCCCATGGAGGAGGCTTACAGGGATATTTTTGAAGGGGCGATGGTTTGCCTGATTTGTCCCACGGCCACGGCAGCGGCTGTCATTACAGGAAAACTGGGAGGAAGTGCTTCCACGCTTACTACTTATACCTTACTTTCGAATGTATTGGCGGCAATAGCGGTGCCGCTTGTGTTTCCGCTTGTGGAGCCTCATGCCGACATCACCTTTGTGGTGGCTTTTCTTAAAATACTGAGTAAAGTGTTTCCTCTGTTACTGGCTCCTTTTTTTATTGCATTGTTGTTTCGTTATTATATCCCGTCTGTACATCGACTGTTGTCGAAATATCATGGGGTCGCTTTTTATTTGTGGGCGGTTGCACTGACTATTGTGACAGGACAAACCGTGCGCTCACTGGTTCCCGCTGCTGCCGATGTTTCCATCGAGATAATGATTGCTTTGGCAGGACTTGCCACTTGCTGTCTGCAATTTTATTTTGGTAAAAGAATTGGCAGTGCTTATCATGACCGAATCAGCGCGGGGCAGGCTTTGGGACAGAAGAATACGGTGCTTGCCATTTGGATGGCAGTGACTTATCTCAATCCTTTATCGTCTGTCGGTCCCGGTAGCTATGTGGTGTGGCAAAATATTTTTAATAGTTATCAACTGTGGAAAAAGAGGAAGAGTGAGATGAAATAACCGGTGTAAGATAAGAAGGATAGAAAAAAACATTATAAATAGATATGAAAACGGACTTTACAATCAGGCAAGCTCAACAATCGGATGCGGTTGCGCTAAAAGAGTTATTTCAAAATACTGTTCTTGTGATAAACAGACGTGATTACTCACAGGCAGAAGTTGAGGATTGGGCATCCTGCGGAAATAACCTTTCTAACATTAAAGAGAGGATAGAGACCCACTGTTTTGTTGTAGCCGTTAATCAACAGTCACAAATCGTTGGTTTTTCATCTATTACGTCTCAAGGTTATTTACATTCTATGTTTGTCCACAAGGATTTTCAAGGTGAAGGTATTGCTACGATGCTTTTGGAAGAAATAGAACGCTACGCAATTACAGCCGGGATTACGCGGATTACATCCGAAGTGAGCTTGACTGCCCGCCCTTTCTTTGAAAAAAAAGGTTATGTAGTAGAAAAAGAACAAAAGCGCAAGGCGAATCAGCTTTCTCTCACTAATTTTTTGATGGCAAAGGAAGTGGCGTTTTTGGAGTATTATAATAAAAAGGTTACAGATTAAGCTTAGTACGTTCCTTTGTCTGTATATCCAAAACAGACTCAGCCTGACAGAAAGCATGCTTTTACACGTATGTCCTCATAGAACTACACGTACGTATGCGTAGTCCTACGCATACGTACGTATGAAGCTATACATACGTACGCATATGCCTGTACGTACGTATGTTACTTTTATGGAAAATGAGGGGATTAATTCGTTGTTAAATAATCTCCATCGAAAGACAAAGGCAACAAAGCACTTACACCTTCCATGATATAAATATCCGATTTGCTGTAAAGTAAGATACGCATTGGTTTTCCAAACCGCTTTTCAGTTTCCAGCAACACTTGTCGGCAGGCACCACAGGGTGGGATGGGAGTGTCAAGGAAGTCTTGTTCGGTTCGTGCAGCAATGGCAAGTGTTTTTACCGCTTGGTCGGGATATTGGGAATTGGCATAAAATAGGGTAGTGCGTTCGGCGCATAGTCCGGAGGGATAAGCTGCATTTTCCTGATTGCTTCCTGTTACCACAACACCGTTCTCCAGCAGGGCAGCAGCTCCTACCGAGAAATGCGAATAAGGTGCATAACTTCTTTGTGTTGCCTTGCACGCAGCATCCACCAATTTACGGTCTTCTTCCGTGAGTTCGTTATAATTGCGTGCCTCAATATTGATTTCCAGTTTGATTTCTTTCATGGTGTTTAAGCCTTGGTTTGTATGCAAATGTAATCTTTTGCTTTTGATTTCCAACTTCTTTCTTCCGGTTAATTTCAAATTTCTTGCAATTGCTGTTCGTTTGCTTCTTCTTCTCGGAAAATAATTATCGTATATAATTAAAAGTCATTAAAAAAGCTGTATATTTGTACTTCGTGATAGAAAATGAAGAACGAAAAATGATAGATCAAGCAGTAATTGACAGAATAAATCAGGGTGATGTAAAGGCATTCGAGTGCCTTTATAATGACTATTTCGTTTATTTATGTGCTTGTGCCAATTCTTATATCTTCAATGCCGAGGAAGCTCAGGACATAGTGAATGAAGTCTTTATGAAATTGTGGTATAAACGTGGTGATTTATTTTTTCCTATTCATCCTTATCTGGTGCGCAGTGTGCAAAACGGATGTTTGAATTATTTGCGTTCACTTCATAGCCGGGAGCGTGTGGTGGATGAATATCGTGAAACATTGCTTGAATATCAGGAAGAATATTGCATGAGTGAATGCAATCCTTTAAAAGAAATGGAACAGGCTGATTTGGAGCGTCAGGTACAGACCGTAATTACTTCCCTGCCCGATAAGTGCAGAACTGTTTTTGAACAATATCTTTATTCTGAACTTACTCCGCAGGAAATTGCCGAGAAGAATGGAATCTCTGTCAACACCGTGCGTGTGCATATTAAAAATGCGATGGACAAGATGAAGGAGAAGCTGGGTTCACGAATCGGAATTCTCTTATTTTTTCTTTTTTAAATGAATAATAAAAAAAATCCCTTTTTTATTAAATGCTTTTAAGGTTGTGCGTGTATTATTATTAGTTTAATGATACAAGACCAACAGAATGAGTAATTCAATACATGAGTTTGACAGGTTGATGCAGGATTATCTGAAAGGTGATATAACACCTGAAGATAGGCAGAGAATGACCGAATTATTACATAAGGATGCTTCCTGCCGGGAGAAGTATCGTGAGATGTCACGTGCTTATGCCATTGCTTCTGTGCCTTGGTTTGAACGGAGAAAGAAGCAGAACCTTGATTTTCTGCGAGAGAAGTTAGACCTCCGTTCCTCGCCCGGACGCACTTTGGTTAGAAGGGTGAGAATTGGGAGCTTTGCGGCAATGGTAGCATTATTGATTGGCCTTGGCATTCGTTTTATTTATTTGAATAACCATCCGGCAGAAGTGATTGTTCCACCTGTTTCCTATTGTCGGATAGAAATTCCTCAGGGTGCGCAATCCAAATTGATATTGCCGGACAGCACCTCGGTGTACCTCAACGGAGGTACCATTATAAAGTATGATGCGTCATTTCAGAATAAGGCTGAACGCGAGGTTTATCTTAATGGGGAAGCTTACTTTGAAGTGGCTAAAAATGCGGAAAAGCCTTTTATTGTCCATGCGGCTGATTTGAATGTCAAGGTACTTGGTACCAAATTCAATGTATCGTCTTATCCGGACGAGCCAAACATAAAAGTCAGCCTTGTGGAAGGGCGGGTCAAAGTGTCCACGGCTTCGGATGGAGTTGATAAATTTTACTTGTTGCCCAATGAGCAGGCTGTGTATGACAAGGCAAAAAAGACTTTGTCTGTAAGGGCTGTAGACGCAGGCTCTCAAGTAGCCTGGACAACAGGACGTCTTGTTTTTGTCAACGAAACCTTATTTCATATTCTGAAAACGATTGGGAAAAAATATGATGTTCAGATTTTAATCCAATCCCGGAAGATGAATACTGAATATTTTTCCGGTAGTATAGATGCAGACCTGACTTTGGATGAGATTCTTTCTTATCTGGATGTAGATAATAAGTTTGTTTGGAGAAGGAAGGGAAAAACCGTGGTTATTGCTGACAGATAGGATGTAAAACCGTATCCCTATGGGTATACCTTAAATATTTTTGTTAACTAATAATTCTAAGTATGAAAAAAACTTTTTGCAAGACTCGCAGGGGGCATTGGGTCCCTCTGGCATGGGCAGCTTCATTCCTTTTATGGGGAAATGTTGCTTTCGCTGCATTGCCTATTCAGGAGGCAAGACTTTCCATGCAGCATCGTTCGGTATCCTTGAATCAAGTCTTCAGTGAAATTGAAAGACAAACGGGGTATTCTTTTTTGGTTCGTAATAATGATATAAATACGAATCAGAAGATTTCCATTGATGTGAAGAACAAGAGTGTCAAGGAAGTCTTGGAGATTTTATTTGCCGGTAAGAATATACGTTATGAAGTGGAAGGGGAACGTATTTCTGTTTATAAGCCTCAACAGACCAGACAGACTACAATTTCCGGAATTGTTGTGGATGCCGCTCAGGAACCGATTATCGGGGCTTCTGTCGTAGTGGTAAACACAACCAACGGCTGTATCACGGATTTTGACGGAAAATTTTCTTTGGAGGTTTCACAATTGCCGGTGAAGGTACAAATCACTTATATCGGTTATAAACCGCAGGTAGTGACTGTCAGTGATGCTAAAACTGTTCAGGTTGTTCTTCAGGAAGATACCGAAACATTGGATGAGGTAGTTGTTGTCGGTTATGGCTCTCAGAAAAAAGCCAACCTGACCGGTGCTGTTGCTTCTGTAAAGATGGATGAAGTGATTGCTAATCGCCCCCTTTCCAAAGCTGCAGATGCATTGCAGGGAACTGTTCCCGGATTGTTGGTTTCCAGTAACGGTAATGCTCCCGGAAAGAGTAAATCTTTTCAGATTCGTGGCGCATATTCGGTGGGTATTAAAAATGATGATGGCTCTTATGGTGCAACAATTAAACCTTTGGTTTTGATTGATAATGTGGAGGGAGATTTGGATATGATAAATCCAGAAGACATTGAGACTATTACCGTATTGAAAGATGCTGCCTCGGGAGCCATCTATGGTGCGCGCGCTGCCGGTGGTGTAATTTTGGTAACAACCAAACGCCCGAAAGGTGAGACTACCTTCCAATTGAATTATAACAATAATTTTGCATTTGCTTCAGCTATGAATTTGCCCGAACAGGCGCCTTTGACAGAGTACTTGAAGGCCTATTCAGATGCTGCAGGAGATCAATTTTGGACAATGGGCTCACCAAGTGTAACCAAATGGTTAGGATATTTGGAACAATATCGTAATAATCCGTCTTCTATTCCGACTGTAGGTGATGGCATTTATAAAGATGCGGATGGGGGGATATATTATATGAATGAAAAAGATTTGGTAAAGAATATGCTTGAAACAAGTTTCCAGCAGACACATAATATTTCTATGACAGGTGGAACCAATAAACTACGTTATCGTTTATCTGCCGGTTATATTTCACACGATGGAGTACTTATCACTAATAAAGATAAGTATGAGCGTATGAATGTAAGTGGATTTATTTCGGCGGATATTACCAAATGGTTTACTCAGGAAGCTACATTCAGTTACGCACACAGTAAAAATATGGAACCTAAGTCTGCTTTAGGGGCAATCTACTCAACACGTTTGGCTTCTTTTTATCCGGAAGGAAATATGCCGGAGGGTATGTCGGATGCAGCATCAGACGGTTTGCCATTTTTTACTCCGAGTAATCAGATTCGTTGGTCGAATCCGGCTAAAACATTGTATGATAATCCTCGTATATTTTTAAAGTCTATCTTGAAACCATTTAAAGGATTTCAAGTTGCTTTTGAATATACTTATGATAAGAATATGTATGATTATCATTGGTATACAGGTAAAGTGGCTTATACAACCGTTCAGGGTGGTAAAAATATAACTCCGACCAATGATTATCTGCAGAAAACGAAAAGATACACAGATTACAATTCTATTAATTTATATGGAACTTATGATTTTGCTTTAGATGATCATAAATTTAAAGTAATGGTAGGTTTTAATCAGGAATCAAGTTATCGCGAAACGATGGAAGCTTATTCATATGGACAAGCAGTGGTTGAAGTCCCTTCGTTAGGTGCTGGAACTTCTACCTTAAAGGCTACTGATAAGTATAATGAGTATTCTGTGCGTGGTGGCTTTTTCCGAGTAAATTATAATTATATGGATAGATATTTACTAGAAGTAAACGGACGTTATGACGGTTCTTCTAAATTTCCCAAAGATTCACGTTATGGTTTCTTCCCATCCGTTTCATTGGGTTGGAATATAGCTCAGGAAAAATTCATGGAAAGTACTCAGAATTGGTTAGGCTCTTTAAAAATACGTGCTTCTTATGGTATGATTGGTAATCAGAATGTGCCGGCTTATTCGTTTATTCCGACAATGGGTATTAATAATAAATATAATGGTTGGTTAGTCGATGGTAATCAAGTGACTGCCATTACTTCTATACCTTCATTAGTAAGTAATAATTTTACTTGGGAAAAAGTAGGGACATTGGATTTCGGTCTTGATTTTTCTATGTTTAATAATCGTTTTACTGGTACTTTTGACTGGTACCAGCGTAATACCAACGGTATGCTTGCTCCGGGTATGCAGTTGCCGGGGGTAGTAGGGGCTGATGCTCCTTATCAGAATACGGCAGATATGCGTACTCGTGGTTGGGAATTGAGTGTGAATTGGCGTGACCAAATCGGAAAGGTTGGTTACCGTGTAGGTTTCAACCTGTCAGACAGTCAATCAAAGATTGTGAAGTATAATTCGAATGAATCCGGCATATTAACCAGTACTTTGAGCAATGGCTCTACCTTCTGGAACTATTATGAAGGAAAAGATTTAGGAGAAATTTGGGGATATGAATACGATGGTTTCTATACTGTGGATGATTTTACCGATACATCTTCATGGAAGTTGAAAGAGGGTGTACCTCGTATTGATGGTTATAATCCTCGCCCGGGTGACGTGAAGTTTAAAAATCTGAAGGATGATGACCGTGGAACCAATATGATTTCCAGTGGTGATAATACGGTTAACAATCCGGGTGACCGCAAAGTGATTGGTAACACAACTCCGCGTTATCTCTACGGAATTAATTTGGGTGCCAATTATAAGGGCTTTGATTTGAATGTCTTCATGCAGGGAACGGGAAAACGTGATGCATGGATTGCAAATACGTTGACATTCCCGATGTATTCTGATTTTAAGTTCATTCCTTTGTATAAAGACTTGGGTAACTATTGGCAACCGGTAGATGCTGCGAACGGAGATTATACAGCTGCTAATCCTAATGCAGAGTTTCCGCGTATTTATGGTAATTATGGCAATCAGGGTTCTAATTACCGTCAGTCAGACAGGTATTTGTCGGATGCATCTTATTTCCGTATTAAGAATGTTACGTTAGCGTATACATTCCCGAAGGCATGGATTACAAAAATTGCGTTGTCACAATTGAAAGCATTTGTCAGTATAGAAAATTTGGCAACATTTTCATCTTTACCGAAAGGTATTGATCCGGAAACTTTATCATGGGATTACCCGGCATTCCGTACCGTATCTTTCGGACTTAATATAACATTGTAAACCTTAAAATTAGTACGAGTATATGAAAAAACTATTTATAAGTTTAGCTATTCTCGCAGGAATCGGCCTCTCCGGTTGTAACGATAGCTTTTTGGAAAAAGCACCAGTGACAGATTTGACAGAGGATAATGCATTTAATTCCTACGATAACTTCAAGGCTTTTATGTGGCCTTGTTATGAAATGTTTACAAATAATACCATCCGCACCTCTTTTAAGAGTTATGCACAAGATGGAAGTTATAAAGCTGATTTAGACGCCGGTTATCTAGAGCAAAAATATGAAAGTGGTTATAATAAATTTGCTTATCAGACAGTTGCCAATGTAGCAAGTGGTAATGGTTGGGATTTTAAATCATTTATTCGCCGTATCAATATTATGCTTTCTCATATTGATGATTCAAGCATGACAGAAGAACAAAAAAATCATTGGCGTGCTGTGGGGTATTTCTTCCATTCTTATTGGTATATGGAATTAATAGATCGTTTCGGTGCGGTACCTTGGGTAGATCAAGTTTTACAAGAAGATTCTCCTGAAGTTTATGGACCTCGAATGGATAGAAAGGAAGTAGCAGATAAAGTTTTGGAGCGTTTGAAATGGGCAGAAGAGAATATTGGTAATTTCACCTCAGAAGATGGAAAGAATACTATCAATCAGGATTGTGTACGTGCTGCTCTTTCACGTTTTACTCTGCGTGAAGGTACATGGAGAAAATATCATGAACTGGGTGATTATGAAAAATATCTTCAGGAATGTGTACGTGTTTCGGAACTATTAATGAAGGACTATCCAATATTGTATAAAGGAACAGACAACCAACCTGCCGCCGGATATGGTGAAATGTGGATTAGTCCCGATTTGGAAGGAATACCTGGAGTTATTTTCTATAAATCTTATGTAGAGAATATGAATGAGCATAGCATGGGGCATGTTGAACATACTTCTTCTCATTATGTAGAAATGAGCCATAACACAGTTAATCTTTATTTAATGAAGAATGGAAAGCCTATTATGAATGAAACATCCGGTTATCACGGTGAAAAAGATATGTATGCTGAATTCCGTGATCGTGACCCTCGTTTGTATCATACTGTTATGCCTCCTTATAAAGTTAAATCCGGAAAGGGTGATTATGAAACTTGGTCGTATACAGATAATCCGGCAGATCGTGAATATATTGATATTATGGGTGCCAATACAAGTTGTAGTAATCCAGGTGTTGGTATGAAACGTTTACCGGGACAAAACTGGGGTGGATCTCTTGTTTCTGAAATTCCTCGTTTGGGTACAGGGGCATTTGTAACTTGTCGTTCTGGCTATTATGTATGGAAACATTGGAGTAATTGGGAAAAGAACTTCAATAATGGTGCAGTGAATACATCTGATAAGCCTATTTTTAAGATTGAAGAGGTTTTGCTGAATGAAGCTGAAGCCAAGTTTGAACTAGGAGCTTTTGATCAAGGTGTTGCTGACAAAACAATTAATAAATTGCGTGATCGTGCTGGTGTTGCTAAGATGGTCGTAGCAGAAATAAATGAAAGTTTTGATCCGGGGCGAGGTAAATATTATCCGAAGGGTAATGATAGTGGTATCATGGTTGACCCAGTATTGTGGGAGATTCGTCGTGAACGTATTATAGAATTAATGGGTGAGGGATTTGGTTTTTATGATGTACGTCGTTGGCGTATGGCACCCTGGTTTGTAAATCAACCAGCAATAGGTATTTGGATGAGCAAAGATGATGCAACGAAAAATAATATGACTTTGTATAATCCCTCTACGGGCTATTCTGACGGGACAAATGGTTCCATGACGGAAGGAAATATATTCCTCTTTAATGATCCGTTGAAAGAAGGTAAGGGTTGGTTGGAAAAATATTATTTATATCAAATTCCGACAACTGAAATATTGTTGAATCCTGAGTTAGAACAGAATCCTGGTTGGTAAATTATGTTTTATCTTTGATAAATTGAGACAAGAAGGACTGTTTGGTTTCTTGAAAAGGAAACGAGAGGGTCTTTCTTGTCTCAATTTTTGTTTCATTTTTATGTGTGTTTTATTGATTAATTAAATTTTAGAAAAATAATATGAATATTGAAAAGCTGATAATAGCTTGCTCCTTATTTTCGTGCAGTGTAATGCAAGCTCAGAAGGTCGTTCAACGTCCCAATATTATTTATATATTGATGGATGATTTGGGATATGGAGATTTGCAATGTTATGGACAACAAAAAATAGAAACTCCCAACATAGATAAACTAAGGGAGGATGGAATGAAGTTCACTCAACATTATTCCGGCTCTCCTGTTTCGGCGGCGTCTCGTTGTGTGCTGATGACAGGGATGCATTCGGGGCATTCACAGATTCGTGGAAATGACGAAATGCCGATGAGAGGAGCTATAGGCAATTATGATTCTGTGTATGTGCATAAGGAATTGGAAGGGCAATATCCATTAAAAGCAGGAACGATGACTTTGGGAAGAATGATGCAACAAGCAGGTTATGTCACGGGATGTTTTGGAAAATGGGGATTGGGCTATCCGGGCTCTGAAGGAGTTCCCGGCAAACAAGGATTTGATCGCTTTTTCGGATATAATTGTCAGCGTCAATCACATACTTACTATCCACCGTTTTTGTATGAGAACGATCAACGTGTCTATTTGAAAAATAGGGTAACAAATCCACATACCGATTTCTTAGAAGCGGGCGCTGACCCATATAATTCTGCCAGTTATGATAAATATGTGCAAAAAGAATATGCTAATGATCTGATTTTTGATAAATTGATTAATTTTGTAGATCAGTATAAAGCTTCTCCTTTTTTTGTTATGTGGACTACTCCATTACCACATGTTTCTTTGCAGGCACCTGAACGATGGGTGCAATATTATGTGAAAAAATTTGGTGACGAAAAGCCTTATACCGGTGAAAAGGGATATATGCCCTGTCGTTATCCTCATGCGACTTATGCGGCTATGATTAGCTATTTTGATGAACAGGTTGGTAAGTTGGTAGACAAATTGAAAAAGGATGGATTGTATGATAATACGTTAATTGTTTATACGTCTGATAATGGTCCGACTTTTAATGGAGGTTCAGACTCGCCTTGGTTTAATAGTGGCGGTTTGTTCAATTCAGAGTATGGTTGGGGCAAATGTTTTTTGCATGAAGGAGGTATACGGGTTCCGGCTATTTTTACGTGGCCCGGAAAAATAGCTCCAAATACTGAAACTGATCATATTTGTGCTTTTCAGGATATAATGCCTACATTGGCCGAAATTGTAAAGAGAAAATGCCCGCCAACGGACGGTATCAGTTTCTTGCCTACATTGTTAGGTGAGAAGGATAAACAATTAGCGCATGCATTCTTATATTGGGAATTTCCGGAGCTGGATGGAGAAAAGGCGATACGCTGGGGGAAATGGAAAGGCCTATTGAAGAATATAAAGAAAGGCAATACCAAAATGTTATTGTTTGATTTGGATAATGATATCAAAGAAGAGCATGATGTGGCAGCTAAATACCCTGATGTAGTGAAGAAAATGGAAATAATGATGAAGCAGTCTACCGTTCCGGCTGAAAATAAGAAATTTAGGATGTAACTGTTTGTATAGATTTTATGGGAATAATAATATAATGGAAAAAAGGACAGTTCGATTTTTATTTTGTGCGCTATCTTTTACGCCATTGGTTGCATTTGCTCAAAAGGAGTCAAGGACTAAGTTGACGAAGCCTAATATCGTGTTCATTCTTGCAGATGATTTGGGCTGGACTGATTTGGGAGTGATGGGAAGTGACTATTATGAAACTCCGAATATAGACCGTTTGGCTGCGGAAGGATTGCTTTTCGATAACGCCTATGCTGCTGCAGCAAATTCTGCACCCAGCCGGGCTTGCATGATGACAGGCATGTACACACCCCGTCACGGTGTATATACCGTTAGTCCTCCCGACCGGGGTAACCGTAGGCTGAGGAAATTGATTCCAATCGCCAATACGGATGATGTCCGTGCCGATTTTGTGACGATGGCTGAAGCGCTACGGCAACAGGGATACCGGTGTGGGCATATCGGAAAGTGGCATTTGGGAGATGACGCAGACGGAACAGGCCCTCTTTCTCAAGGATTCATTTGGAATGTAGGAGGAAACCGGGCCGGCTCGCCTTATTCTTATTTTTATCCTTATTGTCTGCCCGATAAAAGTAAATGCCATCTGGGATTGGAGAAAGGAACACCGGGAGAATACCTTACCGACCGCTTGACGGATGAGGCTGTTTCTTTTATAAAATCCCACAAAGATGCTCCGTTCTTTCTTCATCTCTCTCACCACGCGGTTCATACGGCTTTGCAGGCTCCTGCATCGGTCGTTGATAAATACAAGAATAAACCTGTAGGAAAGTACCATACTAATCCTGTATATGCTGCGATGATTGAGAAATTGGATGATGGAGTAGGAAAGATATGTCGTGCCATTCAAGAGATGGGAATAGAAGAGAATACCA
>UMDA01011314.1_pt1 | contig 16314 bp, 13 predicted proteins | sample 1964381 | NCBI WGS metagenome assembly UMDA01 (sample SAMEA4835983, study PRJEB28245) | human gut metagenome | biome: gut microbiome; material: fecal sample | place: Denmark | collected 2008 | reverse complement strand
ACTTTTGGTTCTTTTCTTTCAAGAGAAAAGAACGAGAAAATACATCATAAAAACAGAAAGCACGGAAACCTCGCTTCACATAGTCATCAAACCATGTTGCTGCGAATTCCTGATTTATCAATAGGATAATAAGAAATCTATTTATTTCAAGGCATAAATACGGCGAATGATATCAACAATTTTCAATCCTTCCAGCGCCGTTGTCGTATTCTGAGCACCGGTGTGCTGCAGGACTTCCACGACGTTACGAATCACGAAATTATGATTCTGCGCTGAACCTTTATACGGTCCGTAGTCATTACCCGGATTTGTTGGAGCCAATTCAGGCATCTCGTAGTCTTTAATATGGCAATACTCTACCTCGTTCATGTACTGACCGCCAATCTTGACGCTACCGTTTTCTGCTACAATCAGCATACTGCTTTCCATGTTCTTATTCCAAACCGCAGTCGAATAGTTCAAACAGCCCATACCGCCATTCACAAATTCGAATGTTACCAGTCCCGAATCCTCGAAATCCGTTAACTGTTGATGATTGAAATCAGCAAAGCGCGCCTGGATATGCTGTATATCGCCAAAAAGCCAATACATAATATCGATAAAATGAGAGAACTGGGTGAACAACGTACCACCATCCAAACAAGCATCACCATGCCAGCCTCTAGGTTTATAATAACGTTCATCCCGATTCCAGAAGCAATTGAGTTGTACGAGATAGATTTTCCCCAGCCGACCCGAATCAATCATTTGTTTGATCCAGACAGATGGCGGAGAATAGCGGTTCTGCATCACACAAAAGACTTCTTTCTGGTATTTCAGCGAAGTCTGCAAAACCCGTTCAGCATCTTGCACTTGTAAAGCCATTGGTTTCTCAATCACCACATGATGCCCCGACTCGATTGCCTGTATCGCCAGCTCGGCATGAAGACCATTGGGAACACATATATTGATCACATCGATATCCAAACCGGATTGCAGCAAAGATGTCATATCCGAGAAGAAAGCTACCGGATAAGCTTCAATACCCAGTTCTTCTTTCGGGCGTATATCACACAATGCGACCAACTCTGCTCCCGGATCGCGAACAACCATTTCTGCATGCCGCTTTCCGATATGTCCGCATCCGACTACGGCAAAACGAATTTTCTTCTTATTACTTTCCATAATTACGAACGGTTTCAATGATATAATCCACTTCCTCATCTGTCATTTCCGTATGAATAGGCAATGACAAGACCGACTGGACCAGTTTTTCAGAAACACTCAAAACCGAGCCTATACGGGAAAAGCCGTAGAAAGCCGCCTGTTTATGTAATGGAAGCGGATAATAAACCATCGACGGAATTCCTTTTTCCTTGAGATATTGTTGCAAATCATCCCGTTTCCCATCTGCAACCTGCAAGGTATATTGATGATAGACATGCGTCGAATAAGGAGCTTTGCAAGGTATCTGCCAGCGGGAATCCTGATCAAAAGCCTCGTCATAACGCTTGGCTACCTGTTGACGGGCAGCGGTAAACTCTTCCAAATGCGGAAGCTTCACGTCTAAGACAGCCGCCTGCAAAGTATCCAGACGAGAGTTACAGCCGATAATCTTATGATGGTATTTCTGCAACTGACCATGGTTGGCAATCATCCGGATCCGTTCAGCCAGACGATCGTCGGATGTCATGACGGCTCCTCCGTCTCCATAACAAGCCAAAGGCTTGGAGGGGAAGAAAGAAGTCGTACCGATATGAGCTATCGTACCGGCATTCCGACGAGTACCGTCCGAGAACAACACTTCGGCTCCTAATGACTGGGCATTATCTTCCACCACATACAAATGGTTCTGTTCGGCTATCTGACGGATCTTCTCCATATCACAACATTGCCCGAACAAATGTACCACTACAATAGCCCGTGTCTTGGGAGAAATGGCCGATTCAATCATCCAAGGATTGATATTGAATGTCTTTTCATCAACATCCACCCACACCGGAATCAGTCCCAGCAATGAAACCACTTCGGCAGCTGCTACATACGTAAAGGCCGGAACAATCACCTCATCTCCCGGCTTTAGATCAAGAGCCATCAAAGCGATCTGCAAGGCGTCCGTTCCGTTTCCGCAAGGAATAACATACGGCACATCCAAACACGACGACAGATGCGAAGCGAAACGCTGCACCTGTGGTCCGTTAATAAATGCACAAGTATCCATTACTTCCTGCATAGCCAGATCCAACTCCGGACGCAGCCGAAGATACTGTCTATGCAGGTCAACCATCTGGATTTTATCCATGTTCCTTTTTATTTCACCTCGCTACCCGGTTTCACTTCCTTCTCCGGTGTAATCACCGCCAGCTTACCGTCAAAGTTTTCTGCCGAAAGAATCATTCCTTCAGAAACAATTCCCTTCAGTTTGCGCGGAGCCAAATTAGCGATGAAGCAAACCTGCTTACCGACCAGTTCTTCCGGTTTATAATGCTGTGCAATACCCGAAACAATGGTTCGCTTTTCTAATCCATCGTCAATACGGAACTGCAACAACTTATCAGCTTTCGGTACTTTGGTACATTCCAAAACCGTTCCTACACGGATATCCAACTTCAGAAAATCATCAAAAGCGATATTTTCCCGAATCGGTTTTGCCTTATAATTAGCTTCTTCGTTCGCTTTCTTGGTTGCCAACAGTTTGTCAATCTGAGCCTGGATGACATCATCTTCAATCTTTTCAAACAATAATTCTGTTTTTCCCAGTTCATGACCCACTTCCAGCAAATCGGTTGAACCCAAGCGATTCCAACCTAACGGTTCTACATTCAGCATCTTGTTCAATTTCTCCATGCTGAAAGGCAAGAACGGCTCGAATACAATAGCCAGGTTGGCTGTAATCTGCAAAGCAATATTCATGATGGTAGCCACGCGAGCCATATCCGTCTTGGCCAACTTCCAAGGTTCTGTATCAGCCAGGTATTTATTACCGATACGAGCCAGGTTCATGGCTTCCTTCTGCGCATCACGGAAATGATAAGTATCCAACAGACGTTCTACGTTTTCCTTTACATCTGCAAAATCCTTCAGTGTCTGACGATCATAATCCGTCAGTTCACCGGCAGCCGGAACCTTATTGTCAAAGTACTTACCCGTCAATACCAAAGCACGGTTCACGAAGTTACCCAAGATAGCAACCAACTCATTGTTATTGCGTGCCTGGAAGTCTTTCCAGGTAAAATCATTATCTTTTGTTTCTGGAGCATTGGCTGTCAGCACATAACGCAACACATCCTGCTTGCCCGGCATATCCACCAAATATTCATTCAACCAGACAGCCCAGTTACGAGAAGTAGATATTTTATCACCTTCCAGATTCAGGAACTCATTGGCAGGAACATTTTCCGGTAAGTTATAAGAACCTTCGGCTTTCAACATAGAAGGGAATACAATACAGTGGAACACGATATTATCCTTCCCGATAAAATGTACCATCTTCGTTTCCGGATCTTTCCACCATTTTTCCCAACTGTCTGGCAACAATTCCTTTGTATTGGAAATATAACCGATCGGAGCATCAAACCATACATACAGCACTTTGCCTTCTGCTCCTTCTACCGGCACCGGGATACCCCAATCCAAATCACGGCTTACGGCACGCGGTTGCAATCCCATATCCAACCAGCTCTTGCACTGTCCATAGACATTCGGTTTCCATTCCTTGTGGCCTTCCAGAATCCACTGACGAAGGAACGGTTCCCATTTATCAAGAGGCAAATACCAGTGTTTCGTTTCCCGCATAACCGGCTGACTGCCACTGATAGCCGACTTCGGATTGATCAAATCAGTCGGACTTAATGACGTACCACAGGCTTCGCACTGGTCGCCATAAGCCTTTTCATTGCCACAATGCGGACAAGTACCTGTAATATAACGGTCTGCCAAGAACTGTTTGGCTTCTTCGTCATAATACTGTTCGCTTGTCTTTTCGATAAATTCGCCTTTATCATACAACGTACGGAAGAAATCTGAAGCCATTTGGCGATGCGTAGCCGAAGTTGTACGAGAATAAATATCAAATGAAATACCAAAATCCTCAAACGATTTCTTGATGATATTATGATAACGGTCCACTACATCCTGCGGCGTAATGCCTTCCTTCTTCGCACGAATGGTAATAGGCACACCGTGCTCATCCGAGCCACCAATCATAATTACCTCTTCACCCTTCAAACGCAAATAACGGGCATAAATATCGGCAGGTACATAAACGCCGGCCAAATGACCGATATGAACCGGTCCATTTGCATACGGCAATGCCGTAGTTATCAATGTTCTTTTAAATTTCTTTTCCATACTGTGATGTTCTCTTTTTGAACTACAAAGGTAAGGAATTATTTGGTATTGAAGATAGCTTCATTAAAAATTGAAGTTACTCTTAGTAACATCCAAATGATTTTCAACAACACAAATTTAAATTTATCTAAACATTTTATATTCTCTCATTGTTATCATTCATATAGTAATCAAACGAAGTCCTTGACAGAAGGCAAATATCATGAAAATTCAGTTTGAGATCAAAGAGACGTTAGCCGGTATATTAGACCAGCTACTGCATTCCGACTTTTGGATCACCGAAGTGGAAGAAATTGATGACAAGAGAAAACGTATCAAGATCAGAGATTTTGCATATCCGCAAGAAGCGACAGCCGAGGTTTCTGAGAATGAGATTCTGCTAAAGACGGCATGGTCAAAATATACCTACCGTTTGTATGAAGTAAACCATGTATGCTGGTGTGAATACACAGGGGCTTATCGGGGATTATTGGAACAAAAGCTTCTCCCTATCATAACGCCGAAAGAGAATCTGCTCGATCAGCCTGTTCACAGCTCATTACTGGGCGACATGCACAAGCCTTTGCGCGAATATGCCATGGACAATCTGAAGCTGAAGAAGTTCCGCCAACAGACCTTCGGCGACATTGGCTTCTCGACCAACGATCATCCGAAACGGGTGTACGATGCGTTTATCAAGGAAGACTATATTCCTGAGTAGATGTTTCACTCCTTTTCAGGCAAACACTATGGACTCACAACCATCGCAACCGAATCAAGAAGATGTATCCGTGGTCCCGCTCCCCGTATCCTATCAAATGGATCAAGTAATAACTAAAATTCCTCCAACAGCTTCGCCCCACCTTTGGGTTATGAAGTTGTTGGAGGAATTTTTATGGGGTATCTGCTTCAAGCCCAATTAAGGTTCAAGAAGACGTAAAGCTTTCGTAGCATAATCGTAGGTAATTACATAGATAGTGCCAGCAGCGATCTGATCTTTTGTGATTGCTTTTGAGTCAGTCATTTGTTCATCATCATTATTTGTGACACTTAGTGTATAAGAGATATCTTGATCTATGGTGAAATAAGCTGTTTCTCCATTTGCAATAGATACACTACGATTACCATCATCACTGACATTAAAAGAATATGTTTTAAACCAGTCACTAAATCCTTCCGGCAAAGCTAAACGCACACCTATATTAATCATCGGAACTTCTACAGAAAGATAATTTACTTTACCTGCCTCAATATCAAATATTGTATCCTTATAGAAAACGGGTATTTCATCCAACAAAGTTGTATCATTGTATATTTTCAAAGCATAACGACCTGTTCCTAATTCAATTTTATCTGGAATACTATCCCCCGGATTATACTTCAAAGTCACCTCAGGAGTCATATCTTGATTGGATATTTCTACATACAAATCATTATCCCCAGCACGGGTGGAAATGGATTCTGTATTTGCCACCTCAACAGTCATGTTCTCCAACGAAAGGAAACCTGTATCACCTACCGATGGCAAATCTTCTTGTTGACAGGCAAATAATCCAACCAAACCTAAACAGATTGTATATAACCAAATTCGTTTCATATTCTATGTATTATCTTTAGTGTCATTACATACAAAATCTTAGACTTAAAAGCCTATTTGACAGCTGTTATTTGTCATAGACAAGAGAAAGATCATCAATTTTTAATATGCTACCCATATGTACTGTCCAATTACCAATAACAGGATAGGTAATAGTTGCTCCCTTATTAAAATCACTTTCTGAAAGATCAGTTTTATTCGAAGCCAAAAACTGTACACAGATAGTTGTCGCTTTTTCATTCTCAACCGAATAACTAAAATCTACTGAAGCTTGTTTATATTCTCCGTCTTCAGATGAATAAGCAGTTGGCTCATATGTTCCAGTTGCAATTTCTTTTTCTCCATTTTTTAATGATACGACAACTTTAAACGCATCTGTATTATAAGGTTTATACTTATACCAAAATGTCAAAGAAGTTGGTCGGACTCCAAAATCATGGCCTTGAACAATCCCGTTATTATATAATCCTATAAATAAACTTCCTACCATGGCTCCACCAACATATGTTCCGGAAGTATTAGCGTATCCATCTCCACATCCAGATAGATACATTAATGCGGCTTTTGAACCACTGTGGGCATCTTCTGTATAACTAACGCACGATGCAAAACAGCCTTCATACCAAATACCTAAAGCGTAAGTTCCCCCTTGAGCTTTGTCATTATTTGTATCCCACCAAGAAGAATTTACAGCACCATCAGCGTAAGGATGGAATGTGTAGTAAGTTTTATCCTTAAAAGGCCATGTTCCTGATTTCTTCTTTGTTTCAATATACCAATCTTCCATCCCGGAATTCTGTAACTGATCTTGAGATTCTAACTCCACATACTTTTCATTGGAAACTAATTCTCCTCGATACAATGCCCGTACCTTAAAATTTCTATTCAGAGGATGTTCTGCAAAAACTTGTTGGCGTGTATCTTGATTACTGAAATCCAGCCAAGTACCATCCGTATCTTGAAACTGATAAACTAAATTCTTTTTAATCGTTTCTAAATTTCCTTTACCTTCAGATACAGAAATTTCTTCTGCCGTAAATGTTTTAGACCAAACATTACCATCCAAAACATCCACAGTAAATTCCGGCTTATTCACAGCAATTGTATAAGATAGAGAAGATTCATCTTTATTTATACGATCATTTGCTTTTACACTGTCAATGACAATAATATTACTAACTGTTCCTTCATTCTTAGATAATAGCTTAGAAATAAAATCTTCAGAAAATATAATTTGCGGTTCCGTCGAACCGATTGAAGGCAGAATGATACCAGCTGAAGTAAAAGCACTTTTTTCCTCTTCAGACATTTCCGATAATTGATATTCCTCCTCTTCTCCTTTATTCAAAGAAGATAAGTTCTCATCTTCAAATTTTAGTTTAAAATACAAATCCTGAAGCGGTTGTGCCACGTTAAAATCAATAGATGCAGATGAAGCTTCTTCTGTTTCATAAATTGTCAATGTGTTTTTTTCGTCGAATCCTGTCGCACTGACCTTTGGGGCCGGCAACCACTCCATTGGAATTGTTGCTGTAATAGTAACTGGAGTTGCTTCCACTTTCTCAATATCCAGATTGACTCCGGCTGTTGTCGTTGATAACGATAATGTTATCTTACAATGTTGCCCTGCCGCAAAAGTTGAGGGATCAGACAGTTTAGTATCTTCCAATACTTTGGTTACTTCCTTTCCATTACCTTTTAATGTTCCAACAAAGGTGAACGTAGGCATTGATCCCGCTTGATAATAAGCACTTTCAGTTGTTCCATTTTCCAAATCTACCGAAAGCTTCTCTATTCCAACTTTTACTCCATAATCCGTGAAAACTTCTTTAAACATAGCCTCACTTGTATAAACAACAGAAGCCAAAGCATTGGCAACCCGACATTTTAATTCAACTGAAGCGACTTGATCTTCTTCTAGTTCCACACCTGTCGTATCACCTTTATAATAAGGATCATCTTTGGCTAAAGGCGGATTATCGCCATGAGTAGCCGTTATGGAATATATTCCTGTCGAAGCAGGAATCAGATCAGATATATAAGCTCCATCATAAGCAGATATTCCATTGTTTTCATTGGTTATTTTCAAATGAAAATTACTAACGATGGGACCTTCAAGATCTTTAGGAAGCGTCTTAGTTGTAATATCGGCAGCCACATCCTGCAATGAAATCTGGAAACCTCCCGTTTGCATATTATTCAATTGTTCTTCCTGACAGCCAACGAACAATAAACTTAGTAAACCAATATACAGGGAATGAATGTATTTCATAAGATTCATCTTTATATTGCAATTCTTATTAATCATAAATCAACTCAAAATTGTCTATTAACAATTTACTACCCACGCCGCCAGTAAAATAATCTCCATACTTGCTGGCAGAAGCTACGATCAATATATATTTGGGTGTCCGGTTTGTATATCGGTAATCCAAGACCAAATCTTTCTGTTTATATTGTGCGTCCGAACTTCCACTGATATATTCAGCATAAGCTATAACATGTGAATCATTTTTATTGAACAACTGACGTTCAGATGGACGAGTTCGTATTTCTAACGGTGCATCCCAATCTGTCAAGGCTATATAAATATGGCAGGAATCCGGACGTCCTTTTAAATTCTCCAACGAATCATCACCCACTTTATCGATAGTGGCAGAAGTATATTTATAATTAATTCGCAGCTTAGAAGGGAATGAATTAAACTCACGACCAAAACTCAATACGCCATTTGTACCATCGGTGCGAACATACGATCCAGTAAATATATTTCCGGCAGCCAATTTCAACACAACCCATTTGGTCTCCAGTGAAGCCGCTTTCCCAGAACCATTACAAGTTTCTGTTGTTGGTGTACTGTTACTGTCTGCTATCGTTGTTGCGCCTTTATTCCCTGTATCCCAAAACGAAGTTGTTGACCAAGGTTGCCAAAGAGTTCCATTTGTAGCAGCTTCTGAGGACCAATTATCAAAACTCCCATTCTCCAAAGGTACAGCAGCAGCTGTTGTAAAAGATTGTTCATTACCCGTAGTGCCATCAACGTTAACCCGATAAACATAGGTTGTTGAAGCTGTTAATCCGGTCAACGTTGCAGTAAATGAAGTTCCTGATACAGAAACATCAGAATCCGGAACAGTATTCCAACTAGCATCACTCTGCTTTTTATATTCAACTACCGGCGTTTTACCACTTTGAATAGAACCTTTAACGGTGGCTTTTGTTACCATTGCAAATGTTTCAGAAGATCCGGTATTACCTCCACCATCCGACTTATAGACAAATACTCTCCATTCTTGCCAAGTATCTTCTCCATGACGAGCTGCATAAAAAGTTTGTGAAGTAGAAAAATCATGAACAGTTGTTGGATCTGGTTTTACTTGACCGTATTCACCACCTAAATTCAATTTATTTATCTGGATATTCGACAAGTTTTGATCTTCTCCAACATAAATAATTACATTTCGCGAATTTGCATCCAACACATAATCCGTCATACCCACTACATCAACAGTACGTTCAACAATCTGATTGACAGTAATCTTCCACAGATAATCTTGATATGTCGACAATGTTAACGTAACAGGTTTACTAAAGTTAACCCGTGTATTGGCAGACAGTGGCAAACTATCCAATGATACAAAATCTGTAGTCGGAAATTTCTCATAATTCACACAGGCCGCTGAATCGATACCGATTGTAGCGGTTCGTGGGTCTAACATCAATTTGGTTATCTTCAAACGTGTAATGTCGACCGAATCATTGACATAAAGCGTTACCGTCCGTTGAGCTTTATCGATAATTGCATTTTTGTCCTGACTATCAGTTCCTGCCCGTTGCCCTTCCACCTCAATAGATGAAATACTGGCTTCAAGAATCGGATACGGAATGTCATTTTCTATCGCACAAGAGAATAACAAGCTAACTGAAAGTAACGTATATAATAAATTTTTCATTGCCATTTTCTGATACCTAAAATTATTCATCAAACGATATTATAAATAGAATGTCATTCCGATATTTATAGAAAACAAATTGATTTTGAAGTTTCCCGATGAAACGCGGTGAGTTCCTTCTTCAATCCGGTTTGTTTCCTGATCAATCCACTTAAAGTTAAATCCCATCACACCAACAGAAACTTCCACTGCCGACCAGTCTGTAATAAAAGCAGCCAGCCCGGGAGCAAAACCAATCTGCAAGTTTTGCACGGTTTGGAATGAACCGTCATACGTTGTTCCTGATCCGGTTGAGTTTTTACCCCGGCCATATCCGTAAGTCAGACGCGCCTCATTGAACAAACCGAATATTTTACTCCTACCTATCGGCATATAAGTTCGCAAAAAAGCAGAAGCTTCATATTTATGCTCCAGATAATAAATATCTTTCAAGCTAATATTAAAATCTTCTCCAAGATTCAAATCAAAATTTCCCAGATCCAGATAATCCCGATTATATGCAAAACGAAAGCCGGCAGCTATATTATCGCGGAAGAAATAACCAACATACGGACTTACATTGAAATCATAACCCTTTCCTTCCACATCTTTAATGACGAGAAAATTCAAGTTGCTTTCATCATGTTCGGAATAGGAAACCGTTCCTCCTGCCATCCATGTTCCTTTCGGAATAAATACCTGGGATTGTACATCCCGATCAATTCGTTTGATGGCACGCTTTCCACGTTGTGCCATCACGCTACCGATCATCGCGATCCATAGCCCCATTATTATAATTAGCTTTCTATACATATAATCTGTTTTCTAAATGTCACCTCCTTATATTACTTAGTCTTTAAAAGCGACCTGTCATCTATTTTCATTTCCACATTTTGAGCTTGCAAAAGTACTCAATTTCTTTCGAACACAATTGGATAAAAGGATTATAGAGCAGAGTTTACACTCTGCTCTATTTATAAATTATTCGGACAATACAGGTTCATCACCATAAATAAGTTCCAAATCATCTACATACATGACACTGCTGGTACTTCCCGTAAAATAATCGCCATACTTGCTGGCCGAAAATACAATGATTAAATAATACGTATCCAATGGTTCCAATGTCTTGTACTTGAAATCCAAAGTAAATTCTTTCCAGCCATTGGTTGTTACAGCTTCCGTATCATCCAATCGACCATAAGCGATAATGTCCGTATCTTTTTCCAAATCAAGGAATGTTGAAGTATCTGTGTTATCCACCTGCTTTTGTTTCTTTGATAAAGCTACGTAGATAGAACAAAGGTCGTCCGTTTCCATCTCTCCCAAACCTGCCGGCGTGTTGCCACCACGGTAATCAATCTTGCCACTGTTATAGTGAAACCAACCGTGTAAAGCAGTAGGACGAGACACAAATTTTTGCCCAAAATCAATCTTTGCACCATTAGTACCTACCAGTGAATTGAATTTACCAGTGTACAAACTGGCAGCCGCAAACTTTCCGATACCAAAAGCACTGGCATATTGGGATTTCAGTTCGGCAGATTTTCCTCCAGACGTATGAACAATGGCACTATTACCTTGTGTCGGGTTTTTGTTCACCAAAGCACCTGCGCCTGTTGTTGTTCCAGGATTACTGGAATCCCAGAAAGAACCAGAGAGATTGTAATCATTTTCTGATACAGCATACCAAGTTTTACCAGATTTATACCAATCGTCTAAATTAGCATTAGGTAAACTTTCAAGCACTTCTGTCGTAAAATCAACAACATCACTGACTATACCATTTTCACTACCGTCATCATAAAAGACTCTGTACTGATAAGCTGTTCCAGATGTTAGGTCTGAAAGTTTAATAGAATACTTTTTATCCTTTTCGATAACCGTCTTTTCTGTTTCTACTTTAATCCATTCCGAGACCTCTGCCGTTTTATACTCAAAATATAGTTTAGACGAATCAAATATACCTGCAAATGAAGGAATCTCCGCATTCAAGTAAGCAAAAGAGCTCCACGCATTTGCTCCTGAAGCGACAATCGTTGAAGTGGCTGTTAAAGGCACACCAATCGTGTAAATATACGTTTTTGTTGTACCATCCAATGTTATATCAATGTTGGTAGAACCTGTCGAAGATTCACCCAATTTATAACGCAAAATAACATTTTCGCGAGCTTTTACATCTTCTACCGTATCTTTTTTACTAAAGATCTTATCTTTTTGATTCGTTACAGCCAAATCTGCAAATAACCCTGTAACCGGGAAATAGGCTTTTCCTTTTTCGGTTGTTTCATTCATTGTAAAAGTCACCTTGTTACTGGCTGTTACCGTATCAGTTACAACAACGGTTGCGCTTTTGAATGCTTTTTTAAATTCACTATCAAACTCTACAGTAACCAACACATTTGCCAAAGTACAAGCCACTGTTTTAGAAACCGATTCACCTTTCACAATCGTCACACTGTCTAATCCGGCATAATAAGGTTTATCCCAAGCTGCAGTAGTTCCATCAAAACCGGCTGATGAAGCAGATATCTTATATTTACCAGGAGTCAAAGCGATTGCATCCGTCCAAGTTGTATAATCATCTGTTTCTTTTACCGTTTTACCCGTCTCGTCAATAATCTTAACAGCAATCTGTTTCGGATTATAGACTTCTTCCGCCTTGGTTATTGTCGTCTTATCAGTTCCTACTTCTATATTTAAGTATCCGACGTTGTCATGTTCCAAATCATCGTTTTGGCAAGAGCCAAGAACGAAAATAGAGGCAAGTACAACTATGGAATGATATAATTTTTTCATAATGCTTATTCTGTAATGGTTATAGTTAATGTATCTGATACAGATGAACCCTCATTGTCTGTCACTGTGATGTGAAATTTGTGTACACCTGTAAACATGTCTAGAAACGTAAAGAAAGCTCCAACAGGGAACGTATATTCTGTTACCCCTGGTTTTGGCGACCTATCTTCTAGCTCTATACCAGCAAATAAATTGTCAATTCCTGCGTTGTTCACTAATTCTATACCATCTAGTAAATTACCACCCATATCTACATCTTTGAGAGTTTCTTCAAAAGCTTCGCTGTTGGTTTCAATCTTAACGACAGCACTTTTCAGTCCTTTAGGAATAAAAAATTTAGCATCAGCGCTGGCAGGTTTACCTTCACCTGAACTTCCCGAATAAGAAAAGTCATCGGGTAAACTAATGGTAGGAGCCTCGTCTTTTCCCACATCTTCTCCATCGCCATCACCTTCTTCTCCGCCTTCTCCCGGAGTATTAGTTCCTTGTTCTACATCAATAAGGATATCTTCATTAGTTTCAGAATCAAAGCCAGACACATTAATCTCAATACCTTCTTTTTCAACACCTGGTGTTGAACCTTCTACCTGAACTGGATTCGCTTCAATCTTCAATTCATCACCACCCACAAAAGCTGGGTTATCATCGTCCTCATAGCCCGGCAAATTTGTTTTTTTCGCTGTACCATAAATAGTAACTTCTTCTTTTGTTGCTTTATTAACAGCTTTTCCCTCAATATAAATAGTTTCTACCGTATCACCCAATTTCCAATAAACAGAAGCAGGTTCATTACCATCTTCTTGAGTATAAATTCTCACATGTCCCTTTTTATCAGTAACAGTAATCGTCCACGACTCATACGTCTCCAAAAAGGCAGCAGTATAACTCATGGTTATTTTTACATTCTGTATCTTGCATTTAACCTCCTCTTCAGATGTTACTCCTTTGGTAATTGTAATATCCTTTGTTCCGCCATAATAGGGTTCAGACATTTCATCTTTAAATTCGACTGGAGAATGAGCTTCTATAGTAAAAGTACCAACAGGCAATTCGATACTCTCTTCTTTTTTTAACTCCGCATAAGAACCATACGTTTTGGTATATTCAACATCCTTTCCTTTGATAGTTACAGGAAATTCATCTACCTGGTCTGTTGTACCTTTTGTTGATACATTAGCGGTAGCCACATTCAATGCCAAAAAACCGGTATCACCAGAAAGAACAGAATCACCCAATAATTCATCTTTCATCTCGCATGACGCCAATCCAGCCATAAGAGCTATACCCAGCGCCCATTTATTAATTGTTTTCATCTCTAATTTCTTTAATAATTATTCATTAAACCCAATCGGAGGGAACTTCAATATCTACAATATGATCAATAACCGTTTCATCTATTTTGATCGTAAGCTCAAAACTTCCAGATGTAACATTCGGAGTCAATGTAATCTTTTTAGCATTACCCGGGCTTAATGAATAAGAATAAGTCTTATCTTCTACTTTCGTTCCATCTGTTTTTGTCAGCTTCACAACAAAATTTACTGTCTCGTTCTTATTTACCTTAAAATAAACTGGACCAGTTGTATCTTTATCCCAGGTAAAAGGAGTACCTGTTTTAGATTGAGCGACTGTAGTGATTTTGACTTCATAACTTGAAAAATATTTCTCCATCTCTTCGCCGAACACAACATTGATTCGAGCTGAATTAGGCTTACAATCTACAGAAACCTGAGCTGAATCGTTCTTTAATACAAAAGATTCAGATCCTAAGAAACAGAGATCATCTATATAAGTAGCTTTCGTACTATCTCCAATAAAAGCTGATAAGGTATAAGTACCATTTTGCAATTCAGTAAATGCCGGCATTTCCGAATACTTCCACTCACATCCTGGAACAATTTTACCATCTTTCAGTATCTGAACCGTATAATTATCCAAATTCTTATAGGCTTCTTCATCCACCGCCTTAGTCTGGAAACCGGCATCTGCATTTAAGCTTAACTTCACATAGCCTTTTCCTTCGGGGATCAAGGCTTCTTCCTCATCCGAGGTACATGCTGTAAAGGCAGCAAAGCCCAACAGCAGACATACATACGTTCGTAAAAATTTCAAATACTTCATGCTATATTATTTTCTGATTTATACACTTTTTTCCGATTGCAAAGGAACAACAATTCGCAAAGCCCCACAAGGTCAATTTATAGAAAAATATATTCTTTTTTTTATATCTAAATGTTTCTATTTTTTCGTTATCTGTTTGTTTTTGCAGGATATATGAATTTCATTTTAGCTGATGATTGTTCCATTTATTAGAATGAGATGTTCTATTTTTTGAATAAGTTGATAACAGGGAAAAGCTTGTTGGTGGTTCATTTTTCCTGTCGGTTATGTTCCAACCAAGTAGCAATCCGATACAGATGTCCGGGAAAAAATCGGACACAGAAAAGGCTTGAATCACCTCATTTATTAGACTATCAGGCAGATAGAAGGGAGGTGAAAGATAAGTATGGAAATAAAGTCTGTCCGATTGTCGGGAGTTTTGAAAAAAGAAGATACGGGAATCGTTTTTGATTCTCGTTGGCTTCGTTTTAAGACATCCTGTTTTTTCAAAAAAAGCCGACGTGTTTTCAGGAAAAGACAGGCTGCGATTCAATGTTAAATATTCTGTTAATAAAACATGCTGTAGAACATATTTACTAGAAAGCATCGTACCTTTGCAGCGGTTATCAAAATGTGTGTAAACAGGCGTTTAGTTTAAGCAAAAAGATTATGTTATTGCAAGTATTTTACATTTTGTTCTTCTACTTTGTAGGAGAGTGTATCAGTCAGTGCATCCACGGTTTTATTCCGGGCAGCGTAATCGGGATGGTTCTGTTATTTTTAGCCCTGGCATTTAAAGTTGTAAAGCCTTGTCATGTCAATAAGATATCTAAGTTACTGACAGACAATATGGGTTTGTTCTTCCTGCCCGCCGGTGTGGGCCTGATGACTTCTATCGGTGTGATTTCGCACTATTGGGCGGTCATTCTGATCTCGTGTGTGATCAGTACGATACTGGTCATTGCCTCGGTTGCCCTTGTGCAGCAGAATTTCGAAAAACGAAAAAAGTAAGCCGGTATGCATTCGTTGGTTCATTCTGAGATATTCGACCTGGCCCTGGTGGTCGGTACGTATATCGCCGCTACCCTTTTGTATAAGAAAACGCATCTGAGCCTGCTCCATCCGTTGCTCACCTCTATTTTCGTGATCATCGTCATCCTGGAAATGCTCGATATTAAATATGAATCTTTCCAGCAAGGCAGTCACCTGATCCATTTCATGCTGGGTCCTTCGGTTGTTGCCCTGGGTTACGTTTTGTTCGAACAGATGAAATACCTGAAAGGGAACGTTGTATCAATCCTGACTTCGGTCTTTGTCGGAGCGATTGTCGGAATTATCAGCGTGATTGTCATCGGAAAACTGATGGGTGCCGACCAGTCGCTGATTGCTACCCTGCAACCCAAGTCGGTCACGACACCGATCGCCATGGGTATTTCAGAGAAGAACGGCGGCATTCCCTCGCTGACAGCCGTCATTGTCGTAGCCGTTGGGATCTTTGGAAGCATTGTCGGTCCGGCCGTTATGAAAGTATTAGGTATCGAAAGCCGCATAGCCAAAGGACTGGCTCTGGGCGCTTCG
>UMDA01035077.1_pt1 | contig 17401 bp, 28 predicted proteins | sample 1964381 | NCBI WGS metagenome assembly UMDA01 (sample SAMEA4835983, study PRJEB28245) | human gut metagenome | biome: gut microbiome; material: fecal sample | place: Denmark | collected 2008 | reverse complement strand
CTGTCTGTCTGTCTGTCTGTCTGTCTGTCAAGATTGTGTTGTGGTAATGTACCGTTGTCAATAAGCTGTTTTATCAGCTTGTCAGCCTTTTCATTATTAATGTAATACTTCTCATCAACATTATCTTCAAGATAGTCTTTCAGCTTCTTTTTGAGGGGTATAGGCTGCGGAAAATCATATGAGTAATTTCCAAGGAATGAAAACATAAAACACCTGTTTCTGTTCTGTGCCACTCCATAATTTTTAGCATTCAAATCTTGCCAATAATTTGTGTAACCTAAACTCTCCAAGAACCCCAACCACTTCTCAAAGTCATTGATGTTTTTCTTGCCGTGTACTTGTGGCACATTCTCCATGAACAAAATCTGTGGTAATTCTCCGTGATCATCTCTAATCTCTGTCAGTATTCTTTCAACTTCCCATAATAGACCGCTTCTTGTGCCACTGCCCTTAGACATCCCTGCTTGTTTTCCGGCAACCGATAAATCGGTACAAGGGAATGAGTAAGTAAGTAAGTAAGTAAAGGCTATCGTATCTTTAATTCCTAAATCAACTGCGTGAACCTTAGTTATGTCCATTGCAGGAAAGTTTGTACCGTGTACCGCGTTGTAACTTGCAATGGCATATTTATCAAACTCAACAACTCTGTAATGCTCAAATTTGGCACCTATTCTCTTTAATGCCATTGCCTGACTACCGTAACCGGCAAATAGTTCTATCAATCTGATAGGCTTTGTTATGCTAATCGGTTCGCTTGTGAGGTCAAATATAGTCATCTGATTATCACAAGGATAATTTTCAAAACTCATTAAATCTACCAAAAGGAAACCTAGGTTTTATGCGCGCGTCCTATTCCTTTCTTTGATTTTTAGTTAGTTATCTTCTTTTCTTTTAAAGTCCTCACAAGGCACTGTCTTACTGCAAGCATAAATATCTGTTCCAATTGGATTTCTTACTTTCAGATAGCCAAACTCGCAAATGTTACAAAAGTCACTTCCTGCATTGCTTTTACAATCATTAGGTTTATTTTCTTTCATTTCATCAAGTTTTCTATTCATACAGTCATTATCTCTAGTAAGAATGTCTACCCTGTTCACAAGATGATAATATTCTTTATTACTTAAAATCTTCACTCTAAATCACCTGCTTTCTTTTTTCTTAAAATCCTCACAAGGCACTGTCTTACTGCAAGCATAAATATCTGTTCCAATTGGATTTCTTACTTTCAGATAGCCAAACTCGCAAATGTTACAAAAGTCACTTCCTGCATTGCTTTTACAATCATTAGGTTTGCAGCTTGTCTTTTCATCGTCCAACTTTTCCTTAAGACTCTCGTTTGCCTTTTTGAGTTCTTCAACCTTTTTTTGCAGTTCTTTGCAATCATCTAAAATCTTATTGTATTTCTTTTTACTTAAAATTTTCATTCTTCGTCCTGCCCTTTCTTACAACAATCTCGTAATCGGTATCGGGGACTTCGACAATAAGTTCCTCGCCTGACTCTGCATGTTCATAGTACGATACAAGCCATCCAAAAACGGCGCGTAAAGCATCACTTGTGACATCTTCCTTGCCTATCAGTGTATTTGGTGTTCTTCTGTCTGATTTACCGCAATAAATGCGGTTTGTCAGCGGCGATAATACAACCTTAAACATACTTATTCCTCGCTTTCTTCTTTAAGGTTCTGCAAGAAATCGTCAAAAGCTTTCTGAACCTCTCTAAGCTTTTTCTCGTTTCTCTTTCTCTGCACGTTACCGGAAATTGCCGATATTGTAGATATGCAGATTATTGTTCCGCAAATTATCGCGGTTATAACAACTGCTGTATTCATTCTGATACACCTCCTTTCAATAATTCCATAAATTTCTCATACTGTCTCTGCGACACCTTGTTATTAGCTTTATCCTCTCTCAATTCGATTTTAAGGTGTTTTTCTGCGATAGAGGATAATTCCCTTGCAAGGTTCTTTTTACCCTGCTCTATGCCGTCTCTGTAGCCTTTAGAAGGTTTGAACTCGTTTATCTTCTCTTTACCCTCTCCCTGCCCTCCGGCTGTCTTGTTGTAACGGCACTGATAACCTTTCTTCGTGTACTGCAATATCCAATACTGCTCCCATTTGTCTAATTCTGCTTTCGGGTAGTGCATAAAGTTCAATTTCCAACCGTAAGGGTTATCATCGCTGTAAAATCCGCGTTTCTTAATTGAGAGGTCTATATGCTGATACCCAACAAGGTGTCCGCACATTCTCTGCATAATGTGAAGTGCCTGCCCGATATAGAAATATCGGATGCCGTTTTCATCGGTTCGCATTAAGAAGTAAATACCGCTGCCGTCATCAAGAAAGGGATTTACTTTCTTAAGGCGTTCACGGTTCTGGGCTTCAATTGCCTTGGCTCTTGCTATGTTCTGGTAACTCAATGTTTCCACCTGCCTTTACTATGTCTATTGCCGTATCCCTAACAATGAGGTTGTGGTTCATTATTGTTCCGTCGCCAACATCTATGTTTGCATTAAATGTCCATTCGTTAATTTCTTTCACAACTTCATCCACATCATAAGCTGTCTTTACAAGCGGTAATGCTTCCTGCCACTTGCCGTCTTTCCCTGCGGCTAACAATAAATTGTCATCTCCTATAACACATCTATATTCGCGGATGAATTTTTCAAGGTCTGCTACGTCAATCAGTCTTCCCATCGTTCGCCCTCCTGTTCCATTTTTCTATACTTTCTTCTTTGCTACAGTCTGTAGCCGTTCCGTCTTCCAATTCTTTTGCGAATGTTATTCCTGCTCCACATTTATCACAGCAAAACATATAAAAATCATCTTCATCTAACTTTATTTTCCCACCACAGAATGGACACGGCTTAAGTTCTTCGCTCATTCTTCATCACTCCAATCTAATTTTTGACCGCAATCTTTACAAAAGGAGCCACTATATACAACATGCCTACAATTAGGACACCAAAATGCACCTCTAAGAAATTTTGCGTTATCTATAATGTCAATGTATTTTTCATAATCAATAGGCGTTGGTTTCTTCGGTATCTGCTTTTCTCTCGCCGCCCGACATTCATCCACCGTGCCAATCTGGCGGTACTGCTGCACCTCTTCAAGTGCCTGTATTGCCATGTTATATGCTTCACATTTTTCTTCTTCTGTTAATTTAATTTTCTCTCCGCAACTCGGTCGTTCATTTTCTATAACCATTATTGCTTCACTCTCTGTCATCGTTACTCCTTTCCAATCTGTCGCAGCAATCTTGACATAGCAGGTCTGCCATATAGCAAGCATACGGAACTGTCTGTCTGTCTGTCTGTCAAGATTGTGTTATTAGATTTTTGGCTGTCAAGGTATTTGACATATTTTCTCGCACCGCTTACACAGTTTGATACTTCCTTGCTAATCATCGGAAATCCATATTTTTCACAAACTTCTGCAAATGAAATCTTAGGTTTTAAAATCACAAGGTTATCAAAAGTCTGTGCAAACTCCTTCAACTCTGGAAATTGTGTCGGTACATCTACGAATACAAAAGGAATATTTTTATATCCACAAACTTCTCTGATTATGTGTCCTAAGACTGTGCTATCCTTACCGCCACTGAATGACAGATACACTCCATCTTCGCCGAACGCGTCTACCCATTCTTTTACACGATAAACCGTCATCTGAACTTTGGCACACAGCGGTAGCGATTGCATTTGTATCAGATCTGAAATATTATGTTTCTTCATGGACTCTCCTTAAAACGGTAAACCGTCATCATCTACGTTATCCGGAATTGTCATAAAACCGTCTGCATCAACATTACTTGATTTTGGTCGTGCCGGTGCCGTGTTTACTCCGTTTTGCTCCGCTGCGGCCTTGCTTTCGGCAAACTCGCAATTCTCAACATAAATGTCAGTCGTGTAAACCTTATTGCCGTCCTTGTTGGTGTAACTTCCGGTCTGTATTCTGCCCTCAACAACAACTTTCGTTCCCTGGTGCAAATACTTCTCGGCAAACTCGCCGACCTTACCAAACGCAACGCACGATATGAAATCCGCGTTTGTTTCTCCGTCTTTCTTAAATCTACGGTCAACCGCAAGTGTGTATCTTGCGACCGCCATACTTCCATTCGCCGTCTGCGAATACCTTACGTCCGGGTCGCGTGTTAAACGACCCATTAAAATAACTTTATTCATCGTCTTTCTCTCCTTTGAGTATCTTCTCGACTATCTTGCCAGCCATCTCCACTATCGGGTTTTCTTTCTCGCTCGATGTCTCCTTAGAACAAATTCCGACAGCAACCACATCATGAATTACTTCTTCTGCTGTGCCTTTCGATATTCCTTTCTCACACATCATTTCATACAAAGCTGCTGCAATGGCACCAAGCTCCGCAAGCATTTCAATTCCCTTGCCGGAAATACGCACATGTCCTTTATCCGCGCTAATCATAATTAAATCTCCTTTTCTTCAAAATCTTCGCAACTGTCATCATACATAGTCGGTAATCCATAACAGTCGCTGTCTTCGTTGTTGCAATAATAGTTTTCATCGTCTTTTGCGTTGTACTTGCAATTCGCACATATAGGTTCAGTTTCGGCCATCAAAACGGACATTCATCTCCTTTCCTTAAAACCCATTCTTTGCCTGGCTCTGCTACGTCCACATTTGCCCTACAAGCGACTTTTTTCATCTTCTCGATAAATAAGTCCTTGTCAGCATTTTCGCTCGATAAATGGCACATTATGACGTTCTGCAAGCTATCTGAATAGTTAGCCTTAACAAAATCACAAGCCGTGTCAATGCTCATATGTCCTTGGAAAACGTGCTGTGCCTTTGGGTCGTCGGCATCAACTAAATTCTTGTCGTAATTAACACCTACGAGAATATGGTTTACGTCCTTAAACCGCCACTTAACCAGCTCCGTATCGGTTATGTAAAGCATTTTCCCCATTTCCGGATGAGTTATCATAAACCCATAACAAGGACATTCGGTGCTGTCTGCGTTAGTGTGAGTCCACCTGCCGTCTGTCGTTGTCAGGTCGAAAGCAGCTATCTTAAATTGACCGCTGCCGAGTGCCATAGGATTAAGGCTTATGTACGGTGCAAACACCGGTATTCGCATATCCTTAAGGTCGTTTAATGCTCTTGAATGGTCGTTGTGGGCGTGCGTTACCACACACCCTGCAACATCTTTGATATTCCAATTCAATCCCTCTTTAATCTTCATAAGAGGTATTCCACAATCAAGGATAAGTGTTTCGCCGTCATTAGCGGTTAAGGTATAACAGTTACCGGAAGAACCGCTTGCGATACATTTAAGTTTCATACTCACACCTCGATTTCATTATCCTGTGGAAACTGAAAGACCTTGTTCAATGCTACTTTATAGTGATGACAGTTATAATCACTATGAACTTCCGTTTTAAGCAAATACAGTTCTCTCAACATTTCCATAGCCTTAATTGCCTTTTCTTCGGTGGAATAAGTGGCTAACCTCACATCGCCGTCAAGCGGTATAACACCTGTCAGATTTCTATTTAAGAAATAGATTTCTGCCTTAAATCTGAAAATACCTACCATTTCATACGGCATATCTATCTTTCCGTCCTGCGAAACTACTCTCATATCAGCTCTCCTTTTCTTCCGCAAACGGTGCTACATCGCTCGGTTCTTCGGTTATCTCTGTGGCTGTACCGTCAACCATGTCCCTGCTCTCGATAAAATCAACGGAATTGGCGTTTTCTGCAACTTCATTCTGTGCAACCTGATATACTTCGTCCATTTCCATTTGTGCCTGTCTCGCCATCGGATCATAATTTTTCGGGTACTTCTTTATGGCGTTATTACACATCTTACGGATAATCATACTCTCCGGAGTATCAAGCCATGCACCGCTGATAAATGGTCTTGCAATCTCGCATTTGAGCATTTCATCAACAGTCTTGCAAGTTCTTAAAGCTTCCAAAACTTCCTCTTTCTTTTTCTTTATTTTGGCTTTTTCTTCTGGTGTGGCATCATAACGTGTTCTTGCGACTTCCTTGTTATACTGCTTTTTAGTTCCGGTAATTACTCCGAATGTTTCATTCAACATGTTCTGCTTAACGTGCGCAAGAAGATTAATCTTAACACTGTCTCTGTCAGCGGAAAGATATGTAATCATTCCGTCTTTAAGCTTAACCGGATAAACAACTCTGACTGCCTTATCTGATAAACCTTTTCCTTCCCATTCCGGCGGTGTAATTTCAAGGCCTTTATGCTTCGGTGCCACATAATAATCGCCGTCCTTTATTACCCAATATGGATATACCTGCTTGACATCTTTACCGTAATTCACAAGAAGAGAGTCATATCCAGAACCCTCTATTCCCATTTCTACCTGCTGCTGCCATATATCTTTACCGTCTGCATCTTTGCCGACATTGACATTGCGTAATTGAAAATAACATTCTCTTGGATATGCGCTCGCGTTCAGCTTAAGGCTTGCGCATCGCTTAACAATGCCCCTTAAATTGCTTGTATCAAGATTAGCCATATTGACCTTTGGGTTTGTCTTTACAAGGTTGTAAATGCTTGTCATAGCTTCCATTGCGCACTCTTTAGCGTAATCATCCATATCCATTCCACAAGCCTTGTAATCAGCCATAATTAAGCCTGTAATAGCATTACTCCATTCGCTTAATGATGTAGTAAATGCTTTCTTTTCTGCAACTGCTGTGTTCTCTGCCATAATTATTCCTCACTTTCTTCAAACTCTTTCAACTGTTCCGCTAACTTCTTGCACTCTTCTGCTACATATTCCTCTGTACGGATTATCAACCCATCAATGTGAAATTTATTTTCAATCTCCATTTGTATAAAAAGACTTTTTCTATAATTAGGAAATCTCTCATAAGCGAGTTCAAGTTCTCTTGCATCGTTACAATGTGCACAGTCAAAACCAAACCACCATAAATCACTTTCAATCGGATACCTTGATTTTTTACCGCCATCTGCAAAGTTAATACCGCCGTGGCATGAAAAATATGCTTCAATTCGTATTCTTTCGTCTTTATCAAGGCAAGCTCCAAGCCAAGGAAAAATACCGCTTATTTTTCGGTCTCCGACATCTGCTTTCTTAATTTCAAGATAGTTTGAATACCCTTTACCATATAAAGGGTGGTTTTTAGGAATGCCTACATATCCGCACCTATGCCCCATCACATTGAATGTAACGACACATTTATATCCTGCGTGTTCAAACTCTTGTTCTACAATATATCTATCATTCACAGTGTTTATCCCTCCACAATCTCTAATTTCTCACTGTCATTTACAATCAGCAATATAAGCTGTCTGCCTACTGTTTCAGCCAATTTACGGCGGTTGCCTACATCAAGGCTCTCTGCGTCATCAAGCCATATCGGACAGATAAAACCGTTGATGCTCTGTAGTGAACGGCATATATCAATCCTGCCGAGAATGCGATTGCCCTTGTTACTCATAGTCGATAATATTGACTTGCCGTCTACCATAGGCACGCACACATTCTTATACTCTCCGCCCTTGCTAAGTTCCCAAAGTTTCCACTTAACAATGCCAAAATGACTGTTGATTTCGTCCGACAGTTCTTCGTTCTTGCACTTGTCGAGTTCCTTAATAAGCTTAAGTATCTTCTCAGCGTCAGTCTGCATCTGGTCTTTGACCTTGTACTGTCTTTCCAGTTCCGCAAGTCTTTCAGTATCGGCAGCCGTATCAAGTTTGGCTATTTCACTCTTAATGTCTATCAACTGACTGTTGAGTGCGATTCCCTCTGCCTTAAGGTTTGCCCTTACATCAGCCATTGAACTGGATGCCTTAAGAAGTGTTTCTTTCTTCTCAATTTCTGCCTGCAAAGCCTTGTATGTGTCGTTATCGCTGACATCTGCCTTGTCCGGTATCGCATTAAGGCTTTCCGTAAGACTTGCGATTTCATCCCTAAGGTTGTTAGCGGTTATTGCCTTTTCTTCAATCTTGCCATTGTATTCTTCAATCTCGGCAGTTATGCTTTCGATGTCGGCTTTGAGCGACATTCCGGCATCCGTTATCCTCTTTAATTTTTCTGCCTTGTGCGTGTCGAAATCGGCTCGCATTTCCCCTTTTTTGCTCGCGTCATACTCTCGCTTGCAATAAGGACAAACAAGGCTGTTTTCGTCAAATTTACGGTCTTTCGCTTGCTGCCATTCCTCTACTTTCATATCGCGAATACGTTTTTTGCGGTCAATGTCTGCTGTAAGGCTGTCAATCGTTTTCTGCATTGAGCTACATTCGTTCTGAATATCAAACCATTCCGACTTTGCATCACTAATCGCCTGCTTTAACGTGTCACGTTTTCCGGTAAGTTCATCATTCGCGGTTCTCTCTATCTCATTCTGTTTGAATTTCAGTTCAAGAATACCGTCCGATAATGCCTGATATTCAGATGACAGCTTGTCATTATCGGCTTTCGCATCTGCGACAGTCTTTAATCTGTCCTCGATTTCTTTCTGCCTAGTCAGAAGTTCGCCCTTATCTGTGGCATTCTTAATCTGAATGTCTCTTTCTTTCTCCGAAATCTGTCCTTTAAGTACCGGAAGTTCTGCTTTGATGTCCGCTACAGCTTTCTTATTCAAGGCAATTACTTCATCGCGTGTGTACTTGCTGAGTAACGGAAGTAATTCTGCCAACTCTTCGTGCGCCGATGCAATGTCGTAGTCTGTCTTGCTTTCAGCAAGTGTAAAGAGATATTCTCTCATTTCTGCCGGCTTTTTCGATAAAAATGCGTTTACATTACTGCACATCTTGAATACGTTCATATCAATGTCGAAATACTCGTTATACGCGGTAAGTGTCTTGGCAACCTCATTAATATAGTAGACATTATCATCTTTATAAGATGTGCCGTCCTTGCTGTATTTCCTCTTCTGAACCTTGCGTACGGCTACTTCCTTGCCGTCAATCTCGACTACGGCGGAAACGGAGATATCAATGTCATCAATGCTCACTCCGTCAACCTCGCGCCTTATCGGTGGATTGTCTTTCAGTTCGTAATCGCAATTAAAGAACAACCAATTATAAGCGGTTACAACTGTTGACTTGCCAACACCGTTCATTCCGGACAGCGATGTCAATTTGCCGAATGTAAATGTTTTTTCCGCATAAGCCATAAAGTTAGTTACCGTAAGGCTTTTTATAATCATTTCTCGCATTCCGCTGTATCTCCTTTCTCTTCTGATAATTTCTGCTCCATTTCCTGCAAAAGTCTGTATCCTTTCGGCGTGTTAAGAATTGCCAATAAATCCGGTACGGATATGAACTTATCCCTGCCGATAAGAGTTACAAGTACGTCAACCCTCGCCGCTGTGTTTATGAGTTCCTCGTAGTACCATTTATCGAGAATAACGTGGTTCTCGTCCGATACAAGGACAGTTTTGTCTGATTTTGCCATATGTGTCTCCTTTCTATAACATATATATTCCCGATACCGATATTTCATATGCGGTATGTTCGGTTCCGTCTTTGTCATATCTCCGGCTCTGAAATCTGCCGGTTATCCTTATCTTCTGCTCTGCTCCGCAATTCGCTATACGGTATGCGTTTCGCCCCCAGGCAATCGCCGGAATGTAATTCACGGCATCGTTACCGTCGCGGTTTACAATCGAGAAATCAATAACGGTTCTGTTCGTTAGCGGTGTACGTCTCGGCTCTTGTGGGTACTTAATCAGTCCGTCAAATTCAACGTGGTTGTAATCGCCCATATCAGTCTCTTCATAGACCTTTTGAGCGAATATATATACCTCAAGGTGTCTGTCCTTGCTGTAGTAGGTTCTGACCTCTCCGTCAAAATGTACTCTCTGACCTTTGCGTATCTTCTGTGCGAATATCTCCGGAACAATGCAAGGAACTTCATCATATGCCCCACTCATTCTGGCAACCTCGATAAGCACCTTATAGAATTTTTCGCCTACCGTAGTATGTGAGTATTCCGGCTCGGCAATCACGGTTCCGCTTATCTTTGCTACATTTCCCATTCCTTATCCTCCTTAAGTATGCTGATTGCCACATTCTGTACGAATGTCACGTTTGTAATAGGATGAAATCCCACATACCGTTTGAATGCTGCGCCCTCGTCATCAACGCATTTAAGTGCATCTCTAACGCGCTTAGCAAGGGTATCTGTCTTTATCTCTGATATTCCTGCTACTCTTTGAGCGACCTCGTTTATGCCTATCGCCCCTTTGTAGTACACGACTTCTTCTATTTCACTTGTCAATATCCTAAATCCCGGCATTTCCTCCGGTATTCCCATTTTCTTAAGTATGTTTTCTATTCGACTTCTCATTTTGACTTGCAATTCTCCTTTCTGTGTGGTACCATAAGAAATGGGTTTTACCGACCCTTTCTTATTTGATTTGATAAGGCTTGTGATTTAATTGTTGCAAGCCTTATCGTTTACCACCTTGGTAATCTTTCCGTCTTCAATTACGAAACTTAATCCGATTACATTGTGGATAACGGGCAAGTCGGTTACTACTGACATCTGATTAAAATCTGTGATAATCATTGCTATCTCCTTTCTGTTGAAAAATATAAATCCTCACTTTGCATATACGGTGTACCGAACGTGTGGTAGTGAAGTGTCCGGAAATAATACATATCATCCGGATATTCATTATCCGCAAGCGCATTTTTTACCGCTGCCGTAACGCTCTCCGTCCAACCGTAGTTTTCAAAGTTATCCCATTTGGTAACTGCAAACTGTTCGTCCTGATAAACGACCTCACGAACCGTGTTTGGGAATATGTCGCTGTTGATACGGTTAAGTATTGTCAATGCAACCATTGTCTGCGTTTCCACCGTCTGATTTCCGCTATCTGTAGGGATGTTCCATTTTAGAACCCCCTTACAATGTGTCTGCACCGCCTTATGTGGGATTGCATAACCTAAAGCCTTTGCAACATCACTTCCGGCAAAATAAACAACATCATTTTTCTCAACTGTTCGGATTTTCCCAAACTCTTCATTATTGAATATTTGTAAATCCATATACTTCTCCTTTCCAGATATTTTGTGATATAATCCTCTTATCTCATTTCAGAAAAGAGGTGGTAAAATTAATGGATAGTTCAAGACTTGCGGAGCTTTATGCGATTGCTAAAATTTGTGGTTATCAAGGCGATGTAACTAAATTCAAGGAAGAATATAGCAAATACTATGATGAATTTATGAACACCGTCAAAGCACAGCCGGTTAAAGTCGCAGCAATCAGTAATCCATTTCATGTTGGCTATTAATACTTGACAGCCAATAAGGCATTTGTGAGGGAGTTGAGTATCTTGCATTCGTCGTGTATTTTTTCAACTCTCTCACCTCTTACAACATCATTTGCAACGCCCAACGCCATTTGTTCTACATAATCCTGTAAGGTTCTTTGCATTGGGTCATCTTCTATTGTTCTTGGTTTTTCCATATATGCTTCTCCTTTCCTTAGTAACTTATAAAGTTACCTGCTTTGCAAAAAAAATATCCATAGGATTGTGGATTTCCAGTCCGTCAATCATAGCCTGGATTTCATCGCTGCCAAACACACCTTTCTGCATATGCGAATAGAATGTTTTGGTAGTTATTCCTATCATTTTAGCGACATCCGCTTGTGTTTTACCGCGTTCGGCGATAACTCCGCGAAGCTTGTTTGTGTCTATCATATTTTCATCTCCTTTCGTCATTGTAACTTATCAAGTTACTTTCATTATATCCTTTTTTTGTAACTTGTCAAGTTATTTTTTACTTGACTTGTAACTTTTTAGTGATATAATGAAGTTACCAATAGGAAAGGAGGAACATATGATGTCAATTGGAGACAGAATTAAAAAACGCCGTGAACTCTTGAATATGCCACAAGTTGAACTTGCCGGTAAAATTCAAGTATCAAAACAGACATTATATAAGTATGAGAACAATATCATAACGAACATTCCGAGTGATAAGCTTGAAAGCATTGCAAAGGTTCTTGATATTTCGCCATCTTATTTAATGGGTTGGGATGATAATTTTACGGATGATACCGCAGATCTAATTCCTGATTTGCTGTCCGATGCAGAACTGCTAGAAAATGTTAAGCGATTAAAAGTCCTTAACGCGGAACACCGGAGAACTATTTTCGACAATATAACCTATTGGTACGAGAAAGAGGGGCACTAGATGCCCCACTTTTTTTTGAATGATAATATCATTCGATATAAAAATTCGAGAAATCTGCCATTTTGGCACTCATTGACCTCATCTATTATTTTTTGTTTACATTCCATACAACAACCCTCCCGAATACCACACGATTATAGTAGCGATATGCCTATATTAGAACATTTGTTCTTGCTTGTCAACCCACATTGACAAAATATCCCACATAAAGTATCATTAAGTTCTAGTGACGGTGCCGCGCTACCAAACACCGCCACAGTCGGAACTTGAATATCCTCTTTCCGAGGACATTTACAATCATATCACACATTTTGTCGGGCATACGCGGTAATCTATCGCAATTCTCGACACGATTTTACAAGGAGAGACATATGGATAATAATAATCAATTTTATCAGCAACCACCACAATGGCAACAACCGTTCCCACCGCAGCCACAACCGCGACCATACAAGCCAAAAGGTACAGCGGCACTTGTTTTAGGTATCATAGGTATACTAACATCATTTATATTTGTCGGCGGTATTCTAGGCATTATAGCGATTGTACTAGGTGCAACCGGTTCAAGCGCGAACAAAAGATACGGTTATAAGGGTGGAACTGCCACAGCCGGTCTTGTCCTTGGCTCTATTGCAACCGCATTAATGGTAATCACAATAATAATTGCTGTATCAGGTAGCAATAACTCATCTTCAAAAACCGACTTGTCTAAAGATGATTTTGCCGCTACCTGCTCGGAACTCAACTATAAAGATGTTAAGCGCAATCCCGATAAGTATAAAGGGCAGAATTTTTACATTGATGTACAAATATTTGACGTATCAACCTCTTTCGGTACTACCACATACAAGGTGTTCACTAAAGACCCGGAATACGATATTTACGATGGCGATATGTTCTTTGTAACGGATAAGAGAGATACATCTGCTAAAGATTATGAAAAGCTGTTAGAAGAAGATATAATAAGAATATACGGAACTTTCAACGGACTTGTAGATACCACAAATTTCATTGACGGTTCAAACGGTCAAGAGATAAACCTCGATATGTTCTATGTAGATATTTTATCGAAATAAAAATAAGGCGTGCAGTACATAAGTACCACACGCCTTTTTAATGCCCTTAATCAAGCTGTTTGCCGTTTTTATCGTAGATATGGTAGCCGCTTGACTTGTATCTCTTCCAAGTCTTGTACGCACTACTCCAAGTGCAATAAGAACCGATTGCGTTCTTTTCGTCTCTGTAAGACTTCCTTACGCGATAAAATCCATTGCCACTTGTATAATTCGGGTAGCTTGTCAGTGTCAGTGTTTTCTTTTCAACCGTCCTTGCATTCCTGCCCTCTTTACGTCCGTAGTTGCAATAATGCTCATAGTATAACGGAAGATTACCGCCAAAAGCGTCTCTTAAGTCGGCATAATTCTCTTTGTAGGCAATCACATTAAATTCCGCACTTGCCTGCCTTGCTTCTTTCATACCGTACTGTTTGAAGTGCGCCCAAGCCTTGTCATAATCACTGCCGAAAGCCGCCTTAAGGTCGGCATATTTATTGAGGTAGTATTTCGGATTGAAAACCGGCGAATAATCAAGTCCGTTAAGTTTGTATTCTGCCGTATTAATGCCGGTAATGTCCGCGTCAATGTACGGTGTAGGATCAAGCCATTTATACTTGCTTTCATCATGTAAACCGCTTGTCGGAATGCCGTTCGGGTACTCTCTGACCTCAAAGTGAAGATGCGCTCCGTAACTTCCGCCAGTATTTCCCATAAAGCCGATGCGCTGTCCTTTCTTGACAAATTCGCCCTCATTGACGTATACCTTTTCAAGGTGTGCGTACAAGGTGCATATTTTGTCATTATGCTTAATCATTACATAATTACCATATCCCATTCCCTCTTTGTCCGGCACACCGTTTGTACCGGAGAGATAAGCTATAACCTTGATAACCGTACCGTCTGAATGTGCGGTAACGAAATCAAGCTGTGATTTGTATTTCACAAGGTCTATGCCTTGCGCCCACGCATTGCCATTCTTTTTGTTATCGCAATGTGTCTTGTATGTGCAGGTAATCTGATTTACTGCATCTTCTAATACTCTACTACTCATAATTTTTTACCTCCTAAGATAATTTAAGTGTGCCGATTAATGCAACACCGCAAGCGTCATTGTTGATTGCATTCGTCGAGTTCGGCATTACTAATTGCACATTCACGCCTGATTCTCCGCTTAACGATATTGATTGAGATGTTGGTCTGACATTCGTCTCAGCCGTGGAGCCATAGCAATATTTACCGCCTTGTCTGACCTTAATGCCCTCGCTTGATGTAAACGACAATGTAGCCTTACTTGCGCCAATAATAAGCCTTGTCGGGAGAAAAAAAGCTACTGTCTGACCGCCACCGGTTATATATCCGCCGGTAGAAAATACGATAGGTATGCTATCGCCCTTTGTCAGATATGCTTTTTCGGTTGCTTCAAAATAGACACGCCCACTTCCGAATACTGCTCCGCCGGCTGTCAGCTTAGATGTTTCCACACTGCCGTCCCAACCAAGCCTATATACATAGTCATAGTCCGTACCCTCTTTGCCGATATACGAACATATTCCGGTCGGCTGTGCGTTAGAACTCATTCCAAATTTATAGCCACGGCTGTCTGCTTTTGTTCTTAAATAATCAGCACCGATTGTAAATCCGCCGACTGTTCCACTTGTTGAGTAAAGGTTGCCCTCTTTATCGACTCTAAACGGACAATCTCCGTAATTAGTATGGTCTTTACCGCCGGCCGCAAATACCCATTTTGTGTTTACAGTCGGTCTTTGCATAACTGCTGTTCCGGTTTCGGCATCTCCGGCATAAATCTTGTTCGTTGTTATGCTCCACAAACCGATTGTAGCCGTAATTGCGCTTAAATCATCAACGCTTATTTTGTCTGCCGTAATGCTACCGGTTGTAATTTTCCCACCGTCAATCGTGGTGGTATTTGCGGAATAGATATTCTCAACCGATATATCATCCGGATTAGGTGACCAATCTGACGGAACATTACCGAATGACATTTTGAATTTACGAACACTGATTGTATGACTAGTGTTATTATTTGTTGTGTATACGGCCACTCCATAACGGTACTCATTATATGTTCCCCACGAACCGGATGTCAGTTTATCCAATGTCATAGTATAACTTAATGTACACCACTTATTATTTTCTCTTGTGCCTGCCAAATACTTTAAATTGTTACCCGAACCGTCAATATAACAGTTTGTATATATTGCGCGATACCAAGTTTTAAATCCGTCATTTGAGCCATAAACTTCACAAGCTATGAGATAGTTCTTCGGAGTGGTCGCAAGGTCATCTGCTTTTGCGTCAATAGTGATAACCACTTGCTTATCAGATTGTGAATTATCCGTAGCGTCAACATCAGTAATTGTTCGTATTGCATTCCAATTACCATTACCAGTTCGACTTGCGACTGTAAATCCATCATCATCTGTGGACATTAACCAATCACCATTTGAAGTAGATATTTTGCCAAAATTCTTTGTCGCAAGAAGTAAATTCCGGTCACCTACCGATAAATTATCCACAGTGTTTTTTATGCCCACAACCACACTGTTTGTGCTGATAGCATTGATAAATGCCGATTGTGAAGTAATCGTTGAGATTACCGCATTATCAGCGAATATGTTCTCAACATCAAGTTCATTTGCGGTTATGCTGTTTGCGACTATCTTATCCGCATTGATTGTACGGTCAGTAAGTACATATCCGTCTAAGCTGTCAACCGTAGTGCTTGTCAGTTCGCCGAGATTATTAAGTGCATAAAGCAATCCGCTTTCTGAACCTTTAAGAAGTATTCTATCCGCAACAAGTGTTCCTGCGGTTATCTTATTTGCGTTTACCTCTACGCTGTCGAGAAAGCCGGTTATATGCCCCTCAACTACGGTTGCACGGTCAATCAAGCCGACATTCGCAAACAATGTAGCCACGTTTGCGGTATCAATGTTTGTCAGTTCGATATTCGCGTACTTAATATCCGCTTGTTCCGCTGTCATATAGCCTAATTTGGCGGTCACGGCGGCTATGTTATCCGTAGTTATTGCCTTTGCACTTAACGTGTCAAATTTGCCCGATAATGCGTTAAGATTAGCAATCGTAGCGTACTTGATGTCTGCCTGCTCTGCGGATATTTTCGTTGCTATAACCTGATTAGCTGTTATGAGTTCCGCTGTCAGTCTTTGCATTTGAGATGTTATCGGACCGGTAGGGTTGATTGAATTATTTGTGTCAGATTGTCCGCAACTCTCAATCGAACATTTAAGACCGCCGTCACAATCGTAAACAATGCTTGTAATCGGGGCGGAATACTCCACACCGTCAGATGTTACTTTAACAATATCCCCGACTTCAAGTCGCCAATCGCCGAGACATTCAACCGTAAGCGGTCTATAAGTAAAACCGCCTATCTTCTTGTATACGGCATCAAGAACCGCCTGCGTCATAAACGGATTAGATATGTTGATTGCCATAGTACCGCTACCGCTTGTAAGGGTTTTACTGTCGTTATCCGTAGCAACCTCACATACTATCTTCTCAACTTTAAAAGCCTTGCTTGTTGTGAACTTTAAGCCATTCTCATAGTATTTAGTTGGACGTATAGTGTAATCAGCATCTTTGTACCACCGGAATTCAAGCTGACCTTGTGAATTAATGACAGCATTTCTACCTTGCCTTGCCGCCAAATAGCCTAACATTTCGCGCCTTGTATATCCTTTTGGGGCGGTCGCAATGGATATTGTCTTATCGTCCATTGTGCTTTCAACAAACGTGATACCGACTTGTGTGCATATCTCCTTGACGATGTTAATATCTTTGTTCGGATATTTCAGTTTTGACACATACGTCATTTCCATACTGCTGTACATACGGTCATATCCGGTGCAAGATGTTTTTCCCTCTTCCGCCGTGGCAGATGTTATCTTGAATATCCCGATTTGGATATATTCTATGTTGCCCTCTGATACCTCTAATCCCTCGAATAAGACCATTTCTCTGTTTTCAAGGTCAATCGTATCTTCATAAATAGAAAAAGTAATGCTTGACGATTGTGCGTTACCTATCGTTAAGTCACTACTTCCATTCTCCGATGCCGTTACCTTTAAGTCGGTAAGCGGTACTGTATATTCTGTTTCGCCTACGGTAAATTTGCCG
>UMDA01066693.1_pt1 | contig 17699 bp, 10 predicted proteins | sample 1964381 | NCBI WGS metagenome assembly UMDA01 (sample SAMEA4835983, study PRJEB28245) | human gut metagenome | biome: gut microbiome; material: fecal sample | place: Denmark | collected 2008 | reverse complement strand
CTAAAATTTTTATCCATAATCGTTTGAAGTTTTCCGCAAATTTCTCCGTCAAGATATGGCATTTTATCCCATTCTGCTTTAAGTTCAGGAGTTTTGTAAGAAAGCATTGTTGAAATATGTTCAAACATAAAATAATTAATCATGAAATCGTTTTCGGCCCAGTAATTTTCTAATGTCCTTTTTATAGCGTTTAAATTAGGGCTGTTCTTATCTGCACGGATAAAATAACAGGACATTTTGTTTTCCTGATTGTCTTTTTCAGGGTCTTTTCTGACCACGCAAAAACTCGAGTCGATAATCTCCTGCGGTATTTTATCTGTTAACATAATGGTTGAATCTATCCAAACGCCGCCATACTGTGTTAAAAGATACATTCTAAGTATGTCGCTAAACAGTGCAACAGGCATTTTGCCGGAGCTTACAAGGTCATAGTATCTCTGAGGGAGTTCTACATAATCTTTGATTGTGTCAAAAGAAAGAATATTGATTTTTCTATTGCCCTCATATTTTTGGACACTTTCAAAGCATCTTTGAATTAATTCAGGCGCGTTTTCTTTACCCTGATGCCAATAAGACCATAGTGGTAAATGATTTTGGTCGGTTGACAATTGTTCTTTTACCTGAACATCAAGATACTTCTTCAAATACCGTTTGGCCCAACGCGCTTTGATTTTTGAGCGCTTGACTTTATCAAAGATAAAAAGTTCAATTAATATTTTAAAAATGCTGTTTTTTAATTTGTTCATACTTTGCTGAATAATCTTTTTCTCAAATCTCTAAACGTATATTTTTTGAGAGTTTTCGGAATTCTTTCAATGAATGCCTTATAATCCTCCGGAATATACTTTCTTCTCCATGGTTTACCCGGATTTCCTGCATAATGCAGCATTATTACGTTTTTAACCTCATGTTTTAAAGTATCATCTGAATAAACATTTTTTAAGAATTTATACTCTTCAGACGTAGACCAGTCATCAGTATAATACAGGCTCTGGAATACTCCGTAGCGGTAAGGAAGGCTGTAAATCTTATCACAGGCAAGATTTAGAGTATCCAAATCAAAAAACTTCAATCTTGTGTTAAAGGTTTTTATAATATCAAATACGCGTGATACGAAATTTTCCTCGCGCATTTTCTTTGAATTAAAAATAATAAAACTTGAAATATAAGTCAATTCATTTTTATTTTCCGGAAAATACTTGTGACAGAGCATATTTTCGTTATTCGGCTCCATAGCCACTGCTGCGCATTCGTAATCTTTCAAATCAATATTATAAGCTTCTGTCAGGTCGCCTTTGAATAGAACGTCAGTGTCAGCATAGATTACTTTATCATACTGAGGCAGAAGTTCCGGTATAAGAAGCCTGTAATATACAATTTCTGTCCAGCTTCCGCCCTTGTTAATCGGTGCGCCTTTAAAGCGTTCTGTCGAAATGTATTCAAAAGTTATTGAATGTTTAGTATCTTCGCACATTTTGGCAAATTCCTGCGCAGTTTTATCATCAATATCAGGATGATAAACATAAATATCGTATTCAGTTTCAGGCTTTGCTGTGTCAATAAGACTTTTTATGGTAACTGCTGCACCTAAAATTATTCTTTTATCAAAAGTAAATACAACAGGTATTTTATTCATTTATTCCGCCCTTCGTGGTTATAAGTTTACGTAAATTTTCTTTAGAATTTTCATAAAGTTTATCAGCATAAGCTTTTAAATTCTTTTGCAGTTCGGAATATTTTTCAGAACTCATCTCAATTCCTTTTTGAAGAGCATTTGCAAATTCACTGTCTGTTTTGTACAAAATAGAATTTGAACTATCAAACCCGTTAATCGGCCCGAAACTTTCAATAATAATACAAGGTTTTGCAAATCCGTATACAAGCTGGAAGTTTCCGCTTGTTCCGGTTGTGTTGTACCTGATATGTCCGGGTTTGGTCTCGTCATAAGATGTTATAAGAAAATCGGCTTTTTCTATCTCGTCGTACATTTTGTCGAACGGAAGCCGGCCTTTGATATCAAAATACTGCTGTAATTCTTTTGGAAGTTTTTTCAAATGTCCTTTACCTATTACAGTGATTTTGAAATTACGAATGCCCTTTTCGTGTAATTCTTTTACAGAATTTATAATAAGGTCGTTGTTTTTCTTCTTGCCCTGAATTGCGCCAACTGTGACAAAGTTAACTATATCACTGTTTTTAGGCGTTAGTTTTACTTCTCCGAAATAGTGCGGATTAACGACAACAGAGTCTGCTTCCTTATAATTAAGTTTTCTCAATGTAATGATATCTTTTCTCCAGGTTCCGGCATCAACAGAGTGTTTAACTTCATGTTCTACAAAAAACAGTTTTGACTTGTCAGCCTCAGGATTAAAACTCTCATAGCATTGTTCATAATGAATACTGTCACATAGTTTTCCGGATGTGGTGACAAGAACACCGGAAACATCTTTCAGATTATTTTTCCGGAAAAATTCTTTTACCTCTTTGCGTGACATTTTGTTTAAAGTAAGGTTTTTATCTTCAAACCTTGAAAACAAACCGCTTTTGTAGTGCTGCGGGTTAACTATAACAGAAACGTGATAACCCAAATCAAGCAGATATTTGACATAACCCGGAACAACTTCTGAATGGCTTTTTGAACACGGTTCCCAGACAATAAAGGTTTTGGATTTTATTACAGGCTTTTTGTATTCAAAACAAGGCTTAATATAGGTTTCAAATAAAGCTTCGTAAAATCTCGGCCTGAATAAGAATAAAGGTCTGTATTTTACATACTCAATCAGCGATGCAATCTGGTTATCGTGTGTCCAGTGTTTTAAATCTTTTTCGCTTAATTTCCACGGAGTTAGCTGCAAATACTTGAAATAGAGCGGTCTGTGAACGCTAAAAGATGCATAATGCCATGGTTTTTTCTTTGCTACAAAATGGATAGCTTTTGGAGTTCTGGTATAGCTTGAGCGGTTTGTAAAGTTGCTGGATTGAACATTCCATTCATCTTCAACAAGCATTATTTTACCTTTGAGCGCTTCGTTTATAATCTCCTGATCGCCGAGTTTGATTGTGTCAAAATGTTCTTTTGTCCAATCAAGCAGGATTTTTTCCGCGTTAATTTTTCTAAGATTTTCAATATCCATAACCAGCATGCCGGCATTAACATAATTCGGATTAATTTTAGTAAGTTTTTTGCTAATATCTTTGACGCCTGCAATCGGGTAATCACCCATGTTAACGTTGAATAGCTTTGCAAGACTGCTTGTTACAACAAAGTCACAGTCAAAATAAATTACTCGTTTAACATTCGGAAGCAAAGTCGGAAGCTTGAGTCTGTAAAATGTTGGGATTGAAATATACTCATGTGTTCTCACATCCATATAATCTGTAAAAAGGCTGTTATCAATAGGAACAAACTTAATTTCACAATCCTTTATATCTTTTAAAGCAAGGATTTTATCTTTATTTTTTGATTTGATTCCTCCGTCAAGTATATAAAAACACAGAGAATCATCAGGATTAGCACTGTCCAGTATAGATGCAATTACAACACCTGCATATTTTGCATAATTATCATCACAAGCCAGACAAACATTTATCACAATAAACCCCCGCTATCTATTACAATAATACATATTAAACCAAATAAATCAACTTTTACACTCCCAAACATCCAATAGGAATAATAAAAACGCCATCTTGATTGTAAGCATATTTTCCAACTCCTGTGAGTACCATTTTAAAAGTAGGAGCTTTCATGTTTGATATATCTATATTTGATTCTAATTTATTAAGAGTTGCAATACCTTCTTGAATGAGCTTTTCTCCGCCAAGTTTTATTTCTGCCAGTCCGTAAGCTCCTCCTCTTAAATGTATCACAGCATCGCATTCAAGTCCGTTTTTGTCACGGTAATGATATACAGTGCCGTCTAATGCGTCTGCATATATTCTTAAATCTCTGATACATAAATTTTCAAAGAAAAATCCCATTGTGTTTAAATCATTAATCAAATCATCCGGCCCTAATTCCATTGCTGCTGCTGCGATAGACGGGTCGGTAAAATATCTTGTATCAGAAGTCCTGATTGCTGTTTTTGAACGTAAGTTCGGATTCCACGCTCTTGAATCTTCCAATACAAAAATTTTCTTTAATGCTTCTATATAATCCATTATCGTAGGATTTGATGCTATTTCACTGTCACCGGAAGGATTAACGTCTTGTGAAAGAGAAGAAATTTTACTTTGAGTGCCGATTGAACGAGCATATGAGCGCAATAACCTTTTGGTTTTTTCAGGATTTCTTTTAACATTATCTACGCGCGATATGTCATTATTAATAACAGAATCGTAATAATCAATTGCCTGCTGCAATGCTATTTCCCTTTTTTGTCCTATAGATTTAGGCCATCCGCCTCTGCAAATTAGATAAGCAATTTGTTCTATATCAAGATTATTTTCACAATCAATTTCTGCACTGCCTTTGAAAAGTTTTTCTAAAGAAATACTACCCGAACTGTCCCCTGATTCATAAAGTGACATCGGACGCATTAACATTCTGGATATTCTTCCGGTGCCGGTATGGGAAATTTCTGAAAAGTCAGCAGGAACTGCTGAACCTGTCAGTATAAATTGATTAAACTCGTCGCGTTCGTCAACTTCATACCTTATTGCATCCCATAATTTTGGAGCAAGCTGCCATTCGTCAATGAGGCGCGGGGTTTTACCTGCAAGCAGTCTTGATGGATTAATTTCAGACATTCTTATATTCTGTTCTCTTTCTGCAGGATCCTGCATTTTTAAAATACTTTTCGCGACTTGCGATGCAGTAGTAGTTTTTCCGCACCACTTTGCTCCTTCTATTAATACAGCCCCTTTGCTTGATAATTTTTTAGATAAAATTTTGTCTGAAATTCTTGCTCTGTATTTTTTCATGTTTTAATTATAACATTTATTTTATAGTTTGGCAATGTTTTATTTTATAGTTTGGCGTTCTTTTATTTTATAGTTTGGCATAAATTTATGCGACTGAAGGCGATTTGGAAAATTAACATACATTTGACAGAACACATTTGTCGCCTGACAGTTGGTCTTTCATTTACCCCCGTGCGTAGCTCCTTAAAATACGTTAAACGGGTAGTTTTACTATTTAGGATGGCTTGGAGGTTAAATATTGATTTGTAATTTTGACGATTGCCATCCGTCCATTTATCTACGTGCGTAGCACTCTTGTCATGGATAGCAGAATTTCCTGCGGAATATAAGTATTCTTTACTCCGGAATCAGTATTTGCCATAAAAAATTCAACAGTTTCACCCGGTTCAATTCCCAATTTATCAAAAGGAATACAAACATCAATAACATCTTCGTAAACAATTGTTATTCCTTCAGGATTATCAAGAGTCCACATGTTCGGATGCAGAACAGCGGTTAACCTCGGAGGATACAAAGTATCTTTCACAAGCGTAAGAGCAAGTTCGTGTTCAAACTTCTCCAGCAAAATCGGATAAGGATTGTCTGTCTTGCTGATAAGTCTTATATAAGCCCTGCTGCCAACCCTTGATGCATTTCTTGTATAAATATAAAACTGATTAATCCTGTCAACAAAACTTATTTCGCCCGAACCCTTATTTACATGCAGTCTGAAATAAATATTGTTCTCATCACAGCCGAAATTAATCTTATCAACATTCTTATTCTCTCTGAACACAGGTCCGTCAAGCATACTTAATGAACCTGAATTATACCAGTCGTCAAAACTCCTATTCAAGCCGTCCATCCGCGGTGTGATATTTCTTTTAGGGTGTCTGAACGGTACTTCAATTGTAGTTATCAGTGTTTTATCCAGATATTCGGGATAATTAATGCCCAATATAATGTACACATTTTTTAAACGTTCTCTGAACATATAGTCAAAAACAAAGTCCTGACCTGAGTTATTTGGTTCTCCGTACCACCAGAACCAGTCACTGCCTTCTGCAATAAGTAATTCGCGTTTTGCCTTATTAATATTAGGATTGGAGCTGTTTTCTTTAACATAGTTATCGAAATCATCCTTTGTCTTTTTCAAATAAGCCCAAGCTTTATTTTTCTCCGGCTCTCCAATCCAGAACTGGAAAGTTTTGTCTATCCAGGAACCTGAAAAAATTTTCTTTAAGCTTTTTTTATGCTTGTCTTCTCTGATATAATCGCTTATAAGAACAGTTTCAAGCGTTTCATCGTTTTCAATCATTGAATAAATATTTTCAAGAAAATCTCTTCCGTCATTCTGGTAATTTTCCCAGCAGTTTTCGCAGTCAGACGCTATTGTAAGCAGGTGTGTTTCATCAGGCGAAACAAGAAGTTTGTTTTGTATCATTTTGATTTTTTCATACAAATCACCGGCAGCCATTTGAGAATTTATTCCTGCATACTCAAAGTTTATAAGATTTGGAATAGACCTGTCGCGGAAAATGATATCAATTTCTTTTTCTTTTGTTTCGTAGCTGTAAACCTTTAAAAGGTGGTACGGGTCGTTTAAATTTCCTTTAAAATCTCTGATAAAATCAAAGTTTATTGAGTTAGCAAGGACTCCTTCGTCCGAAATAGTCCATTCAATACCTTCTTTTGCAAGCAGGTTAAGAGTTTTAGGCCCCAGACACAGTTCAGGCGGCCACATACCTTTCGGACGCACTCCAAAAACTTCTTCAATTCTGTCCAGTCCGCTTTTTATTTGATATTTTGCATCATCAAGCATTCCTAATGACTGAGGAAGTCCTTCTATTGTAATAACATTTTTTGTTGAACTTTTTACATCTATCAAAATCGGCAGGATTGAGTGGTAATAAGGGCTTGTAGTGAGTTCAATTCTTCCTGTCTGAATATACTTTTTATACGCAGGTATAATTTCTCGTATAATTTGTTTCTGTATATCAATAATTTCAACTCTGTCCTGCTGTGTATATCCATTTTGTTTTTCCCATAGCTCTTGAAGTCTTGGATATCTTTCAAAATGAACAGGGTCAATCCATACAAGGTTGAAGAGCGCCATTAAATCAGAAAATTCCTGTGCAGAAAAATCTTCTATTGCAGCAACATCTTTTGCAAAACGTTTTTGATACAGTTCTTTGTAATTCTCGCTTCTGTAAATCATTGTTTCGTATTTTGAGCTGAAAAAATTATTTAATATAAACGCTTTTTCTTCGTCTGTTAAATTTTCTGTATCAGAAACGGTGAGTTCGGAATGAATATCGTGGTATCCGTTTTCTGTATAATCCAGAATAGCGTCCAGAAGTGCGGGAACAATATTAAAATTAAGTTTTAATTTTGGAAACTTTTCCAGAATTAAAACCATATCGAGATAATCTTTTACTGCATGAAGTCTGACCCACGGCATCAGATACGTGCCTTCGAGTTCGTAAACCGGTTGATGCATATGCCAGTATATGGCAAGAGAGAGTTTCTTCACACGCTTATTCATACATCTAGAGTATAGCGTAAATCTTATGGATTATCAACATATCAAACCTTCGCACAGGACAAACCTGCCGAGCGGAGTCACTTCGCAGTAGTTTTTCAGCGAATCAACCAGACATTTGTTTTCGCAAAAACCGCCGGATAAATAGATTTTTTCAGGTTTTTTGCAGAAATTCCACGCATTAAAACCTATACCGTGTACGAATTTTGAGATTGCTTCTGATGGTTTTATGCCTGAAGATATTGAGTCCATAATTTTTTCCATCCCAAAAATTCCGCAGGTAACTGCAAATTTTTCCGGTGTAAATTTTAATTCATCGGGTTTAACACTGTAGAATTTTAAGAGCATTTCAACTGTTGCGCCGGTAGAGCTTGCGCAGGATGTATTCCAGTCCATATCGTGGAATTTTCCGTGTCTGAATTTAATCCACTTAGCATCTCTGCTCCCTAAATCAAGAATTGTTGCTTCTTTTGCTTCTCTTACTTCGGGATTTTTTTGGGCTCCTTGCGCCAGTGCAATAATTTCGTTCTCGCTTGCGTTTGCCATGTGTCCGCAGGAGCGTGTCGGAATAAGGTTTTGGGACTTTATAATATTCGAAGGCAGTATGAAATAATGCTTTCCGTCTTTTTCATATATTTCGTCTTCAAAAAGCTTTTCATCTGATATTATTTTTGAGTATGTTGTTCCGGCATCTAAGTAAATCATAGTTACAGTCTTGAAATTTTTGAAAAATGCGTTAAAATAAGAATACAGGCAAGGGCAGCGTGAATGCCCGTGCCCGCACCCTGATTAAAGGGTTCTGGCTATGAGAATTAGTACAATAATGAGTGCTAATTCTCTTTCGCTGATTTTGATTATCATTTTAACCTCCTTTCGTCAGCGAAAATAATAATTAAAATCTTTAGCCTGTATTCTTATTTCAATGTACAAATTTATTGTAATTTAAAAAATGTATATAATCAATGTATTTTCCTGCAGCAAAATAAGCTTTTTGTATTACAATAAAGAATATGGAACGTTTGGAAAAGTATTATAATCAAATAAAAAATTCTCCGGTTTTTTACGGTATGAATGACGAGGAACTCCGCGGTCTGCTGGAGTGCTTTAATGCCAGAATACGCCGTTATGAAAAAGATGAGATGATTATTCGTCAGGGTGATATGATTGCAAATATATACCTGATTTTGGACGGCGAAGTTAATATTGAAAAAGACTCTTACTGGGGAAGAAGAATTATAATTTCCAGACTTTCACGCAACGATAATCTTGCGCTCTCTTTTGTCGGCTCAAAAGATGTTGAATCAAGCGTAGATGCAATCGCAATCAAAGATACGCTGGTGTTAGTTTTGAGTTATGAAAAATGTACATCAATGTGTCAGAATGCGTGTACAAGACATAAAGTTTTAATTAATAACCTGTTTCAGATTTTGTCTAAAGAGAACATTGAACTTATACAAAAAATTGAGAATGTTTCGCAAAAAACTATCCGTGACAAGCTTTTGACTTATCTTTCTAATGAAGCTCAGAAAAGACATTCAAACAGTTTTGATATACATTTTAACCGTCAGGATTTGGCGGATTATTTGAATGTTGACAGGAGCGCAATGAGTTTTGAATTATCAAAGCTTCAAAAAGAAGGTTTAATAGAGTACAACAAAAATCATTTTGAATTATTGTCGTAACAATGATAAACTAACATTATGAAAAAGATTTTGATAGTATTTTTATGTTTGTTGTTTTTTGCACCTGCATTTGCGGTAAATGACGTAAGCTTTATTTATATTAACGGTTCTAACAACAATGATGAGAAGATGAAGAACTGGTACGAAGAAGGTGTCAGGAAACTTCACCCGATACTCAGGAAGAAGTTTGAAAAAAATTCTGTAATTAAGAAATATTATTCCTCACTCGGAGGTTTAAATGTTTCTTCTGAACCTGTAATATTTTTCTGGGGTGACAAGAGTGAAAAAGATTTAGCTTTTGTAAAAAGCCAGCTTGACGTTTCAAAAGCAATAAGCTCTACAGGTGCCTATATTGCCAGAAGCCTTATTGCTCAATATATGCATGATGCAATATGGGTTCAGAAATCGCATAATATGGTTCCTATTTTGGAAGAGCTGAACACTTATGTTAAAGAACAGAGTGCAGAAGGCAGAGATGTTATTCTTTACGGATATTCTGCAGGTACTTTTATTACATATGAATACTTATTCAACAAACTCAGGTATATAAATCCAGAAAAATTATTTGAGAGCTTGAAAATGGATGATGAGTTTCTTGCATATGTAAGAGAAAATCCAAAGAAAAACACCTGTATTTCTGCTCTTTCTTATAGTTATGCAGGTATTGGAACTGTTTCTGAAACAGGTCAGATAATTTTAAATCAGGATAGGGAAAAGCTAAAGACTAATTATTTAAAACTTGATGAACAGACAGAGCTCGCCTGTGCGCCTGATAACAGGCTCAAAGGTATTGTGAACTTTGCAAGCCCTCTGGTGCTTTTCTATTCTGACCTTGCTGATTCGGACTATGAGCTTAATTATTACAACAAATTAATGACAAAATATATTTTCGAAAACGGGATTTTCTGGATAACGGTTAATTTTAGAGAAGATCCGCTCGGATTTCCGACAAGCAGAAACCTTACAGTTAACGAAATTCAAGACAGGCTGGATATGCAGATAGAAAACCCTTCCGGTGTTATTTATGATGACTCAAGCGTTTGGAGCAGGAGGCTTTTTGCTTTTGCGCATACTTCATACTGGTCTGCAAGAGGTACTTTTTCTAAGGCTGTTGTGAAGAGTTTTATTAACGGATACAAATTCCAGTATGACCCGAAATATCAGGCAAAAGTTCTCAAAAGAAAAAGTAAAAAAGCTGAATTATAAAAGAAGCTGTTTCTTTATGTAATCAGTTATTCGTTTTGCAACTCCGCCTTCAGGTAGAACAAATTGTTTTTTTATTATTCTATCTCTTGTTTCTTTTAGAGCATCGTTTTCATACGCAAAAATTTCTTCAAGAATATTTTCAATCTCTTCAACTTTTTGAGGCTTATACATGCCCTTTCTTAATTCCAGCCCAAAGTCATTGAAAGGCATTCTGCTCTTGCTCTCGAGCAGTACAATAGGTTTTCCGCTGACAAAATATTCACCTAAGAAAGACGAACTGTCTGTAATCAAAATGTCAGAAGTTTTGAAAACGTCATAATAGTTTCCGAGTGTATACGCATTCCCGTTAGGAAGCTCTCTCCACTGCTTAATGTAGTTTTCGTACTCTTCTCCTGTCATAAAACCGGTTGCTTCGCATTTGGATTTTAGAACAGGATGCGGTTTTATCAGAAATTCGTATTGAGGATGATTTTTTGCAAAATCAAGGAAGAATTGTGCCTGCTCAACAAAATTTGACATTCCAAATCCGCCGTCGCGTTCGATTGAATGGTGCGGCGCATAAATTATACGCGGTTTAGCATGATTTTCATCCTTCCAGATTTTTTCAAATTCAGGATTGACCGGAAGATTGTAAGCATCCATTTTAGGATAACCTGTTACAAAAAGAATGTCTTTGTTTTTGAGATTTGTACCGTTTTCGTAGAACGGTTTGTGCCATTTGCTTTCTGCAAACATTGTCCACAAATTAGAACAGAAGTTTCTCGGGGTTGTTGTTCCCCAGCACTTGCTCTCTACCAGATTAAAGCCATATGATACCGCGCAGGTAAGCGCAAATTCCGAGGTAATTGAAGGCGGAATTTTATGCACATCAACAAACCACGGATGTGTGTAAAAAATTATGTCTGCACCAAGTTCTTTTAAATCTATGCATATTTCATTTTTGTAATCATATCCATCAATAATAGGCATATTCCGTTGGGAGAAAAACTCAATGTCTTCCTTTTGAGGATAAATTTTGTCTTTAAATCTTGTTGTTAGAGGTAATGTTACAAGCAGCAGTTCAAAACGGCTGTCCTTTTTCAATTCGTCATAAACAGACTGCCAGCCCCACTTCTGGTTGCTTTCTACTATGAAAATTACCTTTATTTTATCTTTTTTCTTTCTCAGACGTTTAAGAACTTTTTGATAATTTAATTTTGAATTAAATTCTATATTGTTGCAGGAGAAAAAATACTTGGCTGTTTTAAATGGATTTTTGGTAAATGCTAAATATTTTGCAGCTGTTTTTGCTTTAAGTATAAATGAAATAAATTTTCCTTTTAATGCCATTTCGTTAATATAGCGAAATTCTTTATTTTCGTGAAAAAAGTCAAATGTATTGAGGTAGTTTAAACAGGTCAGATGGTCGAATACCGTAAAAATCAGGACATCATAATCTGTTTTGCTTAAATCCGACGGCTTTATCGTTTTAAACCCCAGATAAGTATCGGGTTTGTTTTTTTCATATTTTACATCACAGACAGCAACTATATTAAGTTTGGTTTTGATATCATAAAGCTCTACAATTTTATCAAACAAAAGACCGCAGCCGTATAGAATAACTTTTTTGTTTTTATATTGTTTAGCCCACTGTTCAAGACGTAAACTAAAGTTGTGTTCTTTTAAATAGTTATCATAAACTGAACTCATAGGTATACCTTATTTTACATATAATTCTTCCGGAATAGCGTATAAAATTGTTTCATCATTATCAGGCGAATACTGTCCAATTTTGAAAATGTAATTTTTGAGTATATTATGCAGATAGATAGGAATATCCTGCATATCATTGTTGCTGTGATAAATAGATATTGCAAGCTGTGGGCGGTGTTTTATTAATGTTTGTTCAGCACCTTTCAGAGCTTTCATTTCCGCACCTTCAATATCCATTTTTATAAAATCTACTTTTTCGATGTTGTTTTCACTGACATACTCGTCAATAGATATTGCATCAACAGTAAAGTTTTGTTCTGAGCCGTTTTTATTTAACGGAGGATTAATTCCTGATGAATAAGGTGCTGCAACATTTTCTGTAAAAACAAGCTTTTCTTTTCTATCCCACAAGGCAAGAGGAATTATCTCTAATTCTTCCAAAGAATCAATTATGTGAGCAATAGATTTATTTTTAACCTTGTCGTAGATAAGTTCAAAAGCATAAATCTTTTTTAGGTTTTTAAACAGTTTTTTAAAAACGATGGTATTTAATCCGTTAAACATTCCGCCTTCAAGTACGACTTCAATGGCATCGTTTTTAATGTAGGAGGTATAGTGTTTTATTGTTCGTTTCCTGTCCGGAGTAATATTGTGTTCTTTTTGTACAAATTCTTTGAGCTTGTCTGTATTGCCTGTGATTCTTGCTTCTATTAAATCTTTATAAAGCTGTTTATCTTTTTCTGAGTCCAGAAAGTTTAATATTTCAGATATTTTAGATGGAATAAACTGATATTTTTTTAACAAATAAGGAGAAATTCTAACATAATTCTTAATATCATAGTAGAATAACATTGCGTCAATAACAGTGCAGTCTGAACGTGTAGAGATTATCATGTAATCAAAATTATTTTTTATCTCCGGCATGTTTTCCGGCTTATAGATTTTAACTCCATCAATCTCACCCTGTTTTACAGAGTCAATAAACGCACAAACAGTTGTGTCCTGTCGATATTTAGCAAGTTCTTCCTTTATTGAACGTCCTGCATTTGCAGCACCCCAAATACAAATTTTTGCATTCTCAGGAATGCCGGCAAACAAATTTTTTATATCATCAGGCATACAGTACCACCTCTCCTCTTGTAAATATCGTAGCAAATATGCAGATTGGTGTCAAATAAAGCTTTAGTATATAATATACTCATGCCAAAAGATTTTTTTGAAGAAAACAGAACAAAAATAGAGAAGATAAGCAAAAAGCTTAAGAATAAAAAAGTTATAATTTATGGTACAGGTAAGCTTTTTCAATTTTTAAAAAGTGAAAATGTCTTTTCGGACTGGGATGTGGTAGGAGTATGCGATAATAAATACCTGCCTGAAGATGAAAATGTTGAGTGTGAGGGTTACAGAATAATTAACCACGACAATCTTAATAATTATAAAGCTGATTACATTTTCATATCTGTTCAAAAATACCGGCCGGTTTTAAACAGGCTGAAAAAATCGGAACTAAATGCAAAAATTATATCTCTGGAGAATGATTTAAATCTTCCGGCATGGCTTAAGCGGATTATATACAGAAAAACTAATACATTTGTTTATGTAAAATCTGACGGAAGAAAAGTTTTCAATCCTAAAATCAAAAATCTTAAAGTTAAATTTTATGGAAAAAACAATTATGTTGAAATACATGAACCTGTTGCTATATCAGAAAAAATGTATATTTCATGTTACAGCGGATGCAGGATTATGATAAGAGAAAATAATCTGATAAAATCCCTGGCAGTATACTCCGGTAATAATACAGATTTAGAAATAGGTAAAAATAATTCAATAGAAGATGTTATTATAAGCCTGAAAAATGCTTCCAAAACTAAACTTACAATTGGTTCGAACTGTATGTTAAGTTATGGAATTTTCTTGAGGACATCTGACGGTCACGCAATATATGATACCAGAACCCGACAGATGTTAAATAAACCGGCAGATATTGTAATTGGAAATCATGTGTGGATTTCAGCTGACTGTAAAGTTCTTAAAGGTGTAACTGTTCCCAACAATTGTATTATTGGAACAAACTCTGTAGTAACAAAGAAATTTACAGAAGAAAATTGTATTATTGCCGGCAATCCTGCAGGTGTTTTAAAGCGCGAAGTAAATTGGATTAAGAATCCGACTCTTATTTAATTCTCTTTAAAGACGAGAGGAAGTTAAAGTTAATCACATCACCGTCAACCGTTGTCAAGAATACCTGACAATCCTTTTCGTCAGCATTAATTGGCGGAAGCTGTGAAAGCTCAGCCGCGTAATAGTTGCTGTCATTTCTTCCGCTAGCAGAAATTCTGTTTGCGATACTGTTTAATGAAATGTTTCTCAAAAATCCTGCAAAACCCTCGCCTTTGTTAGACATTTTGGTATAAATTCTAAGAGATGCATCATTAGTTATTAAATCATATCGCCCGATGATAAATGAACTCAATTGTTTTGCAGAAGATTTTATCATCATTCTCTGAACGACATTGTCCTTAATCTTCATCTCACCTTTAATTACGTCGAAATCCCCGTTCGGAATATTTACTAAATCACCGAATGTTGCCGGAGAAATCATTGCAAGCGGATTTCTAAAGAGTGATGCTGCTTTCAGGATATATTCAACATATCCGACTTTTTCAATTGTTCCATTCTGGATATCAAATTTAATTTCGCCGTTAAGTTTCAAACTCTCATCAGAGCTGATTTCTATCAAACCTCTGGCCTTGCCGGAAATTTCTCGCGGAAGTCCTAAAACTGCTGATGCCATTACATCAGAATTAACGTCTTTTATTCCCAATCTCAAATAGTATTGTTTTTTGATTAAATCTGCTTTAACTTTCAGAGTAGAAATACCTTCTGCAATATCAAATTTATTTGACTGAACCTGTAAAACACCATCCTTATCAAGCGTTAGATTGGCGTGCAGATTGCCAAAATTGACCTCCTTGTATTTACCCTTATCAAGATGAAGCATACATTTTTCAACAATGATTAATCCCTTTGTAAATGTTGGAACATCATCACTGTCAGTTGTCTGTTTATCTGCATCAAGCACCTGTTCGGTTGTTTTTTGAGTCGTTTGAGAACTGTTTACTGCGAGTAATTTTTCTATATCGACATTATCTAATGTGAGGTTTACGCTTTTGACCACAATAGGAAGGCGTAAATCGTTTACAATATATCCGTTAAAATCATATTTTGTACGTTTATATCTGCCTTCTGCAATTGCTCCGAGCTTGTCGCCTTTAGCGCCGACTTTTGCTGACTTGATATATAATCTCTGTGCCGGAATAAATACTTTGTCAAAGCTTATTACACCATCCATTTTAGGGAATGCTCCGGAGTTATCAATACTGATTTCTCCTGAAACCGTACCTTTCTTGAATATTTTCTGGCATGCGAGGAAGTTCAAAAATTCACTCGGAAGCGGACGCGGAATATTAAGATGAATATCCAGCATTTTCATATTATCAGCCATATCAAGATTACCCTTGATGGCAAGAACAGGTGTGAGTCCTTGTTTCAGCTCGTTAGTAATGTAATAATCAATAGTATTAATTTTCAAAATGTTTTTTACAACGCTCAAGTCAACTTTGAATAACGTTTTGTAATCCTTCAAGACCATTGATTGGTCGCCTAACTTAAATCCTTCTCCCTCATTAAGAAGGAAATACCATACAACATCGCAAGAGCCGTTTTTCGATGTGAGCGTCAGCCTTGAGCCGGCGTCACCGACAAGCGAAATCGGAGCACCAAGCATTTTGGAAATATAATTCTTGAAGAAATCATCATTTACAAAAATATCCGAAACAATTTCAGTATCGCATGTTTTCCAGTAATCCTTTACACTGCCCGACATAACAAGGCTGTTTTCTTTTTTGTTATTGTAAAATCCTTTGAAATCTTTCAGTGTAATGGTTGTATTTCCAATTTCAACCAGCCCCTGCGTAACTTTTACAGGCATGCCTAGAAGATCTTTAATCTTAAATTCGGATTCGTTTACGTTAACATCACCGCGTATAGTGTTTTTAGCTAAATGCAGATTAAAATCTACACTTCCCTTAACATCTAGTATCGGCGCCAGAAGCTCCTTACCGTTTGGAATAATTATATTGGATGTTACTATGTTAAAAATATCTCGCGCAGAGAAGTTTTTTGATGCAATATTTATTTCCATTCCGGTTTTTCTTGAGGCAAAAGCGTCAATTATGACATTAGACCTGTCGATTTCTATCGGGAACTTATCAACATGCAGCTCTCCGCTGCCCATATAAATTCTGTCCTTGTCATCAGCAGAAACAGTAATTTTTTCTTTGCCCTTTGTCATCTCAAGGTCAAAATCAAAATGCAGGGGGTAAATACCATCAGCTCTTGTTCTGTCAAGAAGAACATTTTTTGCATCGAATTTTATTCCAAAATCAGAGGTATCATATGTTATTAGACAATTTTTTACACCCAGAACTGCTGAAAAAATATCAATTCTAAAGTCGCTTTTTTTCTGTTCTTTTTGTTCTGGCTGCGGGAATAGCTCAACCAGACCGGAAGCGTTTACGTAAACATTTTCAGCAAGAAGTCTCTCTACAATCAGACGTTTGGCAAAAATATCCTGAAAAGAAAATGCTGTGTCGATGTTTTTAAGATTTAAAAGTTCTTTATTATTCTTAGATAAACTAAGTTCAGCGAGTGTGAATCCTATTTTTGGATTTAATCCTGTGCTTAGTTTAGGATTTGTAATTTTTAATTCTGCTCCCAGAAATTTATTAGTTTCTTTTGTAACAATGTTGTTGACCCAGCTGCTTGATACTACGGCCGGTAAAATCCACAGATAGGAAGCTGCTGCTGTTCCTGCAAGTATTAAAACGGTTACTCCGCTCCAGATAAAAGCTCTTTTTGCAAATCTTTTCATACCAGTAATTATAGCACAAATTATATAAACAAATTAGAGTTAGAATAGCTGCTTTCTTCGATATATTTTGCAACGCCGCCAATTTCAACTCCGTCAATAAGTTCTTCCGGCTTTATTCCCATAACATCCATTGACATGTTGCAAGCTATAAATTTAATGCCGGCTTCTCTAGCTTGAGTTAAAAGTTCATTTAAGGTTGAAACATTTTTCTGCTTCATAACCCACTTCATCATTAATGAACCTGCTCCGAGCATATTCATTTTTGATAAGGTAAGTTTTTCAGTGCCTTTCGGCATCATAAGCCCGAACATTTTGTCGATTATCCCTTTTTTAACCCTGCTCTGAGGTTTCCTTAAAATATTTAACCCCCAGAACGTGAAAAATAATGTGACATCTTTGCCGGCAGCTTTAGCCCCGTTTGCTATAATCAATGCTGCTAACGCTTTGTCTAAATCATTCGAAAATACTACAATAGTCTGTCCATTTCCCGAAGATTTCTCAATAACAGCCGGCTTTCCGTCTTTTCGAATGACTGCTGTAATAACTTTTTTCTCTGTTTTCAAATCCAAAAGAGAATTGCCTGTCGTTTTGCACCATGCACCAATATCAGATTTAAAACCTCTGTCGGTGGAAGTAACTTCAATAATGCTTCCTTCATTCAGTTCTGCTATCTTAGAAGCAACCTTCATAATCGGCCCCGGACATTGCAGGCCAGAAGCATCAACTTTAATTACATCAG
>UMDA01006459.1_pt1 | contig 17808 bp, 10 predicted proteins | sample 1964381 | NCBI WGS metagenome assembly UMDA01 (sample SAMEA4835983, study PRJEB28245) | human gut metagenome | biome: gut microbiome; material: fecal sample | place: Denmark | collected 2008 | reverse complement strand
GTACTGTTTAAAAATGTCCAGGCATAACCCTGTTGCTGCGCTTGATGAAAAAAGCCGCACGATAATTACAGGCACCAGTTCAGATGGCAGGCCCACCGGCTCTGTGATTTTTCCGATCAGGCGTGCCATCAGCTCAAGAAGTCCCGAAGACCGCAGGACACGCACTCCCACCATAAGCCCGATTAACGTCGGCAGAACCGTTACCACTGTTTTAATTCCGTCTTTTGCTCCGTTGATAAAATCCTCATACACCTTATTTTTGTGCAGGACACCGTATCCGACTATGTAAAATACCAGAAACGGAATGATGAATTCCGACAGATAAAGTAAAATTTTCATATACAAAAAAGGAAGCATAGAATATTTATAACATTCTATGCCTCCTGTATGTTATTATTTCCTGTGTCTGGAAATTAACCTTCGAATTCTGTTTATCGGATCCTTCTTCTCCTTGGCCTCTTCCTTAAGCCGTTCTTCCTCATGTTGTTCTATATCATATTGTTCATATAATTCGTACTTGCCTTTATTCTTAAGGCCACGCTTCACTCCGCGCTCAATCAGATCATATATTACTGCAAAAAGCGGTACTCCGACCAGCATTCCTGCAAATCCGAATAAGCCTCCAAAGAAAATAATTGAGAACAATACCCAGAAACTCGAAAGACCGGTTGTGTTACCGAGAATTTTCGGTCCGAGTATATTTCCGTCAAACTGCTGTATCGCAATAATCATTATAATAAAATATAAACATTTAACCGGACTAACCATAAAAGCAATAAGCGCACACGGAACCGCTCCAATCCACGGACCGAAAAACGGTATAACATTGGTAACTCCGACAATAACACTTATGAGCATGGCATACGGTATCTTAAATATGGTCGTAACAATAAATGTAATGATACCTATAATTATTGAGTCAATAATTTTACCGTTGATGAAACCACTGAACATCTTATCAACATAACAGATTTCTTCCATAATTCTGTCAGCCCATTTTTTCTTAAATACACTGTATATAATCATCTTGCCCTGCGCCGCCAGTTTCTTGCGCTGTGCAAGAATATATACACATGCCACCAGACCTATTAAAAGATTCTTAAGAAATGCCAACACACCTTTAACTCCGACAGTAACTCCGCTTATTACTTTATCGGTAATCATTCCATCACTTGTTCCGTCGCCAAAAAGCTGTGTCACTATCTTCTGCATATTTTTAAGTGTATCATCGCTGAACTGCGTAACCGTATCTTCAAATACAGTGCCTTTGCTGATACCTACAAGCCAGTCCATCACATCGGAATATGCATCCGGAATAGCCTCGACCAATACCTTAACGCTGTCTATAACCTGTGGAATAACTGTGGCAAATATAACATACATAAATGCGAGAAAAATAATAACTGCAAAAAATATACTTAAATTCTGCGAAAGTTTCTTTGCTCCATTTCTGTTTTTCATATTGGAAAACCATTTGGCTGTCCATTTTTCAAACACGACGCAAATAGGCTTAAGCAGATAAGCGAGAACCGCGCCCACGGTAAACGGCATAAGGCATGACCATATGCTTTTGAAAAATCCGAAAAGCGTATGATCCTTAAAGAACGAAAAATAGAACAAAATACTGCCCGCGACTACAATAAAAAGCATCAGGCCTATCTTCGCATATTCATTTTTCATGGGAAATCTGCGTTTCCCGTTATTCACTGTGGGTTTTCCGGTATTATTATCCATTATATTCCTCCAAAATAAAAGCTATTTGTTCTTATTTTATTCTATTATTCATCCATTTACAAGCAAAAAAAAGACCCCGGAGCCAAATTAACTCCGAGGTCCTTGTGATTTTAATGATTACTCAAAAAGTCTGCTGTATTTTACAAGGTATTCATATCTTGCCTTAGCATTCTCTTCTGCTGCTGCGAACAGCTTCTCAGCTCTTTCCGGATTAGCCTTTGCAAGTCTTGCATAACGAGCCTCATTCATGATGAAGTCTCTGTAGCTTCCTGTAGGAGCCTTAGAATCAAGTGTGAACGGATTCTTTCCTTCATCCTTAAGAGCAGGATTGAATCTGAAGAGGTTCCAGTAACCTGAATCAACTGCTGCCTTCTCAACGTCCTGAGCATGTGCCATACCGGTCTTGATGCTGTGGTTGATACATGGAGCATATGCGATGATAAGTGATGGTCCCGGATATGCCTCAGCCTCTGCAATAGCCTTGATACACTGGTTGCGGTCTGCACCCATAGCGATCTGTGCTACATATACATAACCATAGCTCATTGCGATGCTTGCGATATCCTTCTGCTTAACTTCCTTACCTGCTGCTGCGAATTCTGCAACTGCACCGGTAGGAGTAGCCTTGGATGCCTGTCCACCTGTATTTGAATATACCTCTGTATTAAATACGAAGATATTGATATCTTTCTTGGAAGCGATTACATGGTCAACACCACCGAATCCGATGTCGTATGCCCATCCGTCACCACCGAATACCCACTGTGACTTCTTGGAAAGCATATCCTTGTCATTAAGGATTTCCTTAGCTGCGTCAGAGTTCTCATTTGCAAGTGCTGCAACGAGCTTCTGAGTAGCTGTTCCGTTAGTTGAACCACACATAAATGTGTCGAGGTATTCTTTAGCTGCTGCCTTAACATCATCATTAGATGTTGTCTCAAGTACTTCTTCAACCTTTGCTTTAAGTCTTGTTCTGATAGCCTTCTGAGCAAGCTGCATACCCATACCAAACTCAGCGTTATCCTCGAAGAGTGAGTTGGACCAAGCTGGACCATGTCCCTGCTTGTTAACTGTGTAAGGTGTTGAAGGTGATGAGTTACCCCAGATAGATGAACATCCTGTTGCATTGGCAATGTACATTCTGTCACCGAAAAGCTGGGTGATAAGTTTAGCATAAGGTGTCTCACCACAACCTGCACATGCTCCTGAGAACTCAAGGAGTGGCTGCTTGAACTGGCTTCCCTTAACTGTTGTATCTTTGAATTTCTCGAATACTTCAGGCTTATCAGCAAGTGACTGACCATAATCGTATGCGTTCTGCTGTGTTCTGTCTTCGTCATCAAATCTTACCATTGTAAGAGCTTTTTCCTTAGCAGGACATACATTTACGCAGACCTTACAATCCATACAGTCAAATTCTGAAACTGTCATAGCGAACTTCATTCCAGGCATTCCTGTCATATCAGCCATCTTCATTCCGGCAGGAGCATTAGCTGCCTCAGCCTCTGTAAGAGCAACCGGTCTGATAACTGCATGAGGACATACATATGAACAGAAGTTACACTGGATACATTTAGCAGGATCCCATGAAGGAACTGTTGTTGCAACACCACGTTTCTCAAATGCAGCTGCACCTGAAGGAGTTGAACCATCAACATATTCCTTGAATGCTGATACAGGGAGCTTGTTACCTTCCTGTCCGTTAACTGCATGCTGGATGTTATTAACGAAATCAACTACGTCTTTTCTTGAACCTGTTGCTGTTGATGAAAGATTCTCATCCTTAGCATCCTTCCAGCTTTCAGGAACCTTAACTTCAACTACGTTAGCAAGTCCGGCGTCGATAGCGTTATGATTCTTCTTAACGACATCTTCACCTTTCTTCATGTAGCTGGCTGTTGCTGCATCCTTCATATACTTAACTGCATCATCAATAGGAATGATGTTTGCAAGTTTGAAGAAAGCTGCCTGAAGAATTGTATTAATACGAGCACCCATACCTGTCTCGATACCAAGCTTGATACCATCGATTGTATAGAACTTGATGTTGTGCTCTGCGATATATCTCTTAGCCTGTCCCGGAAGATGTTCCTCAAGTCCTGCCATATCCCAATCGCAGTTAAGAAGGAATGTTCCGCCGTCCTTAAGATCCTGAACCATGTTGTACTTACGTACATATGCAGGATTATGACATGCTACGAAATCTGCCTTATTAATAAGGTATGTAGAATGTATCTTTGAGTGACCGAAACGAAGGTGTGAAATTGTAACACCGCCTGACTTCTTGGAGTCATAATCAAAATATGCCTGAGCATACATATCTGTGTGGTCACCGATAATCTTGATAGAGTTCTTGTTAGCACCAACAGTACCGTCCGCACCAAGTCCCCAGAACTTACAGCTTGTAATTCCTTCCGGAGCTGTTACAGGTGAAGGACCTGTAGGAAGTGAAAGATTAGTTACATCATCGTTGATACCGATTGTAAATCTCTTCTTCTCTGTGTTATTGTATACTGCGATAATCTGTGCAGGTGTTGTATCCTTAGAACCAAGTCCGTAACGTCCTGTAAATACCGGAACGTCAGCAAACTCTGTATCCTTAATAGCTGCAACAACATCAAGGTAAAGCGGCTCACCGATTGAACCAGGTTCCTTGGTTCTGTCAAGTACGGAAATCTGCTTAACTGTCTTAGGCATAACCGCAAGAAGATGCTTTGCGCTGAAAGGTCTGTAAAGACGAACCTTGATAACGCCGACTTTCTCGCCTGCCTTAAGGAGATAATCAATTGTCTCATCGATTGTCTCACATACTGAACCCATTGCGATGATAACCTTCTCGGCATCCTCTGCACCATAGTAATTGAAAAGCTTGTAATCTGTTCCGATCTTAGCATTAACCTTATTCATATACTCTTCAACTACTTCAGGAAGTGCATCATAATATGGGTTACATGATTCTCTTGCCTGGAAGAAGATGTCAGGGTTCTGAGCTGAACCTCTCTGACATGGATGCTCAGGGTTAAGAGCATGACGACGGAATGCATTGATTGCATCCATATCAACCATATCTTTGAGATCTTCATAATCCCACATCTCGATCTTCTGAATCTCATGTGATGTACGGAAACCATCGAAGAAGTTAAGGAACGGTACCTTACCCTTGATAGCTGCGCAATGTGCAACAGGAGTTAAGTCCATAACTTCCTGAACGCTTGATTCACAGAGCATTGCAAAACCTGTCTGACGGCATGCATATACATCAGAGTGATCGCCAAAAATATTAAGTGCATGTGTAGCTACACAACGTGCTGATACATCTATTACGCAAGGAAGCTGCTCACCGGCTATCTTATACATATTAGGGATCATAAGTAAAAGACCCTGTGATGCTGTAAACGTTGTTGTAAGAGCACCTGCTGAAAGAGAACCGTGAACTGCACCTGCTGCACCGGCTTCTGACTGCATTTCAGTAAGCTGAACCTCCTGGCCGAAAATATTCTTTCTGCCCTGAGTTGCCCATTCATCAGCGCATTCTGCCATTACGGATGATGGGGTGATAGGATAGATGGCTGCAACATCTGAGTACGCATATGAAACGTGTGCTGCTGCATTGTTTCCATCCATGGTTTTCATTTTTCTTGCCATTTTAAAGTTTTCCTCCTAAAACTAATATATTAAACAGTCATATATGAATAGTATCATAGACTGATTCATATCTATATAATTATAATACTAAGTTAAAAATACATCAACCTTTTCTAATGATTTTCTTCCGGTTCGTCTTCTTCCAGTGCCTGAATATCGTATTCTACACGCACCTGTTCCATCCCGGTATGACTATGGAACTCATCCAGTATACGTCTGGCAACCATACATGCATCGCTTTCCTTCGCGTCCACAAGAATCGCCACTATCTGCGAACCCGAATATCTCGTGGCCACATCGCCCACTCTCAAAGATATCCTCACCGAATCTTCAAGCATGCCAAGTGCCTCGTATCTCTCATCCGCACCGTTGATTCCGTTACACGTATCCTCTATTGTGAAAAGAATATACACTATATGCCTCTTGTTGCGCTGCTGGCCTCTCCTTATGAATCGTGCAATATTCTTGAATCCTTCATACTCAACACAATAAGAACCCTTCAGCGGGCCATGCTCGCTCAACATGCTCCTTATATGGTTAAGATTCTCCTTGCGCATCTCGTTTTCATTGCCATAAGCAATTTCATTATCGTAAAAATGATACGTATTCTTGCCATGGTTCTTTGCATAGTAGAGTGCCTTGTCTGCCTTATCATAAAGGGCTGCCACACCCGTACCGCATGATGGTGCCACTGCAATTCCTATACACGCACGCACTCCGCGGATCCCGTCAGGATATTTGACTTCATCATTCAATGCCCTTATAAGCCTGGATGCGAGATGCTGTATCTTATATGTCTCGTCCAGTCCGGCAAAAAACATAAAAAACTCATCACCACCAAGCCTGCAGGCTATATCGTTATGACGCACCATTTTCTGAATTGTCTTGGATATGCTGACCAATATCCGGTCTCCGTATGTATGCCCGTATGTATCATTAATGCCTTTAAAATTATCTATGTCCATCATGAATGCGGCACCGCAGGCATTACGCCCGGACAGTATCCTCTCCACGCGCCTGAATGCATACTTACGATTCCAAAGCCCCGTAAGCGAATCCCTTCCTGCCTGTTTCTCAAGATCATGCCTCATGCTTTCCATCTCTATTGACTTGGCTACTCTGCTCATCACAACTTCCGGTTCAAACGGTTTGACAATATAGTCAACGGCGCCCATATTAAGTCCCTTGACCTCCATACTGGTATCATTGTCGGCAGTTATGAATATAACCGGAACTTCCGGTGCAATCCCATCATCACGCATATGTTCAAGCACTTCAAAACCATCCATGTCCGGCATAACTATATCAAGCAGAACCATATCAGGTGCGTTCATGCTCAGATATTCAAGTGCGTCTTCTCCGGTACACACTGCAGCCACCTTATATTCCCTGGAAAGAAACATTTTCAGTGACTTAAGATTCTCTTTGTCATCATCTACTACTAATATTGTCCTCATAAAGCACTCCCGTAAGGATGCATTGTAAACTGTTGCTTTTTTCATTATACAATAACACGATAATTTTTTCCAGCTGTTTTATTTCCTTTTTATTGCAATTCACAGCATTTTTAAATATAATTAAATAAGTAATATTACCGGAGGTTTTATATGCACCGTTTTACATACCGCAGCATTACAATATTCAGCCGCATGGCAGCTGTTATAATGATTGTGCTGTTATCTGCCGGATGCGCACATTCGTCATCACCCGGTGATGGCAGTACGTCCGTATACCGTAATTTTCTTACAATAGATGTATACGACACAAATGCCAATTACGAAGGAATACAGTCCGGCTGGTACGCTTCCATTATCAAAGCCAAATTCAATATGGAATTAAATATAATTTCGCCATCAATAAACGGCGGCTCAGACAACCTTTTCGAATCACGTTTTGCGGCAGGCAATGTTGGTGACATTATAATCTGTCCCGTCAAATATTTACAGCGTCTGGTCGATAGCGGTCTTATAATAAATATGGACACATACATAGAGGATTCCGCCCTTTACGGCAGATACTCATCTTCTATTGTCTCATTGAACCGCGAGCTGGCATCTGACGGAATTTATGCAATACCGAGTGCTCTTTCATCAGCATCTCCGTATACTCCTTCCGAATCGTATGCCCCTACTTACGGCACATATTTAAGGTGGGATTATTATTCAGAGATGGGATATCCCCAAATCAATACACTTGAAGATCTTCTCCCGATTCTTGCCGATATGCAGGCCGCACACCCATACAGTGACAGCGGTGCTGCGACATATGCATTTTCCCTGTTCAAGGATTGGGATAATAATATGATGAATGCAATTAAGCAGCCCTGCTGTTTCTATGGTTATGACGAATATGGTTTTGTTCTATCCAAGGCTGACGGCAGTGATTTTCAGAACATCCTTGATGCCGACTCGCTGTATATGAGAGTTCTTCGTTTTTACAATAAGGCATTCCAGATGGGGCTTATAGACCCGGATTCACCGACTCAGAATTACTCTGACGTTTCGAACAAATTTGCTGATGGACAGATTCTTTTTTCTCCATGGCCATGGCTTGCGCAGCCTGCATACAATACCAACGATAATCTCAACAGCGGCAGAGGTTATATGTTTGTACCGATTGAAGATGAACTTATATATTCATACGGAAGCCGCGTCGCCGGAAGCTTTGACACTGCCATAGCCATCGGAGCAGACGCGGCCGATCCTGTCAGAATGGCTAATTTCATCGACTGGCTTTACTCAACTGAGGGCATCATGGCAAGCTGTGCAGACTCTCCGCAGGGAACAGCCGGTATTGAGGGTCTTACATGGCAGATGACTGAGCAGGGTCCTGAGCTGACTGATTTCGGCATCGAAGCTTTCTATTCCAAAGATACGCTTATGCCGGAAGAATATGGCGGCGGTAAATGGCTGGACGGAATATGCAAGCTCAATTACAAACCTGTTTCCAATGCCGAATGCACTCCCGATGGTTATCCGTACTATTTTTCCACATGGGATTCAGTTATTGCCATGAGGCAGTCCGATATAGAAAAAGACTGGGCTTCCCACATTGGTTCCCAGTCCGTAATGGATTACCTGCAGGACAACAATGCACTTATAGTCTCACCAGGCGTATCATATAAAGCTGCTAAAGAGACTACTGAATTATCAACCATCCGTGTTCAATGTGCCGCTGCCATAAACGAGTATTCATGGAAAATGGTTTTTGCCTCGGACGAGAGAGAATTCAACAGTCTGTATTCGGATTTATTGAACCGGACAACTGCACTGGGATACTCAAAGATTTACGAATATGATTTAACCAATGCCAAGGACGAAGCCGATGCCAAAAACAAGCTGTCGCAGGGCAACTAATAATATATATCACTACTATTGGAGGTAACATATGAAACCAGCAAACTACGACAAAAACAAATCCGATTATCTTTGCACCATCGATGAAGTAATCAGCAAAGGACCCTATAATGATACATGGGAGTCTCTTACCGATATGGAGATACCGCGTTGGTTTACACATGACAAGTTCGGTATTTTCATTCATTGGGGGCTCTACAGCGTTCCTGCATTCAATAATGAATGGTATTCAAGAAATATGTACATTCAGGGTACGCCTGAATATGAACATCACATAAAGACCTACGGGCCACATAAAGATTTTGGATACAAGGATTTTATTCCGATGTTTACCGCACCTTATTTCGATGCTTCCAAATGGGCTGACCTCTTTAAAGAAGCCGGTGCACGGTATGTAGTACCTGTTGCCGAGCATCATGATGGTTTTCAAATGTATGACAGTGTATTTTCGGAATATACCAGCGTAAACATGGGTCCAAAGCGCGATGTCCTCGGTGAGCTCAAAAAAGAAATCGAAAAGCGTGACATGACTTTCTGTACTTCTACACACCGTGCCGAGCATTTATGGTTCATGGGCAACGGAAAGAATTTTGACAGCGATATCAAGGATCCGATGGAGGTCGGCGATTTCTACTGGCCTTCGCTTCAGGAGCAGCCGGATCAGGAGGATATATATGCCAAGCCTTATCCTACGCAGGAATTTCTTGATGACTGGCTCATCCGTACATGTGAGCTCATCGATAAATATCAGCCTAAAATCCTATATTTTGACTGGTGGATACAGCATGAGGGATACAAAGAAACCCTTAAGAAAATAACGGCTTATTATTATAACCGCGGACTTGAATGGGGTTTTGAAACGGCAATCTGCTACAAGCATGATGCGATGGCTTTCGGAAGCGGAATAGTCGATATTGAGCGCGGTAAATTTGCGGACACAAAGCCTTATCACTGGCAGACAGACACCGCCATTGCCAAGAATTCATGGTGCTATACTACATCACTTGACTATAAGACAAGCAATGAAATCATCTGCTATCTAGTCGATGTTGTAAGCAAGAACGGCAATCTTCTTCTGAATGTCGGTCCTAAAGCCGACGGTACCATCCCTGATGAGGACACTGCTATTCTTAAGGATATCGGTGCATGGCTTTCAGTCAACGGAGAAGCCATATATGACAGCAAGCCTTGGAGAGCCTGTGCTGAGGGACCTACCGCTGAGGTTGAAGGTAAATTCAGCGAAGGAAACGCTTCCGGATACACTAAAGACGATTTCCGTTTTACCGCCGGACACGGCTGTATATACGCTATTGCTTTAAATTACTCCGGCAATGACGACATATGTATCCAAAGTCTTGCCTCCGGCAAAAATGCCAACAGCACTTCATTCCAGGGTATTATTAACGATGTTGAGGTACTTGGATGCGACAATATACTTTCTTGGTCGCATGAACACGATGGTCTTCATATAAAGGCATGCGGATATCATACCGGTTTCCCGGTTGTATTCAAAATACACACCTACTAAATTATGTTAATTTTACTATAACCACAGCATTTTATCTGTTGACAAAATGCTGTGGTTTTCTTATACTTTTATATATGTTGAACAATTTATGTGTTCTTTTTTTATGTATTTTGTACTATGGAGGTATTGAATGGAAACTGTATTCATCGCTGATGACGAACAGGTTATACGTGACGGATTGAAACAGATCATCGACTGGGAGTCATTCGGTTTTACGGTTTGCGGAGACGCTGCAAACGGTGAGGAAGCATTGGCCAAGATACTTGAATTAAATCCCAGCCTTGTTCTTATTGATATCAGAATGCCTAAGATGCACGGTATAGATGTCATAGAAGCTGCTCGTGCCAAGGGATTTAACGGCAAAATAATTATTATAAGCGGGTACTCTGATTTCAAATATGCGCAGGCTGCTATAAGGCAGGGTGTAGGGTATTATCTTACCAAGCCAGTTGATGAAGACGAGCTGACTTCCATTATCAATGAGATACATACCAATATAATTGACGAACATAAGACATCCCAGGTGCTTCATCATTACCGCGAGAAAGCCAAGAAAGAGATTCTCGATGAACTTGTTACCGGCAATGCCGACATAGACCTGATCAATACAGAGGAAATGAATTTATGCGCAGATGTTTATAAGGTTGTAATATATGAGCAGTATCTTCGTGATGCAGACTCTATGCCATATCAGTTTTCTGAGCTTCTGCGTGTTACCAATAACGGAAGTCTTACTTTTGAACACTTCTGTAAGAATGACAAGAATGTAATTATTCTTAAAGGTACATATGCTTTGGATAAGTTTCAGCGTTTTTTGGATCATTACGATGCAATTCCGCAGAAGGACAGCCCTCTTGATACCCTTTTCCTGGCATTCGGGTGTTCAGTTAACAACCTGTCGGATATCGCCCTATCATATTCACAGGCTGAACGGCTTATCAGCAGACGTTTCTTCTGCAAACCGGGCCAGCACACGGTCGGTTACGATGCCCTGCCTGATTTCGGAGTTCGTGACAAGTCACTTACCAACGAAATAATGGATAAGTACTGCAGCACCCTCACGAATTATATTCAGGCATTTAACCGTAAGATGCTCGCAGATACCTTGAATAATATAACAGAATATTTATATGATGTTCAGGACGATATTAACGCCGTAAAATTATTCTTAACCGATATGTTTCTTCAGATTAAAGAGAATATCAAACGGCTCTATCCTACAGCTGAGATACCGTTTCCTTCCAACAGTGAGATTATTGATTCTATCGACAAGCAGTTTTATCTCTATGAGATAATGCAATATCTCACATCACAGTTTGAAGTGATTATGTCCTCTATCGGAACATCATCGCGTGACAGTATATTGGATGATATTATTTTTTACATAGACCATAATTTTCAGACTAATATCAAGCTTGAAACAATCGCTCCTCTTTTTGGATACAACAGTGCCTATCTTGGAAAGATTTTCAGCAAAAATGTCGGTGAGAATTTTAATAACTATGTAGACCACATAAGAATTGAACATGCCAAGAAGCTTATCTCCGAGAACAAGCTGAAGGTATATGAAATTTCAGAGCAGGTCGGTTATAAGAATGTTGATTATTTCCATAAGAAATTCAAGAAATATGTCGGTGTATCTCCGGCAGAATACCGCAAGCAATTCTGCTCCGATTCAGAAACCAATTAAAAACACCCCGGTTCTTATCATATGAACCGGGGCATTCTTATGTTATACGTTTATATTATTTATTTTTCTTCTTAGTGCATACTACAATAACTACAACAACGATAACCACAACGCCTGCAACAATACCAACTATTGCGCCAACCGGGAAGTTCGTTCCTTCGTCAGTTGCTGCTGCCGGAGCTGCTGTTGTCTCTGCTGCAGCAGTTGTCTCTTCCACTGTGGTTTCTTCTTCTGTCTGTGCCTGTGTCTCAATCGCTTTAGCTGTGACATTTGAAAGTGTGAATGTTACAGAAACCTTCTGAACACTGTCAACCCCTGCAAACTTAACAAGATGGTTTGTCTGATCCCATACAATATCTGTGTCTGCAACTACCGATCCATCCCATCCGTTAACAGGCTTATTGGTATCAAATGCACCGTTTGCCTTAACTGCAGATGCCGGATTAGTATCTGCTATTGTAAGTTCCTTATCGTCGATTTTGATTGAATTATAAACGATGTCCGCTGTTGCTACAGGTGATTCCGATGCTGTGCCGTCAAGTGTGGCTACATCCTGAATATACATGGCTACAAAACTTGTAATTGCTGTATCCCCGGCAGCCTTGGCATCATCTGAAAGGTTCTTTGCACAGTCAAATTCAACTGTATACTGTCCATCTCCGGTTACTTTAACCGTATCACCTTTCTCTACTGTACCTGCATTTCCAAATGTAAAGAAGCAAAGCGCAACATTCATATCAACTGAATCTGCTGCTTTTACCGGTGTTCCTAATGCAGGTATTGCAAGGCATGCTGCCATAAGTGCTCCTGCTGCGAATGCAGCTGCTCTGCGTAATAAATTTAAACGCTTCATTGATTCTCGTCCTCCGATATATTTTTATTTTCAGCTTTAAGAGCATTCTGTGTTTCCCGCTCAATTTCTTCATTGTACAAATCTTCTTCGGTCTTCCTGGTGGTCACTCCTCCCGCTTTCTCAATCTCACGGAAGAAGTACATTGCAAATCCACTCACAGTCAATATCATTGTAGCCGGACCTACAAGAATACCTATCAGAAGTGTTATTTTGGTAAATCTGAAGAAAATTATATATTCTATTACAAGAACAACAACAAGAAAAATCGTTCTTCCGAAATACCTCATGGCAATCCTCATGGAGTTTCTAATTGTCTTCAAAAGCTTGTTCTCATATCTGGCAAGCAGAGGGTATGTGTAAATTATTGCGATACCAAACAGAAAAGCCGATAATATACCCAGTATAACAAATCCAATGTATTGTTTACCAAGTGTAAAATCCAGATAAAGCGCTGCAGCAAAAACAATGGTAATCGGTCCGATCACCATTCCCTGTTTGAAATTTGCTTTAAACGCTTTAAAAAAGGCTCTGGCTATATATCCTTCCTTCTCTTCAACCATTTTGAGCGTAATCGTAAATGCCGCAATTGTGGATACACCGATTGTGACAATCGGTAATGAACAGATAAGCCAGAGAAAATTCAGCTTTATCATATCCCACAGCCGTGTCATAAACTTATATATTCCGCCTTCTGTACTAAAAAACTTCATTAATTGCTCCTTTGTCGCAAAAGGGCTGTTCGATATTACGAACAGCCCCGTTTTATTAAAGTCTGTATGCTATGCTATTTAGTTAGTACCTTTTTCAGCAGATCTGACTTCTTCTTCCATATTATGTCTTCTTTCTGCTTCTTTTACTGACCACTCAACACACTCTTTGTAACCGTTTCCGTTATCGTATGCGTTAGCATTCTTGATCATGTCATCAACTTCTGCCTTGAATGTAGCATCATCCTTAGCTGTGATTGCTCTCCATGATCCCTTAATGATAGCATCTGTTACCTGCTTCCAAACTACTTTAAGCTCTTTGGACTTAGTTCCTTCAGCATATCCTGTTGCTACAGCAACTGAGTATGCCGGTGAACCGTCTGCAAGCTTTCTGCTGTTGAGATACTGATCTGCTGTGTCACATCCTGTGTGCTCTCTCCAGTCAGCATCAGCTGAATCCTTAACAGCTTCTGTCTGGTTGCTTGCCCAATACTTGTAGTTGAATTTCTCATTGTTATCAGGGTTTGTAGCATTACGAGCCCATGTAAGGTTGTTGATCTGCTGCTGTCCGTCTTTGAACTTAGCACCGGTGTATACTTCAAACTTAGGATCATCTGATTCCATCATAGTTGATGTGTCAGCCTGGCACTTCTTACCGAGTTCTGTGAAGCATGTGAGACCATTGTCGTCATAATACCAGCAAAGTCCTTTTGGACCGTACTCAGAGTTAAGGAATCCTTCAGGTGTGCAGAGATAATTAAGAATCTGCATACATTTTTCAGGATATTTTGTCTTAGCGCCGATTGTCCAGATACGATTTCCACCGTTAGGGTTAAGACCGTATACACATGGAGTAGCTTCTTCAGGAGTTACCGGATACATACCCTTGCCTGCTGATGTATTAGCTTCTGTGTTATATGCTGCTGATCCTGCGTAGTTAAAGATTGACCAGAATGTTCTTCCTGATTTAACCTTTGCTATTGCATCATCATATTTCTGTGTTCCTGAGTCAGGATCAAGAAGTCCTGCCTGATAAAGTCTGTTGAAATACTGTAACATCTCAAGATATGGTCCGTATGTTCCATCATCTTTTACCATAAGAGGATCATAGAACTCACCTGTCTCATTGTTGTAAAGACCGATAGCGAATTCATCATATCCGTAATAAGCTGTTGCAAGTGACTTCGGATACATTACCATGTTTCCGTCCCAGTCAGGCCAGATTGATACGGCATATGTTTCCTTACCGTTATCATCTGTAGGATGTTTCTCCTTCATCTGTACGAATACATCGAAGAGATCATCAAGGTCCTTGATTTCCGGATATCCAAGTTCTGCATAGTAGTCATATCTGAGATCCCATGAATAGAAGAACTCATCATGGTCTTCTGAGTTAAGTGCTACTGAATGACCGATACCATAAGTAATTCCTTTGTCTCCTGAAATCTTGGCATTGTTGGCAAGTGCTGCCGGCATATGCTCTTTGATATATGATCCGTAATTGGTAAGAAGATCATATGAATTCCAGTCGAGAAGAAGTCCTGCTTTAACTGCTGCAAGATAATTCTCTCCAGAATTACCGAATACTACGATATCACCAAGGTTACCGGACTCCATTCTTGTTGCGAATGTATTGTCTGACTCTTTGATGATGTTAAGTTCTACATTGAACTCTTCCTTGAGGAGTGCTCCAAACCAGCCTCCCTGTTTTCCCTGAAAGTTAGCTAACTGGCTATAGCAGTCAAGTGTTACAAGCTCATCTTTGCCTGTGCCATTGTCCTTGCCGCATGCAACCAATGATGATGCTGCCATAGCAACAGCAAGCAATGCAACGATTACTCGTCTCATTAATTTCATTGTAATTTCCTCCTTTTTAAAATTTTAAAGTTGAATTTTATATCAACCATACCGGCAGCCGCCGGCATGGTGTAATATCATTAGCCCTTAACCGCACCAAGCATGATACCTTCTTCAAAATATCTCTGCATGAACGGATAAACGATAAGTATAGGTATGATTGAAATCATTGATACCGTATACTTGATAACGCTTGCAAATGCTGCGTTATCCATAGCATGTCTTATGATTGCACTATCCGGATTATCAATTACTGCTTTAAGATCAGATGCGGAATCAAGATAGTTATACAACTTATGCTGTAATGTCTGAAGCTGGGGCTTAGACTGCATAAGCATAAGGGAATCGGTAAATGAGTTCCAGTTACCAACCGCACCGAAGATTGTGATCGTCGCAAGTATAGGTTTACTTAACGGCCATATAATCTTACGGAAGATAACCGCGTATCCCGCACCGTCGATGAATGCACTTTCTTCCATCTCAGCAGGTATTGACTCAATGTAAGTCTTAACAAGGATGATATTATACGGTGCTACGATAGCAGGGACAATATATGCCATATAGTTATTGGTAAGACCTAACATAGCCATGTTCAAATACCAAGGAATGATACCGGCATTGAAATACATTGTTACAACAAGAAGTCTGTACCATAATTTTCTGTGCCACATTTCCTGCTTGGTTACGAGATATCCTATGATACCTGATGCAAGAACCATGAGTGCTGTTGCAAGGATAGTTCTTGTAATTGTTATAAGGAACGCCTGGCCTATATCTTTAACTTCAATAACGGCCTTGTATGTCTCAAGTGAAAATCCCTGAGGCCAGAATGTTACGGCTTTGGATGTAACTGCAGCAGGTGATGATATTGAGTTAATAAATATGTAGTAAAATGGGAAGATACATATTATAACAAATATACCAAAAAGTAAATATGCAAATATATTGAATATAACATCGTTAGCAGTGAGTCTGTACATTCTCTTATGCTTCTTGTTATATGCCTTCTCAGCTTTAAGTTCCTGTTTCATTTTCTCTGACATTTTTGCCATATCATATCACCTCCTACATAATACTCTCGCCACGAATCAGCTTAGATATTGCGTTCGCAGAGAACAACAGGATCACACTGACTATGGACTTCGTCATACTTACAACAGTTGAAAGTGGGAACATATCAGGATCACTGAGTCCCAGCTTGTATACGTAGAGGTCAAGTACGTTGATCAAATCTGCATTATTAGCATTGTAGAATACAAGGTACTGATCCATACCGTTGGTAAGGATGTTGGCAATTGACATAAGTAACAATACACAATATGTAGGCATAAGTCCCGGAACCGTAACATGTAACATCTTCTGAGCTCTTCCGGCACCATCGACTGTAGCAGCCTCATAAAGTTCAAGTGGAATACCGGAAATACCTGCTACATAAATAATAGCACTCCAGCCTACACCTTTCCACATTCCCCAGGCTAACATCTTAAACCATGTTCCTGACGGGTTACCAAGGAAATCTACCTTGGTTCCGAAAAGGCTGTTGATAAATCCGTCTGTTGAGAAGATAGCAAATGCAAGTGCAAATACGATAACCCAGCTGACAAAGTTAGGAATTGTTGTAAAAATCTGTACTGTCTTACGGAACCACTTAGTCTTAATTTCGTTAAGCATGATTGCGAAAAACATCGGTACCCAGCTTGTAGCAATACCAAGGCCACTCATTACAAGTGTATTTCTGAGAACCTTAAGTACGTCGCTTCGAGTCTGCGGGTCGTTAACAAGTCTTGCAAACCATTTAAGGCCTACAAACTGATCTGCCGTAAGAGGCTTACCTGATGTATAATCAAAGAATGCGTATCTCCAACCATATAATGGAAGATATGAGAATGCAAATGTAAGCACGATAAACGGTAACATACAAAGGAATAATTTGTATTTGGTAGGCATTTCAAACTTCATAGCCTTATCAGGCTTCGGAAGAAGTATCATCGTCATAATTGTTCCGATGAATACAATTACCGCTATTGCGAAAAATACCCACATAGCTGCTGGAATAGCCGGTGAAAACGGATTAGATGTAGTGTCCGTCTCTATCTTGCCTACAGTGTCCATAAGCATATTATAAGGTATATGCATAAGAAGCATTCCTGCTCCAAGGACAGCCGCTCCTCCTAAAGTGAAGAAATTACCTTTCACCTTCATTTTAAGATTACCTAATGACATACAACCGCCGGCACACATAAGGAGTATTCCCACAAGTGCAACGATTGAGAAAACCATTATATATTGGAATGGTGCATATGATCCGATAATTCTTACATCAAAACCACTAAGGTTATTAATAAGACCACTCCACGAAACAGCACTTGTGAACAATGACAAATTACGGTTGATACGTTCACAAACTCTGGATGGGTTCATAGCAGGCAGAAACATCA
>UMDA01017687.1_pt1 | contig 17955 bp, 4 predicted proteins | sample 1964381 | NCBI WGS metagenome assembly UMDA01 (sample SAMEA4835983, study PRJEB28245) | human gut metagenome | biome: gut microbiome; material: fecal sample | place: Denmark | collected 2008 | reverse complement strand
GGGGCTATATTACTGGGGCTACCGCCCCTAGACCCCGTCGGGGGCTACGCCCCTGCGACCCCTTTTTTATCAACGATATAGGTTTATCGACAGTCTGAAACCGCCCCGATTAAAAAGCGGTTGATTTTTAATTCAATCTTGGGAGCGGCTGTTTATGAAGTTGCATTTTCCCCGATAATATGCTAAAATATTCACGAGGGAAACCTTGGACGTCAGGCGGTCAATTCATCTCCCGAAGTGCGAAAGTGCTTTGAAAGGAGGTGAAGCTGTGTACATAACGCTAAGTGATCTGATACAGATAGGAATATTTCTCACTGCTTTCACAGTTATGATATTCACAATCATTTCTTTTAATAAAAAGAAATAACCGCCCTATGTTGCAAGCTGAAGGCGGCTATTCTTAAACCTAATTCAGGGAGCGACCGTCTGTCGTTTCCCTCTTTTTGTATTTATAATATAACATAAAATCAAGCCGGTGTCAAGTGCATCGCCCTGCATAATCCGAAGAACCGCCCTATTTAAAAGGCGGTTTTCCTCACAGGCCTTATATACTTCCAGTATCTCCTGCAGTCGTGATAGAAGTAAAACACCCTGCCCTGCGTTTTGTCAAGCTCATAGCCCGACTTTTCATAGTCAAAGTCCTTCATAGCCTGTTCTATCTTTGCTTCAACCGCACTGTTTTCGGTCTGAAAGTCAAATGGTCCGTGCTCAAATACGATATACTCGCCCTCAGGCACGTCCATGATCTGCATCTGCCTTGGTGTCTCTCCGCTGTAGTCGGCAGGAAGCCTTACACCGTAAGCCTCAGCCAACGGAATGCCCCAGCTGCATATTCTTCCCTCAGGCTCGTTTATGTACGCCATCACCTGACCGCTTCCGCTGTTCGCCTCATCGCCGCCCATATCGTCGAGCTTGCCCTTGATACTGTCAAGCAGTCCGCATATAGTTTCGCAGTCCTGTCCGGGAATGTGACTCTGCTTTTCTCGGAAGTCGTAATACCCTATACTTTCGTAGTTCCTGATATGCAGAAATTTATGAGCCGGGATAGTTACGAAATACACCTTAATATCACTGTTTGTCTGTGCCATACCTGTTCCTCCTATGCCTAAAAGATAGCAGTCGAAAGGTCTTATAGCCGTGCGGAGAATTACCGGTACAGGGTGTAAGCGGTAAGCGCTCGGAGTAATTCCGTATGCCGCTTTGAATGCCCTTGTGAACGCCTCATGAGATGTAAAGCCATAGTCAAGCGCAATATCAAGTATGCCCTTGTCGGTATCTCTCAGCTCCCTCAGCGCAAAAGCAAGCCTGCGGTATCTCATATAATCCCTGAGCTTCATTCCCGATATTTCGCTGAATTTCCTTGAAACATAGTATTCCGAGTAGCCAAGCGTCTGCGACAGCCTGCCGAGCGTCAGCCTTTCGTCCTCGCCGCTTCTGATACACCTGTCTATGTCGTCAACGATATTCTGAATATTCATATACCATTCGTTTATCCCACTCATCTGTTTTCCCCCTTACAGCCTTCTTCCGCCTTTCCGACTGAATTTATTTTACCATAAAAGAGAAGCGTCCGCTTGATACAGCTTGCTGTTTTTACTACTCTTCCGGCGTAAAGAACACATTCCCGTCATCGTCGGTCGTAAACACCGTGAAGCCGGTATAGCACACATTTCCGTAAATGTCGTTTATAACAAAACTGTATCTGTAGTCGCCTGCAGGCAGATTGACAAACTCTATCATATTGTCGCCGCTGTAGGTGCATTCATCACCCTCCGCCTTGCCTGCAAAGTTACCCTCGCTGTCGTAGGTGTTGAATATCGGCACTATGACATCTCCCTCTTTAAGCGGAACAACGCTTCTTGCCGACTCGCCGTTTTCGTTTACACCGTCCCATGTTCCAAGCGCCGTTATGTCATACGCATTGCCGTCCTGCGTCATAGCTATACGCAGATTTGTTTCCTTGCCGTTGAGCTTTATAGGTGATGTGTATACCGAGCTGTTTCCGTTCTTCTCCACTATGAACATAGGGATAAGATTATTCTCAATCATATACCACTGCCCGCTGAAATTATCCTCGACCAGTCCTGATGAGAAATCGACCTTTGTACTCTGGTCAACACCGAATTCGATAAGCTCACCCGTTTCTTCGTCAACACGGTAAACCGAGCAGTTTACGCTCGCAAGGTTGTTTATAGTATCGTCCGTAACATTGAAGTAGAACGTTCCCTCATCGTCAAGCACAGGTCCGACATCTATCTGCACACTGCTCTTATCACCGCAGAAGCCCATATTGTCGGTCTTGTTGTTGTAATGCTCCCAGTTGCTCTCATAGTCGGAGTAATCCCCGTCGCTCCAGTACACCGCACCGTCCGCAAGCCATGTTTTTTCACCGCTGTACCCGTCCGTACTGCCGTTTTGTGCGCCGTATGCGATTCTGTCAACAAACGTCATATAGTACGGGCTTACGCACACCTTGCCGAATGTGGCGAGCTCGGCAGAGCCTGAAACGCCGAACGGATAGTAGGTCGAAAGCCCCGTTGAGCCGTCCTTGTCCTCGCCGTAGATGTTATACACTACCGCCTTTTCAAGCGCCGACATAACCTTGTCCGCCTTGTCGTCCGATACCGCAGCCGCTATCATAGAGCCGAGATCCACCATGTTGGTATATCCCTCTGTATCGTTGTTACTGCCGTATGCTCTTACGGTATAGATGCTTCTTACCGCATTCGCAAGCAGTGCAGGGTCAGAAGAAATATCGTTCATTTCCTCGGCGGCGTCATTCACCGCCTTTACAAGTTCGTCTATTCGGCTGAGATCCGTTATCGAAAGCGTAGCCTCGCCGCCTGCGCCGATAGCCTCGCACGATGCCATAAAGCTGTCAGCGACCGTTTTTCCGAGTTCGGCTGTATCCGCTGTCGGATTACTTTCCATAAAGCCCGCTATCTCGGTATAATCCCAGCCGTAGCCCGGCTCCGTTTCCTCAGACGCAAACATATAGTCAGCGTGCGGAACAAGCATATTCGCCGTTTCGACCGTTGCCATAAGGCAAGCGTCAAAGCCGATGAACGCAAACTTATCTGTCATCTTATCGTATATTGAGGTAAGCGCAGTGTCTATTTCCTCAAGCGACAGCGAATCGTTCTCGTTAAGCTCGTCGAAGCACACGCCGCTTATACTTCCTCCGCCGTGGTTCCAGAAGATAAGCCCCATTTTAGCCGCCGCATAGTTTTCGATACCCCAGCCGAGAAAATCGACAAGCACGTCCTCCTTGCCCATATTGACAGACTCTTTTTCTTCGATAAGGCTTATTTCTCCGCCCGTTACAACATAACGCTGTGTCTTTTCTGCAGAGATGCCGTATGTATCAGCCCACGCTCCCGCACCGCCCGTCTGAATGACGAACTTCACGTTCTCGCTTTTTGACCCTGCGATCATTTCCTCAATGTCGCCGCTCGCAAGCCCGTTCTCGCTTTCAAGGTCGCTTCCGCACATATACACGAATACCGTCTGTGTGCCGTCCTCGCCCATAGGCTTTTCGGCTTCACGCTGTTTTCTCGTAATGCTTATCCCGTCCGAGCCGCTGAACGTCAGCTTTGACGCACGACTGCCCGTAACATTCCCGTCATATTTATTATCACTGCCTTCACTGCTTTCCGAATTGCCGCCGTCACTCGTCTGCCTGTTGTCGCTTGCCGTGCTGTCGGAAATCTCCTCCTCATCGTCAAGGCAGCCGCTCGATAGCACAGCCGTTGCAAGCACCGCTACCGCAAGCAAGGTCCGTAATATCTTTTCGCTTGTTTTTCTCATAATCTCTCCTTTTCTTAATTATAACCATATTCTCACATATTAATTATAATCGTTTTTCACTGCAATTGCAATAAAAAGGCACAAAAGGCATTTATTCGGCTGAAAACGGTAGTTTTCCTTGCCATCCCACAACCCTCGCACAATCACAACCACCATTCCTCGCCCCTCACCAACCCTTCCAAAACCGCACTATCTCTTGCCTCGCATCACATTCTTGGCTCCCTTGCCAAAGGGAGCTGGATTGCGACAAGACTTTTTCTTATTATAAATTGCAACATTCTGCGATTTAATCAACGTTAATATCCGCTCAACCCTATCTGTCGCAAGACTGAGGGATCGTTCGCAACCACTGTCCCACACCAACCCTTCCAAAACCTCGCCCTTTTTAGTAAGCCATAACTAACCTAATTTTTACAAAAAAATTTTCAAAAACCTCTTGACAAATGCCGAAGTATCGGTTATAATAAAACCAACAAATCAGTAAACGTTACTGATTTTGCTAATAATAATAAGAAAATAATGATTTTATCACTATGAAAGGATAGGTAATTTACTATGAAAAAGTGGGTATGTCCGGTATGCGGTTACGTTCATGAGGGAGATACACCTCCCGAGTTCTGCCCCCAGTGCAAGGTTCCCGGCAGCAAGTTCATAGAGCTTAAGGAAAGCGAAAAGCTTGTATTTGCAGACGAGCACAAGGTAGGCATTGCAAAGGCAGTTGAGGATGAAGAGATTCTTGCAGGTTTAAAGGCAAACTTTGAGGGCGAATGCACAGAGGTAGGTATGTATCTCGCTATGGCAAGAGCCGCTCACAGAGAAGGTTACCCCGAGGTAGGCCTTTACTACGAAAAGGCAGCTTGGGAAGAGGCTGAACACGCTGCAAAGTTTGCAGAGCTTTTAGGCGATGTTGTAAGTGCATCGACTAAGGAAAACCTCGAAAAGAGAGTTGCCGCAGAGCACGGCGCTACACAGGGCAAGCTCGACCTTGCAAAGAGAGCAAAGCAGTTGAATCTTGACGCTATCCACGACACAGTTCACGAGATGGCTAAGGACGAAGCCCGCCACGGTAAGGCTTTTGAGGGTCTGCTGAACAGATACTTCAAGTAAGCGGCGGCTGTGAGCCGCACCAAATTCGCCGTTCCGGCTGTTTCAGTTCGGCTAAGGTTACGTTACCGGCGGATATTAACGTTATAATTATGCAAATCGAGCCGTAAGCACTCTTGCTTACGGCTCAGTTTGTTCTTATAGTAAAAACGCATCTGATACACAAAAAAGAACACCGGTCGCCCGGTGTTCTCTTTTTTTACTGTCAGCTTATTTGGCTGTCTTCACATTTGCATAAGTATAAGTGCTTGTATTTGCACCCTTATAAGACGCAATCCTTACCTTATACACGCTTCCGGCCCTGAGTCCGCCAATAGTGACAGTAGCATTCGTACTGCCCTTTAACGTCTTTTTGACCCACTTGCCGCCTTTGTAAATTTCAACCTTATATCCGTCTGCACTGGCGTTTTTACCCCACTTAACGGTTATCGAGTTTCTTTTTGCCGATACAACCTTGATATTGGTTACCGGTGAAAGCACTGCAGTAACCGTAGTATAGCTGTAATCGCCGTACAGATTGTCCTTATACGCTCTTACCCTTACTTTATATGTGATGTAAGGTGTAAGTCCGCCAAGCACAGCCTTTGCTGTCTTATTATCGGTTATGGTCTTTTCGACCCACTTACCGCCGATATAATATCCTACGTTATATCCGTCAGCGTTTGCATCCGCATTCCATATAACTACTGCCTTTGAGTCAACTGCGCTCTTTACCTTAAGACCGCTGACCTTTGTCGGAGCGGTAGTGATATAAATATCGTCGAATGCACTCTCAAGCTCACCCTTATAAGCCTTTATTCTGACCTTGTAGGTTTTGTAGCCCTTAAGCGAGCCTATTGTAACGGTAGTTTTGTTATTGCCGGTCAGCGTCTTTTCATTCCACTTACCGTCTGCATAGTACTGAGCGGTATAACCGTCCGCACTTTCGTTCTTATCCCATTTAAGCGTAAACGAAGAAGATGTGACTGTCTGCGTAATACCCGTAACTTTTGACGGGAGCGTATCGATATAGCCGTATGTATACGGACTGTAAAGGTCACCCTTATATGCGCTTAACCTTACTTTATATCGTGTTCCTGCACAAAGTCCGTCTATAACCGCCGATATATTATTGTTGCCGGTAACAGTCTTTACGGACCACTGATTATTAATGTACCACTCTACCTTGTAGCCGTCCGCTCTGGCGTTTCTGCTCCAGCTTATTCTTACCGTTTCATCGGTAGCCTTCACCGTATTTATATTCCATACGGGAGAAGGAACAGTATCAACATAGAAACATCTGAATTTGGCGGTGAATCTTCCTGCATAAGCCGCTATCCTTACCTTATATTTAAGGCCTGCAGAAAGACCGCTCAGCTTTGCCGCTACTCTGTCGCCGTCCGTGCTGAAGCCGATCTGCTTCCACTGATTGCCGACATAGCATTCGACATAATATCCGTCAACACCGCTTATATTCTTCCAGCTTATATCGACTTCATTGTATGTTGTCTTTTCAACCGCTATTTCTTCCACGTTGGGAATAGGCTTTACGGGAACACGGTTTCCGATATATGAATCCTTACATCTTGTGCATTCAAATACGCTGTAGCCTTCGTTGCGATAGTCAGGCTCAACTACTTTGATTACAACATAGTCGTGACCGAGAGGTTCGCCATACTCCGCACCGCATATTTCACACTTTGCCTTTTTGGTGCAGGTAGCCTCTCCTCCGGAATGCTCACATTCGGTTATCGTAGCCGTTACAACGTCCGACTTCATCGAAACTCCCGCCGTTGTAGCATTGCTGTAGGTAAGACGGCAGTAGTACCTGCCCGTTGTGAGATTTTCGAGCGACAGCTTTCTGTCTGTAGCGCCCTCTATCACTGTTTCGTAGCCGTTTTCATCAATGCCGATCCACTGATAAGCAACTTTTGCGTCGACCTCGCCTGAATACCACGGCACTGCACTTATTTGAAGTGACGGTATACCGTCGGGATAATAACCGTTGGTGTAATATACAGTATCAATCGGCTTGATTATCTGCATCGGACACAACCGTACCGTAAGTCCGTTTGTCGATGATGCCGTTGCCTTATTAAGACTGTATATATCTATCCACTCTTTTGTTCCTCTGTCCTGTACCCAGAAGCCGGGATCGATATAATCGGCTATCACCTTATTCGGGGCATTAGTTATGATTTCGGCAAACCCACCTGACGAAATGGATACATTACCGCCGTTTATTGTAAGGCAATTTATATTGTTTGCGGCCATCGTAACATTTCCGCCGTTTATGGTCACATTGCTGCCTGTAGCAAGTCCGTCAAATGTGACATCACCGCCCTGCACTATGAATGCGTCTTGATTCTCAAACGCTGTCACCGCACAACGTCCCGTAACCGTCAGCTTTGCCTTGCCGTTTATGATGATCGGACGTGAGAACGCTGTACGAACTGCGTACTTGAGCGTGAAGTTACCTTCGGTTATGACTAACTGACCGCCGTATCCGTTCTTGTTATAAAGCGGATATAAGGTACAGCCCTCGTTTTCGCTCTTCTGAGCGTCTTTCGCAGCCTCGTCAAGATTGTTATAATACCTGACATCGTCGCCCTTTGTTATCTTTGCATTGAACTTGCTCTCGCATATCTCGCAATATGTCGGCTCAGTAATGTTGCCTGCGGTTTCCTTGTCCGCTGTAGGATCGACCACCTGAGAATGATCACAGTCAACAAGGTCTATGCTTACAGTGTTCGACTTTATTTCATAGCCGTCATCGGTAATAACTACGAAGTATATCTCGGCAACATCGCTGTCGCCTGCCTTATCAATTATTTCGTCTGCCGACAATTTAGCGTCCTTTACAAGTGCGCTTAAGCTGCTATAAATTATATCTCCGCTTACATAGGAGTTTATACCGTATCTCTTACTTACATACGAGTCGTTCAGGTTCGAGCCGTGAGCAAGAGCAAGGTTGAACTTCAGCGTGGGGTTTGCGTTGCTGTTGCGATACAGCTTGTTTATTTCTGTGCTAAGCGTTGCGCTCTTTATCGGCGCTTCTTCTACATTCACCGGTTTATTGTCGTTATTCACACTGCTATAAACGCTCTCTGCACGTTCTGCAATTGAAAGCCATGCACCGCCGTCCTTTTTATATGCATAACCGTCAGCCAGAACAGATTCAAGACTGCCGTTTGCTATCTCGATGTTGTAGAATTTACCGCCGCTGATTTTTGCTTTAGCGTTACCTATAATGGTCAGAGCGTCTATAACGCCGCCGCCTATTTCTGCGTCGCCGTCTATGTAAACCATCACCGATGTGAATTCACCGCCGTTGATGATTAACTTTGAGTTTGCGTAAGCTTTAATAGGCATCCGCATTTTGCCATCGCCGCCTACGGTAAACATACCGCCGTCGGATACTTCTACAGGTGCATTGAAAGCAAAAGTGCCACCCAGTTTTTTACCGTTCAGTGCAAGCGTTACATTGCCGGTAATGGTAACGCCCTGTGTAAGTTCGCTGTTTGTAATATCCTTATACAGCGTTACAGTAGCCGTACCTGCCTCGTTAGCCTTGTCAAAAGCGTCATAAATATCGCTGAACAGATCTGTCATTTCGCCGCCGTCAGCCGTATAGCTTACAGTTGCGGCGATTTCCTCATTGCAGTAAGGACAAAGGTTTCCGTCAAGCGCATAACTGTCGTTTTCGTCTTTATGGTCGCACTTTATAACATTAAGATAATTGGCTGTGGTCATGCTCTGAATTTCAGCATATTTGAAACCTGAACCGACAATCGCATTTAAGCCTATAACTCTGCTTCCGCTCGCAATTGCCCTGCCTAAAGTATAATTGCTTTCATTTTCGCAAGTGAAGATGTTGAACGTACCGCTTACTATAGAGACATTATATCCGCTTCCACCGGTCGTGTCTGCTTTCATGCTTAAATAATCGGCATTAACATCATTGATGACCGTGTCTCCGCCGTTTATCGTTATTGCGCCGATATTAGCACCATCGGCACTAACCTTTCCGGAATTTACAACTAAATAATTCAATGTGGCTTTACTGTCAATTAAAACATTGGCATTCTCACCCGATACCGTTACACCGGTAAGTGAACTTGAGGCTTTTTGCGGTGCCGTAAACGTTATATCTCCGCCCTTGACATCAAATGCAAATGTTGTGGTGCCGTCATTTTTATTTAAATCAACGGTAAATCTACCCTTGCTTATGTCAAACGTTTCATTATTGTTAACCAAACTGTAGTTTAACAGCTTTAATGTACAGCCTTCGCTTTCCTCGGCAGCGCCGATAGCGTCATTCCAGTTTTCGTAATACGATAACGTGCCGTCAGACAGCTCTACCGAAGCCGGTAGTGCTCTGTTGCATATACCGCACACACAACCGTCATCGTCACATTTTACGCTTTCGACGGGGTGCTGACAGGTAGCTACTGTAAGCGTTACCACATTCGACTTATAATCATATCCGTCATAGGTAAATATGCAGTAATATTGGATTTCTCCGTCTTCTGCCACCACTTTATCAACTTGATCGCCAAGTAAATAACAGTAACCGTTTAATAATTCTGTTTTTTCGCTTATTACCGTTCCGTCAATTAAGCATCCGGTAATATAGAGTGTTTTATCTCCCGAATATGTCACATCGGCCGCGAAAGTTACAGCCTTTTTACCGTTACGGTATATTATCGGTGACTCGTTCTCAGCGGAAATTGTTGCGCTCTTTATCGGCGCTTCCTTTACTTCTACATTAGTTATATCCTGCTTTTCACGCTCTGCAATAGTAGACCAGATGCCGGAATCGATAATACTCCTATAGGCATAGCCGTCCGCAAGAAGCTGTCCTACGTTTCTGCCTTCGCCTGAAACCTGTAAGCTGTAGAATTGACCGCCTTTAATTACAGCGTTACCGCCGTCTTTAATTATGAAGTCAGAGAAAGTACCACCGTTGATTTCCGCATTGCTGCCGTTGCGAACGGCAACACGTTTTATTAAGCCACTGCCGTTAACGGTCAGCTTACCGCTCGTTACTTCTATGGAATACCATACATCAGTACCGGGTTGTGAGAGCCTTTTACCGTTAAGTTCAAGCGTAACATTGCCTGTAACAGCTATCGTATCTGTAATATCGTCCGTGATGTTCTTCTGCAGCGTTACAGTAGCCGTACCTATCTCATTAGCCTTGTCAAAAGCGTCATAAATATCGCTGAACAGATCCGTATTTTCGCTTCCGCCGTCCGTATAGCTTACAGTTGCAACGATTTCCTCATTGCAGTAAGGACAGGGATTTCCGTCAAGCACATAACTGCCGCTTCCGTCCTTATGAACGCACTTATCAACAAAAATTCTATCGGTTTTGGTCATGGTCTGAATAGCTTCGTATGTGTAAACAGTAATGCCATTCATACTATTACCGAAAACTACGCTTCCACTCGCAATTGCCATACCTAAAGTATAACCGCTGTCTGTTTTGCAAGTGGTGCTGCCGAACTCGCCGGTTACGATAGAGATGCTACCGGACCCGTTGATATTCACGCTTAAAGAATCGGCTGTAACATAATTGATGACCGTGTCTCCGCCGTTAGCTTTCAGTGCATCAATATTTGCACCGTTTACAACAGTCTTTCCGCCATTTATTGACAGTTCTTTAATATAACTCTCGGCACTGTTTACTGCAAGCGCACCGCTTGATATTGTTACACTTCCCAGCTTGATTTTACCGTCAATTGTAACCTCAGCGTCAGTTCCGTTAACTGTGATTCCGCTTGGCAGATTTTGATTGCTCACGTCCTGTACTGCCGAAGAAGTGAAAGTCACGTCACCGCCGTTGACAGTGAACTGATAATATGCCTCTTTACCGTTAAAGTCAACAGTAAACTTACCGCCCGTCACGGTAATGGACGCAGGTACTCTTTCCGAAATCAGCTTTACAGTGCTGCCTTCGTTCTCCTGCGCCAGCTTTATGGCTCTATTAAGACCCGCATAGCCTAACGACTTGCCGTCAGCATCTACTACCTCGGCTTCTATCAATAAATCACATATACCGCAGAATACCAAACCGTCGGTTTCGTTATTAAAGCTATCCTCAGGGTGCGAGCAGGTCGCAAGTGTAAACTTAAGCACATTCGACTTATATTCGTATCCGTCACACTTCAGTACAGTGTAATATTCAACCTCACCGTCTTCCGCTACAATCTCACCGATTTTATAACCGAATACCATATACCAGTTAACAGAAAGCTTAGAATCTTTACTGCGATTATTGCCGTTTACATAGTCCGAATAGGTTATCCGCTTTGAAGTGTCCGCCACATCGCATGTAACATTGACTTTCAATTTTTTCGCTCCGTTACGGTATATAACAGGCGCTTCTCCGCCTGCCCACGAAATATTTGCACTCTTTATCGGCGCTTCTTCTACGGATAACGCTCCTTTAGAACCGCCCAAATAGCTATTTTTTTCACGCTCATCAATCGAAAGCCAAGTGCCGTCAGCATTTTTATACGCATAACCGTCTGCCAGTACAGATTCAAGATTGCCGTTAAATATCTCGATGTCGTTGAATTTACCGCCGCTGAGTTTTACGTTACCGCGAACGGACAGACCTCGTATAGTGCCGCCGCCTATTTCTGCGTTGCCTCCTTTTTTAACTGACACAGAATTGAAGTATCCACCGCCGTTAATGACTAATTTTGAGTTTTCATTAACGTAAATAGGTGTATCCATATTGCCATCGCCGTTTACAGTAAGCGTGCCACCGTCAGATACCGATATACGCGCTATGCCATAACGACCACCCAGTGTTTTACCGTTCAGTTCAAGCGTTACATTGCCCATAACGGTAATCTCCTGTGTACGTTCGCTGTCTGTAATATCCTTATACAGCGTTACTGTAGCCGTACCTATCTCATTAGCCTTGTCAAAAGCGTCGCATATATCGCTGAACAGTTCTGTCTTTTCGCCGCCGTCTGCCGTATAGCTTACGCTTGCGGCAAACTCAGAGTTACAGTATTTGCATATACCGCCCTCATTAAAGGCATAACTGCCGTCCTCATTCTTATGCTCGCACTTTGTAACCAGATAATACCTTCCGTCATCGTCACCGGGGGCTAAATAGCTTTCTTCGGCTATATCACTGTATAATAAAGCCGTTGCTGTTTTCTCAGCAGTCGAATCTGACGAGTTATCATACCTTATAACACGCGCACCGCTTGCAAGCACGTCCTTTAATTTAAGCTGTCCGAAAACGATACGGCCGTAAGTACCGCCGCCTATAGTCACCTTTGCGTCGGTTGCGTCATTGGCTATAATCAAATTATCAGCACCCGCATTATTGTCGGCATTTACGCCTTCGCTGATGTTTACATTACCGCCAAATATAAGAATATCACCAAATCTGGTGCTTGAGCCTTCAGGCAGCGTAAAAGAGCCGCTGTTCACATATATATCGCAATTGATTGACATATGACCTTCGGCAATAACATCTGCACCTTCAATTATTATTCCCCGCCCGTCAGCAGTTTCATAGATAGTAACGTAATCATTTGCGGTGATCGTAAACTTACCGCTTGACAGCTTAACCCCGTCCTCAAGCTTACCGCTTGTTACAAGAGTGAAAACACAGCCCTTGTTTTCAGCCTTATCCGCATACCGTAAGCCCTCGGTTATGTCGTCGAAATACTTTACCTTTCCGTCGGCAGTAGTTACCTTTGCGTAAATTTTCGCACCGCACTCACTGCACACCTTGTTGGCGCTGTCTTCATCTACCTGACCCTCGCCGTCATGCAGACACTTATATCCGCAAGCGCAGTTGCCGTGTTCATCGTATGTATGCTTCGGGTGAGCCGTAACAAATATATTATCGCCTGCTTTGTATATTTGTTGTACGCTTGCATTCAGTATTTCTCCGCTTTCACTTGCAAGCGCCTTACCGCTACCCAGTATTTCAATTACACTTCTTCCCTGAACATAAATGCTCTTGAATACTCCGGCATTGATCAAAGCGTCGCCGTCTTCAAATGTTGCAAAAGTATCGAATTCAATATCTCCGTTTACAGTTACCATTCCATAGGAATAAACGCCGGTGGCGTTTATAACTGCACGGCTGCTTCCGCTGTTTTCAAAGGTTACATTTCCGTAAACCGCTACTGCGCTTATTTCCTCGGTACCGATCGAAACATTCAGCGTATGACCGTTCATGTCGATCGTTTTATTGCCGTTTATTATTATGCCCTTAACAATACAATCTACATCGCCTGTCAGCTTTAATACACCGTCAGCCTCATTTTCCGCAATATTTTTAAACTGTGTTTCGCTTTCAATAAATGTATAAGTTTCAGAGCTTTGTGTTGTCTCGGTAAATATAGCAAGCGCACAAACGCCGCACGGACACTTGCCCGTTTCCACGTTGTATCTATGCTCATGCGCTACAACCATGACATTTGTAAGTCTTCCGCCGATTGTCTTCGCACTGCCGTCAACTATACTTTCGGGGAGATGTGTGACACTGTTTAAGATCGCAAACGCATAGCCCTTTGCAAGCAGAGCGTTTACGGGTGTGCTGTTGCTTTCCTCGCCGCAGATGGTGTTGTACCTTCCGCCGTATAAAGCTACACCGCTTGCGTGTGCAATATAAACATTCTCAAATATGCCGCCGTATATTTCGACACGCTTAGCACTGTTAATGACTAAATTGAGTACATCTGCGGCTGAACTGCCGCCGTCTGCAGTACCGTTTATAAGCGTACCGCCGTTTACACTAAAAGGTGCGTCTATGCATCCGTAGTAGGTGCTTTTTCTGCTGTCCTTAAGGTACAGCACACCACTGTTATTTACACTTATATCTGCCTCTCCGCCGAGTGAACATCCGTTCACATCGACAGTAACCGTTGTATTGCCGATTTCTACGTTCTGTGTGATCTCGCAGTGCTTATACAATGTCAGCGTACAACCGTTGTTTTCCGCCGATAATGCCGCAGTAAAAGCGTCGTCTATATTATCAAAATACTTCGCTGTTCCCACGCCCGAAATGCCCGCAGTAAGCTGATACTCGCAGACAGAGCATACACCTGTTTTGCTGTCAACATCCGTATGACCGCACCGCTTACCGCAAATCGTACACTTGCCCGTTGTGCTGTCGTAACTGTGACCTTCATGTGGTATTACAATAACAGGTGTTGCAAAACCGTCTTTCAACAGTGTTTTTGAGCCGTCTATCGGCTCAGGATTGGGAGACTTCATAAACATACGGTTCTCAGCCAACAAAGTCAGTATTTCTGCGTTTGCTCTGTCCCCGCCGCCGTTATAGCATATTGTTTTGAAAGCTCCGCCGTGAAGAATTACGTCACTGCTTGCATCGTTTATATTGAGTGTTATAGAAAATGTACTATAGCAGTCAAATGTACCTGCACCTACCGACACAGTTCCCATAGCGCCGCATTTTTCGTCAAATGTCAGCTTACCGCCGGCCGCTACATTGAAATCGCCATAAATACGATTATTTTTTCCCGATCCCGTAACGGTTATATCTCCCGAAACAGTTAACGTACCTACATTGGCTTTCTCAGCGATCCACAGCGTGAACTTACCGCTGAGTGTTGTATAGCTGCCTGTATAATTCTTGTATACTCTTAATGTACAGCCGGTGTTTGCTTCACTGTCAGCCGTTTCAAAAGCCGCTTCCATCTCAGTTTCCTTATAAACAGAAGCTGCAGCCCCGTCCTTTACGATAACAGCCGCATACTGATATTCACACTCTGTACACTTGCCCGTTTCGCTGTCAACATCGCTGTGAGTGCATACATATCCACAGCCGCACTTGCCGTCAACATAGGTATGGCTGTGGTCTTTGACTATCAGCGTTACACTGCTTGATATTTCCTTAACGCTTGCGTTGAAAAGAGTTCCGTCAGTCTTGAAGAAAGCCTTACCCTCTCCGAGCATATCATATAATGTCTTGCTGTCCCTTGCATAAAGTCCGGCAGGATATGTACCGTCTTTCAGTATAACCGTACTCGAATCATATACATAGATCGAAGTGTCTAAAACTACATCGCCGTCTATTATAAGCGTACCGCCGGCGTATGAAGCGTCGTTTGTCGGATATACATTACAACCGAGCATAACCGGATTGCCGCTGTTTTTGATTGTAAGCTTTCCGTTTTTGCAAGGAGTAATACTCCGGATATTTAATCTGCGTCCGTTTAAGTCAATTGTAAGTTCTCCGTATAAGTCATACTGAGCTTTTGAATTATCATAATCCTTAAACAGCTTTATCGTACCGCTTCCGTTGTATTCATTCAGTAAAGAGTGAAGCTCATCGGTATCTACATACTTTGAGATTCCGTTTGCATCTGTATAGATTGCGACAGACACAACCGCACCGCAGATTGAGCAGATGCCGGTGTCCGTGTTTATATCACCGCCATGCTCGCAGGGCTTTCCGCACTCCTCGCACTTGCCTGTTCCAGTGCTGTATTTGTGGTCAGCGTCAGTATGCTCTACAACAGTAAGCGCAACGGAATAACCCATACTTCCATATTCTTTATAAAGATCAAGATAATTGCCGTTATCTTCACGTCGCAGTGCCTGCCGGGTAACATCAAGAAGATTGCCTAATTTCAGAACTCCGGAATTGTTTTGGCTATGATATGACAGCCCACCTAACTTCATTCCCGTAGCAAGCTTTACAGATGTCGTTGTAGTTCCGTCATCAGCCACTGATGCTATCACAGTCAACTGCTCTGTAGTTACTTTTGCGCCCTCGCTTACAGTAAGCTGTGCACCTGCCTCAACAAAAATTGTATTAAATCCTGCATTTGCAGCGCTGTCAATTACGAAAGATCCGCCTTTGCAAACATACACCTGGTCAACATAACTGCCCTCTGTGCCGGTTAATGTAAGCGTGACGTCTTTGTTGACCTCAAGCTTGATATTGTTAAGCTTGTGACCGTTAAGGTCGATCATAACATTGTGTTTTACATCTATAGTATCTAAAGTTGCAGTTGCCGATGCATCGCCGATATCCTGATAGATCTTTACATAGTTTTCGGTATCGGCAGTAACACTGTTAAGGCAGTCTGCGAGCGTGTCATAGCCTGTCGGCGCATTGCCGTCTGTGCTGATTGTAGCAACAAACTGATGCGCACACTCGTTACACTTACCCGTGTCAATATCAATATTGCTGTGATCACATAACGCTCCGCAGTTTGTGCATTTACCGTCGGAATAACCGTTTTCATGTGCACATTCTTTATATGTAAATGTAAATTTTTCTGTAACAGTTTCTGTGCTGTCACCGTCTGAATAGGTTATATCGCAATACAGAACATAATTTCCGGCAGGAATATTATCCGCAAGCTTGAATTCGCCGTTGCTTCCGGATACTGCCGCACCGAGCTCATCTGCACTGTATGCACTGTTCGTACTGTACCAGTTATAGCTTATGCTTTCACTGTCAACCGTATAGGTGCTTACAAGCTTGTAATTGTCCTTCTCTTCCTGCGAAGTGTTTGTATAGAAAACCGTTCTGTTTGTGTTGTCACCCTGTGTAACCTTGTTGAAACGGTTTGCATTCGACTTTACCTGAACGGTATTGGATACAATATCTCCGCACTTTATTGTAAGAGTATTATCAGTGTCGTATGTAACCGAAAACTCGGTATCGCAGACCATGCACACCCAGCCGTAATCGGTCTTGATTATGCTTGCTGATAAATCGGGTTCATCGCCGCCGAAATAGCCTCTTGCGTCTGCAAACTCTTCATCGCTCATATTCTTCAGAGTAATATCAAAGTAAACCGTACCCTTGAGCTTGGTATCAGTCATGCCTTCAATTATTTCATACTCTTCCGTCTTGAATATTCCTGTCTGCTTTCCGAGTATTATACGGGGAGAAGTATCAGGCTTTATAACTACCGTCTTAGCGTCTGCTCCGCCAATCTCATAATAGCCGCTGTTATACTTGACCTCGCCTGTCACAGCACTTTCCGAAGCCTTGAACTCGGTCGAGCCCTTTATTACAAATTCATTCTCGTCTATTGCCGGTAAAGTTTGACCGATAGCGTATGAACCGCCCGTAGTATATACCGAGCCTGTACCGCTCATTATAAGGTTTACTTTGTAAATGCCATACTTAGCACCGTAAGCAGTGACCTTACCGCCGCTTATTTCGGCATCCATTCCGTCGCCGTTGTTTCCGCTGTAGTATATTCCGACTCTTGCTGCATTGCCTTCAGGCACAGTAATACTGCCGTTTTCGCTGACGGAAATTTTGTCGAAATTACTGGTAAGCAATATTGCACTGTTTAACGTAGATTCATTAGCACAACCTACTGCAGTAAGACTGCCGTTGCCGTCAACAGTAATGCCGCCGCTGACATTGACAGCCACACCCTCAAAAGATGCAGTTGTCGCATTTGCGTTCAGCACACCGTCATTATGTATTTCAAGCGAATTTGTCTTTACAGTACCTGTTGCGTTTACTGTACCGCCGTTCAGGATTATTGATCCGCCGAGAGAGCGTGCCATACTGTCTGTAGAGCGGTTCTCTGCATTCAGCACACCGTCGCCGCTGATTGTCATTGTGCCGTCACAATTGACCTCTTTATTATTTACGGCACTGAGAACATATGTATCACTTTTGCCGGTATCGGTCTGTACGATAGTATTGTTACCGTTCAGCACTATCTCCGTACCGTCGGGGACTGTTACGACGCTCATCATATTCTCTTCTGTTGTCGCCTGAATGTTCACTCCGTCAAGCGTCAGCTTCTTTGTGTCATAATCCCAGCTCCAGCCGGCACCGTTTTCGTCCGCTGTCTTTTCTCTGAAATCAAGCGGTGTCGTGATGACATTGCTCTCGCCGTCATGCGTATGTGCCTCGCCCTCAGCAAATGCCGATAACGGTACAGCCGTCAGCGTCATTGCCGCAGACAGCACCGCACTTATGAGCCGTACAAATTTTTTCTTCATGTTTTTCCTCCTGTAGATTTACCCGTGCTTATGCCATGCACCTGCACTTATGCAGTGCCTCCTTCAGCTTTTCAA
>UMDA01025645.1_pt1 | contig 17972 bp, 16 predicted proteins | sample 1964381 | NCBI WGS metagenome assembly UMDA01 (sample SAMEA4835983, study PRJEB28245) | human gut metagenome | biome: gut microbiome; material: fecal sample | place: Denmark | collected 2008 | reverse complement strand
TAAGTATTTCAATCTGTTTTACAAAAAGTCATTCAATCATTCAACGAGATTTTTTAAAAAAAATGTTTTATACTCCAAAATGCGAACAGAAAAATTTTTTTATGTTCGCTCCCAATGAGGACACTGGGGCTTAGTGGCCGTGCGAAAGCAATGGAATTCTTGGGGAAGAAAGGGAGAGGTACTGTGTCTTGTATTAAGATGAAATGCTGCAACAATAGTATTGAATGCGGTAATTTATGGATATTGCAGGATTTTAAAGGATTTACAAAAAGAAAATTATTTATTGGGAAATGTAAAATCTGCGGGGATGAAGTCTGTTTACAAATAATGACAAATATTGAATCCGGTATAACATACCATAACCTATATACAGGTATTGAAGCTGTAAAAACTATTTACCGGGAAAAGAAACGTATCTCTGCTGCCCTGCCTAATATTAAATCCGATTCCTTATTTGGATGGGTATACGGGCACAATGTAGAAATCCGGAATAAAAATAAACAGGTTACTCAAGTCCGGCAATATGCTGCAGATTTCTCAGGAAATAAAAAGTTAACTAAAAAGGTGTATTTATGAATGATTTACCAAAGCTGACTCCCAAAGAAAATGCATTTGTATTTCATCTCTTTACTGATTGTATTAATTCCCCAACTAAAGCTTATAAGCTCTCATACGATTGTGAAAATTCTTCTGAAAATACAATATACGTCGAAGCTTCCAGGCTTATGAAAAACCCTAAGATTACCCTATGGATTGAGTACTATGAAAGTACTTTACAAGAATTTCAAAAAGAAGAAATCAAATATACAAGAAAAGATTTCTTTAATGACTTAGACAGAATTAGAGCAAAAACAGAGGATAGTCAAAAAACTGTCAGCGTTGCGCTCAAAGCTGTAGAGCTCAAAGGTAAATCATTAGGATACCTCAAAGAAAATGTTGAACTCTCAGGAAGTACGACTGTTCAAATGGGTGAAATTAAAATCGACAACAAAGCGCTTGATTTTAACATCGGGGGTAAATCAGGTTTGAAGGCTTCAAGTCCATCTACTCCGCATGTTGTAAAAGGGGTAAATCAGGTTAGTAGGTTTGACAGCTCATCTACTCCGCCTGTTGTAAAAAGTGAGAAAAAGGAAACTAAAGCAGATGAGTCTAATAATACCCGAGATGTTAAACCTTCCGCCCAAAATGTTTCCGATGATAACGGAGTTCAATAACTATGTTTACTTTTTAGGCGAAGGTGGACGTGGAAGCTCTAAAACCCAAAGTGTTGCCAGATTTCTTCTGTATTTAGGCGACAAATATAAAATAAAAATTTGCTGTGGCCGTGAAATCCAAAATACAATCAATGAATCAGTAAAAGCTGTATTTGAAACATTAATAGATGAATTCAACCTTAATTATACAGTTAAAGATAAAGAGATTGTACATAATGCAACCGGCACGACAATTATCTTCAAAGGTTTCAGAGAACAGGGAAAAGTCAATATTAAAGGGCTTGCTGATATTGACATTCTCTGGATTGATGAAGCAGAAGCAATAACAAAACCAACACTTGATGTAATTGTGCCAACAATAATGCGTAAGCCTAACGCAAGAATATTTTTCACAATGAACCGTTTTGCTAGAAACGATGCTGTATATCTCTTCTGTGTCGGACGGCCGGACTGTTTGCACATTAACATTAATTATTTTGATAATCCGTATCTGACAGAACAGATGCTCAAAGAAGCTGAAATATGCAAAGCGCGCAATGAAGCAGATTATAATCATATTTGGTTAGGTTTGCCGCGCGACCAGTCCAGAGATTTCTTGCTTGCAGCTTCTAAGATTGATTGCGCCAAAACTTTCACCTTCACTCCCGAAAATATTTATCACAATAAAGTTATGGCTGTTGACCTTGCTGGTTCTGGCGGGGATTTAAATGTTTTAAAACTGCTGGTCAGGCAAACTGCTAATATCTGGGAAGAAGTTCTTACCGAAAAATGGCACGAACCGGACACAGATATTACTGTAGGAAAAATCCTCTACATGTACTCAAAGTATAAGCCCGATATTTTAATCATTGACGCTGATGGTGTAGGCTACCCGATGGTTAATACTATCAAAAAATCTATCCCGAATTGTATTGCATTTCGCGGCGGGGGAACTATAAAAAATAAGAATACAACCGCCAAAAATCCACGTGCAGAAGGTTATCTGCTTACAAAAGAATTTTTCCAGAACGGCTGGATAAAGCTGCATTGTGAACAAACTGCAAAACAGCTTGAATATATGAAGGTAATTTATAAACCCGGATATATTGTAATGCAGTCCAAAGATGAAATCAGGAGTGAACAAGGTGAGTCACCTGATTACGCAGATACCCTGATGATGGCAATTTATGCAATCGACAAGTATTCTTATATGTTTCATTCGCCGGAAGATAACGGCGGTATTGGAAGAGTTATAACTGATTTTGACCCGTTTGAGTAGGGGTAAAAGTTTAGAAATTTGAAAGGAAATTTTATGACAAGTGATGTAATTAAGGTACAGTGTCCGCTTTTAGATCATACTGAGTCTGTCGCGAATATCGGAATTGATAAAAAAGAAGTGACCGGAAAGATTAAGATTGAAGACGCTTTTTCTAATAGTAACAATTCGTTGTTTATCGTAATTGAGAATAAAAACGAGAACAATGAGCTTTTAACAGTAGAAGCTGGCGATGCATACCCGAATTCAATGTTAGGTGATATAGGGATAGAATTACCATCCGGAACATCTGCTATTCGACTTCAAGACTTATCCCGTTTTGAAAAAGCTGATGGTTCTCTCGATTTGGATTTTTCCGAAGGGTTCAAAGGTACTATTTTTGCCATAGCAAAGTTTTAACAATGAAAGGATGTGAAAAATGTGTTCATCACCTAAAATGCCTGCTGTGTCCGCCCCGACACAAACAGTTGCTACGCCGACTGCTGCGGATGCAAGCGTTACTAAAGCTAAAACTGCCCAAAGAAATAAAACCGCTGCCAACTCCGGCAGGGATATAAGAACAACTGCCAGAGGACTGGTAGAAGAAGCTAACACAACTAAGAAAAAACTTCTAGGGGAATAGGAAAGAAAGTTGAAAAAAGTTTAAGATGGATAAAAAATACGATAGAAAATTTTTTGAAACAAGGCGGAAAGAGTTAGATACTCCTTTTGAAGAAATTAAAAGCGATTTACAGGAATTAGCTCAACACTTTTATCCGCGTTCTGTTAGGTTCCTGGCTAACGAAGTTAATAAAACAAACAGAAAAAAGAATTCAAAAATTATTGATTCTACTCCTATAATTGCACTTAGAAATTTTTCCAGCGGAATGATGAGCGGTGCTACTTCACCTGCGCAAAACTGGTTTAAGTTCAAAATCAGAAATTACAACATGGAAAATGATTACGAAGTCAAATCCTGGTGTGCTGCAGTTGAAAAAATTACACGTGACACGCTCTATTCTTCAAAAGCATATGACAAGCTGCCTATTGTATATAAACAGCTCGGAGTTTTTGCTTTCTCAACGCTTGCTCTTGAATCTGATTATGATGATTTGTTTACCTGCAAAGTATTGCCAATGGGCTCTTACAGATACGCTAAAAATTTTAAGGGTGAGGTTGATACTCTGGTAAGAGAGTATTCTGAAACAGCCAAAAATCTTGTTGAACAATTCGGCGAGGAAAATGTTTCGGAAGCCGTCAAAACTATGAATGAAAAAAATCCGCAGCAATATGTCGAAGTCATTCATTTTGTTATGCCTAATCCTAATTATGACACAACAAAAAAATGGGCGAGGAATAAAAAATTTATCTCTGTTTATTATGAAAAAAGCAGCAAAGACGGAAAATTTCTATCTGAAAGCGGGTTTGATAAATTCCCTTACATAGTATTTGAAGCTGAAACAAACGGGGAGGATGTTTATCCGTCAGATTGTCCTGCTATAAATGCTTTGCCGGATTTAAAACAGCTTAATACAATGATTAAAGAGTATGCTAAGGCTGTTAAGAAAATTGTTTCACCTCCGCTCAAAGGGCCTGCAAAGTTTAAGAATAGAACAATTTCAACCCTTCCGGAATCTTATGTAGAAGATGTCGAAGGTAACGATGCCGGAGTAAGACCGATACATGAAGTTAACCCGAGAATTTTAGAGCTTGCTCAGGAAATAACTTCTATGAAAAGTACTATAAAAGAACATTTCTACAATGATTTGTTTGCAATGATTTTGAATACTGCTGAAAGGGGCAGAACTGCTACAGAAGTTAATGAGCTTAAAGAAGAAAAAATGGTTCTTGTTTCCCCGCTTCTGGAACAGATTCACTCCGGATTGAAAAAATTCTTTGAATGGATATTGGAAGAATTGATTGAGGTTGATGTTTTACCAGAACCTCCGGAACAAATTCAAGGCGGGGAATTTGAAATTGAATTTGTTTCAACTCTTGCCCAAGCCCAGAAAGTTCAAAAGATTGCAGCTATGGAAAGATTTTCTACTTTTACGCTTAATTTAGCAAATGCACTTGACCCTATGCTCAGGTTTAAGGTTAACGGTTGCAAACTTATTGATGATTACGGCGATTTTGCAAATATTGACCCGTCACAAATTAATCCGACTGAATATGTTGAGCAATTGAGAGCCCAGCAGCAGCAAAAGCAGGAACAGCAGGAGCAGCTTGCTGCAATCCAGCAAGGTACAGAAATGATTAAAAATATTGGCGGTGTGGATGCTATTGGCGCGAATTTAGCTGCAAGATTAGGTTAGGGGGGGGGTAAATGAGGTTCAGAGGGTTATAGTAGAACTCGTCCGCCTCATGTAAAAAATTATGAGTAAAACAAAAGAAAAAGATTTGAATTTAATAGTACATAATGCGCTATTAAATCAAGATTGTAAAGATTTCATCAAACTTATTTTAGAAGAAACGGGGTGTTTTGACCGCTCTATTTGCTATGAAAAATACAAGCAATATTATTTACAAGGTCGTAAAAGCATTGGAAATTATATTCTTGAGCTTATACGAATTTGCGACTTTGAAAGTTATACAGAAATTCAAAAAGAAAGAAAGGATTAAAAGATGGGACAAGAAGATGTTTTGAATGAAGCGGGTGACAACCTTGACTCACAGTCATCAGAGGGGTTGCAAAAAAATCAAGGTGAAGATGGTGGGCAGGCAGACCCATCAGCTGAAAATCAAGCTGATGAAGGAAAGTCAGATAATCCGGAAGATGGCAAGGCCGATAAACCATCTGATGATACAGTGCCGGAAAATTACGATTTCTCAGCAGTACAACTGCCGGAAGGAATGGAGTTTGATAAGGATTTAACCGAAGAATTTGCCGGAATTGCTAAAGATATGGGGCTTTCTCAGGATAAGGCTGACAAGCTTATGGGAATGGGGGTTAAGCTTTCGTCCAAGCTGCAGGAAAAATTTGAGACTGCAATTAAAGAATCTCAGCAGAATCAAATTCAAACTTATAAAACAATGTTAAATACTGACCCCGAAATCGGCGGCGCAAATCTTAAAAAAGCTCTCACAGAAGCAAATGTTGCGTATGACACATTTGTTTCAGATGAAGCTGCTTCTTTACTTGAACAAACCGGATTGAATAATCATCCGGCAATCGTGAAAGTTTTTAGAGAAATCGGAAAGCAGCTCAAAAACGATACCATTAGAGGCGGAAAACAAAATAACCACACAAGGACGGCTGCAGACTGGTATCCTGAAATGAGCTAAAAATAAACTAATGTAAATGCATATAGAGAGGGGATTATTTGTAGTTACTGAAAACTATTTTAGTTTTCACAATTTATGAAAGGAATAAAATATGGCAACTCTTGCAACACAACATTTGACTATGCTCGATATGATGAAGCAAACCGTCGGTGACAGTATCGAAACTGACATTGCTGAAATTATGTCTGAAACAAGCGATCTTCTCTCTGATTTACATGTAAGCGAATGTAACATGGGAACTTTTAACAAATCAGTCGTAAGACACGGTTTACCAAAATCCACTTTTAGAAAGTTGTATGGATATGTGCCGACATCTAAATCTACTGTTGAACAGGTAGTTGATACAACCGGTGATTTGGAAAGTTATTCTACTCCGGATATTGACCTAATTGACCGTTCTAAAAATCCTGCACAAGCAAGGTTGAACGAAGGTAAAGCGTTTATTGAAGGTATGGCGCAGGATGCACAGGAAGCTATCATATATGGCTCACGTGTTGATAATGATGCAGAATTTGACGGTTTGGCTGTCAGGTATGCGCAATTATCCAATGAAAAGAAAAATATCGGTTATAACGTAATTGATGCAGGCGGTACCGGTTCTGACAATACTTCAATCTGGTTTATTACTACCGGTGAAAATGATGTTAAACTTCTTTACCCGGAAGGTTCAAAAGCAGGTATCCAGCACTACAATGACGGTGTCCAGACAGAAACAAACTCAAAAGGCGAGAAAAGAAAAGTTTATCAAGACCACTATAAGCTTTCTCTCGGTGTTGCTGTCAAAGATTGGCGCAGTACCTGCAGAATTGCAAATATTTCTGTTTCCAAACTTGAAGCTGGTGAAGTAGATTTGCTTAAGCTCCTAAGAAAAGGTTATTACAGAGTTAAAAAGCATATTAAAAAATCAGGACAAAAAACATTTATTTACTGCACCACATCTATTGCAGAGGCACTGGATGAAGCTGCAACTAATAAGCCTAATGTGAATTTGAATATTAAGGAATATTGCGGTGCTGATATTGCACACTACAAAGGTATTCCAATCAGAGAAATAGACCAAATTCTTGAAACAGAGGAAAGAGTTGTTGCTGCTGCTTCTGCTTAATAAAGGGCAGCATAGAGATCTAGAAGATTAGAGAATTAGCAATAAATAGCTAAACATCTCTTCTAATAAAAACGTTATATGTTGATTTGTGATAGTTGGATTTTCGGGAGAGGTTCTTCCAAAACTTCATCAACCTCTCCCATTTTTTTAAAAAGCTATACCTCTACACCGATTATAAGATTCCCTCTCTCTAATCCTCAAGGTAAGTGAAGCTGGAAAGTTCCAGCTTCAAACTGCCTCGTCAGTTCAAATAACCAGTATAAATTTAGAAAGGAATATAAAATGTTAGATGAATTACTAAAATTTTCTGAAAATCAAGCAATTACCGCAACTACTGTTTCAGAAAATACTCTTGATTTAGGTATTGCAAGAGAAGTTGCCTTTGGCGACCCTATACCTTTACTTGCAATGATTAAAGAAGATTTTAACAATCTTACGAGCTTAAAGGTGGCTGTTGAAACAGATAAAACAGACGAATTTGATAATCCTGTAGAGCTTGCTTCTTCTACAGTGCTGCTCGCTAATTTGAAAAAAGGCAAGATGATACCGATTTCTTTTATGCCTGTCGGTAATAAAGGGTTTGTAAGACTTAAATATACAGTTACCGGTACTGCACCTACAACTGGTAAATTATCTGCATATCTTACTGATGCAGTAACGCAGTCTTATCATAACAAGGGGTAAATGTACTAAGCTGGTGGGTATACCTACAAGCCAATTGTCTACGTGCGTAGCACCTCCGCCTGTTGTAAAAGGGGTAAATGTAATTGGTAAAACTAAGTTAAAGCTCTCTCTTCTTTTTTAACGGACAAGGGGGATTCACATCCCCCGCTTTTTTTAGAGGAGGGGGAAATAGAATTGAAAGGTAATGGAAAAATGAAAATAAAAGCAACGATGGATGCATGGTATCAAAAGAAAAAAATCAGAGAAGGACAAATTGTAGATTATAAAGGCCCGGATGTTCCTTGCTGGGGTACGCTGGCTGATGGCGCTGTGTTTGAAGCAGAGGATGAAGATAATGAAAATCTGAATCCGGATGACGATGATGAACAGGATGATGAAACAGAAGATGAAGGTGAGCAGGAGCCAGATGTTGATGATGACGACAGCTTGAACGAAAAACTTGAAGTTTTAAGAGATTTGGCGGTTGAAAATGATATCTGGGTTGAACTTCCGGATAACTGCACTGCTCAAGAAGAAATAGAACTTCTTAGAAAAGAATTTATTGCAAAGAATGTAAAAATTAATTTTTAAGTTTAAGGAATAAAAATGTCCTACACACAAGAAGCTATATACAATCTGGCACTTAATCATCTCGGTGTGTCTGCAGTTGTGCAAAATACTACAACAATTAATCCGAGAATTACTGTGCTCAATAATCAGTATCCGATTGCAAAAGAACAGGTAATGAAATCTTTCGACTGGAATTTTCTTAACAGGTTTAATGAACTCACTCCATCAGTTGAAAAGTCGCCAGACCCGAGATTTCTTTATGCTTATGATTATCCGAATGATTGTATAGCTGCACGTTACATTGTAGACAGTATGGGCGGTAAGTATAAAAAATTTGATATAACAACAGATTCTAATGGAAGCAAAATCATCCTTTGTAATATTAGCCCGGCAATTCTTTGTTACACAAGAAACATTACTGCAAAAGTACCGGAGTCATTTTTTACCGCAGAATTTGTGACTGCATTAAGTTTTTATCTTGCATATCTCTGTGCTGACAGTATCACCGGTTCTGCTAATAAAAAGCAGCTATGTTATCAGGGATACATGACCGAACTCGCCAGAGCTAAAGCTATGAATGCAGCAGAATCAGTCGAAAAAGATGAGGATGAAACAACTTATCTGGATGCGAGGAATTAATGAGAGTCACTCAAAAAAGTTTTACTGGCGGGGAGTTATCACCCCCGCTCAATGCTCGTAATGATTTAGCAAAATATCAAAACGGACTTAAAAGTTTAAAAAATGGTTTTGTACATCAAGAAGGTGCTGTATCTAATAGAGCAGGGCTTGAATTTGTCGGCGAAGTAAAAGAATCGTCCTTATTCACAAGGCTGCTGCCTTTTTCTTTCAACACCGAACAAACTTATGTGATTGAAGCCGGAAATAAATATTTTAGATTTATTAAAGATGGCGGATACATCGTTTATCCTGATGACTATGAGGATGAAACGAAGCGGGGGCAGATTGTTGAAATCGAAACTCCTTTTCTTACTGATGAACTATACCTGCTTAAATATGCACAAAACGCTGACGTATTAACAATCTGTCACCCTAATCATCCGCAAATAGAATTGTCCAGAAACTCTCATTATGACTGGACTATCAAAACTATTGATTTTAATCCTAAAATTAATGCTCCTGTAAATGTAAAAGCTGTATGGACTGGCAAAAATGAAAATACAAGAAAGTATCAGTATCTTGTAACAGCTGTAAACGAAGATAACGAAGAGTCAAATCGTTCCAATCAGATAGAAGTCACCGGAAGATATGAGAGTTATTGGGCTGTCGGCGAATATATGACAATATCATGGGATGTTGTAGAGAATGCTATTGAATACAATATATACAGAGCTGTTAACGGTATTTTCGGATATATTGGAACTTCTACCACAAATTCTTTTGTAGATGAAAAAATTGAGCCTGATTTGTCTGCTACTGCACCAATTGCAAAAAATCCGTTTGAAGATAATTATCCTTCTGTTGTTAATTATTTCCAGCAAAGAAAAATTTATGCAAACACAAAGAAAAATCCGCAGACAATTTATACATCTCAAACAGGAACTTCTGATAACTTTAATGTATCAAGACCGCTTGTCGCTTCGGATGCTGTCACAATCACTCTGTCAGAAAGAGAAGTTAATGAAATCAGGCACATTGTAGCTATGAATGATTTGATTGTGCTTACTTCTTCTGCAGAGTGGAAAGTTAACGGCACTGACGGCTCATTTTCTGCAAGTCCTGCGCCTGCTGCTAAACCTCAGAGTTATTATGGATGTTCGCATGTTATGCCGGTTGTTTCCGGAAATATGATATTATTTGTTCAAGCTGGCGGGTCTGTACTTAGAGATTTAGGTTATACATACGTTTCTGATAGTTATGACGGGGATGAGTTAACAATTTTTGCCAACCATTTATTCAGAGGACGGCAAATTGTTGATATGGCATATGCGAAAGAACCTTTTAGGATTGTATGGTGTGTGCTCTCAGATGGAAAAATGGCCGGACTTACTTATAACAGAAAACAAGAAATTTCAGGATGGCACAAACACGAAACAGACGGAAACTTTGAATCTGTCGTATGTATTAGAGAGGGGTTTGAAGACGTTGCGTATTTTGTAGTAAAAAGATTTATTAACGGTAACGTTCACAGATATGTTGAGCGTATGGCTTCAAGAATTATAACAAAAACTACGGATTCAATATTTCTTGACTCTGCTCTAAAATATGAAGGCGAGCCGGTTGATGTATTACACGGGCTTGAACATCTTGAGGGTAAAGAAGTTTATGTAAACGCTGACGGCGGAGTTGAAAGCCATGTTGTAAAAGACGGAAGCATAACTCTTTACAACGAAGCTTCTATTATATCTGTAGGTTTGCCTTATGAATTTGATTTTGAAACCCTCAATATTGAAGGGGATAATACTCACGGGTTGAAAAAACTTGTAACACGTGCCAGCATTAAAATCAATGATTCAAGAGAAGATTTCTTTATAGTAGGAGCAGATGGTCAAGAAGTTCAAAATGAAAGGTCAATTGGTGCAGAAGATGACAGTATTAATGATCCATCACTTTTAATATCAAAAGATGTTGATGTTACTATATTCTCTGAATACACAGAAGAAGCAACTGTTCACATAAAACAAAAATATCCGCTTCCACTTTCGATATTAAGCGTGTCAGCTGTTGTAGATGTGGAGGATGCTGCGTAATGTACAGGGCTGAGGTAAATATTGAAGATTGCAGATATGTTTTAGATAATTTACGTGAAGAGGATAAGGCAGAAGTTTTAGCTACGCGCGGCGAAAATTGGAAAGAGGATATTTTAAATGATTTGCAAAATAGCAATTATCCCTTTCTGTTAGCAAAAACTAAACAAAATGATATTCCTGTATTAATTTGCGGCGCTTGGGCTGCTGATATGAATAATCCGTCTGTCGGTATTGTTTGGCTGCTTGCTACTCCTGAAATCAAAAAGCATCAAATTTCGTTTCTTAAAGAAATGAAAAAAGAAATCAAAAAATATGATGAACAATTTGGGATTCTATACAACCAAATTTATAAAACAAATTTTCTTGCTAAACAGTGGCTTAAATGGGCTGGATTTAGATTCCCTTTAACTGAAAAAAAGTTAACTCCGCTAGATAGAATTTTTTCTAAAATAAAAGTCGAAGAGAATTTTGAAATATTTTATAGAGAAAGAGAAGTGAAAGGTTTAGGAAAAAATAATGTGTGATTTTGGATTGTCAGCCTTAATTATATCTGGTGTTGCAGCAATAGCGTCTACTGCTATGAGTGTTACATCTGCTATACAGCAGAGTAATAATCAGCAGACAATGTATAACTATCAAGCAAAAGTTAATGAAAATAATGCTAAAATTGCTAACGAAAATGCTGCTCAGGAAAGGCAATCCGGATTAGAAGAAGCCCGGCAGCAGAGAATTAAGACTCTGCAGGCAATAGGTTCCCAGCAGGTTGCAATGGCTGGTAACGGGATTGATATAACATCCGGAACTGCCCTTGATACAATTGAAGATACTGCGCAGTATGGCGAGCTTGATGCTTTAATGACACAGTACAATGCTGAAAGAACTGCGCTTAATTATGAACAGCAGGCAAGTAATTTTAATAATCAGGCAAATCTTGATAAGATAGCTGCTCAAAATGCTGCAACTGCAGGTAAAATGAATGCTTTCGCCTCCGGTCTGAATGGGATTTCTAATATAGCGAGTGTTGGTGCAGGAGGATTGGGGTCATTGGGAAAAGTATCCAATAAGTGGACGAGTTATTCAAAGATGGACTCTGGCCTAAAAATAGGCCAAAAAAATAATAAACTGTATGCCGGATTGTCATCCGGATTATTATAGGTAATTTGAGGTTTGTAATGGCACAAGTTCCGATATATAATAAACAAACTGTAGGTGATAAACATATAGCACATGCTTATCAAGATGTAAGCATTAACGGGGATATGATTGGCGAAAATATTGTCAGAGCTAATTATCTTCTTGGAAAAGCCGGCGAAAGGCTGGGCGATAAAATTAATGCACAACTGGATGAATATAACAAAACTAAAATAGTTGACCTTACTAACAAATTCGATACTTATAGCAATCAGGCGCTATATGATAAAGAAAACGGGTATTTTAATAAAACCGGTCAAAATGCAGCAGGACAAAGTATGAATGTTTTGCAGGGATTTGATGATTATGCATCGCAATTGATAGAGGAAGCAGGATTAAGCGGAAGGTACAAAGTTGCTGCTGTTAATTCACTTACAGCAAAAAGAAATGATGTATACAGAGCTGTAACAAAACACGATTTTGAGCAGACGAGAAACTGGCAAAATTCTGTTTATACAGAAAAAGAAAATAATATTCTTAATCAGGCGATTTTAGACAGAAATGACGATAACAGATTATCTGCAGGTTTAAAACAGGGGTATAATGCAATTACTCTGCAGGCACAGCTGCAAGGCTGGGATAATGATGTTACAAATCTCAAAAAAGCAGAATTTTCTTCACGTTATCATGAAAGTGTAATCAGTTCTTTGTTAGCAGATGGCAGTTTGCGGGCAAAGCTATATTATGATGCACATAAATCAGAAATTCTTCCAGAAAAACATAATTCTATTTTAAATGCTGTAACAACTAATGAACAGAGATACAAGGCAAGAAGCATTGTAGATGGACTTATTGCAAATGGTTATACTCCGGAACAAGCTTATAAAGAAATTGATAAAATTTCTAATTTTGATTTACAGTCGGATGTTCGCTCGCAATATGAAGGCAAAATGCGTGAGCGTGACAGGATACAGACTTTGCAAGAACAGCAGAAAAGTCAGGCTTCTTGGGATAAGGTTATAAGTACATTACAGTCAAATCCTGATGCAGCATATCAAGCCATAGATGTAACTCAATCACCGGAAGCTATTAAGGCACAAATGTCTTATATAGAACAAATGAGAAAATTCGGGGAAATTAAGACCGGACATCAGGTATATTTAGATTTAATGGATAAAATGACCTATGATGCCGAAGGGTTTAAAAATACTGATTTAAACCAATACAGGCCTTACCTTTCTGAAAGTGATTTTAAAAGCTTTAAAGAAAATCAAAGCAAAATAGGAAGTATTGAGTATACTATTCTTCAAGAAGATAACAAGATGATTGAAAATGCGCTTAAAACAATTGGCGGGCGCAGTAAAACAGAAAATGTTATTTATGCCGAAGCACAGGCTCTTGTCACAGAATTTGAAAAAAGACACGGCAGAAAGATTAATGATAGCGAACTGCAAGGAATTATTGATTCACTAGGGTATAAAGGTGAAAATGGAGTTGCTGTTTACAAGAATATTGAAAAAGGTATGGCTGAACAGGTAGGCTTTATTAAGACTATTACAAATGATTTTGCGTATTTTGAAAAAATTCACAAAAGACAGCCGGACTCAAAAGAAAGAGCTCAAATAATAGATCAGAGAACCAATAAAATAATCCAAGAGCAGCGGGCTACATTACAAGATAAAATTGATGCAACCTATGCAAAACCTCATGAAACAAAAGAATTAACATACTATGCGGATTCTTATCTTCCGCAATTAGAAAAGCAACTGGGAGTAAAGTTTACTGTTGTGGAAAACGGACGTTATAATCCGAGAGCAAAAGGATACAGCTCTTATCATAATGTAAATGGAGTTTCTCACGCTATTGATGTTTCTATGTCAGAGCATTCAAATTTAACTAAGGATAAGTTTTTTAAATCAGAATTAGAAAATCCGCAGGTTAAAAAAATTGGAACTTCTGACCCGTATATTTTAGCTAAGTACGGAAGTAATCCAAAGATTGTAAATGAAACAGAGTTTGATAAAAAGTATGGAACTAATCATATTAATCATGCTCATATAACATTAAAAACGGAAAACGGAAATCAAACAGCGCAAGCAGTTTACAAAGTCGGTAATTATACTGTTAGAGTAAAGGGGTAAATGAGATTTGTAGAAGAAATACAATCTCGTCCGCCTGTTGTAAAAAGGGAGTAGAATGACAGTTTTTGAAATAACAGCACCAGATGGAAGGGTTTTGGAAATAGAAGGTGAAAAAGCGCCATCTGAAACAGATCTTGACGAAATATTTAAAACTATTCCGATAAAAACAAATCCTGTATCTGATAATCAAGCTGCGCTTGAAAATATTAAATCAGCTGATACAGATGATGTTGGTATGACTTTAACGGAAAAATTTAACAAGTTAAGACAGGATGCTGCTAAGTATGCAAAAAATATACCGGAAAAACAAAACGGTATGTCTTGGTTAGAATATGCAAAACTAAGAAAAAAATATGATGAAGATTGGAATTTGCAAACTCCTGAATTAAATCCGCTAAAAGCTATGTGGAAAAACAGTGTTATCGGTATGATGAGCGAAAATCTATACAGAGGACAAAAAGACAGACGCGCCATGCAGTATACCGATAATAAAGAAGTTTTAACAGAAATCCCTGCTAAGGCTCAATCAGATTGGAAGGAAAAAGGTCAAATAAAGGCAGGCGAAGCTTTGATGCGTTCTGATTGGTCAAGAGTTATACCTTTTGCCGGAAGTATGTCAGGGTTGAATGAAAGCTTCGATATAAAAAGTATCATAGATAAAAAAAATAAAGGTGAAGAACTTTCAAAAAAAGAAGTTGAACGGCTTAATGGTTATATTCTTGATGTTGCAGAGCAGAATCAAAGAGGTATTTCTTTTGGTGGCAAATTAATTCAAGGTGCATTGGAACTACCCTCTTTTGCAGGGGAGTTTATGGCAACGGGGGGAATTGCAACACTCGGCAAACAAGCTGTACAAAAAACTGTAACAAAGGGGCTTCAAAATGCTGCACAAAAAGAGATTGGCAAAAGGCTTACTGCTGGTCTGATAGAAGGTGCAGCCGGAGCTGTCACGCGCACATCAATCGGGATGCCGCAAAGAGTTGTTGAAAATTATGGTATGAGAAGATTACATGAATCTCTTGGTATTACCGATAAAGGGCAAGTTTTGTTAGAAACAGCAGATGAAAAACCCTATTCGACGTTTTTAAAAGCTTGGGGTGATACAGTTATTGAAAATTGGTCAGAAGAGATGGGAGGAGGTATTGCTGAAGCAGCAGGTTTATCTTTAAAAGGTGCCGGTAAATTAGTCAGTCCGCTTCAAGAAAAACTTTTTTCCAGAAATACAAGAGCAGCGTTTATAAAAGCTATTAGAAAGTTAAGACCTAACGCTACAGTTAAAGATATTATGACAAGAGCCGGTTTTAACGGTATTCTTGGTGAAATGGGGGAAGAACGTGCCGGTGATGTTTTACGCGTTATGTTTGGGATAGATGATAGACAAGACGTTTCTACGTTTGAAAAAATATGTGAAGCTATAAATCCCGGAGCAGAAGAATTATTGCTGGAACTGGGATTATTCTCAATTCCCGGTTCAATGAGTTTCGTTGCGTCAAAAGTTGCAAATCATCTTAGGGCTAAAAACATTAGTGAAGAGGATATTTCTGATTATATGAGATTGTCATCTGAACTGGAAAAAGAAAGTCTTTTATCCAATATTGCCCAAAATAACGACCTGGCTATTACAGAAAATTTTGAAAGTAATCTAAGAGATATTAAAAATCATTACTTTACGCAAAATCTTAATGCCGGATTAGAAAAGACAGAGGCTCTTGCAACGGCTGAAATTGAAGCTAATGCTGCAGCTATTATGTCTAAGCAATATGGAATCAGTCTTGATGAAGCAAAAGACCGGCTCGCTCTTAACGTTCAAAGTCTGACTGATGAACAGGCTGCAGAACAAATGCAGGCTGACACAAAAGTCTTGCAGGGCGGAATTGAGATGGAGGTTGAAAAACATAATCAAGTCCAATTCGATAGAGCAAATATTGAAGATAATTTTGGTGATAGTGTTGAAAATATTACAACTCTATTAAAAAATGATGTACTCAATGTAATAACAGAAAATAATCTTGATGATACGGAATTTAATTTGCAGGATGCTCGGATTTACGGTTCTTATGCAAAAGGAAAAAATAATGAAAAATCGGATTTAGATATTATTGTGCAGTACTCCGGCAATATGCGTGAAGATGATGCGTTTAACATGTTTGCTGATGCAGGACTTGTTATTGTCGACAAGAATGGAAATGAAATTAAAGTTGATGTTAATCCTATCAATATTGATAAATCTGGAACGATTGAAGATAATTTGAATTATTTTGATAGTTTGGAGCCAAAATTTCAGAGTATAGAATCTGCTGGAGCTAATGCAAACAATATTAATGAAGCCGTAAAAGAATGGGCTGAAAAAGGAGTTGAAAGCAAGTATTTTAAAAAATGGTTTGGGGATAGCGTTGTAAAACATTCCTCTACAGATAAACCTATAGTTGTTTATCATGGAACAGACTTTAATTTCTCTGAATTTCGCCCAGCTGGGGATTTTAATTTTCCTGATGCTGTTTATTTTTCAAGTAAAAAATCTGTTGCAAAAAGCTATACAAATACTGGCAATATAATACAATGTTATTTAAAACTAGAAAATCCGTATGTTGCAAATGCAAATGGGGCAAAATATAACGATTATTATAATAATCTTATGTCTGACATGGATTATGCTGTTCGGAACGGATATGATGGTGTTATTATAAGAAATATAAGAGATGATTGGGGACAAAATAAAAGAGGCGGTGCTGTTGCAGATACATATATTGTCTTTAATCCAGAACAAATAAAATCTATAAACAATCAAGGAACTTTTGATGAAAGTAATCCTAATATTTATTATCAATCAGCAATGAAAAGAAGTGAGTTTACTTCATTCAAAGATTTTTACATTGATGTATTGAATAATAAGCAGGCTAAGGAGAAGAAGCAATATAACCATCTGACAGGCGACGGTATTAATATAAGAATCCCGCATGATACTGTAATTCATGATGACAACAGACACAAGTTAACTGCTGATGAGTGGCAGGAATTACTTGACAATATTGATGATGTTTCTGATGCAGCATTAAGCAAGCAAAAATCAAGCTATGACGGCAAATCCGTATTATTGAAAATTAGTACACAGAATAATACTTACGGTGTTGTTCTTGAAACTTTTGCAAAAAACAATCCGCTTATCTCTACGGCTTTTATTGATACAGAACAAAATATTGATAACTGGATAAAAAATGAGGCTATCCCAAGCGGTACTAAAACCTCTTTCTTGGGCACTCGCCTCAATAATATTATAAGGTATATTCAACCAAAATTCAAGCCTTTTGTGCCTAAAACCTATTTTCAGGCAGATAATATTGATTCAAATATACAAAATGCACGCGGGTTTACATACAGGAGGTTTAACTTTGACGGAACTGTGAAGGATAACTTGATTGTTCTTCTTAAAAATAAATCTGATAAGTCAACTCTGCTGCATGAATTTGCGCATGTATATCTTACAACATTAAATGATTTGGCCAGAGATAATGCAAAAGCAAAAGCAGATTTATTAGTTGTAAACAAATGGCTTGGATACAATGGTGTTGAATATACTGATTTTCAGCACGAAAAATTTGCAAATGGTTTTGTAGCTTATGTTAAAACAGGAAAAGCTCCGACATATGGGCTAAAAAAAGCATTTGAACAGTTCAAGAGATGGTTGAATGAACTATATAATGAACTGGTATATAGTGATGAAATTGAGCTTGACAACGATGCAAAAGCGGTGTTTGATGAATTGCTCGGCGGAAAGTCGCAAGAGGCTGTTGCAGAGCAGATAAAAGATTTTGTTAAAAAAGCTGAAAATAATGCTTTACTAAGATTAAGAGCGGAAAAAGTTGAAAAAAGAGAACTGCCGCAGAACATACTTACAGAATATCAGCGTAAATACCGCGATAC
>UMDA01011169.1_pt1 | contig 18611 bp, 15 predicted proteins | sample 1964381 | NCBI WGS metagenome assembly UMDA01 (sample SAMEA4835983, study PRJEB28245) | human gut metagenome | biome: gut microbiome; material: fecal sample | place: Denmark | collected 2008 | reverse complement strand
GTCAGTTTGCGCTCGCGTGCTATGTCGTCGAGAGCTTTGTATATGTCGACGTATCTTGCAGTCTGATACAGTATGCTGCGACCGGCGTCGAGCTTGGCCTTCATACGCGAGAGCATGTCGTATACGGCAGGGAACCGGATGATGGCTGTGTCGAACTGCTTGCGGTCTTTTGCGTAAGAGAGAGCCTCGTTGTATGCAGCCTGGCTCACACCTACCGACTGTGCGGCTATGCCCAGACGCGCTCCGTTCATCAGAGCCATGACATATTTGATGAGACCCATGCGTGTGCTGCCGCACAGCTCAGCCTTCGCGTTCTTGTATACAAGCTCACATGTGGGCGAGCCATGTATTCCCAGCTTGTGCTCTATGTGGCGTACGGTCACACCGCCCTGGTTCTTGTCGTATATGAACATGGACAGTCCGCGACCGTCATGAGTGCCCTCCTCGGAGCGTGCGAGCACGAGATGTATGTCAGAGTCGCCGTTGGTGATGAATCGTTTCACTCCGTTGAGCAGCCAGCAGCCGTCTTTCTCGCTGTATGTAGCCTTGAGCATCACGCGCTGGAGGTCGGAACCGGCGTCCGGTTCGGTAAGGTCCATACTCATGGTCTCGCCTGCGCATACCCTCGGAATGTATTTCTGGCGTTGCTCCTCACTGCCGAACTCATAGAGAGTCTCTATGCAATCCTGCAGCGACCAGATGTTCTGGAAGCCTGCGTCAGCAGCTGAAATGATCTCGGAAGCCATGGAGTATGGCGTTATAGGCATGTTCAATCCGCCGTAACGGCGCGGCATCGAGATGCCCCACAGTCCTGCCTTGCGTGTGGCGTCGAGGTTCTCGTATGTCTTGGATGCGTAGTGCATGCGTCCGTCCACGAGGTGCGGTCCCTCAAGGTCGACGTCCTCGCTGTTTGGTTCGATGATGTTCGCTGCGATGTCACCTGTTATCTCGAGCACGTTCTTGTAGTTCTCGATGGCGTCGTCGTGGTCTACCGGCGCGTCCTCATACTTGTCCTTGTCTTCGAAGTTGCGCTCCTTGAGCTCTACGACGCGCTTCATCTCCGGATGATTGAGATAGAAGTCGAACTCCGGATGATCTGTATAATAATTAGCCATTTTGTTTACTTGCTGTTCTGTTTGTAATATTTGATTAATTTGGGAACCACTTCCTCCACCGTACCGTTGATTACATAGTCTGCAATCTTGTTGATGGGAGCGTCGGGATCGCTGTTTATCGAGATGATGATTCCGGAGTCCTGCATGCCGGCAATGTGCTGTATCTGTCCGGATATGCCGCATGCTATGTACACTTTCGGGTGTACCGTCACGCCCGTCTGTCCTATCTGGCGGTCGTGGTCTATCCATCCTGCGTCCACGGCTGCGCGGCTTGCGCCTACCTCACCGTGCAGTTCCTTTGCCAGTTTGAACAGCATGTCGAAGTTCTCTTTGCTTCCCACACCGTAGCCTCCAGCCACAACGATGGGCGCGCCTTTGAGGTTGTGCTTGGCGGCTTCAACGTGGCGGTCGAGCACTTTCACCACGAACGCCTCGGCTGAGACATATTTTGCCACTTCAGGATAAACCGTCTCGCCCTTTGCCTTGCCTTCGTAGAGAGCCTTCTGCATCACTCCGCTGCGCACGGTAGCCATTTGCGGGCGGTGGTCAGGGTTTACAATCGTAGCCACGATGTTGCCTCCGAATGCCGGACGAATCTGATAGAGAAGGTTGTCGTAGTGCTTGCTGACCATCTCGCCGTTCACTTTCACCTTCGTGTCGTAGTCGCCTATCTCAAGCTGTGTGCAGTCTGCTGTGAGTCCGCTTGTGAGAGATGACGACACTCTCGGACCGAGGTCGCGGCCTATCACGGTAGCTCCCATGAGTGCGATTTGCGGTTTCTCCTCCTTGAAGAGGTTCACCAGAATGTCTGTATGAGGTGCTGATGTGTATGGGAACAGACCTTCGGCGTCGAACACAAAGAGTTTGTCAACACCGTAGGGCAGAATCTGCTGCTCCACTTCTCCCTTTATGCCGGTTCCGGCGACTACGGCGTGAAGCTCCACACCGAGTCTGTCAGCCAGCTTGCGGCCTTTTGTGAGCAATTCCTGAGATACTTCGGCTACTGTAGTGCCTTCTATCTCGCAATATACAAATACGTTGTTCATATATTCTTGTTTGTCTTTTGAGCCGGGCATACGGTGTCTTCCGTCTTGCCGTATGCCTTACAGCGTTTGTTTTTTACTGCTTAGGATGAATGTTATCCAATGATTTTCTCTTCCAGCAGTTCCTTCACCAGTCCTTCGATGTCAGTGTCGCTGCTGCTCAGTGTCTTGCTTTCCTTAGCCTGGAACACAATGTTCTTCACTGCCTTCACCTTTGTAGGCGAGCCGCTGAGTCCGCATTGTGCGGGGTCGCCGTCTACGTCGGCGACCGACCATTGGTTCAGAGTGAGATAAGGCCGTTCGTCATACAGATAGTTGTACTTGTTGTCGGCTGTACGTTCCATGGGTGCTGTGGCGCGCTTGTATTTCATCATCAGTCTCGCGTTGCACGGACGGCAAGGGTCTGCGCTTCCCGTAACGGTGACGACGAGTGGCATCGGAGCCTCCACTGTCTCCACGCCTCCGTCTATGTGGCGGCGTATGGTGAGTGTTCCGTTCTCGCATTTCAGTATTTCCTCAGCGTATGTCACCTGCGAGAGTCCCAGCTTCTGTGCCACCTGCGGACCCACTTGTGCGGTGTCGCCGTCGATGGCTTGGCGTCCTCCGATGACGATGTCCACACCGCCGATTTTCTTTATTGCCGTCGCGAGGGCATAAGATGTGGCGAGTGTGTCGGCTCCTGCGAACAGACGGTCGGTCAGCAGCCAGCCTGTGTCAGCTCCGCGATAGAGTCCCTGTCGTATGATTTCGGCAGCGCGGGGAGGACCCATGGTCAGTATTCCTACGGTAGAACCCGGGTTCTGCTCTTTCAGACGCAGAGCCTGCTCAAGTGCGTTCAGATCCTCCGGATTGAAGATTGCGGGCAGCGCCGAGCGGTTGACTGTTCCTTCGGCAGTCATGGCGTCCTTGCCCACGTTTCTCGTGTCGGGTACTTGCTTGGCAAGTACAACAATTTTCAAACTCATAGTATAGTGATAATAAATTGTATGATTTCAACTCGCAAAAGTAATAACTTTTTGATAGCCAACCAAATTAACACATTTAAAAAATGTGTAATCGGCAGGCTACTCCGGGTTGTGGCGGGGTGTGTAAGGACGTGGGGCGGTGTCGGCGGAGCGTGGATTATGTCTGTGTATGCCCTGTCTGTCTGACAGGTTTTCCGTTCTTCGTTTATTCGTTATATGTCAACCATTGTTCCACATGCAATCTTTTCATCAAACACTTCGCGCTTTACCTTGCGCGCGCGGAGCGACCTTACGGTGGTGAAATCGGAGAAGAACGGGTCGGTGGAGACAAACCATGCGCGTTGTGTGGCGTCTGCGGCGTTTTTTAGCCGTGATTTCAATTGTGCGGCATAGCGCGGGTTGACCACCGTGAGAAAACATTCGCCGCGGCTGTTCTCCAATGCGAGAACGAGTCGCGGGCGTCTGTCGTTGTGTGGTGCGGCTGTTTTCCTGCCGCGCATGGATGCTGACACGCTGATGTCCCATCCGTGGCGCGTGTTCAGTCTGTTCATGATGCTGCGGAACACGCTGCCGTGCGGCGCATCGTCGCGTATGCCTTTCCATGCTATATAATAATGTATCATCTCGTGCAGGAGCACTGTCTGCATCTCACGTTCGGTGCAGTCGTAGTATGTGCTCAGACGTATCGCAAAGTCGGAGAGCCTCCATCCCGTGAGCGTACGCCTGCGCCTGCACGACATCGAGCCGAGTCTTGTGCGCGAGTTGCCCAATGCCAGCCGTGGCAGAGGCAGCTCTCCGTTGAAGTATTGGCGGTTGAACGTGTCGAACCACGCTCTCATCTGTTCTCTTGTAGGTGTCATGCCTGACGTCCGTCATTCGGCAGGCGAGAGCTGTCCGAGCGCTTTCTCTATCTTCTCAGACATCACCGTGCCCAGCACAACCTTACCTTCCTTGTCGATGAGATACAGTGTCGGTATCCAGTTCACCTTGTAGGCTTTCGACACCTCAGTGGTTTTCCACTTCTTCAGTTCGCTCACCTGTGTGTACTTTATGCCTTGCTTCTTCAGCATGGCGGTCCAGTTCTCCTTGTTGTCGTCGAACGACACGCCCAGGAACACAATGCCACGGTCCTTGTAGGTCTCGTACATACGCTTCATGTTCGGTATGTCCTTTATGCAGTCGGGGCACCATGAAGCCCAGAAGTCGAGCACCACATACTTGCCGCGGAAGTCGCTCAGGCTCACGGTCTTGCCCTCTGGAGTCTTCAGACTGAATTCGGGCGCCTTCGTACCTGTTACGAGCAGTTCGGTGGCATACTTCGCGTCATCGTCCTGTATGGCAAGATTCTGCGCGCCTGTTGTGCCGTAAGGCATCGCCGCCATTGCCGCGGCAAACGCCAGAGTTATAAACATCCTTTTCATTTTTTCTTCTTTTTATTTTCTGATAATCATTATACGCCCTGCGCGATTGTTTTGAGATGCGGCAAGGCGGGTGCGATAATATCTTGCATTATATTGCCGGGTGCGGCTTGTCTTATGCAATATAGCAGCTTATCTTATGCAAAGATACGACATAGGATTCATACTCCAAAGGAATAACAATTAAAAGATACAAAGTCAGCCTTGTTATGCATGAATATTCATCCGGCACCGTATATTTATGCAAGGCGTACGTGCTGAACTCCGCGAGAGTGCCAATGGAATTGACGGAAAGCGTTTCTGACGCGAAAACGCGGGTTTTGAGGCGTTGTGCGTAATACTCTGACTGTTTGTGACTTATACTGTTCCGGCATCCGTGACGGTAAAAATGACGCTGCGAAAGAGGCTTTCCCGCACTGCGAAAGAGGCTCTTTCGCGGCATGAAGAGTGCTCTTCGGCAATGCGTAACGGGCTTCCCCACAGTGCAGGAAAGCCCGTTTGGCAGACCGTTGGCGACAAAAACGGTCACGGATATGTATTTTCATGCAATGCGTATGCGGTTTTGCGGCTTTTCCGTTTCTGTTTCGCGGTTTTTCTTTGTCAATATTTTTTACTCCCGTTTCCGTATATTTATACAACATGTAGCAGCCACGCCATGTACGTGCTCCGGCTCCGCCATGCCGCAAGGTCAGTAGCCCGTGTCGCTGAAAAGCCAGTCGAGAGGATAAGTGTCGCGCATTCTGTCTCTGTATTCATAGAACTCCGCCGCCGCGCGCCTGTTCTCCTTTCCGCTGAGCGAAGGGTCTTTCAGCGGAGCCATGCATGCCATGCTGTGCACCGCCTTGCGCCGTTGATCCTCGCCTTCCGGCATTTCAGCCAATGCCTTCATCATCCTTTCAGCCATCCTCCTGAGCTGGCTGCTTGCTCCGGCAGCCGTCTTTTCCAGATAGCCGGTCTCCGCCCGGCGTCCGTCGCGCAGCCCTATCGCCATGGCTTTGAGCGCGTAGAGGTTGAGCGTGTCAGCCATGTCGGGACGTCCCATCACTATCTCCCGTCTGAGTTCCTTTATCTTGCTGTGTGTGCCCAGCACCCTTGCGCTTATTATCACATTCTTTGCTATGAGATAGTCCATAGCCTTGTTCACGTCGGTATAGTCCACGGCGTTTCTCAGCACCTTGCGGTCCTCGGTCGAGAGTTGCCTCATCTGCTCCCCGTCGGAGAGAAGCTCGTCCATCTGTCGGAGCGTGAGCCGCTTGATGAGTTGCTCCGTCTGATACTGTCTGTCGGTCCCGATGAGCGGCACGGCTATGTCCTTCGTCCTTATCTTCTCGTCGAGCAGGTCGGTCAGTCCGTCGTATGCGGCGCGCGCCATACGCGGCAGTCCCGCCTCGTCGAACGCCAGAGCCTTCTGCAGGGCGAGCGCAATCTCGTTCTTCCCGTTGTATCCCGGTCTCGGATAGTCGTGTCCCGTCTTCTTCCCGTCGTGCCTGTACAGGTTGAGCTTGCCGTATTCCTTCAGTGCTGTCTTTGCGAGAATGGTAGCCTGATGATAGTTCTTGTCGGAGAGCCACAGCCTTGTCATGGCGATGGTGCTTGCCGCGTGCAGCGGTGTCAGCACCGTTATCTGCCCGATATCCTTGATGGCCTCCCTCAGTGTCGCGGCTTTCATTCCCGACGAATACCTTTTTCCGAAGTCTGAGTATTTTCTTGTCTTTTCTATCAGAGGCGCCACGTGGTAGGGCAGGTTGAGGTAAGGGTCGAACAGCAGCAGGGTGTATCTGAACTCCGTGTTCACCGGTCTGTTGTTCAGATAGGCTGGATACCACCTCGGCATGTTCAGTATGAGCCTCTCAATCTCCCTTGCCAGCAGCGGGTGCACGTCCTTCATTATCTTCACGTCGGACGTTGTGCCGTCGGCGCGTATGACGAAGCTCACCGGCACTTCGGGCTCGAAGTCGGTGCGCCACGCCGCTGCTGGATATCTGAAGTTCTCTGCCACATACATCGGCAGCCCTTCATCCACGCTTCCCGGAAACACCGGAGCTATGTCCACATGCCTGTATATGTCGCCCGGCGCTATTGTGTCGGTCGGGTTGTGTGCTGATGCGGCGGTGCGGAAGAAAGACATCAGCATGAGCAAAGGCAGTATGTATTTCTTCATAATGGTTTTGTTTTATTGTCAGACAACTGGTGTTTACGTTACGAATTTACGCATATAAGTCTGTATCAGAAAGGGAAAATCCCTATCATCGGTTAGGGTTATCCCTATTTGCGGCATCCCTCCGCCGTGCGGTCATGGCTTTCTTCGGCAGCGGCTGCCGCATGCCCTCGCGCCTGATGGTGCTCCTGTGTGTGATGGAAGCAAAAAGGCGGCAGGATGTCCCGCCGCCTTATGGGTTGTCGGACATGACGCCCCGCGTCACACAAGTCCGTCTATCTGTTTCTTTATTTCCATCAGCTGGTCGCGCACAGATATGAGCGTGTCGAGCACGTCGGCACTCTTGTCCACTCCGCTGCGGTTCTGGTTTATCATCTTCCGGGCTGCGGCAATCTTGAATCCCCGCACCTTCACCAGATTGTAAATCAGTTTTATCTGCTCGATGTCCTTGTCGGTGTACTGCCTCCCTTTCTGTCCTTTTATCTTGGGATTGAGGTGCGGAAACTCCGTTTGCCAGTAACGCAGGGTGCATTCCCTTACACCTATCATCTGCGCCACCTCCTTTATTGAATAATACAGCTTCAGATTCTTGTTCGGATTTAATACCATTGACGGCGTGTTTTTATTAAACAATGATTAATTTATTTGCAAAAATAATCAAAAGGAAGTATCTTTGCAAAACTTTTTGTAAGGAATTGGAAAATTAAAACAATATATATAACATGATGACAGCTAACGAAATCCGCGACTCGTTCAAGAAGTTTTTCGAGTCGAAGGGACATACCATCGTGCCGTCCGCGCCGATGGTGATAAAAGACGACCCTACGCTGATGTTCACAAACGCCGGAATGAACCAATGGAAGGATATCATCCTCGGCACCCGCGACCCCGAACCGCGCCGCCGCGCAGACTCGCAGAAGTGCCTGCGTGTGAGCGGAAAGCATAACGACCTTGAGGAGGTGGGACACGACACATACCATCACACCATGTTCGAGATGCTCGGCAACTGGAGCTTCGGCGACTACTTCAAGGAAGAAGCCATCGACTTCGCGTGGGAATATCTCGTCGACGTGCTGCATATTTCGCCCGAAGACCTCTACGTGACGGTGTTCGAGGGCTCGCCGGAGGAGGGCATCGCACGCGACGAGGAGGCTGCCAGCTTCTGGGCGAAGCACGTGCCGGCAGACCATATCATAAACGGCAACAGGCACGACAACTTCTGGGAGATGGGCGACACGGGTCCGTGCGGACCGTGCTCGGAGATTCATCTCGACTCGCGCACGCCCGAGGAGAAGGCAAAAGTGCCCGGACGAGAGCTCGTGAACAAGGACAATCCGCAGGTGATAGAGATATGGAACATCGTCTTCATGCAGTTCAACCGCAAGGCTGACGGCTCGCTCGAGCCGCTGCCAATGCACGTCATAGACACGGGAATGGGTTTTGAGAGACTCGTGCGCGCGCTTCAGGGCAAGCACTCCAACTACGACACTGACGTGTTCCAGCCCATTATAAAGGAGATAGAGCGCATCACCGGACTGAGATACGGCGATAAGGAGGATACCGACGTGGCTATGCGCGTATGCGCCGACCACCTGCGCGCCGTGGCGTTCTCCATTGCCGACGGTCAGCTGCCGGGCAATGCGAAGGCTGGATACGTCATCCGCCGCATACTGCGCCGCGCCGTACGCTACGCCTACACGTTCCTCGGACAGAAAGACGCGTTCCTCTACAGACTCATGCCGGTGTTCATCAACGAGATGGGAGAGGCTTATCCGGAGCTCCCCGCACAGCGTGAGCTCATCGGAAGGGTGATGAAGGAGGAGGAGGACTCGTTCCTGCGCACTCTCGAGAAGGGCATCAGCATGCTCAACGGAGCGATGGACGAGCTGAAGGCTCAGGGCAGGACGCAGCTCGACGGTGTGCAGGCTTTCCGCCTGTTCGACACCTACGGCTTCCCGCTCGACCTCACAGAGCTCATCTGCCGTGAGAATGGCTACACCGTGGACGAACGGCAGTTCGACGAGGAAATGCAGAAACAGAAAGCCCGCGCACGCAACGCCGCCGCGGTGGAGAACAGCGACTGGGTGGTGCTGGGCGAAGGAGAGCAGCAGTTTGTGGGCTATGACTATACCGAATATGAGTGCCACATACTCCGCTACCGTAAGGTGACGCAGAAGAAGAACACCTTCTACGAACTCGTGCTCGACTATACTCCGTTCTACGGAGAGATGGGCGGACAGGTGGGAGACCGTGGTGTCATCGTGAGCGAGAACGAGACTGTGGAGATTGTAGACACCAAACGCGAGAACGGACAGAGCGTCCACATAGTGAAGGAACTGCCTGCCGACGTGTCGGCTGACTTCATGGCGTGTGTCGACACCGACAAGCGCGACGCCAGCGCAGCCAACCACACCGCCACACACTTGCTCGACTACGCCCTCAAGCAGGTGCTCGGCGACCACGTGGAGCAGAAGGGTTCGTTTGTGTCTGACACCACCCTGCGTTTCGACTTCTCCCATTTCCAGAAGGTGACTGACGAGGAACTGCGCAAGGTTGAGCGTATGGTGAACGACATGATACGCCAGGACATTCCGCTCGACGAGCACCGCGACACTCCGTTTGAGGAGGCGAAGAAACTCGGAGCCATAGCTCTCTTTGGCGAGAAATACGGCGACAGGGTGCGCGTGGTGCGTTTCGGACCGAGCTGCGAGTTCTGCGGAGGCATCCACGCCTCGTCAACCGGACGCATAGGCATGTTCAAGATAATAAGCGAGAGCAGTGTGGCATCCGGCATAAGGCGCGTGGAGGCAAAGACGGGAATAGAGTGTGAGAACCTCATTTACGCCATGGAGGACAGCGTAAGGGCTATACGCGCGCTGTTCAACAACGCAAAGGACCTGAAGGGAGTCATCGGGAAATACATCGAGGAGCACGACTCCATGAAGAAAGACATAGAACGCTACATAGCCGAAGCGGTGGATGCCACCAGAAAGAAGCTTGTAGACAACGCGCGCGTCGTGGGTGGCGTGAAGGTGGTGAGCGCGGTGCTGCCCATGAAGGCGGCTGCCGTCAAGGATCTGGTGTTCAGAATACGTCAGGACATTCCGCAGAACCTGCTGTGTGTCATCGGCTCTGTAGACGACGGCAAACCCATGCTCAGCGTCATGCTTAGCGACGACATGGTGAGCGAACACAAGCTGAACGCAGGACAGATGGTGCGTGAGGCAGCCAGGCTAATCAACGGTGGAGGTGGCGGTCAGCCGCATTTCGCCACGGCGGGAGGAAAGGACGCCGACATGCTTTCGGCTGCCGTAGACAAGGTGATAGAGCTTGCCGCGCTCTGACACTTTGTGTTCCGACTCACATTATTATATATATGTATGATACTACGGGACGTCTTCATTACATGTGAAGGCGTCCCGTATCTTTTCATATTAATCGTCCTGTTCTTTTGCCTGTGGCGATTTTTGCTTAACTTTGCACCCGGATAACGTTCTGGTAAGCCTACGCACTGCCACCGACGGTACGTGCCGTTAATGTACGGATGGCGACGGCGCGTCGTCAGTCAGTACACTTACCGCATTGATAAAATAAAAGACTATGGCAAAAGACAAACTGTTCACACGGAGTTATGTATGTATCCTTGCTGCCAACTTCCTCCTGTTCTTCGGCTTCTGGCTTCTTGTGCCTGTGCTGCCGTTCTATCTCAAGGAGACATACGGGTGTGAGGAGATGATTATCGGAGCCGTACTCAGCTGCTATACGGTGAGCTGTCTTTGCGTCAGACCGTTCTCCGGATTTCTCATGGACCGCTTTCCGCGCAAGCCGATATACATCCTCTGCTACTTCGTGTGCGTGATGATGTTTCCCGCCTACACCGCAGCCGCGGCAATATCGTGGTTCATCGCTCTCAGGGCATTGCACGGTGTGGCGTTCGGAGGAGTGACCGTCGGAGGCAACACTCTGTGTGTCGATATAATGCCGAGCAGCCGCCGGGGTGAGGGACTGGGCTATTACGGACTGACAAACAACATCGCCATGGCACTCGGTCCTATGACCGGACTGTTCATGCACGACCATTTCACTTACATACAGATATTCATCAGCGGCATGCTCGTGAGTGTGGCAGGCTTCGTCTGTGCCGTTGCGGTGAAGGCGCGGATGCCGGAGTCGCTGCGCGCACGCCGCCAGATGGAGGCAGCGGGAGACGCTCCCGCACCACAGGTGACGCGCAAGCTGTCGCTCGACCGGTTCATTCTGCTCAAGGGCATCCCCGTAAGTGTGTCGCTGTTTCTTCTTTCCATACCATACGGAGCTACAACCAACTTCGTCGCAATGTACGCCCGCGAGATTCATATCACCGCTCCTGCCGGACTGTTCTTCACGTTCATGGCGCTCGGAATGGGAGCGTCGCGCATCGTGGCAGGCAAGAAGGTGGACCGCGGATACATCACACAGTGCATACACGTGGGCTATTATCCTGTCATAACAGCCTTTTTCATGCTCAGCATATGCCGGTTCGTGGCTCCAGCCGACATCATCGTTGCGACGGCAATGTTCTATACGGTGCCTCTGTTGCTCGGCGCAGGCTTCGGCATAATGTTCCCGGCGATGAACTCCCTGTACATCAATCTTGCGCCGAACAACCAGCGAGCCACCGCCACAAGCACCTATCTCACCGCCTGGGACGTGGGCATAGGCATCGGAATCGCAGGCAGCGGCGTGATAGCTCAGCACTTCACGTTCTACATGGTATATCTCATCGGCTCGGCGCTTTGCCTCATCTCGCTGCTCTTTTTCACAATGCGGGTCACTCCTCATTACTACCGCAACCGGCTCAGGTGACCGCATCGCTCGTCCGGAGCGGTTATGATGCGTATTGGGAGGCGTCCTGTTTTTTATTCGCGGCAACCGTTGTATAATGAAAAAAAATATGTAACTTCGCATCATAATGATAGACAGGGCTACAGTCGAAAGGATAATGGAAGCCGCGAACATAGTGGACGTGGTTTCGGAGTTTGTCACGTTGCGCAAGAGCGGAGCCAACTACAAGGGGCTCTGCCCGTTCCATGACGAGAAGACTCCGTCTTTCCACGTGTCTCCGTCGCGCGGAATATGCCATTGTTTCGGATGCGGAAAGGGGGGAAACGCGGTGGGTTTCATCATGGAACACGAACAGATGACCTATCCCGAGGCACTGAGATGGCTCGCCGCAAAATATCATATCGAGATACAGGAACGCGAGCTCAGCGATGAGGAGAAGAAGGAACAGAGTGAGCGCGAGAGCATGTTCATCATCAACGAGTGGGCTTCAGGCTACTTCGAGGACATCCTTCACAACAATGTCGACGGCGTGGCCGTAGGCATGCAGTACTTCCGCAGCCGCGGATTCAGGGACGATATAATAAAGAAGTTCCGCCTCGGTTTCGACCTGAACAACCGTTCCGCCCTGGCGTCTGCGGCTATCTCAAAAGGCTACAATCAGGATTTTCTTGTAAAGACGGGTCTTTGCTACAAGACCGAACGGGGTGAACTGATCGACCGTTTTGCCGGTCGCGTCATCTTTCCGTGGGTCGGCATAAGTGGAAAGACCGTCGGTTTCGGCGGCAGACTGCTCGATTCGCGCACCAAGGGAGTCAATCAGAAGTACGTGAATTCGCCCGACAGCGACATCTATCATAAGGACCGGGAGCTCTACGGCATCTATCAGGCGAAGAAATCAATAGCGAAGGAAGACCGTGTATATATGGTGGAGGGCTACACCGACGTCATTTCCATGCATCAGTGCGGCATAGAGAACGTCGTGGCAAACTCGGGAACGGCGCTCAGCATGCACCAGATACACATGCTCCACCGCTTCACTTCCAACATCACATTGCTTTACGACGGTGATGAGGCTGGCATACACGCGGCTTTGCGCGGTACTGACATGCTCCTCTCAGAGGGCATGAACCTGAAGGTTCTGCTCCTTCCCGACGGCGATGATCCCGACAGTTTCGCGCGCAAACACACCGCATCAGACTTCAGAAACTACATCGAGGAGAACCAGACAGACTTCATCCGCTTCAAGACGAAACTTATGCTCGACGGCGAGACCGACCCTCTCAAACGCTCGGAAGCCATCAACTCGGTGGTGAAAAGCATATCGCTCGTGCCCAACCAGATACTCCGCGACACTTACATACACGACTGTTCCGTGACGCTCGGCATCAATGAGACGACGCTCATCAACACTATGAACAAGTTCATCAGAAGCGGCAGGGAGGACAAACCGGCTCTTCTGCGCAATGAAAGCCTCTCGGATGAGGCTCGCAAGCAGCAGATGGTGAGCGTCACGGCGCAACAGGTGTCGGGTGTGGAGGAACTTCTCATAGGTGCGGTGATACGTCATGGAGAGGAGATAATATACGACAACGTGGAGAGTGAGGACGGTTCGGTCATCAGTCTGAACGTCGCCCAGTATGTAGACTACAATCTCGGCGTCGACGGACTCGGCTTCAGCAATCCGCTATTCGCGCGCATTCTCTCCGAGGCTGTGGCGCACTCGTCTGACAAGGGATTCGTAGCCGAACAGTATTTCATTCATAATGATGATATAGAGATAAGCAGGACAGCCACCAGACTGAGCATAGACGAGCTGCAGTTTCTTGCAAAGGACAATGGCGGAGAGGAGCCGAAGTCGGAGAAAGAGCTGCAGGTAGAGGAGGAAGAGCGCATCGCCCGTCTGCGCGGACAGGTGGAACATCTGCTCAACGACTTCCGCATGGACTATCTGGACAAACGCCTGCGCCAGCTGCAGACCGACATAACGGCTGCCGTGAACGACGCCGGTCGCATGCGGGAGCTTATGGAAGAATACAAGAACGTGCACAAACTGCGCGGTCAGCTTGCCAAGGTGCTCGGTAAGAACATCGTTGTGTGAGCCGATGAACATATAAAACAATAAATCAGGAATAAAATGTATTACATAGAGAAAACATTCGAAGTGTCGGCAAGTCACCATCTTACGCTTTCTTATGAGAGCAAGTGTACTGCCGTGCATGGCCACAACTGGAAGATAACGGTGATGTGCAAGTCGCGCGAACTCAATGCCGACGGCATGGTGGCAGACTTTACCCATGTGAAGAACAGTATAATGGACATGCTCGACCATAAGGACATCAACAGCGTGCTGCCGTTCAATCCCACTGCAGAGAACATCGCTTTCTGGATTGTCTCACAGATACCCAAGTGCTACAAGGCAGTCGTTCAGGAGAGCGAGGGCAACGTCGCGATATACGAAAAGGACTGAGCGATGAAACGGATAAACGACATTTTCTACTCCATTCAGGGCGAGGGACGCAACACCGGACGTGCCGCTGCGTTCGTGAGATTCGCTGGCTGCAACCTGAGATGTGCGTTTTGCGACACCGACTTCGACTCTTTCCGCCTCATGAGCGATGAGGAAATCATATCCGAGATAAGCCGTTGGCGCGCCCGTCTGGTGATTCTCACCGGGGGCGAGCCAACGCTCCAGACCGACGCTCCGTTCGTCGACAAGCTTCACGAAGCCGGTTTTGAGGTGGCGATGGAGACAAATGGCACCAACATTCCGCCCGGCAACGTCGACTGGATAACCTGTTCGCCCAAGACGGGAGTGAGGCTGCGACGCTGCAACGAGCTTAAATGTCTGTTCGACGAGAACGGTCCAGCCGACAGCTTCGGCATAGAAGCCGACTATCATTACCTCCAGCCGTGCGACACAGGTGACGTGGAGCGCAACCGCCGCATAACCGCCGCCTGCACGGAATATGTTAAAGAACATCCCGAATGGCGTCTTTCGCTTCAGACACATAAACTCGCAGGCTTCAAATGATATACATCCACTGGATTCCCGTGTTGCTTTATGTCCTTCTGGTCATAGCAACTGTAGTCACTGTTTTGCTTGACAACCGCCAGCCGGTGAAGACAGTGACGTGGATACTGGTGCTTATTTTCATCCCTGTAATAGGTATTCTGCTCTACATCTTCTTCGGACAGAACACGCGGAAGATGCGTTTCATCAGCCAGCGCAGCCTCGACCAGCTCACCCGACGCTCCATGTTCGGTTTCACGGAGCAGACCGATCTGCAGCTGCCGGAGCGTTACAAGCCTCTCATACAACTCTTCAAGAACCAGAGCCTGTCGTTCCCTTTCAAGGACAACGAGGTGGAGTTCTATACCGACGGACACTCTTATTTCCTGTCACTCCTGCGGGAGATAGGTCTCGCCCGCAACCATATACACATTGATGTGTACATCATCGACGACGACCCGCTGGGACGTCTTGTCTCCGACGCGCTGATAGACAAAGCCCGCCAAGGCGTGGAGGTGAGGCTGATATACGATGATGTGGGTTGCTGGCATGTTCCCAACGCCTTCTTCGAACGCATGCGCGACGCGGGAATCGACGTTCATGCCTTCATGCCGGTGAAGTTCCCGGCGTTCACGAGCAAGATAAACTACCGCAATCACCGCAAGCTCTGCGTCATCGACGGCACCGTGGCGTTTCTCGGCGGAATGAACATTGCCCGCCGGTATGTCAGCGGCACCGCCTCCGGACAGCAATGGCGCGACACCCATCTGCGCGTGCGTGGCGGGGCGGTATATGCCGTGCAGTGTGCGTTTCTGATAGACTGGTATTTCGTGGACCGCACGCTCATCTCCAACCGCAAGTATTATCCCGCGCCGGGCACGGGCATCGCGGGCGGCTGTCTGGCACAAGTCGTGACGAGCAGTCCCATCGCTCCGTGGCCCGACATCATGCAGGGATATGTCCGCATACTCCTTGAGGCAAAACAGTATGTGTATATGGAGACTCCCTACTTCCTTCCGACGGATCCCATACTCTTCGCCATGCGCACGGCTGCGCTGTCGGGTGTGGACGTGAGACTGATGCTGCCGATGCACGGCGACTCGCGACTGCTGGAGTGGGCGAGCATGACCTACGTACTCAATACGCTGAGAGCGGGCGTTAAGGTGTATCTGTACACCTCCGGATTCAATCACAGCAAGCTTCTCGTGAGCGACGACTATCTGTGCACATGCGGCTCTACGAACATCGATTTCCGCAGTTTCGAGAACAATTTCGAGGCAAACATATTCCTTTACGGCAAGGAGACGGCTATGCGTGCAAAGCGTATATTCCTTGCCGATCAGGAGCAGTGCGTCACCTTCGAGTCGGCTTTCAGGAAGAAGAAGCGTCCGTTCCTGCGCAGGCTCGGTGAGTCGCTCGTGCGTCTTCTGTCGCCTTTGTTGTGACAGAAAAGAATTTTCCGTATATCATTGTTTTTCATGCCGGTATGCGTCATAGGCAGGCGCATGCCCTTGTCGGTGCGGCACTCATGCCGCCTTGTGTGTCATCTGAAGAGCGAGAAGTTCACGCTGCCGTAGCTGCGGTGCTCCACAAACCGTTCGTGCGAGGAGAAGTCGTTGTCCTTTCCGTGTTCGAACACCAGCAGTCCGCCCTCCTTCAGCAGTCCTTTATCGAATATGAGCGACGGTATGCCGGGCAGTTCTTTCAGCGCGTATGGCGGGTCGGCGAAGATGAAGTCGAACTGCTGCCTGCAGCTCTTCATGAATCTGAAGGCGTCGCCTCGTATGAGCATGCATGCGTCGGTGCCTATCTTTGTCATGCACTGGCGTATGAAAGCCGCATGGTCGCGGTCTGCCTCCACGCTCACCACGCGGCTGCACCCGCGCGAGAGCAGTTCGAGCGATATGCTGCCCGTACCTGCGAAGAGGTCGAGAGCCGTCGTGCCGTCCAGCTCCATGTATCCGTTCACCACGTTGAATATGTTTTCTTTGGCAAAATCGGTGGTAGGCCGCGCCTTGAACGAGCGCGGAATGTCGAAGTGACGTCCCTTGTACAGTCCTGTTATTATCCTCATCTTCCTTTTGCGTAATACACCTGCAGGTCGAACGGCAGCCCTTTCATCTCGGCTGCCGCAGGGAATCCGAAGTCCGCCGCAGGGTTTATCGTGTAAACGTTGGCTATGTACTGCCTGAGCAGTGCGGTAAGTGTGTCGCGGTAGGTCATGTCTCCTGCCATGTGCAGTTCAGCCTCTGTGGCGTCCAGTCCGAGCTGTTTCCACACATACATTATATAATACAGCACATCGTTGGCGTGTGTTGCCTCAAACGAGTTGCAGTATACGAATCGGTTCTGTCTGAAGCTCATCAGCTCCACCCGTTTGTCGTGGAAGTATGCGAAGAGCTTTCGGTGTGCTCCGGTGAAGCTCCTCCGGTGCATGTAGTTCCACACGGGCTGCATCAGCGGCATCACGGTCGACTCGGGAAAGTTGTCGTCCACCACCAGCTTCAGGTCGCTGTTCATGGTGAACGCAGCCACTGCGTTCTGTCCGGGCAGTACGGCTGTGAGTATGCGCTCGCTCTTTCCGGTGGTGAATATGTGCGAATAGAGCATGTCGGTGTTGTTGTCCTCATATTCCTCTATCGGTATCATGAGCACCGGAGTGTCTGTCATCACCGTGGCAGAGGCATACTTCCGTCTGAGCAGTCTGCTCTCGGCGAACGCCAGTCTGAGGTTTGCCGCCACCGACATGCCGGGATTCACATCATACGGCTCATAGTCGATGCCTCCTCCTTCAGCCCTTTTGTCGGTGGCGAACGATAAGGCGTTGGTGCTCACTCTTATTGTGAGGCGGCTGTTAAAAGAGTTGTTATTCCCAGTTTCCGTCATTGTCGTTTGGTGTTGTGAGGTCTCCTATTTTCAGTCCCGGATATCGTCCTTCAGCCTCCGCCTGTTGTGTCAGACCGTCCGTAAGCCCCGGGTCGAGTCCCTGCAGATAGGTCTTGTATTCGGCTCCGCACTCCATGAGCGGCACTTTGCGTCCGCTCTTGGTGGTCAGGACGGTGGCTGAGAGGCTGAAACGCTGCGCTCCGGCAAACGGCACATACTGAAGGGAGTCGGCGAGGAAACCGCCTTCTGTGAGCTGGGCGAAGCTTCCGGCATAGCTCCCTGTGGCGTTGCGGTAGCGTTCCTGCGCAGCCCTTATGGTGACGAGCCGCATCTTCACGGCTGTCTCACGCTCCGTCCGCTCTTTCTCGAAGTTCACCGGCGTGCTGATGCTCATGGCACATACCGCGGTCAGAGCCGCGACGCACACCGTCAGCACGATGTTTATGGTTCTTGTGGATAGCTGCATGCGCATGATGCCTTTGCCTTTAATGTCTGTCAATGATTATGCAAACTTACGAAGAATTTTCGTAAATACGGCAGCGCGAGGCTCTTTTTCGCCTAATTTAATGGGCTGGCGCGGTCTTATGTCATGTAAAAAGACTAATTTTGCATGTGCCGTGCGGGAATGACGGATGCCATGTCACATACTTGCGTACGCAGCGTGGCAGGCTTCTGACAGCGCGCGGCAGGCATATATAAAGGAAGGAAAGAAATAATGATAGCCGACGAACTGACATACATGATAGCCGACAGTCTCGGCTTCAGACCCACAGACGAGCAGCTGGCGGCGATGCGCACGTTTGCCGGTTTTATGACCGACCGCTCCGACCGGGTGCTGATGATAATGCGCGGTTCGGCAGGAACGGGCAAGACATCGGTTGCCGGAGCGATGGTGCGCACCATGAGACGGCTGGGCTGCAAGGTGGTGCTGATGGCTCCTACCGGACGTGCGGCGAAGGTGTTCGCGCTTAACGCCGGTCATGCGGCATGCACCATACACCGCCGCATATACCGGCAGAAATCGCTTGGCGGAGGATTCAGTCTTGCGCCCAACATGCTTTCGGACACGCTGTTCATGATAGACGAGGCGTCGATGATAGCCAACGCCGGTTCCACGGACGCCCTTTTCGCGGGCGGACGGTTGCTCGACGACCTCACGTCGTTTGTATATGGCGGACGCAACTGCCGCATG
>UMDA01039656.1_pt1 | contig 19183 bp, 17 predicted proteins | sample 1964381 | NCBI WGS metagenome assembly UMDA01 (sample SAMEA4835983, study PRJEB28245) | human gut metagenome | biome: gut microbiome; material: fecal sample | place: Denmark | collected 2008 | reverse complement strand
GGAAAAAGAAGAAGGATTGATCCAAATGTTGGCCAACTTCAAAGCAGTCGTAAAAGAAGCTGGCGAAACTTATAGTCCGGCACTGATAGCCAACTATACATACGATTTGGTAAAAGAATACAATCAGTTCTACCATGACTTCTCAATCTTACACGAAGCCGACGAACAACTGAAAGTATTCCGTCTGGTTCTTTCTGCCAACGTTGCCAAGATCGTGAAGGAAGGCATGGGCTTATTGGGTATTGAAGTTCCGGAACGGATGTAAAATCCCGCCGGAAACTTATTCCATCCAAAACGGAATAAATAATCATTTTGATACATTTCAGTCAACGGATTATAGGGAATATAGACGAAAAAGACCAAACAGTCTTCGGTTCTCCCTATAATCCGTTACTTTTTCACATAACAATTCTTCTCTAAATTAGATTAATTTATCATTAGTTCTTATCTCAAACATCTTCATTTACGCCCTATTTTCTCCAATTTGTTTTCTATTTCTTAATTCTTTCCGTTAAATATCCCTAATATTAAGTATCATGTGATACAAGGTACTTATTATATTCATACATTTGTTTCGCTAACAGATAGAACAATGCGAAAGCAGAATGGAACACAAGGCTTCGAGTATCAGCCTAGATCAGAGAAGTGGATCAGGAAAAGAGAGCGTGAATCTGATGAAAAGTTGGTACAATACTGAAAATTATCGATGCAAATTTGTAACAAAAACAATCCGCATTGCGTCTAATACATAAACATAAAAGCAATGATCGAACTACGAGACATCAACAAGACGTATTTTAATGGAGCACCACTCCATGTCTTGAAAGGAATCAACCTGGATATCGAAAAAGGAGAAATGGTTTCTATCATGGGAGCTTCGGGTTCCGGGAAATCGACTTTACTGAATATCCTCGGTATTCTCGACACATACGACACGGGAACCTATACTTTGAACGGGCAACTGATCAAAGACTTAAGTGAAAGCCGGGCAGCCGAATTAAGAAACCGGATGATCGGATTCATCTTTCAATCGTTTAATCTGATTTCGTTTAAGAATGCCATGGAAAACGTCGCGCTTCCTCTTTATTATCAGGGTATTTCCCGAAAGAAGCGAAATGCCATGGCGTTGGATTACCTGGATATGGTCGGATTAAAGGACTGGGCTGAGCACATGCCCAACGAAATGTCTGGAGGACAAAAGCAGCGTGTGGCTATTGCCCGTGCCCTGATTGCCAAGCCTCAGATTATTTTGGCAGACGAACCAACTGGAGCATTGGACAGTAAGACGACGGTTGAAGTCATGGAATTGCTGCGTAACGTCAACAAAGAAGGAATGACAATGATCATTGTCACGCATGAACAGTCAGTAGCCGATGCGACTGATCGTATCATTCGCCTGAAAGACGGATTGATTTCGAATATAGAAAAAGGGAAAGGTCATGTTTGAATTTGATGATTTTAGAGAGATTTGGAGTACCATCAAGCAGAACAAGCTCCGTACGTTCCTGACCGGCTTCTCCGTTTCATGGGGAATCTTCATGCTGATCATTATGTTGGCTGCCGGAAACGGACTGAGAAACGGCGTGATGCATAACTTCCGGAACATGTCGATGAACAAAGTTCAAGTCTGGAATGGTTACACCAATAAGCCATGGAAAGGTATGCAATCCGGTCGGGTCATTCATTTCAAGGAAACAGACCTGCCGATCTTGAAGAACCGGTTCAAGGAAATTGATCTGCTCTCAGCCAACGTTTGGCACAACGATACACTCTATGTCAATAAAGAATTTATCAGCGGAGAAATGCAAGGCGTCTTCCCCGACCATGCAAAGATCAATTATGTAAATGTAAAATCAGAGAACGGACGTTTCATCAACGATCTGGATATGCGGGAAGAGCGCAAAGTCATCGTATTAAGTCCACGTATGGCTGAAGTCCTTTTTCCCGGACAGAATGCGTTGGGACAATACATCAAAGCAGGGAAACTGATGTGGCAGGTCGTGGGTATATACAACGACGATGAGAAAAGCAACAATGCGCCCGCCTATATTCCCTTCACCACAGCTCGCAGTCTGTATAACAAAGGATATGGATTCAGCAGTTTCTCCTTTACCTTAAAGGGTGTCGTCAGCAAGGAAGCCAACGAGAAATTCGAGAAAGACTTCCGGGCTTTGATGGCTCAGCTACATCAATTCGACCCGACTGATACCAATGCTATCGGCATGTGGAACACGGCTGAGAGCTTCCGCATGATGAATAATATCATGAACGGTATTGCTTTGTTTATATGGGTTGTCGGTATCGGTACCTTAATTGCCGGAATCGTAGGCGTAAGTAATATCATGCTGATTACAGTCCGTGAACGAACGAAGGAGTTTGGTATCCGAAAAGCAATCGGAGCCAAGCCGTCTTCTATCCTGCGTTTAATTATTACGGAATCTATTTTGGTAACAGCTGTCTTCGGATATATCGGTATGCTGGGAGGAATCGGACTGACCGAGCTGATCAATAGCGGGATGGAAGCAGCCGGAGTCGGTGAAAACCCGGGACAAGGAGGTACGATCTTCCTCAACCCGACAGTTAATTTAAGTATCGCTTTAGCTTCAACACTATTGATTATCATAGCAGGCGTGCTGGCAGGTTACTTCCCTGCTCGGAAAGCTGTTAGTATCAGTGCCATCGAAGCCATGAGAACTGAATAAAGAAAGGAGCGAGTATGTTTTTAATCGATAGAGACAGATGGATTGAAATATGGGTAACCATCACCCGAAATAAAACAAGAAGCCTGCTGACTTGCTTTGGTGTCTTTTGGGGAATCTTAATGTTGGTCTTGCTTTTAGGAGCAGGAACAGGATTAAAGAATGCGGTTTTAGGTGAGACGGAAGGTGTTGCCACCAATTCAGTCTTCTTTTATGCAGACAAGACTAGCATACCTTATAAAGGATTTAATAAAGGAAGAAGCTGGGATTTGCGTAATCGGGATGTCGCAACTATCCAACGGGAAGTAGAAGGTGTTGATCAGATCGCACCAATGATCTTTGGAAGCAGTAACGATAAGAATGTAGTATACGGACAAAACAGTGGTACATACCATGTAAAAGGTGTTACTCCTGCTTACTTCTTCATTGAGACACAAGATATGTTGTTCGGTCGTCCGCTCAACACGATCGATGAGAAAGAGAAACGAAAAGTATGTACCATCGGAATGGATGTTAATAAAGCACTTTTCCAGAATGGGAATCCGTGCGGGAAATACATTCGGGTAAACGGATTGTATTATCAGGTTGTCGGTGTAACAAAAGCCAAATCAACCAACATGAATATCAATGGACGCTCTGATGAAAGTGTATTTATTCCGTTCAGCACCTTGCAACAGAGTATGAATCTTGGTGATAAGATTTTTCTGGTTGCCATCAGTATTCTGCCAAACTATGATGTGGAAGCGATTATCCAGCAAGCCAAGCAAATCATCTTCCAGCAGAATGAAATTGCACCGGAAGATCCGCAGGCTTTGGGAACCATCAACATTGCAGAGATGTTTCGCACCTTTTATCTGCTGTTTATGGGAATCGATATTCTGATTTGGATTGTAGGCTTAGGAACTTTATTAGCAGGTATTATCGGAGTTAGTAATATCATGATGGTAACGGTTAAGGAACGGACTAAGGAAATTGGTGTACGCCGTGCATTGGGTGCCAAGCCTTTCGATATCATTTCGCAGGTAATGAGTGAAAGTCTTATGCTGACAGCCATGGCAGGCTTACTGGGATTAAGTACAGGCGTATTCTTATTAGACTTCGTCAATCGTATCCTGACAGCTACACCCAGCGATGATATTGTGATTAAAGATCCGAGTGTCAATATACAAACAGCGGTTGCCGCCACCATTATTCTATTAATTAGTGGACTGTTGGCAGGACTGATTCCGGCATGGCGTGCTATGCAAATCAAGGCAATCGATGCATTAAGAGATGAATAATATAAAAAAGCTCAATGAATATGAAGAACAGAATCGTGAAGAAGATTATGAGAACGTTGTTGCTTGTCATTATCTTCGCTGCCGTAGGAGGAACTTTCTATTTCCTTTGGCAGAAGGCACAACCGGTAATTACGGTGTATGAGATCGTAACACCAACTATCGGTAACGTAGAAACAAAAGCCGTAGCGACAGGAAATGTAGAGCCCCGTTACGAAGTCGAAATTAAACCTCAAATCTCCGGTATTATTGCTGAACTGAAGAAAGAAGCCGGTCAGATGGTAAAGCAAGGAGAAATCATTGCAACCATTAAGGTAATTCCGGAAATGGTACAATTAAACAGTGCCGAATCTCGGGTTAATCTGGCGGAAATCTCCCTCAAACAAGTTGAAGAAGTCTATAAACGAGACGAACAACTCTACCAGCAGGGTGTTATTGCCCAAGAAGAATTCGAAGCCAGTAAGGCGAATTATCAAAAGGCAGTAGAAGAACGTAACACAGCCCAAAGTGAATTGGAGATTGTACGTGACGGTATTTCCAAAAACTCCAACGTAAGCAGTACGACCCAAATCCGCAGTACGATAACGGGAATGATTCTGGATATTCCTGTTAAGGTTGGTAACTCAGTGATCCAGGCAAATAACTTCAACGACGGAACAACAATTGCGACGGTGGCTGATATGAACGATATGATCTTTAAAGGGAAAGTAGATGAAACCGAAATTGGTCGTATTCACGAAGGAATGCCTATCAAACTGACTATTGGAGCGATGGAAAGCCGCAAGCTGGATGCACAATTGGAATACGTTTCTCCGAAAGGTGTCGAAGAGAACGGTGCCATTCAGTTCGAGATTAAGGCGGCTTTGCAAGTACCAGAAGATGCTTTTATCCGTGCCGGTTACAGTGCCAACGCCGAGATTGTTCTTAAACGGGCTGACAGTGTATTGACTATCCCTGAAAGTACGGTCGAATTTAATGGCGATTCTACCTTCGTCTATCTGCTGAAGCAGGAAAAACCGGAACAGGTGTTCGAAAAGAAACAAATCGAAATCGGTCTTTCCGACGGTATCAATATTGAAGTTAAAAGCGGACTGGATAAGGATACGAAGATTCGTGGCGCAGCTATCCAACCGGAAAAATAACCCTTAAGTAGCAGATGTTATGAAACGATTGATTCTATTAACAGGAATTTCCGCCTGCTTGCTTTCGACTCCAGCTTGGAGTAACGAGCCAGTCAAGACGTGGTCGCTCGAAGAATGTATCCGCTATGCGATAGAACATAATATAGATCTGAAGCAACGGCAACTCGATCATGACAATAAGAAGGTGGAATTGCATACTAGTAAGTATAGTTGGCTGCCTGACTTGAATGCGAATATCGGACAGAACTTCGACTTTGGCCGTTCTCCTTCGAAAACAGGTGTGATTGTGGATCAGAACTCAGCCAACAGTTCGGCTTCTATTTCCTTGTCGATGCCGATCTTCGACGGTTTTAAGATTCCAAACGACATTGCAGCCAAACGATTGAACCTGCAGGCAGCCGTAGAAAACCTGAATAAAGCGAAAGAAGATCTCTCTATCAACATTGCTTCGTATTATTTGCAGGTTTTATACAACAAAGAGATGGCAAAAATTGCCGAACTACAATTGGCTTTGAGTCAAGAGCAAATCACCAAGACGGAAGCCATGGTAAAAGCGGGAAAAGTTCCTTTGTCACAACTCTATGATATCAAGGCGCAGGCTGCCAACGATGAAGTATCGCTGACTGAAGCCCGCAATAATGTCAAGCTGGCTCTGCTGGATTTGGCACAGAGTCTGGAGTTGGAACGTAGCGGAACTGAATTTGATATCGTCACACCGGCAACGGATAACGCAGTCAATACCTATATGAGCAGTATTATTCCGCCGGATGATATTTATCAACAGGCAGTAACATTCAAGCCTCAAATCAAGGAGCAGGAATATCTGTTGGAAAGTATGAAAAAGCAATTGAAAGTAGCTCAGTCGTATTATTATCCGAAGATTAACTTCGGAGCCAGCTATTCCAATGGTTATTATCATTACTATACCGGAGATGTTGAAATGCCCGCTTTCTCGGATCAGTTAGCACAGAACGGACGAAAGACCATCGGTTTCTCGTTAAGTATTCCGCTTTTCAACCGCTTCCAGGTACGGAACGGTGTACGTCAAGCACGTATTGGTATTCACAATCAGGAACTAATGATGGAGAATACCAAGAAAACGCTCTATAAAGAGATACAGCAGGCTTATTATAATGCAACGGCTGCACAAGAAAAGTACTTGGCATCCGACAAATCCGTCCAGGCAAGCGAGGAAGCTTTCAAGTATGCCGAAGACCGGTACAACGCAGGAAAGAGTACGGTATTCGAATTCAACGAAGCAAAAACCAAGTATGCAAAAAGCTTAGCCGAACAGGCACAATCTAAATATGAATTCATTTTCCGGACCAAGATTCTGGACTTCTACAACGGCACACCGCTGAAGTTATAAACATTCCCGGAAAAGAAATAAGAAAAAGGAGCCAAGGAATAGAAAACTATCTATACCTTTGACTCCTTAAAACTTTTCAGGCATGAATCATTTGTATAAAAGAGATCTGACCAATGGCTCCATTGCCGGCAGTATGCTTCGCTTTGCCTTACCGCTTATGTTGGGAAACCTGTTGCAGCAATGCTATAATATTGCCGACACACTTATCGTTGGTCAGGTACTGGGTGCAGAAGCTTTGGCAGCAGTCGGCTCTTCTTACGCCCTGATTGTCTTTATTACTTCCATCTTTATCGGCTTATGCATGGGATGCAGTGCCGTCCTTTCCATTCAATATGGAGCCAAAGACATCCGACAGATGAAACAAAGTATTTTCTCTTCCCTGCTGATCGTAGGAGGAACAACGCTCCTACTCAATATCTTATCACTGACTTTCCTTTCACCCATCATCAAGATACTGCAAACGCCACCCGAACTTGAAGCAATGACTTACCGGTATCTTTTTCTCATCTTCTTGGGTATGATACCGATGGCTGTCTATAACTTCTATGCCTTTCTGCTTCGTTCGGTAGGTAATTCCTCCAGTCCGTTGTATTTTCTGCTTATATCTGTTGCCCTTAATATCGTATTGGATGTACTGTTCATGGTAGGACTGAAAATGGGTGTTGAAGGAGCTGCCTTGGCAACCGTTATCTCTCAAATCGTTTCTGCCACAGGTATCTATCTATATACGTGGAAACAATTCCCGGAATTACGTTTATCGCGCGACGACCGGCAGATCGATTTTTTCTCTATTCGGAAGATTGCTTCCTTTTCTTACCTGACTTGCATGCAACAGTCGGTCATGAATCTGGGCATTCTAATGGTACAAGGACTTGTAAACAGCTTTGGAACAACCGTAATGGCTGCATTTGCCGCCGCCGTTAAAATCGATTCCTTTGCCTATATGCCGGTACAAGATTTCGGAAATGCCTTTTCAACCTTCATCGCCCAAAACTTCGGTGCCCGACGACATGACCGGATTCGCCAGGGAATCTGTTGTGCCTGGCTGACAACTACGTTGTTTGCTGGTATCGTATCTATACTGGTTTTCTTCTTTGCCGCTGAACTGATGAGTATATTCATTCCAGCATCCGAACAAGAAATCATATCAATCGGTGTCGCCTATCTGCAAATCGAAGGAAGCTTCTACATCGGAATCGGTTATTTATTCCTGTTCTACGGATATTTCCGAGCCGTATCCCGTCCTTCCGTTTCCCTGATTCTGACCATTATTTCACTAGGAACAAGAGTCATCCTCTCCTATTCGCTGGCCGCTATCCCGAGTTTAAGTTACAACGGCATCTGGTGGTCTGTTCCCATCGGTTGGATCTTAGCAGATATTGCCGGTGTTTTATTCTATAGAAGGCAGTATATCGGTGGATAGAAATAAGGCTACCAATTTATTTCCCCTCAATTTCCTTTCCGATACAACGGATGCTTTAAGGAAGCTATATTGACAATCTTCTTTTCGTCCCGCAAACGTTTCAAATGACGGACAGCTGTTGAATACGTTAGTCGGCAATATTCCTGGAATTGACTACGGGTCAATGTTTCCTTCTCTTCAAAGTAAGCAGCCACCATCTCATCGATCTGTGTGTCCGTATAAGCCTTTGAATGCGATTTATCCTTCTGACGAACAAAATCAGTCCGTTGCAACAGATGTTTCATCCGTGCTGCCGGACGAAAGGCAACCGACTTAAATTGAATCGATTCTGCACGTACTTCTTTCGGAGATTTAACGGGCGGACATTTCAATGTCATCTGTAAATATCCGATTCCATCCAAATGAACGCTATAACCATCCCGTAACTTTTCTGCCATAATATCGGCTAAAGCTACTAATGCAGCCTTTACATCTGCCGTCGATAAACTACACCGATTCTGGATTTCTTCTGCAAGTTTTTCCGTGCTTATTGTGCCACTCGGAACAATCCGAGCATGGTATCGTGCTTTTTTCTTGCTTCCCGGCAGTTTGGGATTCTGATAGAAGTCGTAATTCGCTGACATTTTTTATTCCGTTTTTACCGTCAATTCGTCTTTTATATCCGAGAAACTAATTAAATCACCTTTATGAATTGATCAAATCACATTTGTGACTCAATCAATTCACCCAGGTAATGCAATTAATTCACTCATATGATACAAAAAGTTTCTCGGCACAAATGTACGAATAATTAAGCGATTTACAACAAATTTCAACGGATTAATATTTGTTAATAAGGAGCTGTAAATAGTTGGAAAACGAAGGGTTGCACGTAATCAAAAGTAATTTTTGGACAAGAAAAGCAAGAGGATCGAAAGTAGGTGGTTAAAAGTGCGTTCGAATGTAAAGTACATCAAAACGATTGATTGAAAGAAAAGGCTTGCCATAAAGGCAAAATAAAGGCCCTTGAGTAACCTATTAAAAATGAAGCTACCCAAATAACATTTATAATCTGATGTATCTGAATAAAATAGAAAGGTTAAATCACCGGAATGGTATAAAGCATTCCCAACATGATTTGCTGGGTAGAGAAATCTTTTCCCCCGATTTGTCTGGCAAGTTCAGGAAAATGAATTTTCTTGTATGAGAGGTGTAAGAAGACTTGTAGGTCTTTTCGCTTCAAAGGATAATACTCTACGCAAAACTGTGTATTCCAAGTCTGACGATATGTCCCTTTCTTATAGATCCAATTATCTTTATAAACACTGCCGGTTTCATAGACTCCTTTGACATACATATTCCATTTCGGATGCAAACGATAATCAAAATTGGCTATCCACGTCAGATATTGAACATATTGCGCCGTTAAAGGAGATTCTTTCTCCAAGGTTTGAATAGACGAAACCAATCCTTTTGAATCAACTTCTTCCCGGGAATACAAACAATCCAGGTAAGCAAGAATCGGACCTCTTTCCCAAACATTTCCAAAAGTCAGGTAATATATATTCCGGTTACGCAGAATTTGTCCGGCAGCTGCCGAATAATAAAACTGCAAAGCCTGATCATCATAGAATTTTCCTACCCAATTCAGCGCACCCATCAACGGAACTTTAGGCATGGAAGAAGCCTCTTCGCCAACATGTATCTCAGCTTCTGTTTCCACTCGGTTATTCGCTACTTCAAGCGTAAGCGACTGATGCGGTTTTAAGTGGTAAGTAGCCGAAACGCCAGTCAGATAAGCTGGTGTATAATTATTAAAGTCCGAGAATTCCCGCACCAGAATCGAATTGACATAGTATTCATATCCACCCAACATAAAGAATTGTTTACCGGCTGTCAAGGTAAAACGGTCCGTTATGTCCCAACCCATATTTGCCAACTCGACATGCGTTGACAATTCATCTACTGTATTTGGATTCGTATATTTATTATACGTATAGCGGAAATGATAGGAAAACTTATCAAAGAAACGCCCCAGAACTTCCATTCGCAAACGATTTAACTTGAATCGAGCCTGATCTAATGCAAAATCCTGGAAACTGGTTGTGAGTGAAGTACAGAACTGAAAATTCAGATGCGAAGTAAAAGAACGCGCATCTTCTTTCTTTAACTGCTCATAAAGCGACTTCTGCTGTTCAAGTGAGTCGACCAAAGCCAAATCCTGGGCCCATAAAGAACAAACGCCCAACGAGAAGAATAAAAATGACAGAAGTTTCCGTTTCATGAGTATTCAGATTTAATATTTCCCGAAGATACATATTTTTATCAAGTTCCACAAAATATATCGGGATTGACGACAAACATAAAAAAGCGTCGTCTCAGAATTTCCGAAACGACGCCATCTTTATGAATATCTAATTAAACTATTTATTTCAACAGAGAATCCGGACACAGATGATCTTTTTCGATATCCTTGAAGTAATTGTATGTACCGACCTTCAATTCAGCACAAGCTGCATCATCACAAACGATGATTCCTTTCGGATGCAACTGCAAAGCTGTAATTGTCCACATCTGGTTAACGGCACCTTCAACGGCTTGTTGCAAAGCACGTGCTTTGTTATGACCATTTACCATAATCAAAACTTCCTTTGCATCCAGAACAGTTCCAACACCTACGGTTACAGCTGTCTTCGGAACCTTATTTACATCGTTATCGAAGAAACGGGAATTGGCAATAATCGTATCAGTAGTTAATGTTTTCATACGAGTACGAGAAGCCAATGATGAGCCCGGTTCATTAAATGCAATATGACCGTCAGGTCCGATACCTCCCAAGAACAGATCAACACCACCAGCAGCTTTCATCTTTGCTTCGTATGCAGCACATTCTGCTTCGATATCTTCAGCATTACCATTCAGGATATTTACATTTTCCGGTTTGATATCGATATGGCTGAAGAAGTTATTCCACATAAAAGAATGATAACTTTCAGGATGATCTTTCGGAAGTCCAACATATTCATCCATATTGAAAGTAATTACATTCTGGAAAGAGATAACTCCTTTCTTATTCAACTCGATCAGGTTCTTATACATGCCTAACGGAGACGATCCGGTTGGCAAACCTAATACAAATGGTTTTTCCGGCGTCGGATTTGCCTGTTTAATCTTGGCGGCAACATAATTAGCTGCCCATTTTGACAACTGCTCGTAATTCTGTTCAATAATAAGTCTCATAATATTATATTTTAAATGTGCGAATGTTCAAAAACAAAACATTCACAAATGTACACATTTAATTCATTTAATCCGAAAAAAATCAGATTCTTTCTGCCATGGCTTTACCAAGTTCCCAACAAGCTTCATACTTATCAGGTTTCAAGCCTTGCTTTTGTTCAACTGGCGCACCAACAACTTCCCAGTTCATCTTTTCTCCGAAAGCTGCCAGACGCTTTACGGCTGCTCCAGCCCATGAGAAAGAACCGAAATAACCAAACAGGCGGTTCTTAACTTCGCGTACTTCGATCTTCTGCAACAGAGAATCGATTTCCGGATAAAGTTGGTTACTATATGTCGGACAACCAATAATAACAGCTTTATATTTGAAGATATCTTTCAAGATATAGGAAACATGGCTCTTGCTTACATTATGCATAACGATGTTTTTCACTCCATGTTCTGCCAATGATGAAGCAATCGCTTCGGCCATCTGCTCGGTATTACCATACATACTGCCATAAACGATAACCACTCCGTCTTGTCCTTCATAACGACTCAGCTGATCATAGATTTTGATTACGTCTGGAATATATTTTGTCCATACCGGTCCGTGGGTTGAACAAATGGTTTTAATTTCCAAACCCGACAGCTTCTGCAAGGCTTTTTGTACCGGATTACCGTATTTACCTACAATGTTAGCATAATAACGACGCATTTCATCCCAATAGTGATCCAGATTCATGTCTACATCCAGGACAGCTCCGTCTAATGCTCCGTATGTTCCAAAAGCATCGGCAGAGAAAAGAATCTTATCTGTAGCATCGTATGTCACCATCACTTCCGGCCAGTGTACCATCGGTGCCAGATGGAATGAAAGCTGATGCCGACCAACGTTCAAAGTTTCTCCGTCTTTTACTTCCAACAGTCCGGTATTAATTCCGTGAAAACCTTCCAACATGTCGAAAGTACGTTTGTTTCCTACTATCTGAACATTCGGATAAAGCTGACGAAGCAGGCGGATACTTCCGGAATGATCCGGTTCCATGTGATTAACGATCAGATAATCCAGTGTACGGCCACCCAGTGCATCTTCGATTTTCTTCAAGAAAACATCCGAATAACAAACATCCACCGTATCTACCAATACAGTCTTTTCATCAATGATCAGATACGAATTATAAGAAACGCCATAAGGCAAAGGCCACATATTTTCAAACAAGACCTTCTGGCGATCATTTACGCCAACATAATAAACTTTATCAGCAATTTCCTTCAGCTTATACATATATATTATAGATTTATTTTAATGATTGGGTTTTGCCTGCGCACGACAAGCTCTCACAACAAACCAAATTCCTGCCAATACAAACGGAATACTCAGCAGTTGTCCCATATTCAACAGCATATCTGCTTCAAAAGCTTCCTGGTCGTTCTTCAGGAATTCGATGAAGAAACGGGAAGTAAAGATACAGATCATGAATACTCCGAAAATAAGTCCCTCACGTTTCCAGGCTTCTTTGTGGAAATACAACCACATACACAGGACGAATGTCAGGAGATAACAAAGTGCTTCGTATAATTGTGTCGGATGACTCGGCGCAGAAAATATCGGTTCAGCACCGGCTTTCCAGGCATGTAAGTTCTCGATAAAGCGAAAAGCCCAAGGAAGATCCGTCGGATGACCATAGATCTCGTGGTTCATCAGGTTGCCCAAACGAATCATGGCTGCGACCAATCCCGTCGGAACAACCAACTTATCGAACGTCCACAACATACTTTTATGGGTAATCCGCTTGGAATAAAAGTATATAGCGATAATAATACCTAATGTTCCACCATGGCTGGCTAATCCTCCTTCCCAGATTTTCAAGATTTCTATCGGGTTGGCTAAATAATAATCCGGGGCATAGAACAAACAATGCCCTAAGCGAGCACCAATGACAGTACCAAAAATGGTGTACATCAACAAGGAATCGATCCATTCCGGCTTAAGATTCTCTTGCTTCCACATCTTCTGAACGATCATATATCCAATCCAGAAACCAACAGCAAAAGCCAAGCCATACCATCGAATCTCTCTTGAACCGATTGAGAAGATGGCCGGATCGGCTGTCCATGTGATAAAATCCAACATAAGTATTCGATTGAAAATAAAAAACTGAAAGTTGAAAAGAGAAGAATGCCTTTCGCACTCTCCGTTTTTCAACTTTCAATCTTCTATGAAATTAAACAAGTCTTCTGATCAAGGCTTCGCGATCGCCATACAACATATCGATGATTGGTAATTCGATCATCGTATAAGCTCCCGGTTTCTGCTTCAAGCTTGCACGGGCAACTGATACCAGAATCTGAGCTGTCAAAGCCGGATTATTGATCTTCATGTCGAATTCGATCAACTGATTCTGTGTTTTACCCGATACACCTTTTCGTACCAAGTTTACACCGTGTCCCATATCCAACAGGTTATCTACGCTTTCAACTTGCATCACGTGTGTTTCATCATGAGCAAAGTAATCGTCGGCTTTGATTGCGGCAGCTACATCCTTGAAATCGTATCCGTCTTTCACTTCGATATAAACCATACGACGATGAACGCCGGTTCCCAATGGGATTGTCATACTCAACGCTGCCTTTACACCTTCAATTGCCTTAACAGCTACGGTATGTCCCATACTCATGCCCGGACCAAAGTTCGTATATGTAATACCTTTCGGTACCATCGCTTCCAACAAAGCACGAACAACTGAATCGCTTCCCGGATCCCAACCGGCTGAAATAACAGAAACCCGGTTGTGAGCCTTCGCTACTTCGTCCAACGAACGGCGAAGGTCGGCGATTCCACCATGAATATCAAAGCTATCTACTGTATTAATGCCTAAAGCCAAGATTTCTTTTGCATAATGTTCAACCTGACGGGTCGGAGTTGCCAAGATAGCCACATCTACTTTTTCCAGTTTCGAGATATGATCTACAACCGGATAAGCCTGCAACTCGGCCGGAATATCATTAGGATTACGGCGTACAACGCCTGCAACTTCAAAATCAGGGGCGGCTTGCAAAGCCTCCAGAACATACTTTCCAATGTTGCCATAACCAACGATGGCTGCTCTAATCTTTTCCATAAACTTATAAATGTTCTATTTGTCGCAAAGGTAGAAATAAATCAGTATTTATAGTCAGTTATACAACAAAAAATAAACAAAATTGGTTGACAAAAATCAGAATGAAAGCTTATTAAAAAATCTTATTAAGTTTTGTCTTATCCATAATGAACCGACAAAATCCTTAGGAATAAGGAAGGGATACTGCCAGCTCTTTACACACAAGCTGCTTGTTTCCTAACGTTCCTTCAAACAGCTTCTATGAATACTATACACTACCATAATAACGCATATTACGCTATCATAATAACGTATAATACTGTATCGTGGTAACGTATAGCACGTCATTGGGATGATGTACAACCTGTAAGGATACAGTGAATATCCTTGCAACGAGGCAAACAGCCTGGCTGAAAGGGCAAGGAGATATGTTTTAATATTTATTATCAGTTCTGATATTGTACAACTCAAAAAAAAACAAATAAATTGTGCGCAATTAAAATTTTCACCTATATGAAAGCTTCCAAACGAAATTTATTGTTGACAGGAATAGTAATTGCAACATCACTTACTATCTACAGCTACAAACAATCACAGTTGTCCACTCAGCATTTATCCGAACTCGCTCTAAAGAACATAGAGGCACTATCTACACCAGAAGACGGTGAAAAGAAATACAGATATTCATATGTCCATGGAGCCGTATGTTATGTATATGTTGGTAAAACATATGCGGAAGGAAAAGAAGTTATATGTTTCCCAGGAAATGAACACCCTGTATGTGTCAAATGCGCTTTGGTAGATTAAGATATTATACTTTAGGGGCTGCATTATTATCGCTCTTTTCTTGTAACGAAAACAGCTCGACTCCTATCCCTATGGAAGGAGTCGAGTATGTAGATATTGTCAATGCCCTAGGAAAAGAAGCAGAGCCATTCATTTCAGTATATGAATTAATTCCTTTGGAAACGAATGATTCATGTTTAATGAAAAGTATATCTCAGATACAGGTAACAGACTCTTTCATCTATGTGCTTGAGGACAGAAGGGAAGAATTGTTTATCTTTGACCATCAAGGTAACTTCATCCGTTCGATCTGCGATAAAGGGCCGGGTAATAATGAATATGTAACTATAAACAATGTCGATATTGATATCGATCGTAATCAATTAATACTCAACGATGCGTTCTCTCGACGCATCTTCTTATATGATTTGAAAGGGAATTGGCAACAAACCATCTCTCTTTCATTTATGCCGGTACAAATCATATCCGACCACAAGGGCAACTATATAAACTTATACGAAGGCTCAAATCGGCTTTACGAGAGTCAAGTCATGGAAACCCATCATATCCATAGAATCGATACAACAGGGGAAGTAACACAAGTATTACTTCCCGACCAGACATTGGGAAGGATAGATATACTTTCCAACACAACAGCCAGTTATCAAGATGGCAAGTTACTTTACCTACCTCTGTTAAGTGACACCGTATATGAAATATCCATTACCGATCCGTGCGTACGTCCACGATATATATTCAACAACTTATCGGACTACAAAACCCTCAATCGAAAAAAGAGAAAAAAACTCCAATGTGTCTACGGCAAATGTCAAGATCTGGAAGAATTGGAGAAAGAAGATTACCTCTTACCCATAGGGGGCTTACTAGAAACAAAATCATCCATGTTGTTCTTTTTCGGTTGGGATGAAAGGAAATATCTTTTCTACAATAAACATAATGGACATACAACTTTAATAAATGTTCCAGCTTGTATTTCAAGGAGATAATCCTATCAACAAACTAGTGTTTGCCCAATCCCCTTTAGCAACCCATGATGATTGGTATTATACCTACCTAAATGGCATGATGGCAGACATGCTCATTCCCATGTTAGAAGATGGGAAAACAAAAGAAACTCTACAAAACATGTTAAACAACGATCAAAATCCCATTCTCATACGCTATAAAATGTCTTTCTGAAAGATGGTTTAAAAAAAAGGTTTTCCAAGACTCCGCTATCCGAAAATTTACTTTCTTTGTAGCTTACAAATAGGAAGAGCAATGAATAGGAACATAAAATACATCTTAGGGAGTTGTCTGTTACTCACTTGCATAGAAGCATGCACGGATTCACCCAAGAATTTAAATGAATCAACGATTCTTAAAACAGGTAAAGAAATACCGGTTCAACCCATTAACTATCCACACGAGGTTATCATGTCGCCTCCCAACGGAATCTTATTGGTAAATGATACTACACTGTATGTTTTTCAAACCAATAGAGATGTAGCTGCATTGGTGATCGATGCAACAGATGGACATCCGCAAAAGAACTGGGGGCAACGAGGAAGTGGACCTGAAGACTGGAGCTATCCTCGATCATGGGGAGAGCAAAATGGGACGTATTATGTATGGGATCAGATGCTTTCTGAATTACGGGCTTTCCAAGCCGAAGATCAAGATACAATAATGAATCTTCAGCCCGTATCTAAACAACGCTTAAAACTCTCCGGACTTCTCATTTCGGACGGGACAGTACTAGCCAACCAAAAAGCAGTATTATGCAATATACACGATACGGAACAACCGTTGTTATTGACAAACGACCAACTAGACACGTTGATCAGCTTCGGTCGTCCCAATCTTTTGCCAACCCAAGCGCATATTAGTGCGCTAAATGGGAGCTTGTCTTCGTTTCAGAATACATTTGTCTATGCTCTGCTTGACTTCGGATACATCGCTTGCTATGAACAAACCGGGGAAAAAGACGTAGAGTTAAAATGGGAACATTACCTCGATAAACCCGTCCTCGATGAATCCGGCCAATTTGATAAAGCCCTCGTGAAGCGCGGATTTGGATGCACCCTGATGAGTAAACATTACATCTTTGCCAATTATTCAGGTGAACATGCAAACAGAGAACGTCTACCTTATAAACATATTCTCATGTTTGATCAAGAAGGAAATTTGTTGAACAACTTTTCACTCGAAAATGGAGTAACCTCCCTTGCTATTTCATCCGACGAAAAGACACTATATGCCATTAGTTTCCAACCGGAGCCAACAATTGTACAAATAGATCTATCAACTTATACCCATTAATTTCTTGCTTAAGGACATGAAACTGACATATATTTATCACAGTTGTTTTGCTCTGGAGACTCAGGCTTATTCCATTCTATTCGATTACTATAAAGATACGAAGGGAAAGCAAGGTTATGTACACGACATCTTACTCCAAAAGCCGGAACCTCTTTATATCTTGTCGTCCCATTTTCATCCGGATCATTTCAGCCGGGAAATCTTTTCCTGGAAAGAACAAAAGGAGAATATTCATTACTTATTAAGTAAAGATATCCTGAAACACAAAAAGGCAATGGCCAGTGAAGCGACATTCCTGGCCAAAGGAGACATTTACGAAGATGATCTGATCCGGATTCAGGCTTTCGGCTCGACAGATGTAGGCGTATCCTTCCTTTTGACATGCGAACACAAGCATATCTTCCATGCAGGAGACCTCAACAACTGGCATTGGAAAGACGAATCGACCGAACAGGAAGTAAAAGAAGCCGAAGGAAACTTCCTGCATGAAATAAAGATTTTGAAAGCAACATGCAACAACATCGACATTGCCCTGTTTCCGGTCGATCCACGAATCGGAAGTGACTTTGCCCGAGGTGCCGAACAATTCATTCAGCAAATACATGTAAAACAATTCATTCCGATGCATTTTTGGGAAAAGCCGGAACTTACGCTTCCGTTCGGAACGTACGCCCAAGAAAAAGGCGTTTCGTTCAATCTGCTCCAACAGCCCGGAGAAAGTCTTGATATATAGGTTTTATCTGCACCTGTGGATAAAACATTTCCTAAAACATATTTTTAAGACAGAGATTTATTTGAGATGAAATAAAATAGACATGAATATGTAATTTTTTTCCCGAAATTCATGGTTACTTTTCATAAAGAACTTATATTTGCCTACAATTAATTAGTAATTCATTTTTAATCTAAACATAAAATCATGGAGAAGCCTTATGTAGTAGGTATCGATATAGGTGGTACCAACACGGTTTTTGGCGTGGTTGATGCACGCGGAACTATTTTATATACTAGCTCTATCAAGACTGGTAAATATACAGATATCAACGATTATGTAACAGCTTTGGGCGACGGTTTGAAAGGAATCATCGATCAGGCTGGTGGTCCTAGCAAGATCAAAGGTATCGGTATTGGAGCGCCAAACGGAAACTTCTTTAATGGCTGTATTGAATTTGCTCCCAATCTTCCTTGGAAAGGTAAAATTCCTTTGGCAGAACTGATCAGCGATTATTTAGGAGGTCTTCCTGTTGCGCTGACAAACGATGCCAATGCTGCCGCAATCGGTGAAATGACTTATGGTGCTGCTCGTGGAATGAAAGACTTTATCGTTATCACTTTGGGAACAGGTGTAGGTAGCGGTATTGTTATTGGCGGTAACTTGGTATATGGTCACGATGGATTTGCTGGCGAATTAGGCCATGTTATCATGCGTCGTAACAACGGACGTCCTTGCGGTTGCGGTCGTCAGGGTTGTCTGGAAGCTTATACTTCAGCTACAGGTGTTGCCAGAACAGCGCGCGAATATCTGGAAATCCGTAAAGATGAAAGCTTGCTTCGCGAATTGGATCCGGATGAAATCACATCAAAAGATGTATTCGATGCCGCTATGAAAGGCGATAAGCTGGCTTTGGAAATCTTCGAATTTACAGGAAACATGTTAGGAGAAGCCTTTGCTGACTTCGTAGCATTCTCTAGTCCGGAAGCAATCATCCTGTTCGGTGGTCTGACAAAAGCAGGTGATCTGCTGATGAACCCGATCAAGCGTTCTATGGAAAAGAATATGCTGAAAGTATATGAAGGCAAGACTAAATTGTTATTCTCTCAGTTGAAAGAAAGCGATGCTGCCGTATTAGGAGCAAGTGCTTT
>UMDA01059032.1_pt1 | contig 19471 bp, 12 predicted proteins | sample 1964381 | NCBI WGS metagenome assembly UMDA01 (sample SAMEA4835983, study PRJEB28245) | human gut metagenome | biome: gut microbiome; material: fecal sample | place: Denmark | collected 2008 | reverse complement strand
GTGTAGGGGATGCATCTGCCGAATGGGAAGTGAAAGGTGCGAGTGCTGATAAATATGTCACTCCAAGTACGAACAACCAGACGATAGAAAGCAATCCGAAGATGGATAAGTTCGAACAGCATGACCCGGTAGGTATCGGTATGGCTATATCGGCTATGAGTGTTGTTTTCTTGGGACTAATATTGCTTTACATCTGCTTTAAGCTGATTGGTAAAGCGGCTATTAAGTTGCGTAAGCGCAATGCAATGATCGCACACAACATTACCGATAAGCAAGAAGCTAAGGAAAAGAAATTGGGCGAAGCACCGGGAGAAGTGATTGCTGCTATCTCTATGGCGCTGCATGAAGCACAGGGAGCCGATCATGATGTAGAAGAAACCATTCTGACTATCAGTCGTGTGAAACGTAGTTATTCTCCGTGGAGTTCGAAGATTTATACATTGCGTGAAACTCCACATAAGAAATAATCATCTTAAAATGATAAGAAACCATGAAAGAATACAGATATAAAATTAACGGAAACTTGTATAAAGTAACCGTGGGTGACATAGAAGACAATAATGTGCGTGTAGAAGTAAACGGTACGCCTTATACCGTAGAACTCGAAAAGCAGAACAAACCGAAAATTAAGCCGGTAGTACGTACTGCATCTACTACTCCTGCTGCTCCTCCTACAGCTGTGACTCGTCCGGCAAGTGTAGGAAGCAAATCTGGTATCAAGTCACCGCTGCCGGGAGTTATTCTCGAAATCAAAGTAAAAGAAGGTGATACCGTGAAACGTGGACAGACCTTACTTGTATTGGAAGCCATGAAGATGGAGAACGATATCAAGGCAGACCGCGACGGTAAAGTTACTGCTATTAAAGTAAGTAAAGGAGAATCAATTCTTGAAGGTACAGACCTTATAATCATCGAATAATATGGGAGAATTTAGTAGTTTCTTACAAAATAACCTGGCAGACTTCTGGACATATACCGGTTTTTATAATGCCACAGCAGGACATCTCATCATGATCCTGATAGGTATCGTGTTCATTTATCTTGCCGTTGCTAAGGAATTCGAACCGATGTTGCTGATTCCTATCGGATTCGGTATACTTATCGGTAACATTCCGTTTAATATGGAAGCCGGACTGAAAGTAGGTATCTACGAGGAAGGCTCAGTACTTAACATTTTGTATCAGGGAGTGACTTCCGGATGGTATCCGCCGCTTATCTTTTTGGGCATTGGAGCCATGACGGACTTCTCGGCATTGATATCTAATCCGAAGTTGATGCTGATCGGTGCCGCGGCACAGTTTGGTATCTTTGGAGCATATATGATTGCGCTGGAAATAGGTTTCGATCCGATGCAGGCTGCTGCTATCGGTATCATTGGTGGAGCTGACGGACCGACCGCTATCTTCTTGTCATCGAAACTTGCACCTAATCTGATGGGAGCAATTGCCGTGTCTGCTTATTCGTATATGGCACTTGTTCCTGTTATACAACCTCCTGTAATGCGATTGCTTACAACAAAGAAGGAACGTCTTATCCGTATGAAAGCACCTCGTGCCGTATCACATACAGAAAAGGTTATGTTCCCGATTATAGGTTTGTTGCTTACTTGCTTCCTGGTTCCTTCCGGTCTGCCATTGCTGGGGATGTTGTTCTTCGGTAATCTGTTGAAGGAAAGTGGTGTAACCCGTCGTCTTGCCGAAACAGCTCGTGGTCCGCTGATTGATACAATTACTATTTTGTTAGGACTGACCGTAGGAGCATCTACTCAGGCATCTGAGTTCTTGACTTGGGATTCTATCAAGATCTTTATCTTGGGAGCACTGTCATTCTTTATTGCTACAGCATCGGGAGTTATCTTTGTCAAGATCTTCAATTTGGTATTGAAGAAAGAAAATAAAATCAATCCGCTTATCGGTAATGCCGGAGTATCGGCAGTACCCGACTCTGCACGTATTTCTCAGATAGTAGGATTGGAATATGATCCGACTAACTATCTGCTGATGCATGCAATGGGACCGAATGTTGCAGGAGTAATCGGTTCGGCTGTAGCTGCCGGTATCTTACTGGGCTTCTTGGTTTAAACGGAGTTTGTTGATAATCTTTTGAATTCGTTAACCCTCTGTCGGACTGTATAGATCAGTCAGACAGAGGGTTAACTGTTTTCGTAGATGCTGATTTGTGACATACTGAAATTTAGACTGACTTTAAGCTATCATGCTTTTGCTAGATTGAAAATAAGTTGTACTTTCGTCCACTCATTTTTTGACTTCAATTTTGGGGATTATGGAACTTACAGAGAATAAACTAAAGCAGAGAGTACAGCGTAATATACTGACTGTATCAGTATTGATTCTGGTAGGAAAGTTTATAGCATATTACCTCACAAATTCAGTTGGTGTTCTGACCGATGCCATGGAGAGTATTGTCAACGTTGTTGCTGGGGCAATAAGCTTGTTTAGTCTGTGTCTTTCGGAAAAGCCTAAAGACCAGAATCATCCTTTCGGACATGGAAAGATTGAACTTATATCGGCTTCTATCGAAGGTATATTGATTTCGATAGCAGGAGGAATGATTATTTATGAAGGTATTAAGCGTTTGCTGGTACCTACCGATATTCAGAAGATTGATGTAGGTATCTATATCATAGCTGTATCCGGGCTTCTTAATTACCTGATGGGATGGTACAGCATAGCTGTAGGAAAGAAATACGATTCGATTGCTCTCGTTGCTGGCGGAAAGCATTTACAGTCGGATACCTATTCTACTATTGGTCTAGTTGCCGGACTGGTATTGTTGTATTTCACCGGTATAGCTTGGATAGATAGTGCGATGGCCTTGATTTTCGGTTCGGTAATTATCATAACAGGAATTTCTATTCTGAGAAAGACTACCGATAATTTGCTTGATAAGGCAGACATTAATCTGCTTGCCGATCTTGCCGATACCTTGAATCGAAACAGAAAACCCGAGTGGATTGATATTCATAATGTAAAGGTTTTGAAGTCGGGCAATTCTTTGTATATGGACTGCGACTTGACTATTCCATGGTATTATAATATCGAACAAGGTCATAAAATAGGGGCACGTTTGCAGGAAGCTATGAAAGCTAAATATTCAGACCATGCTGTATTGAATATTCATCTTGATCCATGTAATATATTCGAAACACCTAAGTGTAATAAGTGTATGTGCACTGACTGCCCGTATCGCAAAGAGAAGTTTGTAGCCGTGGAAGAGATTAATGTTACGACTTTTATTCGTAATGAAGTTGAATTCAGCGAATAGTTGTAGATGATAGAAAAAGAGTTTTAAAATCTTAATCCAATAAAGATGAGGCTGCCTCAAACTAGAACAGCGAAAGTAAAAATCTTATAGATTAAAACTGAGAAATAAAAATCTCCTGCTTTAGCCTTTGTTTATTATAATGATAGGACTAAAAGCAGGAGTTTTTTTATGTTGTAATTTTATATAGATGATAAGTAAGCCTATCTCTTTATTTTAAGACAGCTCCCCTTCTTCTTATAGCTGATAATTTTTTGCGATTAGTTGCTCAGGTTAGGATTAGCTGCTATTGCTTCTTTCGGAATCTGAAGCGTATAACGCGAATCATCCTGCTCCAGTACATACTGTTGACCGTTTAATGTTTTTTCGATGCGCGGGCGAGTTGTACGGCGCAAATCGAACCAGCGGTGACCTTCGAAAGCAAGTTCTCTGGCACGTTCATTCAGTATTTCTTTTATCAGCTCTTCCTTACCTAGGCCTTCTACCGATGCTTTCTTTTTAGCATACGCTTCGGCCGTATAACGCTTCTCCATCAGTTGTAGCAGACGTTTGCGAGCTTCAGGTAAGTTGTCCGACTGTGCTGCTGCCTCAGCACTGTTCAGGTATAACTCTCCTGTACGTATTGTACAACGGAATTCTGAACTTCCTCCTTTTTTCGATTTACGGTTTCCGTCCTTGTCTGCCTGGGCAAAGTAAGCATCCTTGCGAAGGTCACCTTCCTGATACATTGCCAGAAACGAAGGAAGGACAGATACGGCATTCTGATAATTGTTGTTAATGGTATATTCCAAAGCATTAATAGCCTCTACCGACTGATATTGGTTAGGCAGCTTAAATCCGTCTGCCTTAAAATCTTCCAATACATTTTTAGTCTTAAGAGCCTCTTCCGCCTGTGCATAAGCATTCTGCCAGTCGCCCATATAGAGGTAAACGCGTGAGCGGATAGTCGGAACGCATACTTTGGTAAAACGGTAGGAGAGAGCAATGTCATCCCATTTTTCCACATTCAGCAGCGCTTCGGCACTTTTCAAGTCGTCCAAAATCGAAGTATATACCTCGCTTACTGTATTGCGGAACAGCTGTTTTTCCAGATCTGTATCCAGCTTCAAAGGGATGGACTTTGTGGCCGGAGCTCCCGGTTTGGTATAAGGCTGTCCATGCAGATTTACCAATATGAAATGCATATATGCACGCATCAGATAAGCTTCTCCGGTAAGCTGTGCTATTTCGTTCTGGCTTCCTTCGTTTATTTCATCGTGATGCTCGATAATGAAGTTAGCAAAAAACAAAACTTCATAATAATTGGCCCAGTCGAACGATACGGTCGTGGTAGAAGTTGTCGTACCCTCCCAACGTTCGATAGCTCCATATTTATCCTGATCGTTTTTGTTGCTTACAAACATTTCGTCAGCACCCATACCCGCAAGTCCCCGGTCCGCGGGAACCGTTGTACAGGCGTTCAGCCATAAGGCACGATATTCAGCCAGCGTATGCGGAATAACACTTCCGGTAGGCTGGATATCCAGATATTTGTCGCAGCCAGTCAGCAAGAAAGTCAGACAGGCAAAAAATAAACAGATATATTGTTTCTTCATTGTCGGTTACAAGTTAAAAGTTAAGATTCAGACTGAATGTAAATGACTTCGGAATAGGCTGTGCATACGGATTACCCATTGTTTCCGGATCCAGATAATTGCGATAGCTCGATCCGAAGACAAACAGATTACGTCCTTCCAGTGCTACTGTTGCCTGACTGATACCCAGTTTCTGTATCAGGCTGAATGGTAATTCATACCCCAGACGAATGCTTTGTATACGCATGTAGTTCTGTTTTTTTACCCACAGGCTGGAATACGCATACGGATTCACAGCTCCATCGAGGAAGAAATAGGCATCCATATCTGTATTAGAGTCTACCAGCGCCGGCATTGTACCATTCGGATTTTCCGGAGTCCAGCGGTTCAGAATATCACGGTTGGTGTTCTGTCCGCGGTCGAACGAGGTCAGTGAGTAGCTAGGCTGTACACGTACATATCCTCCCGCATTGAAAATACAGTTGATACCCAGTTCCCATGCCTTGTAGGTAAAAGTATTGTTGAATCCTCCGGTGTAAGGCGAATCGGTTGTTCCTATATACTCATACTTGTTTCGAAGTTCAGCATGACTCAGGTTGTATGTGCCGAAACCGAATTCCTGCACCTTAAAAAATTCCTTCATCGATTCTACTTTTCCGGTTTCTTTGTTGTAGAATGTCATCTGTCCGTTTTCATCTATACCCGCATAAGGGAATGCAAAGATAGCTCCAGCCGGATAACCTTCACGGCTAGGATAAATGGCATCTTCTCGTATGGCTTCTTTCAACACCTTATTCTGGTTGTAGGCAAAGTTGAAAGTCGTAGTCCACATAAACGACTTGGTATGGATATTGCGTGTAGACAATCCTATTTCGATACCTTTATTTGTCATGCTGGCCCAGTTGATGTTTGTCGAAGAAAAGCCCGTTTCCAGCGGAAGCATCTGCATGCCTATCAAGTCCACTCCTTTGCGGTAATAATAGTCCACACTCAGGTTGATAGCCTGATTCAATACAGCAAAGTCCAGTCCGACATTAACCGAATGAGTCTTTTCCCAGCGCAGCTTGTCGTTTGGTGCAGAGGTTACCACAATCATGTCTTCCGTATTTCCTGGTAAGATAGGGGTAGCATTCGATTGGTATTTCCCCAGCAGATACGGAGAAGTATTCTTGTCGATGTTTCCTTGCAGACCATACGATGCACGGATCACCAGATTGTCCAGCCATTTCGCGTTTTCAGTGAACGGTTCTTCCGATATACGCCACAGTGCACTGACTGAGTAAAGTGGCAGGTAACGATATTTCTTGTCAACTCCAAACAAGTCAGAACCATCGAAGCGGATACTTCCTCCCAGAGTATATCGGTTCAGCAGTGAGTACGACATTGTAGAGAAAGCCGAAACGTATGCATTTTCTACATTCGTTTTGGTATGCAGAGGAAACGCCTGCGAGTCGCTGGGGAATACTACCGGCTGGTTGGTCATTGTACGGCGGTCATATCCGTAACCGGCCGAATAAAGGGTAGTAGCCCATGTACGGCGAAGTTCGGAACCTACCATGATTTCAAATTCATGAATATCAGCATATGTATCGCGATAAGTTCCCATTGTTTTCCATGTTACCTGAGAGTCTGAATTTTCGTAAGCCTTATGAAACCCTCCTTTCTGAGGAAGGAAAGACGTACCGTTATAGCGATGGTTTTTGTGTTCCAGTCGCATGGCAAAAGACTCCTGATCGGCAATCTGTTCGCGCGAGGTCTTGTCGAGCTGTAACCCTACCTGTGACGTAATCTTGAATCGGTCGTCAAAGCGAAGCTCCACATCGAAGATGGAAGAAAGCGAATTGATGGTTGTTTCATTCGATGTATTCTGCCGTTCTTCAAACGTATTGAACAGCAGATCCGAATTTCCATTCTGTATATCGCTGTCGTACACATAGTTTCCATCCTTATCGTATGGAGTCAGGTACGGATTGGCAATACGGGCATAGAACATCGGATTTGTAAATCCGTCGGTAGACAGGTATGAACCATTCTTACGTCGGTTTACAAAAACAGATGTGCCGAATTTCAACATCCGGTTCACTTTATAATTAGCTTTCATTACCAGATTCAGACGGTCGGAAGATACGTTCGGAATATTTCCCTGTTCTTTCGAGTACCCTAACGAAGTATAGTACGTAGCCTTTTCGTTACCGCCCGACAGACTCAGGTTATACTCCTGACTGAACGCGTCCTGCAACAGTATATCATTCCAGTCTGTATTAATCAGGCGTAAAGCATTGATTTCATTCTGAGCCTCCTTTGAGAGTGCATCCCAGCCATCTTTCTTGAAAGCATCAATGGCATTGTAGCGGTTCAGGATACGGTATATTTCTCCCTTTTCGGCGTTCATGGCATAATCACTTTTCATCAGTTGCAGTTCCAGATCGACCTTTTCAGACGCATTCAGTAAGTTCAGACGGTCGATATTCTGTTGAGGCGACCACGTGAGGCGCGTACTGAAGTTGATTTTTGTCTTTCCGGCCTTACCGTTTTTAGTGGTAATCACAATTACACCATTGGCCGCACGTGCACCATAAATAGCTGTTGCGGCAGCATCTTTCAGTACTGTGATATCAGCAATATCGGCAGGATTCAGTCCGGCGATGGAAGACTGCTGTACATCGTCGATATTCTTCAGCGACTCCAGACTCGGGATATCAGTACCTTCCAGTGGAATACCGTCGAGCACCCACAACGGGTCCTGTGTACCGTTTAGCGATGAAGTACCGCGGATACGAATCTTTACCGGAGATCCGGGAGCTCCAGAAGTCGAAACAGCCGAAAGACCTGCAATTTGTCCCGAAAGAGCCTGGTCGATACTTTTTACCGTACCGATACGTCCTTCCGAAATGTCAATCTTAGCAACGGCAGCTGTCAGCTTGCGACGCTCCACCGTCTGGTAACCGGTCACAACCACATCGTTCAGCATCGTCGACGAAGGCTGTAAGGCAACGTTATAATGAGTCTGTCCCGATTTCAGTTCGATTTGCTGTGTAGTGTAACCAATATAGCTTAATTGTAATTTCTTTACTCCGGAAGGAACGGTAATAGAGAAGTTTCCGTCGATATCGGTGACAACTCCCAAAGACATCAGGCTGCTTCCGGCTTTCTTCAAGTCGTCGGCAGAAACATACACAGACACACCTATCAGTGGCTGTTTGTCATCATCAGCAATTACATTACCGGTAATCACCTTGTCGGCCGCCCATGCCGCACAAACGTGCACAAGGAGCAGCAAAGTCAATAATAAGGATTTCTTCATTGAAAAAAGATTGTTATTGATTTTGTAAAAAATAGTTTAGCATTTGTTTTTGTGCATCGGCACAGGGACGGTTTAATCCTTCAGTCCCAGTGCCGTATTGATACGCAGAATCATATCGTCATAATGATAGCGTGCCGCTGTATCCGATGTGTTGCGTCTTGACTCAAGCAACTTCTTGATGCGCAACAATTCACCTCGTTTGACAGAGATTGCATCCGATATACGGTTCACTTGTCCGCCGTAGAAACTCAGTTCACGTCTGGCTCCCATGCGTTCTGCCTGTTCAATAGCAAATTCATCGTGACTGCACCACGGTGTGTGATGGAACAGATACGGATTGCCACTGGTAGCAGTCAGCTGCTTGTTGATTTTTACACCTTCACTTTCGGCGGCAGCAGTAATCAGTGCGTCGAGGAATCCTTTCTGCAAGTTACGCTCCATCACATCGGGAGTACCTCCCTTGATGGTGGTCGCGAAAATGGAGTTGTGCATCTTGTCCATCATTTCCACTACGGTGAAAGCCTTTTTGCCATTCTTCAGTTCGTTTTCCAGCATACGCATCAGTCGGTCGTTCGAGAGCAGATCCCAGAAAATATATCCCTGCGTATTTTTCAGAATCTGGCTTGGCGCATATTCTATTACCCCCGTCGGGTTTTTACGCAACAGGAAGGTATAGTCGGAAATTTCCGTATCGAACAGCCAGCGCGGGTAGCAAAGAACTTCGTTCAGCAGAAAATCGAGTGATGCTTCCTGCTTTTCCTTCTCTACATATGTATATGTCTTGACTCCATCGCCTACAGTCGTATTTTCTATGTAAATACCTCCGATATTTGCCATTACATGATATAGATAGTTGTTCCACTGGGTAATCACTGCGTAATACAGGCGCGAAGCCTCCTCGTACGTCTGTCCTTTCTCTCCCGTAGTCGTCCACTTGATGATTTCAGGCACGATACGTTTCAAGTTGGCTATACCCAGTTCCGAAGAACGGACAGGATCGTCACCCAAATCTTCGTTCTGTGCTCTCGGATCGACAGCCGAACGCGGATCTTGTGCCTCGCTGTATTTATACAGACGTCCGTTATGCTTGTTCAGGAAATCGTATAACACATCTTTTTCAGCTTCCGGAGTAGGCAGACCGTACCAGCGGTAACCATATTCGATGGCAAAAATATCATACGGACCGATGTGTGGCGATACAGCTGTAACTCCGTCGCCTGGCTGTGCCACATAGTTATAACGGGCATAGTCCATAATAGACGATGCCGTAGAGTTCATCTTATCTGTAAAGCTTTTCGAACGGAGCGAATCAGTAGGGAAAGTCCACGATCCCATCATATTGTGGCGCAACCCCAGTGAATGTCCTACCTCGTGACAGGCTACAAAACGGATCGCATCTCCCATCATTTCGTCCGGCAGTTTGGTACCTCGTGCTTTCGGGTCAATAGCTCCGGTCTGGACGGTAATCCATTCCTGCACCATCGAGATAACATTATGCCACCACATGATGTCCGCTTCCAGAATCTCTCCCGAGCGAGGGTCGAGAATAGACGGACCCATCGCATTGGCTTTCGATGAGGCTGCATACGTCACCACCGAATAGTTGATGTCATCAGCATTCGCCGCTATGCTATCGGGCAGTTCCTTGGCAATAATTGCATTTTTAAATCCGGCACGCTCGAAAGCTACCTGCCAGTCTTCTATACCTTGCTTGATGTATTTTCGCCAGCGGTAAGGGGTAGAGTTTTCGATATAGAACACAATCGGCTTTTCCGGTTCTACCAGTTCTCCGCGCAGATATGCCTCACGGTCTTCCGGCTTGGGTTCCAGTCGCCAGCGTGTAATGTATTTTTTCTCTTCTGTTTTCTGTTGGGAATCGCTGAAATAGAGCAAGTCCTTTGTGAAATATCCCACTTTCGGATCATCCAGACGGCCCATCATCGGCTTCTCGGGCAGTAATACCAGTGAGGAGCTGACCTCTACGGTGACATTTACTGCCGACATACCTTCGCGTACTTTCGTAGTAAGTTCGGAAGTGGCTACGATGTTGTTAGGAAACGCCTTGATCGACATGATGCGTGACAAGTCCTTTATAGCAGATGTCCCCAGATTGATATTGTCGAAGACATTGTTGATGCTCGTTTCCGATCCGTCATAGATGTCGTTTATCTGGATGATTACTGAGGTTGAATCGGCATTGCATGCTTCCAGCTTGAAATCGGCAATGAGCGGAGAGATAAAGTTATCGCGCACCGAGCGGGTGATAGCATCGTTTTCGGGCGATTCCGGTAACGGACGGCTCTGGCGCACCCTGATTTTTTTCTCTTCCTTGTTCCATTCAAAACGTATCATCTGTGTTTCGTAGTTTGTACCACGGTTTACACCTGCGTCATTCAGTTCGAAGGGTACTCTTTGCAGTTTATTCACAACCAGCATGTCGCGCTGAAGCAATGACACGGGGATTTCGAAATAATATTTGCCATCCTGGGCATATACATTAAACATGCCACGAGAAACCAGGTTGCTCTCGGAGGCAATCTTTTCAAAATCGGTTTTACTGACTTCTTCAGTTGTTTCTTTTTTCTTGTTCTTCTTCCACGGGAAAACTTTAGCTTCTGTAGATGCATTGTAATAGCTTGCATTACCAGCCGACGCATAGACTGGAATGCATATCAAAGCTCCTGCTAAAGCACGTAATAGTAGGGGTTTGTTCTGTATCATACAATGGTTTCGTTTGAGGTTGTAATAAATTACAAAACTTCAAAATTTGTATAATTGTTCAGATATTTTTTATAATTGTCGCATATTTATTAATAATTAAGTATTATTTGTATCTTAATGTTCTCTTTTGCGGCTTTTACATGGCTGTATTTTATGTCGCGTGATTTAGCTTAAGCATTGTCCGGATAGAGGTACTGAAGTGGGATAATTATAACTTGCGCTTATTTGAGGAAAAAATTGCTGTAGTTTTACCAAATTCTTCTCGATGTTTTTTTTAAAATCGTACAAAATCCGAAATGTTTTGTACAAAAAATAAGAGGTTTTTGCTGATTTGTTAATTGATTGATTTACTTGTGTTTATGTGATGTAGAGCTTTTGTGTTTCTTGTTAGATTGTAATGTGTATGCTTTGAAACTTTATCAGACAGTAATAGGTGAAAAGGTTTAGAGATGTATCATTATATATTTCTGAGGAAGTCGAACAGGTTTCATAAAAGATATGCATCGCTCATCTATTTCTTCGCTGTTTATGGAAATTTATACAGACGTGGAAGTAAGACAAGTAGCTAACGAAAGTCAGAAGGAAAAATAGTATATAGCTATCAAATGGAAACTAATTTTATATACAGTTTTTTCTCCCTACTTTTTCTCATTTCCCTTCCTAATTTTTAGCAGTAAGATAAAATAGAATTTAGACCACCTGTTTGATAAGTGATGCATATTCTAATAGAGTAACACAGATTTTATTTATTACGTTTGTATACTTTCTGTACACTTTTATTAGTATCTTTTCTATGTCAGAAGCCTGATAATGTATCTTGTTATCGATTGGGGTATAGGGTGAATAATGTTGTAGTGGTGGCCCTGTAAAGTTTTTTAGTTTACTTTCAGCAAAGACTCCACTTTCTTCTCTGTCAGTGGTTCATTATCGTACACGGATACTTGCCATTTTTTCTGTAGCTTTTCGATAAAAATAGACAATCTATATCGTCAGACAAATTAATTCATTATCTTTGTGTAAGATTCAACTTAATGATTGATATGGAAGATATAAATAGACTCAAACTAGTTCTTGTAGAAAAGAAGAAAACAAGCAAATGGTTGGCAGAACAATTGAAAAAAGATCCTTCAACCGTATCAAAATGGTGTACTAATGTTTCGCAGCCTGATTTGGTTACCCTTTCAAAAATAGCAGAATTATTAAATATTGACAGAAGGGAGCTTATTAATAAAAGTAAATGAGTTCACCTCTCAAAGAAAATGTATAACAACTATAAAAAGACTTATATAAAATGACAAGTATACAGCAAAGAGAACAATTGCAGTCTCAAATTTGGAAAATAGCCAACGAAGTACGTGGGGCTGTTGACGGATGGGATTTTAAGCAATTTGTTTTAGGGACATTGTTTTACCGTTTCATCAGTGAAAACTTTACTGACTATATAGAAGGTGGAGATGACAGCATTGATTACGCATCTTTACCGGACAGTATCATAACACCAGAGATAAAAGAGGACGCGGTCAAAACAAAAGGATATTTCATATATCCTAGCCAGCTTTTTGTCAATGTGGTGAAGACTGCCAATACTAATTCCAATCTTAATACAGACTTAAAAGCTATTTTTGATTCTATTGAAAGTTCTGCTAATGGGTATGCTTCCGAAAAAAACATCAAAGGATTGTTTGCCGATTTTGATACTACTAGTACAAGACTTGGTAACACCGTTGAAAACAAAAACAGTCGTTTGGCTGCTGTCTTGAAAGGTGTTGCAGGATTGAATTTTGGTAGCTTTGCAGAGCATGAGATAGACCTTTTCGGTGACGCTTATGAATTTCTAATAAACAATTATGCAGCGAATGCAGGAAAGTCGGGAGGTGAGTTTTTTACTCCACAGAATGTTTCTAAACTTATATCACGGCTTGCCATGCATAAACAGGCTAGCGTCAATAAAATATACGACCCTGCTGCAGGTTCTGGTTCTTTGCTTCTACAAGCTAAGAAACAGTTCGAAGATCATATAATAGAAGATGGTTTTTTCGGACAGGAGATAAATCATACAACCTATAATTTGGCTCGTATGAATATGTTCCTGCACAATGTCAATTATGATAAATTCAATATTGCACTTGGAAATACGCTTACCGACCCACAATTTGGAGATGACAAGCCTTTTGATGCTATTGTATCCAATCCTCCCTATTCGGTAAACTGGATTGGTTCGGACGATCCTACCCTTATCAATGACGACCGTTTTGCTCCAGCCGGAGTACTTGCACCCAAATCAAAAGCGGATTTTGCATTTGTCCTACATGCATTACATTATCTTTCAAGTAAAGGTCGTGCTGCTATTGTCTGTTTCCCTGGTATTTTTTACCGAGGCGGAGCTGAACAGAAAATCAGAAAGTATTTGGTAGATGGCAACTATGTAGAAACCATTATATCATTGCCATCCAACTTGTTCTATGGTACTTCGATAGCAGTTAATATTCTGGTTTTATCAAAGCATAAGAGTGATACTAAAATCCAGTTTATAGACGCAAGCGGAGAAGGCTTCTATACAAAAGAAACCAACAATAATGTACTTGAGGATAAGCATATAGACAGTATTATAGAAATCTTTGATAAAAAAGAAGATATTGACTATATTGCAAAATCAGTTGAAAATAAAATAATTGCTGAAAATGACTATAATTTGTCAGTAAGCAGTTATATTGAGGTGGAAGACACTCGTCCGAAGACTGACATCAAGGAACTTAACGAACGTATCCGCCGGATTGTGGAGAGAGAGAACGTGTTACGTGCGGAAATAGATAAGATAGTTGCCGAATTGGAGGAGGACGAGGTATGAGCAATCAGGAAAACTTGAAATCACAGAATGTGACAGCAAATTGGGGCGGAGCACGCAAATTAATAAGGCTTCTACCAATGATTTGAATTTTATCATTGGCAAGATAAAACATACAGTAAAACGCATCAAGAAATTTGGTATAAAAAATGATTTGGAGGAAGATGAAGCATGAGTAAATTACAAGACTTGATACGGGAGTTTTGTCCAAATGGGGTGGAATATAAGAAGTTGGGAGAGATTTTAGATTATGAACAACCGACTAAATACATAGTAAAAAGTACTGAATATGATAACTCATATAACATACCAGTACTAACCGCAGGACAAACATTTATATTAGGTTATACAAATGAGACGTTTGGAATATATAAAGCAAATCAAGAAAAATCAACAATTATTTTTGATGATTTCACAACATCATTTCATTGGGTAGACTTTGAATTTAAGGTTAAAAGTTCTGCAATTAAAATGTTAACCCCTAAAAGCACCTTTACTGGTTCTTTTAAATATGTTTATTATGCAATGAAATGTATCAAATTTGAAGCTATAGACCATACTCGTCATTGGATAGCAAAATACTCTCAGTTTGAAATCCCCCTTCCTCCTCTTTCTATTCAAGAAGAAATAGTCCGCATCCTCGACCGTTTCACAGAACTTCAAGCGGAGCTTCAAGCGGAGCTTCAAGCTAGACAAGAGCAATATGAATATTATCTGGATCGGTTATTTGATTTAAAAACAGAGTTTGTAATATATAAATTATCAGATATTTGTACAGCAATAGGTGATGGGTTGCATGGAACTCCCAAATATAAAGACAATGGAGATTATTTTTTTATAAATGGTAATAATTTAGTAAGAGGCAAGATTACATTAAATAGTCAAACTAAAAGGATTGGATATGAGGAGTTCTGTAAATATGGTTTAAACTTTAATTCTGACACTGTATTTTTATCAATTAATGGAACAATAGGAAATGTAGCACTGTATAATAAAGAGCAAATTGCATTAGGTAAATCAGTCGCTTATTTTGTTATAAATCCGTTGTTTTTAAATGTGAAATTTTTGTACTATTATTTTAAGTCAAAATATGCAAGGATTTATTTTGAATCAAATTCGACTGGCTCTACAATTAAAAATCTAGGACTTAAGGCTTTAAGGAATATGGCTATACAAGTTCCTTCCTTGTCCGAACAGCAACGCATCGTCTCTATACTTGATAAATTTGAAACTTTGGTAAATGATTTATCGCAAGGACTTCCGGCTGAAATTGCTGCAGTGCAAGAACAATACGAGTATTATAGAAATAAATTATTATTATTTCCAAAGAATAAAGTAAGCGCATAATATGGGACAATCATTAAAAGAAATAGCACAAGCCCTTCATAATACTGACAAAAAGGTACAACTAATCTATGCCTTCAATGGTGTAGGAAAGACTCGTCTGTCGCGTGAATTCAAAGAGCTGGTTTCTCCAAAAGACCATGATGACGAGGTTGAGGAATCAAAAATGAAGGTGCTGTATTATAATGCCTTTACAGAGGATTTGTTCTACTGGGACAATGATTTAGATGCAGATTCTAAAAGGAAACTCAAAATACAACCAAACAGTTTTACTGATTGGATTCTCAAAGAACAAGGGCAGGAAAGAAATATAGTTACTAATTTTCAGCGTTATACCAGCAATAAATTAACACCTCGTTTCAATGAAGAATACGATGAGATTTCGTTCTCTATTGAAGGAGGTAACGAAGGAACAATAGACAATATCAAGATCTCAAGAGGTGAAGAGAGTTGCCTTATTTGGTGCGTTTTTTACAGTTTGCTAAGTCAAATTGTAGCGAATCTAAATATTGCAGAACCTGATGAACGTGAAACTAATCAGTTTGATGACTTGCGATATATTTTCATTGATGATCCTGTAAGCTCATTAGACGAAAATCACCTGATTGAACTTGCTGTTAATTTAGGTGGACTTATAAAAGAAGCACGTGGTTTGAAGTTTATTGTATCAACACACAATCCTTTATTTTTCAATGTTCTATTCAACGAAACAGGAAACAAAACTTGTTATTTGCTTCAAAAGAATGAGGATGGTACCTACGATTTATTGGAAAAGAAAGGAGACTCAAATAAAAGTTTTTCATATCATCACTATTTGAAGCAGATAATTCAAGAAGCAATTGACAGTAATAGCATTCAGAAGTATCACTTTATGCTTCTTCGAAATCTTTATGAAAAGACAGCTAACTTTTTAGGATATCCGCAATGGCCTGATTTATTACCAGATGACAAGAAAACATATTATAATAGGATTATTCAATTTACAAGTCATTCAACATTATCTTACGAATCAATTCCTGAGCCTACCGGACCAGAAAAAGAGACATTGAAGCTATTATTCAGGCATCTTATTGATAATAACTACTATACAGAATAATAAAATGGCACAATATAACATCATAGCAGAATCAAACAACTTCATTGTACTTGATACTTATACCAAGTACAACGAACTTCATGAGGCTCCGGTGGCTTATCAGTCGGAGGCAAGTCTTGAATGCGAATTTATTCAGGATTTAGTGAATCAAGGCTATGAATATCGCCCGGATATTTCAACACCTGATACATTATTGGCTAATGCCCGTATGAAAATTCAGGAACTTAACAATGTGGAGTTCTCCGATATGGAATGGCTACGCTTTGTTGAAGAATACTTGGATAAACCGGGAGATACTTTGATTGACAAAACCCGTAAGATTCACGATAACTATATCTATGATTTTGTTTTCGATGACGGCCATATAAAAAATATCTACCTTGTTAATAAACAAGATATCGCCCAAAACAAGGTGCAGATAATCAACCAATTTGAACAGACCGGGACTCAAGCAAATCGCTATGATGTTACAATTCTGGTCAATGGTTTGCCATTGGTACAAATCGAATTGAAAAAGCGAGGAGTAGCTATCCGTGAAGCGTTCAATCAGGTTCACCGATATTCCAAGGAAAGTTTCAATAGCGACAACTCTCTTTTCAAGTATATCCAGGTATTTGTCATTTCAAACGGTACTGACAGCCGTTATTTTGCCAATACGGTTGAGCGTAATAAAAACAGTTTTGACTTTACAATGAATTGGGCAAATGCCAAGAATATTGTGATAAAAGATTTGAAAGATTTCACAGAGACATTTTTTCAAAAGAACACATTGCTTAATGTTATCTTTACTTATTCAGTCTTTGATGCTAATAACACTTTGCTTGTAATGCGTCCATATCAGATTGCGGCAACAGAACGTATGTTATGGAAAATAAAAAGCTCGTATCAGGCAAAAAAATGGTCAACGACCGAAGGGGGAGGATATGTTTGGCATACCACTGGTTCCGGCAAAACGCTTACAAGCTTTAAGGCTGCTCGATTGGCAACGCAATTGGACTTTATCGATAAGGTGTTCTTTGTGGTAGATCGTAAAGACCTTGACTATCAGACTATGAAAGAATATCAGAGGTTCTCTCCGGATAGTGTCAATGGGTCTGAAAGCACAGCAGGGTTGAAACGGAATATAGAAAAGGATGACAATAAGATTATTGTCACTACTATTCAGAAACTTAATAACCTGATGAAAAGTGAAGACAATCTTCCGATTTATCAGAAGCAGGTGGTTTTCATTTTTGATGAGTGTCACCGTTCCCAATTCGGCGAGGCACAAAAGCAGCTGAAAAAGAAATTTAAGAAATATTATCAGTTCGGTTTTACTGGAACACCTATCTTTCCGGAAAATGCCAATGGCTCGGAAACAACGGCAAGTGTGTTCGGTCGTGAATTACATTCGTATGTTATAACTGATGCTATTCGTGATGAAAAAGTCTTGAAATTCAAAGTAGATTACAACAATGTAAGACCTAGTTTTAAGAATATAGAAACAGAACTTGACGAGCAGAAATTAAGTGCCGCAGAAAATAAGCAGGCATTGCTTCATCCAGCTCGCATCAATGAAATTTCTCGATATATTCTGCAAAATTTTAGAATAAAAACACATCGGAATCAAAGTAATAGCAAAGGTTTCAATGCAATGTTTGCTGTCAGTAGTGTGGATGCTGCTAAATGCTACTATGAAGAGTTAAATCGATTACAGAAAGACTCTGAGAAACTATTGAAAATAGCTACAATATTTTCTTTTGCTGCCAATGAAGAGCAAAGTGCAATAGGTGAGATATCTGATGAAAATTTTGAACCTTCGGCAATGGATCTTAGTGCAAAAGAGTTCCTGACTAAAGCCATTAATGATTATAATAACCTGTTTGGAACAAGCTATAGCATTGAAAGTAAAGAGTTTCAAAATTATTACAGAGATTTAGCCAAGAGGGTAAAAAACAAAGAGGTAGATCTTGTTATAGTGGTAGGTATGTTCCTGACAGGTTTTGATGCACCTACTTTGAATACTCTATTCGTGGATAAAAATTTACGCTTTCATGGACTGATACAGGCTTTTTCACGTACCAACCGAATTTATGACTCAACCAAAACGTTTGGTAATATTGTAACTTTCAGAGATCTTGAAAAGCATACGGTTGATGCAATAAGGTTATTTGGGGATGAGAATACAGCAAATGTAGTACTCGAAAAAAGTTATAAAGAGTATTTGGAAGGTTTTAGGGACATTGTTTCCGGTGAAGCTCGAAAAGGATATATTGATATTGTAAAAGAACTAAGTGATAAGTTTCCTGATACAGACAAAATAATTACTGAACAGAATAAAAAGGAATTTGTCAAATTGTTCGGAGAATATTTGCAAGTGGAAAACATACTGCAGAATTTTGATGAGTTTACCACGCTCAAGGCTTTCCAAACAATAGACATAAACGATAAGGAAGCAGTAGAGACATTTAAAAACGATTATTTTGTTACAGATAGTGATATTGCAAAAATGCAAAATTTGCAAATGCCGTCTGACAGAATAATACAGGATTATAAATCAACTTATAACGACATACGGGACTGGTTAAGACGAGAAAAAGAAGGAAAAAAATCAGAAAAATCAAGAATAGATTGGGATGATGTTGTATTTGAGATAGATTTGCTTAAATCACAAGAAATAAATCTGGATTATATCCTTGAACTGATTTTTGAACACAATAAAAAGAAGATGGATAAATCCTCCTTGATAGAAGAAATTCGCCGGATTATTCGGTCAAGTGTTGGTAACAGAGCCAAAGAAAGTTTGATTGTTGATTTTATCAATGATGCTAATCTTGATGCTATTTCTGATAAAACAGAAATTATAAAAGCTTTTTTTGAATATGCACAGGCCAAGCAAAAAGAAGAAGCAGCTGAATTAATTGCAAACGAAAAGTTGAATGAAAAAGAAGCTAAACATTATATGGAGATATCTTTAAAGCGTGAATACGCTAGTGAGAACGGAACTGATTTTAACAACATCTTACCGAAAATGAGTCCTTTGAATCCTCAATATCTAACAAAAAAGCAGACAGTATTTCAAAAAATAGTTGCTTTTATTGATAAGTTTAAGGGTGTCGGAGGAAAACTATAGTTGGTTATTTCATTAAAATACGACATGAGTAATATATCTATATTTTAGATGGGAAAATTAAAAGTTGAACTTGAAGTTGATATTGAACCTTCTTAAGAAAAAGGGTTGCGTAGTTGATAAAAATTAAAATCAAAAGAAAAGTATGCTTTTAAGTTAGTTCATTACTGTCCACTAAAAATCGCAAATAGTTCTT
>UMDA01049773.1_pt1 | contig 19639 bp, 16 predicted proteins | sample 1964381 | NCBI WGS metagenome assembly UMDA01 (sample SAMEA4835983, study PRJEB28245) | human gut metagenome | biome: gut microbiome; material: fecal sample | place: Denmark | collected 2008 | reverse complement strand
GGAAGCGGCCCGGGAAAATAGGTCGATGCCGACATAAATAACCGATTAAGCTTTGCTTAGTCGGTTTCAATATTCCTCCATAGCTCAGTCGGTAGAGCACGCGGCTGTTAACCGCGGTGTCGTTGGTTCGAGTCCAACTGGGGGAGCCAAAAATCCCGTCCACTAAAGTGAACGGGATTTTACTTTTTACTTCTTACCTCTTCACTCTTACTTCAAATAAAGTTTTATACGGGATTTTTGGGAAGTAATAAGTAAGAAGTAATAGGTAATAAGTTAGGTGTGCCTACGGCACTAATTATAAACGCAAGGTTGATACCTTGCTCTTTTTATTTTATAGTGTTATAATCGTAATAGAAAAGGCGGTAATATTATGGCAGATAGTCCTTTGATTATAAAATCCAAAGAATTTGCTTTAAGGACAAAACATTGCTCAATAAATGCACGGAAGTCAAAAGAATTTTGATTTCTTCTATCAATACGGCAAAGGAAACAAATGATAATCAAGGCTATTACCGCATCTAATGAAATGTGGAACAAAGTGAAAAATTATGCAGATAGTTGTTCGTGGAAGGCAGGAAAATCATTAGCGAGTGCTATGATGAACAATGGTTTTAAAGATTGGGAAAGAGTTATTGTCGCCCTTAATGATGATGAGATCTGTGGATATTGCACTGTTGCAATAACAGATTGTATTCCTGATGTACATTATACGCCTTATATTGGGTATTTGTTCGTTGACGAAAAGTGGCGTGGGAACAGGTTGAGTCAAAGGCTTATAATATATTCAATGTCATATTTAAAATCGGTTGGTTTTGATAAAGTATATCTAGTGAGTGATCACGAAAATTTATATGAGAAATATGGATTTGACATTATTGATAGGAAAATGTCTCCTTGGGGTTCGGAAGAAAAGATTTATTATCAAAAAATACAGTAGTACTTCATATATATTGGAATTGTAATTGTGCTATTCCGTCGCGTAATCACAAGAAAAAAGCACTTGCGAATGCAGGTGCTTTTTTCAGTTATATTTGCCTATGGCGAGCGGTATTGCTACGCAGTGGTATTATGCTGCGCATAGTGATATTGCCTGCGGCAGCTTTATGCGAATAAAATACCACTATGCCAACGGCGAATATCACTTTTGCGTTAGCAAAAATGTCACGCCGAGGGAGACTCGGCATATCACTCGTTTTTTCTCCTTAAATTTGAAAATTTTTTCCAAGATGAGTTTATAGATGCCAAACAGCAAATAATCCATTCCTGTTGGATTTGAACTCTCAAACAATTTAATATCAATAAAATCAGGCAGATAGAAATCGAAAAATCTATCTGCCTTTTTCATTCTTAAATCGGAGGGATGTAAGTACGCCCATTTTTTCAGTTTTACATCACCGAATGTTATCTTTGCAGTCTTTAAATAGAGTAGTTGTATTTAGAATTATGCACTTTATTAGTCCGATTCCTTTTTCTTACGAATAAGAGTGAAAATACATACTGCAAAAGGAATAAGGCTCGCTGCGCTGATACAGACGAGTTTATCGCCTGCAGTTTTCGGAATCTCCGGGCTCTGTGTATCTGCGGGAACGGACGAATTTTCAGCAACTGTAGGTTCAGTCGGTTTTACCGGGTCGCACGGCTCTGTCGGATTAGTTACAGGCGGTGCAACAGGTTTTAATTCTAAACCGTTTATTGCATCTGTAATTGCCTCTGTTTGTGCATCTACCTCTGCTTGCTCGGTGATGTTTTTATTTGACATATCAACTGCCAAAGCTTCGTCAACTTTTGAGAAATCCAAATAGTCATCTTGATTAAGTGATTTTGCTTGTTCAACCGCTTTGTCATATTCGGTGTAATCCGCAGGCTTGTATTCAAGCGCAGAAATTGCGTTTTGCAGTTGTTCGGCGTAGGAGTCTACTACCTCCTGCTTTGTAATATCCAAGCCGTAATCAATATCGTTTAATATTTTGTTCAAGGCATTAATGGTTTCATCTGTGTAATATTCCAAATGCTCGGGAACGGTATTGATTTGCTCATTAACCCGTGAATAATCGGCAGGCTTCAAAACAAGGTTATCCAAAGCGGCTTTGATTTTTGCCGTCTGCTCATCAACGATGTTTTGCTGTGCGTTTGACAATCCGCCTATGTCAGCCGAAAGTGCTTCGTCAAGAGCAGTTAAATCTTGATATAAACTGCGGTCTATTGCATTTGCCTGTTCAACTGCTTTGTTGTACTCGGTGTAATCGGCTGACTGATATGTGGTGTTCTCCGTTACATTTGTACGGATTCCAATGGGGTCGTAGCCAACATCTGTACTTGTTACAACACAATAATAGTATGGGTATGCAGGATAATCGGCAGGGTTAAATTCTTTGCCTGTTGCCCCCGGAATAGGCGTACCCGCAGTATTGTTTTTCTCACTGCTTGCATACCATTGGTAGGTGCGATTGAAACCGATAACATCTGCTGTTAAAACTCCGTCTGCATCGGTATATTTTTCGGGCAGTGGAGTAAGCACGGCAGTGTCCTGCGAGATTTCAACAAATGTGTGTCCGTTTTCATTTGCCCACTGCTCCGCATAAGTACCTTTAGTGCCGTAAACCTTGTAATTTCTGCTTTTTGTGTCTTCGGTACATTCTCTAAATGTTGAGGGCATAGAAATTATACAGCCTTCCGTCTGTGGCAGACTTTCAGCAGTTTCAAGGTGTGAAAGCTCTATGCGAGCAGTCAGATATTTTCCAAAAGCATCCTTTTCAATTTGAGTTACACTGTCAAAACGGAAAAAACGAGGTTTGGCAATTGGATTTACTCCGTATGAACCAAAAGCCTGTTTGGGAACAGTAAGAAGTGCCGGCATATTTACATACTTCAATTCAAAACAATTATAAAATGCTTTTTCTTCTATTGTTTTTATATAAGGAAAATCAGCTTTTAATATTGCTGTATCATTAAGTGCATAAGCGGTTAAATTTGTAATAAGCGGCATTTCTACACTTACTAATCGAGAACAGGAGTCGAATACACCATTATTCCCCCAAATTTCATTGATTATTGTGCATTGTGGGAAATATACCTTTTCCAATCTTGAACATTGTCCGAAAGCACTATCATCAATTTCTTGTACCTCTGGACCGTAGAAGGATATGATTCGTGAATACGAAAAGGCGTCCCCTTCAATGATTTTAACATTTGGGAAATAGCCTACGCAAAACTTTGCAGCAAGATTAAAAGCCTGATCTTGAATACATTCGGCGACAGGAAATTCGACATACATAATATTGGACTGTGAAAAAGCACCTGATTTGACAGTAACTATACCTTCACCACGAACAAATTCTATTGTTGAGTTTTTTGCGAAAGCACTTACAGGGATTTCTGTTACACTTTCAGGAAGCGTTAGCCCAATCACAGTGTTAAACGCACCTTTAGAAAATCCTGTAACTTCAATTCCGTTTATTGTTTCAGGGACATATAAATCGGAGATATTCCCATTATATTTTGTAACGATACCGTCATTAGTGATTTCAAAATTATCATCGCTGTCTGTATATTGAATGCGTGGCGTTGTCTCGACTTCATCGCTATAATATCCACCATCTGCATAATATGCAACTGCACGGATGCGTGTGCACTGTGTGATTTGAAACGGTTCTGTATATACATTGGCATTCTCTAAAGCAGGGTACATGCCGTCTGTTGTATACAAAATAATTGCATCTTCATCCGGGCAAGTGATTGTGCAGGTCTGCTCACCGACATAGACTTTATCCTTTAAATTAATCTCATTAGGTGCGGCGAGTTTTTCCAGACCGAGAGCATTACAAAACTGAATCATCCCAACACCGTCCCACAGAGAATGGTAATTATTCATAAATCTGCCCTGTGAAGATTGGCTTTCGTTATACCGTTTAACATCAAAGGAGGTTCCTTTTAATCGGGTATCTATCTCGTCAACTGTTATTTCCGGGTTAGTTGATTTTAAAATCGCACCCAAAGCAGCGGCGCACGGAGCCGAATAAGATGTACCCGAAAATCTGGCGTAACGATTTCTGGGAATTGCTACTGCTATATGTTCTCCGGGAGCAGAAATATCAGAATTTAAAGTCAAGGTATTCATAAATGTAGTTGCATTATTAAAATCAGTAGCAGATACGGCGATGCATTCAGGTATATTCGCAGGTGCAGCATGCGTTTCAATGCGTCCTGAATTTCCCACGCACGCAAAGACAGGAATGTTTTTGGAATAAGCTTTCAAAACACATTTTCTGATTAGTGATACATCACTCAAGGATGTAAGACTTGTGTTGATAATATCACATTTTTCAATTGCCGCTAAAAATCCGGCGCTAATTGCAGTAACGGTCAAATTTTCGCCATCACCAACTTTATATACAGCTACCTTCACGTTTTTTGGCGAATTATTTACAATAATACTGCTGACAGTTGTTCCGTGATAAAATGCCTCGGAATCCATTTCATCGTCTGCGTTACCGGAAGAAGATACATTAAAATATGTTCTTTTTATGCGACCTTCAAAAATTTCATGGTTGTAGTCTATGCCTGTGTCCACAACACCGACAATAACTTCTTTCATAGGAATGTTTGACTTTGCAAGATATTCCTGCAATCTTTTTGACTGTGTTCTGTCACGGCTCCAATCGTTTAAAAATTCATCTTTTGGGATAATATCTGGGTTATCAGGAGTACTGTCAGCGTAAGTACAAACTAAGTCCAAATCAACCTCTATTACATTTTTTTCGTTCTGCAATTGATTGTATGCATACATAGCCGCTTCGGGACTTTCATATTGCAAAATATGAAAGTCCTCAAAGCCGCTGACATCCTCTAACGCGCCGCATTTGTCAAAATTACCATCAGCACGAATAATCAATCGGGCTGTTTGAAAATCCTGTAAGGTATATTCAGTTTCAGTGCTGTCTGTGACTTCTTCTGAATTTCGAGCAGAAAAAGCTTGAATTTGTGCCGTTTCATCCTCTTCGGGGGCAACAAACTCTTTCCCCTTATCATACTCATGTGTCAGTTCAACAATGCCGTCAATGAAATTGTTTATTCCTTTTGACTCTTTTTCTTCCTCCGCATAAACGGCAAAGCCTGTAAGTGCAGATGACATTGCAATAACAAATGCAATTAAAATACTTATTGCCCTTTTCACAAATTCCAACCCGCCTTTCAACCTACTTTACATTTTGCTTGCAAGGTAATCATAACATAAATCCTATTTAATTTTCAACAATTCATTATTTGCAACTTGAAAATTTAATTTTATCTACTAATATGATTATTATCGTTAGTTCAAGTCCTCGTTACAATTTGCAAAAGGTATCTCTTTTATATCATCTTTACAAAAATCCTCATTCGAAAGAATGGGGATTTTTACTTTTTTGTTTTATGTTTTTGTGTTACAATAAATAAAACAAAGTTTGACATCGGAGTGTAGTAATGAACAGTACGGTAAAAAAAGTAATGACGCTGTTTATGGCGATAGGTGCACTGTTTTTTATTGTCGGCTGCGTTATAGGTTTCAGGTCGCTTAACCGCAAAAATATGACTGCTGCCGAGGCGGAAATTGTTAGGATAACGACCGAGAGAGGCGCCGATGATGAGACAAACCATCGAGTCTATGTCGCATTTGATGTTGACGGTGAAGAGCATATCACCGAGATAGGCACTTATACGAGCTCGTATCGTGTCGGAAAGATAATTAAGATTTACTATGACAACGATAACCCCGACAGAGTTGCTGTCGGCGACGATTACGGAATATCAATATTTATATGTGCTTTCGGCTTTATATTTATCGCGGTAGGCGGCTTAAGCCTTATAAAAGAACACCGTGCTTATAAGCGTTATCTTAAAAATTTAAGGACGGTTTACGCGACGTACACCGAAGTCAGCGTGAATGAAAATTATTCTGTCAACGGTCACAATCCGTACGTCGTACTCTGTGAATGGACCGATCCCGTAGACGGAAAGGGTTACGTTTTTGTAAGCCCTAATCTCTGGTTTGACCCTACGGATTTAATTGCCCGCAGAAATATTACATCATTTCCCGTGCAGATAGATTCGGAGGACCCGTCCTATTATTATGTCGATATAAGCTGTCTGCAAAATCGCACCGACGAATAATGCGGCAGACGCAATAAATTCAATTTCAGTATAGAAAGAAGTATAGCCGATGGATATTATGGAATTATTAAAGACCAGGCGTACATACCGCAGATTTAAGCAGGACCCCGTGCCCGACAGCGTGGTAGAGGATATTTTGACTGCTGCGCGATATGCATCAAGCGCAGCTAACAAACAACCGCTCTCGTTTGTTGTGGTGAAATCACCGGAAGCGGTTAAAAAGACCTTTTCGTATACAAGATGGGCGGGCTATTTGCCGCCTGAGGTGGGACAGCCCAAAGAAGGAGAAGAGCCGACGCTGTTTATAGGAGTGGTTGAAAACCTCGATATAAATAAAAACTGCGATACGGACGCGGGACTTGCCATTTCCAATATGACGCTTGCGGCGTGGGATAAGGGCGTCGGAAGCTGTATTATAGGTGCCTGTAACAAGGTAAAGCTGTCTGAGCTTTTCGGACTCACGGAAAATCAAACGCTCCATACTGTGGTCGCATTCGGTTATCCTACACATAAAAGCAAAATAAAAGACATAAATGACGAAGACGTGAAGTATTTCATCGACGGTAACGGCGATTACGTTGTCCCGAAACGAAAAACCGAAGATGTAACAAAATATTTGTGATTTAGGTCGCATATACGGCTTGATACGCAGTATGTACAAAACGGGAGGTGAAAATTTTTCACCTCCCGTTTTTTGCTTTCAGCAATTGCCCTTGTTTTTTATACCGCGCATAATATGCGTAAATATCGGCGAGACTGCACTCTCATAAGTCTTTCCGCCGAGAAGAAGTTCCGTAACTTTGATTTCTCCGAGTCTTTCCTTGGGGACAGTATAGGGATTTTCGGAGAGAATTGCCATATCGGCGATTTTTCCCGTTTCCAGAGAACCGCGTTCCTTTTCGTCAAATGTGGCAAGGTACCCGTTGTAGGTGCACATTCGCAGGGCGTCTTTTACGGACAACGCTTCTTCGGCGCAGGAGTGATTGCAGGCTTTGTACATCCAGTTAATGGGGTCGGGCGTTGTGCAGGGCGCGTCCGAGCCCGCCGAAAGCCTTATACCGTTTTCGGAGAAAGTCTTAATCGGATTTAGTCTTTTTGAGCGCGCGCCGAGTATTTCTTTGAGATATTCATCCGGCTCTTGTCGCCAGTCGATGAATGCGGTTTGCACCGATAATGAGATGTTGTATTTTTTGCATATTTCAATGCCCTCTTCGGTGGGCAAACACGCGTGAATTATTGTGTGACGGTGATCTTCTCTCGGATAATCGTCAAGGGCTGCTTTCAGGGCTCTTGTCGCCTGATTAAAAGCCCTGTCACCTATTGCGTGCATCTCTATCTGTAAGCCCGCGCGGTTTGCTTTTTTACAAAATTCCGTCACCTTTTCATCGGAATAATATAAAACTCCGCAGTCGTTACTGTTTTCATACGGTGTGAGAAGAGATGCGTCTTTTGAGCCGAAGCAACCGTCGAGAGCTGTTTCAAAGCATCCGCCGATTCTTGTAAGACCGCGTTTGATTACCTTTTCTGTATCCATGGTTTGGAAAAATACACGATATTGCATACCGTTTTTCAATCCCGCACCGAAATAGCGTTCCATATCGACGTCCAAATCGTGAGAAAATCCGACGCCGCTGACGCTGTGTATCATTCCTATGCCGACAGAGGCCATATAGTCGGCTGCCTTTTGCATATTCTTTATAAGGTGCAACGGTGAAACAGAATTTGTAACATAATCCGAAACGGCAAAAAACGCTTCTTGATTCATTTCGCCTGTATCCTCGTGAAAGCCGCGAAGACCTTTTATTTTATCACGGATTTTATTTAAAAGAGCGGTGTTTATAACGCAGGCGTGACCGTCGTATTTAACTATAAACACAGGCTTGTCGGGGCAGACGCGGTCAAGCTCGGTGCGCCTGACAAGATGACCGTCGGACACCGAATACGGAGAGGCTCCGAAGCCTATAATTATTTTTTCCTTACTTTTTCGGACGTGAGACTGCAGCATTTCAAGTATTTCCGAGTTGCTTTTTGCATCCATAACGTTAAGACCGGCATAAAAAGTGGCAAAGCTCGCAAAATGTATATGAGTATCGGCAAATGACGGTACCAACGCCTTTTCACGAAGCTCTATCGTCTTTGCGTCTTTAAAAGCCTCCGGCAGACTGTCACCGACATAAACTATCCTGCCGCAATTTTCAACAAGATATTCGGCGACGGTATCGTTTTTATCTACCGTAAGTATGTTTCCGTGATAGACTTTCATATTTTTCACTCCTAAATAAAAAAGAAGCGAGCTGTACAACTCGCTTCTTTGCTTTAAATCATTATATTATCGCAAACCGTATTTGTCAACAATTATTCTGTTTTGCACACAATACCGCTTTGGTGTTTATCACTTTTCGGGGAATTGTTTATTGCCGATTTCGTGTTTGTGTGATATTATTAACTTGATAATGTATCCGATTTGTCGCTGAGAAAACCGGGTGCAATTTATAAGTGTATTATGGGAGTTGGAACAAATGTTAAAGCAAAAAGAAATGCCGGCTGTCGGCGAAAAAGTAGCCGTTATCAAGACCGACAAGGGCGATATTAAGGTGAGACTTTTCCCGGAGGAAGCACCCAAAGCGGTTGAAAACTTTGTTACGCACGCTGAAAACGGGTACTATGACGGACTTATATTCCACAGAGTAATAAAGGATTTTATGATTCAGGGCGGTGACCCCAAGGGTACCGGAACGGGCGGCGAGAGCATTTGGGGCAAGCCGTTTGCCGATGAATTTTCAAGCGAGCTGCACAATTTCAGAGGCGCGCTTTCCATGGCTAATGCAGGCCCCAATACAAACGGCAGTCAGTTCTTTATAGTTCAGGCGGATTCAGTTTCCGACGATCTTGTCGATCAGCTTGAAACCGCTTCGGAAAAGCTTTTCCCTCTCGAGGCTGTGCGCGAATACGAGAACAACGGCGGTACTCCGTGGCTCGATTATCATCACACGGTATTCGGCCAGGTGTTTGAGGGAATGGATGTCGTTGACGATATAGCAAATGTCAAGGTGGATTTCTTCCAAAACAAGCCGTTAGAGGATGTAAAAATACAGACAATAGAAATAGTCGAAAATTAAGGGCGCAAAACGCCCTTTTTTCGTAATATGCAAAGAGGAGCTTTTATGTTATTTAAAAATATCGGTATTGTTGATGAAAACTTTGATTATGTAAAATCAATGTTCGTGGAGACAAAGGACGACAGAATTGTTTACGTGAGCAGCGTCCGCCCCGAAAATTATGAAGGCGAAGAATACGACGGTACCGGCAAGGTGCTGATGCCCGGCTTTGTAAACGCTCATTCGCATTCGCCGATGACGCTTTTGCGCGGCTATGCCGAAAACCTGCCGCTTCAGCGTTGGCTGAATGAAAAGGTTTTTCCGTTTGAGGACAGAATAAAGGGCGAGGACGCATATTATTCGTCAATGCTTGCGATAGCCGAAATGCTCCGATACGGAACCGTATCTTTTTCAGATATGTATTTCTTTTCCGAAAATGTCGCGAAAGCCGTAACGGTCAGCGGTATTAAATGCAATTTCAGCCGTGCAATAACGAGCTTTGAGGATACCGATATTGAAAATCTGCAAAGCTTCCGCGAAAGTGAAGATATAGTAAAGCGGTTTCACAATGCCGCAGACGGCAGACTTAAAATAGATATGAGCCTGCACGCCGAGTATACAAACAGAAGAACAATAATTGAGCAGTTCGCCGAAAAGGTCCGCGAGAGAGGGCTTAGGGCGCACATACACCTGTCTGAAACGAAGAAAGAACACGAAGAATGTAAGGCGAAGTACTCGTTAACTCCGACGCAGCTCTTTTATAAATGCGGAGTTTTTGACGTGCCGACAACTGCGGCTCACTGTGTTTGGGTTGAGGACGGAGATATTGAGCTTTTACGCGAAAAGGGCGTGACGGCAGCCACGTGCCCGGCGAGTAACCTGAAGCTCGGCAGCGGTATATGCGATGTCTACAAGCTCTTAAAAAGCGGCGTCAATGTGGCAATAGGTACAGACAGCGTCGCCTCAAACAACAATCTTAATATGATAAAGGAAATGTTCCTTTGCGCGCTTTTGCCGAAAGGTCTTCATAACGACGCCTCGGTGGTTTCCGAACGCGATATTTTAAAAATGGCTACCGTAAACGGATACAAGGCACAGGGTAGAGAGGACAGCGGCGCAATAAAAGCGGGGTACAAAGCTGACCTTTGCGTTTTAAACATCGAAAGCGAGCATATGTATCCGCAAACCGATATGATAAATAACCTTGTATATGCCGCAGACGGTGCCGATGTTGTGCTGACTATGGCGGACGGAAGAGTGCTTTATAAGGACGGAGAATTCACAACGATTGACATTGAAAAGGTCAAAAGCACCGTAAATGCCGCAGCGAGCAGAATTATAAGCGAGGTAAAGAAAAATGGCTGACATCATAGAGCGAAACGCAGATTATATAAGGTCGAAAATAACCGAAATACCGAAAACAGCAATAGTCTTGGGCTCGGGGCTCGGCGATATGGGCGAAAAAATCGAAAACCCCGTGTATATAGATTACGGCGAGCTTGAAGGCTTTGCCGTATCTACCGCTCCCGGTCACAAGGGCAGATTTATCGTAGGCAGGCTTTCGGGAAAACCCGTTATTTGTATGCAGGGCAGGCTTCACTGCTATGAGGGTTGGGAGCTTGATAAAGTCGTATTGCCGATAAGAGTTATGCGTGCCCTCGGAGCGGAAAATCTGATACTTACCAATGCCGCCGGCGGAGTTAATCTCGACTTTAAACCCGGGGATATTATGCTTATAACCGACCATATCAATTTTATGGGCAGAAATCCGCTTGTGGGAAAAAATGACGACAGCGTAGGCACACGTTTTCCGGATATGTCGTTTGCATATAATCCGTCACTTCGTGAAATTGCCGAATCGTGCGCCGCAAAAACGGGTACCGACCTTAAAAAGGGCGTATATCTCGGCTGTCTCGGGCCGTCGTATGAAACACCGGCGGAAATTCGTGCATTTCGTATACTCGGAGCGGACGCAGTCGGTATGTCCACCGTTCCGGAGGTAATAGCCGCCAATCATTGCGGATTTAAAGTGCTCGCTTTTTCTCTTATCACAAATATGGCGGCAGGAGTTTTAAAACAGCCGTTAAGCGAGGAAGAGGTGCTGACCACGGGTAAACTCAAGGCTCGCGAAATGCAAAAGCTCATTTCGGAGATACTTCTGAATTTGTGATTTTACGGTGCAAATCTTCTTCCGGAAGCTCGTTATAAAGCAAAAAAACATTGACACAAAGCGAAAACTGTGATATTATAGTTTTCGCCTAATACGGAGAGATACCGAAGTGGTTATAACGGAACGGTCTTGAAAACCGTCGTACGGCAACGTACCGTGGGTTCGAATCCCACTCTCTCCGCCACTTAGAAGAGAAAGCGGATTTTCCGCTCTCTCTTTTAACAATCGAATAGTGTCATAGACGCTACCAATGCAGAAGTACTCAAGTTGGTGACGAGGCGCCCCTGCTAAGGGCGTAGGTCGGGTAACCGGCGCGAGAGTTCGAGTCTCTCCTTCTGCGCCAGAAAAAGCACAAGGATTTTTCCTTTGTGCTTTTTCTTTTTGTATATATGAATTTGTTTGGAGAGACTCGAACTCTTCGTCCATCTTTTTGCGGAGCAAAAAGGGACATAAAATAAACTGTTCGCAAAGCGAACACGACGGGTTGAAAACCCGTCGAGTCTCTCCTTCTGCGCCAGGAAAGGTATCGGGATTTTCCCCGGTACCTTTTTTCTGTATAATGCAAAAAGGGCAGAGAGACTCGAACTCTTCGTCCATCTTTTTGCGGAAAACAGCCTCCCTTTACAAGGGAGCCTAATTTAAGCCCTCAGTCTGTTCGCGTTGCTCACAGCCAGCTCCTGACGGGAGAGAGTCGTCCCCTTTGTCGCTTCGTGACATTTCCCCACACCGTGGGGAATCCCCTTTTTGAGGGAGCCTAATTTAATCCCTCTGTCTGCTCACTTTGTTCGTGCAGGTCTCTAACGGGAGAGAGCCTTTTTTCACGATTGTTGACGTTTCCTGTACACAAACGGATATTATGTATAAAAAAGCTCGCTTTGCTTGTATGTTTTGTTATTTGTCTTGAATATAATGTGAAATAGTGATATAATTCAAAGCAGTCTACTTTTAATTTTTTTACAAAATAACAAGAAAGAGGTGCTTGTGGTGCCAGCTAAGGCAAAAAAGGTTATTAAGGTTATTTTAATTATTTTACTTGCGGCGGTTCTGATAGTGGGGGGATATGTCGCCTATGTTATGATTGATTATCACAGAATTGAAGATAATCAAGTCTTACAAATTAACGATGCAACGAGTGATGCTGCTCTTGTAGATACGGAATATAAGGTCATATCCTACAATATCGGCTTCGCGGCATATACTCCCGAATTCGGCTTCTTTATGGACGGCGGTACACAAAGCCGTGCCGAATCGGAGGAGTCGGTCAAAAATGTGATAAGCGGCGTCGGGGATTTTCTTAAATCAGAAGCTCCCGATTTCATCCTTATTGAAGAGGTCGATAAAAATGCGACTCGCAGCTATCACTATGACGAAGAGGCTGCTCTCAGAAATATGCTTGAGGGTTATGACTCTACATTTACCGTGAATTTTGACAGCCCGTATCTATTCTATCCGCTCAGCAAGCCGCATGGAAAATCGTATGCCGGTATGCTTACATTCTCAAGATTCAACATTGAAAGCGGACTTAGACGCAGTCTGCCTATCGAAGACGGATTTATGAAATTTGTTGACCTTGACCGTTGCTATTCGGTATCAAGAGTTTCCGTCAGCAACGATAAGGAGCTTGTGCTATATACGCTTCATCTTTCCGCATACACTTCCGACGGCACAATCGCCACCGAGCAGCTAAATATGCTGATAAATGATATGCAGGCTGAGTATGAAAAGGGTAATTATTGTATCGCAGGCGGCGACTTTAACAAGGATTTGCTCGTCGACTCAGGAAAAATATTCGGAATAGACGGTGCCGACTATACTTGGGCACAGCCGGTAGATCCGACGCTGTTTGACGGTACCAATCTCAGTATGGTAGCTCCGTTTAACGAGGAAAAACCCGTTCCGTCATGCAGAAATGCGGACGGTCCGTATAACGACAATCAATTTGTCCTTACTGTTGACGGCTTTATAGTCTCAGACAATGTTACCGTTTCCGGCAGCGATGTCTACGATCTCGGATTTAAGTATTCCGATCACAATCCGGTATATATGACGTTTAAGCTAAATGGCTAAATTTGAGATTTTCGGTCGCAGAATAAAGAGAGGGGCATTCCTTATGTCTGAAAAACACAGTTCGGCGTCAAAGAGTAAATTACTCGGCACGGTGCTTTTGATTTTGGCTCTCTTCGGGTTCTTTGTGTTTATCTATCGACTTTGTTACTATCACTACGAGTACGACCCGCAATACAGCCCGGTGGATTACGGCAAATACAATATCCTGTCTTACTTTACCGTGCAGTCAAATTTCTTTGCGTATGTGTATTTCCTGTGCGCGGCACTTTCGATATTCGGAGTTAAAAAGGCGGAGAAAATAGGTTTTAATCCTTATATTGGTGCTCTTGTTACCGTATATGTTCTCGTGGCCGGAATTACATATTGCGCCGGTATCCCAATGGGGCTTACTCCGCCCTTCAAGTGGGATACGCCGGCTCATTCGATGTCGAGCTTTATACAGGTGTATTACCATATGATAATGCCGCCGGCGGCGCTTATAGTATGGTTTTTCCCGTTTACCGACCGTGCAATAGGCAAAAAATGCTTTTGGCTGTCGGGAATTTATCCGCTTGTTTATTCGATTTTTTCAATGGTGCGCGGAAGATTTTCCGACCCTACATATTATCCGTATCCGTTTTACAATCCTGAATTTATATGGGAAACCGTTGCAAAAAATACGCCGTTCAATATCGGACTTTCATATTTAATTATAGCGGCGTTGCTTATTTTCGGCATATTGATTTTTGCGCTGTTGACTCTTCTTATCGCCGCTATACATAATAAACTAATCAAAAGGACTAAATGAGTTTATAGTAAGTAGTGTTAAAAGTTACTTTGAACTCAAAAAATTGACAAAAAATTGACAAATTTTATACTAAAATAAAACAGATTTCACAAAAAAATTAATTGCTTTACATTTTATACTATGTTATACTGTATTTTACATCAGTATAAACGGGGGAGAATAATGGAGAAAAAAGAATCCAAGGCAGTTGAAACGACTGCTCCGCATCCGAACAAAATAGGCATCAAGGAGGGCATAGGCTATATGCTCGGCGATGCCGGAAACCTTTTTGTTTTAACTTATGTTTCGTCATTTTTAAAGGTGTTTTACACCGATGTACTTAAAATAGCGACAGATAAGGTAGCCACTTTGTTTTTGGTTTCGCGTCTCTGGGATGCGGTAAACGATCCTATGTGGGGAACGATTGTTGCAAAAAGGCGCCCAAATAAGGACGGTAAATACCGTTCGTATCTCAAATGGCTCGCAATTCCGCTTGCTCTCTCGCAGCTTGTGTGCTTTATTGATGTTAGGGCGATAACAAATAAGCAGTGGGCACTGCTTTTGTTCGCGTATGTTACATATATAGCGTTTGGTATGCTCTATACCGGAATGAATGTTCCGTTTGGCTCTCTTGCGTCTGTTATAACCGACGATCCCGACGGCAGAACCCTTCTTTCGACCTTCCGCTCAATAGGCGGCGGAATCGGCGGAGCGGCTCCGCTTCTTTTGGCTCCGTTTATTATTTATACCAAGGTAAAAAATCCCGACGGATCTACATATAACGTTGCAAATCCCAACGGTATGTTTTGGTTTGGCGCGGCTATGGCGGCGTGTGCGGTTATATTCTATTATGCCTGCTATGCTAACACCAAAGAGCGTGTTCCCTCCGAGGCAGAGCCTAAGGTGGATATGAAAAAGCTGTATGCCGGAATGTTTAAGAGCCGACCGTTTATAGTTTTGGCTCTTACGGGAATACTGATAAGCGGTCAGCTTCAATTTGCTTCGCTCAATCAGTATCTCTATAAGAACTATTTCTGCAATACAAGCCTTTCCGTTATAGGTACAATAGCGCAGTATTTACCTATGGCTATTATGATACCGTTTGTGCCGAAACTCGTTAAAAAGTTCGGCAAAAAGGAGCTCAGCGGATTCGGAGCGTTTTTCTCGGCTCTTGCCGCAATAGCGTGCTATATTATAAAGCCGAGACCCGATCAGGCAGGCATTTTTATTTTCCTGCTGTTCATTATAGGATTCGGATATTCCTTCGTTTCCATAACAAACTGGGCGGTTGTCGCCGACGTTATCGACTATCAGGAATATAAGACCGGAATTAAAAACGAGAGTGCGGTATACGCCGTTTATACCTTCTGCCGTAAACTCGGTCAGACAGCGGCGGACTACGGCGGACTTATGCTTCTCGGCAAGGTAGGCTATGATGTGCAGCTTATGTCAAACGCCGGCTATGTCGACGGCGTAAGCGAGGGAATACTCAAAATCTGCACACTGATTCCCGCAATAACTTATACTCTTATATTCCTGCTTTATCAGTTCGCATATCCGCTTTCGAAGAGCAAGCTCGAACCGGTTTACGATTATGTTCGCAATATGAACTGTGCGGCGCAAAGCAGAGAAATTTATTGAATATCATTTAATAATCCTGTCGTGGTGGCTGAGCGTTCATAAGAAAGTATCGGGTTCTCGTATAAAAATCTCTTATGCTTTTGTCAAAAAGCCTCGCAAGGCGACAGTCTTGCTCCGTTTCCTGACTTCGGCATAAATAATTCTATAGCTACGAAACTGCAAAGAACTTCAAAATGATATATTTTGATACAAGAAAAGGCAAACCCCTCAGATGCGTTTGGACTCATCTGAGGGGTCAATTATTACTGTGCAAAAATGTTGTTTTGAAGCAAAACTGCCTTAGAAGCACTCAGTTTAATCGTAGAATTTTTTGTTTGGAATAATATGTAAAAGCGGCAAACCGAACCACATAAAAGGCTCCCCTAAAAAGGGTGATTCCCCCCACGGTGTGGGAAACGTCGCGAAGCGACAAAAAAGGCTCCCTTGCAAAGGGAGCTGGCTGTGAGCAATGCGAACAGACTGAGGGATTAAAAAACCAAAGTATTTCTTATTTAAAATCTGTTTTTTAAGGAAATCCCTCCGAGTTGCCTTAACGAGGCCCACCTCCCTTTACAAGGGCGGCAAATCCCTCCGGCTTGCCTTAACGAGGCCCACCTCCATTTTAAGGGAGGCACGTCGGCGAGAAAAGTGAATGGTAAAAAGTAAAATCGGCAAGCATAAAAAATGCTTGCCGATTTATGGCTGGGGTGGCAGGATTTGAACCTACGAATGCAGCAGTCAAAGTGCTGTGTCTTACCGCTTGACGACACCCCAATATTTACTTTTTTAAAATTATACCTTAATAAACGTAAATCTGCAAGAGAAATATCTTGCAGATTTAGAAAGTGGGGTGGATAGTCGGATTCGAACCGACGGTCTCCAGTGCCACAAACTGGCGCTTTAACCAACTAAGCTATACCCACCATATTAACTGGCGCGCTTGGAGGGACTCGAACCCCCGACCCTCTGCTTAGAAGGCAGATGCTCTATCCAGCTGAGCTACAAGCGCATAACAGGTACACTTTTAAGTGCTTGAATATTATATATGCAACAGGCGTTTTTGTCAAGTACATTCTTGTGATTTGTCGTCGAAAATATAGCATAATGGCGGCGAAGCCGAAACGACGGTTTATCGCTCTATTTATAAAAATATTATGTTAAATCACCAAATGAGGTTTTTGCTCTTCAGATACCGTTAAATTATCGGGTATCTTTTTTTCTTCTTCTTTTTCTTCTTCTACTTTTTCGGGCTTTTTGAATTCCTCCTCCGGAAAATCGACTGTATTTTTGCAAATCTCATCAACCGGGAGTCCTTCGAACAAGTTCTTTTCGGAAAAATCTATTTCATCGTCGCCGTTTTGGTTAAGCGGATCAAACATTTTTACACCCTCTTACTTATCAATCAAATGTACATTGAGATGATTATACGTCATTTCAATGCCTGCGTTATCAAATTCGGTCTTTATCCTCTCCATAAGGGCAAAGTGAGCGTCCCAATATTTCGGTGTTTCAACCCATGCCCTTACAACATATTTTATGCTGCTGTCATCGTAAGAGAGTACCGCCGCAAAAGGTTTTTCGGGGTCGTCCAAAAACATATCCGTATTTTTAACTGCGTCGAGCAGAGCCTTGCGGACTTTTTCAATGGGCGCGTCATATGACGCCGAAATTTCTATATCAACACGCCGCTTTTCCTGCGAAGTGTAATTTACTATTTTAGCCGCTATTATTTTGCTGTTGGGAACATATATTACCTTGTTGTCTATCGCCTTTATTCTTGTGTGAATAAGTCCCGTCATCATAACAGTTCCCGTAACCCCGTCAGCCTCGACATAATCGCCTATTTTAAACGGCTTTGCAACAAGTATCATAATGCCGCTTGCAAGGTTTGAAAGCGAATCCTGAACAGCGAGAGATGCGGCAAGGCCGACCACCGAGAACGCCGCCACAAGCGAAGTCGCGGAGACGCCGAGCGTATCTATAACTATTATTGCGGTTATAAAACAGAGAATAAATTTTATTACCGCCGTTATTATTTTACTTAGTGTCGCGTCAAGGCTTGTTTTGCCGAGCACTCTCTTAAGCACCTTCATAATAATGCGTATCAAAAAGTAGCATATAACAAATACTATGACGGCCTCAAATATTTTCCCCACAGTAAATGAACCGACGGAGTAATTCAGTATGCTTTGCAGCTTTTCCATTTTTTTATACCTCGTTTAAAACGAATTATCATTTACACTATATAATGTTAGCAGAAAAATCGCAGCTTATCAAGTGCACCGCATAATTTATTGAAGATACAGTCGATTTGTGATATTATTTCAGGGAAAAGTAAAAGGAGAGCCGTCTTTATGCTTATAACTAAACCGGATTTTTATGACAGCTTTAAATGCAGGGCGGGTGAATGTACGGATTCGTGCTGTATAGGCTGGGAAATAGACATTGATGATGAAACAATGCGAAAATATGAGAATGAAAACGACTCTCTATCTGTAAAGCTAAATAGGTTTACAGATAGAGAGAAGCAATGCTTTATCCTGACAGAAGACGATCGCTGCCCGTTTCTCAAAAGCGACGGTTTGTGTGAGCTGATACTGACAAAGGGCGAGGATATGCTGTGTGAAATATGCCGTGAACATCCGCGGTTTTACGCGCGATACGGCGATTTTTACGATATGGGCGAGGGGCTTTGCTGCGAGGAAGCCGCAAGCTTGCTTTTTCTCAATACATCTCCGCTGAAGCTGATTACCGAGGCAGAATCACGCGATGATGCCGCATATTTTGATGACGGCCTGATTGAACCGGAAACACTATATATGTTAAGGCAAAACGCTTTACATATGCTTTGCGACAGAACACAGACTCTTTATGACAGAATTCACTCAATATTTGAAAATTTACTTTTAAAGCAGTACGGAAAAAGCAACTTTGCTTTTCCGAGCAAGGATGAATTTTACGACATTTTAATTAAATCGTCGAAAAAAACAGAGGCGTATGACGATGATTTTACTTATCTGTTAAAGTGCCTGTGTGAAAACAAAGCCGAGGCTTTGTTTTCCCGAAAGACTTTTATATCTTATCTCGGCGAAAGAACGGCTGACTACGAAAAGCTCTTATCGTATCTTGTGTTCCGCCATTTCCCTAAAGCCGTGTATGACGGCGATGCTTTAGGCAAATTCTGCTTTTGCGTCGGCGTTACTGCGATTACATTTTATGCCGACGTATTGCTTTTTGCGGAGCGCGGAAAATTTGACTTTGACGACAGGATAAACAGCGTGAAATATCTCTCGAAGCAGTTTGAATACAGCGATGAGAACCCGGAAATTCTGTCTGAAGAGCTTAAAAAGAGAATATTACGGATATGAGTTTTACAGTGAAACACACAATAAATCCCATCAGAGTCGGGAAAATAAAGGAAACGGCGGTCCAAAAATGGCTGTGCGTTTCTTTTTTTATTGTCAAAAGAGTTGTTGAGCAGGGCCAATGCATCAGGGAAAACAGAATAAAGCAAACAGCGGTCGTATAAGTCCAACCGTTACAGATGAGAATGTCTTTTAGCCCTGAAAGCGAGTCAAAATCCGTAAGCGTACCGGTTGCCGTGTATGCCATTATCATTATCGGTACAACTGTTTCGTTAGCGGGAAAACCGAGTATAAAGGCTGTCAGTATGACTCCGTCGAGCCCTATGAGCTTTGCAAATGGGTCCAGCGCACCCGAAAAAGCAGATAACAGACTTTCACCGCGAACAGATACATTTGCCGCAAGCCA